>Ga0153915_10001792_pt1 | contig 19746 bp, 17 predicted proteins | sample Opewatmetagenome_2_FD_107003 | JGI IMG/M metagenome (GOLD analysis project Ga0153915, IMG submission 107003) | Freshwater wetland microbial communities from Ohio, USA - Open water 3 Core 3 Depth 3 metaG | ecosystem: Environmental > Aquatic > Freshwater > Wetlands | place: USA: Ohio, Lake Erie...
CACTGATAGCAGGCCAACAGATTCTGGCCGCTGATCTCCTCGATCTTTTTCACAAAATCATCCCTGATCTTCTTTTTGGATAGGTTGGTTCTCATTTGTCCTTTTCTTTTTCCGGCTTGAAAGGATCGATTATCAAATCAAGATGATAATCAAGGCCAAAAATGACCCTCCAGTAAAACACAATTCCCAAACCCTGTCAAGGAAATGTGGCCGAGGAAAAGTCATGAGGCAGGCCTCAAAAAGTCATCCCTTTTAGCACAGGGGAAGTCAATCCGCTGCGGTCCGCTGTTTGGGCCGGCTGAGAAGAAAAAGCAGGCCCAGGGCATTCAGGATGATGACGGAATCGATGATCCGCGGCAAACCCACCAGGGGGATGAGGATAGAAGACGTCACCAGCGCTCCGCCAAAGGAACCGAGGAGGTCGAGTCCGTAGCCTCGGCCAAAGTCCTGGCGGACCCGGAGATAGAGCCGGTTAGAGACAACAAACAGCCCACCCCCCAGGATACCCAAAGCGAAGAGGATGAAGAAGGCGAGGATTTCGGGGAGTCGGACCGGAATGATCAGGCGAAAAAGGCTGAGAAGAACGAGAAAGGCGGCCTGAATGGCCGCCAGAGAGCGGAAGGTCGCGCGCCTAACGCGGCTGCTCAGCAGGGCGCCCGTAAACAATCCCAGCATAAAGGTGGACAGAAGCAGGGCGATTCGCCCGTATAGAAAACCATAAAGCGCCTGGAACCAGACGAGGAGGACGATCTCCGCCACAATCGTTGTCAGACCCATTATCGCGAGGGGAAGCAGGCAGAAAATGGTTTCTCCGCGCTTGGCCCTGAGGACCGGGAGGACGAGGCCGAAGAGAAGGAGTGGCAGTCCGAGAAGCCAGAGAACAGGGATCTTTGAAAAGAAACGCAGGATCCCGGCCTCGGGCCCCCTGAATTGGGTGGTCCAAAGGGAGGCGCTCAGAAAAAAACCTACTGGGGCAAAGTCCGAATTGAGACGGCGCGGGCCTGAGGACAGTTGATCTTCAAGCTGTTGGACGCGGCGCGGGTGAAGACGGGACTCGAGTGACCGGGACTCTAGATACCGAGTCGGCAATCCCAGCGAGGCGATCCGGCGGCTGAGTTCCCGAGCATCAAGCGTCATCGGAGCGGCGGACGCCAGGAAGACACAGCGATCCCCGGGCACCGCCAGGACCTCAGGGAATACTCTGGACAAAGTCAGGTATAAGGAAGAAAGGAATTGCCGCAGTTCCGGGCCGAGGACAGCCTCGGAAGAGGGGACGGGGAAAGACAAAACGCCCGAGGAGGTGAGGTGACGCCGGGCCAAAAGGAAGAACTCGAAGGTATAAAACCTGTTCACCTGGGCAGTGGACGGCTCCGGCAGGTTGAGCAGAAGGACATCGTATCTCTCTTTGGTCCGCTGGAGGAAGGTCCGTCCGTCTTGAAGGATGATATGGACTCGGTCAGCGGACAGGTTCGCCTTTTCTTCATCCCCAAGGAATATCTGGGAAAGACGGATGATCTCGGGGTCGAGCTCGAGGTAGTCAATTTGAGCTGCGGGATACCTGAGCAACTCCCCCAGGCTCCCGCCTGCTCCTCCGCCGACAAGGAGGACCCGGCGGGCCGCGGACCTTTGGAGCATAGCGAAATGGACAGATTCCTCGGCTGCTCCGGGATCGGGGAAAGAATAGACGGGGGCGTTGTTGCTGTAAAGGGAGACCTGTTCCTGGGCCCGGATGAGTTGGAGCCTGCTGTATCGGGTATCGCGTGAACTGATGAGCTCGAAGGGCTTCCAGTACACTCTCTGGCTGGGGAAATCGGCCAGCCAGAATCCGGCGAGAAGGATAGCCAGACCCAAGGCTCCGACAAGATAAGGCCATCGGCCGTCCGTCCAGAGGATCAAGAGGCCGACCGCGCCGGCGATGGCTGCGGCTGTCGCCCAGGACGAGGCCGTAAGAGACATGGCCAGATAGACGCTGGGCCCGGCCGCCACGGCGCCCAGGGACTCCAGGATGTAAACCCGGCTGATATCCCCTGCTTGGCGGCTGACATTGATGACAAACAGAGCCCCTAAAGGGAAGCCGATCAGCAAGCACAGCCCGAGGGACATGAGGGTGACCGGGAAAAGCCCCACGATCTCGCCGGGCAAGAGATGGAAAAGGAAACGGGAATACCGGACCGCCAAAAGGGCGAAGGGGAAAAGGAAAAGGACGAAAAAATACAGAAAGGTTGGACCAGGCAGGGACTTTAGCTTGCCCGCGACCAGGCTCCCCAGGCCGACCCAGAGCAGCCAGCAGGCCAGGATAATGCCCAATGTCAGCTCGTTCCCGGAGAAATAGGCGGAGAACTCGCGGAGCAGAAGGACCTGGAATGATGTCGCCAGGAGCCCCAGGAGAAAGGCTGGGAGGGCTTTTCTCAAGCCCAGACCCCGGGAATGGGGTTGTGGCAGGAGCGGCAGGCTCCCTTGGACATGGAAACCGACTTGACCTGCATCCCGAAGCGCTCAATGACAGTATTCCGGCAGCGGGGGCAGTAGGTGTTTTCCCCTTGGTGACCGGGGACGTTGCCCACATAGACGTAATGGATGCCTTCCTCCATAGCGATATCGCGCAGAGACTCGAGCGTCGAAAGCGGGGTGGGGGGGAGGTTTTTGATCAAGTACATCGGATGAAAGCGGGTGAAATGCAGAGGGACGTCCAGCCCGATCTCTTGGGCGATCCAGCGGCACATGCTGCGGATGTCCTCTTTTTGGTCGTTGAGCGTGGGGATGACGAGGTAGACGATCTCGAGCCAAACTTTGGTCTGGCTCACCTTCCGGATGGCGTCGAGAACCGGCTGGAGGTCGCCCCGGACATAATCCCTGTAGAAATCCTGCCGGAAAGATTTAAGGTCGATCTTGACGGCATCGACCACTTTGAGCAAGTCCTGCAAGGGCTCAGGCTGAATGTGCCCGGCCGTGACGACGCAGTTTCTCAGCCCTCTCTTGTGGGCCGAGATTGCAGAGTCTTGCATGTATTCGAAAAAGACGGTGGGCTCGGTGTACGTATAGGCGACGGACCGGCATCTGCTCTTTTCGGCCGCCGCCGCGACCTCCTCCGGTGGGAGGTCGAAATGGGGCACTTGTTCGGCCCGGACCTGGGAGATCTGCCAGTTCTGACAAAATTTGCAGTTCACATTGCAGCCGGCGGTGGCGATCGAGAAAGCGTCCGTGCCAGGCAGGAAATGGAAGAATGGCTTCTTCTCGATAGGGTCCACGTTGGCTGAGCAGGCCTTGCCGTAGACCAGCGTATAGTAAGTTCCCCCATCGTTCTGCCGGACCCCGCAGTAGCCGCGCTCCTTGTCACCAAGCCGGCAGAGGCGTGGGCAGAGGAGGCATTCGATTTCGCGGTCCGGGTGCTTTTTATAGTAGCGGGCTTCGACATGGGAAAGGTTAGCGATGTCCTGGAAATCCCAGGCCCTGGCCAGGGTGGCAGCCGCTCCGGTTCTTAATAAAAACCCGGTCCCGGCCAGGGTTTCGCAAAACCGCCGTCTCTTCATGGTTGCCCCCGTTCCCCGTCCCGATTAGAGTTCATCTTCGATAACCTCTATGGAATCGCTGTCGGCCCGGCCAAGGCCCAGCTTTTGGGCAGTGGCCAGAAAAACCGGCTCCCGGCCTTCTTCTTTAAGAGAGGGAAGACCTTTCTTCGACCGGAGCCGCTCGATCAGGCGCCAGCCCACCGCGTCCGCGGCCACGGGGTCCAGACTGAGGATGAGCGCGTCGCAGGGCTCCGCCCATTGGGTATGAAAAGAGGGGCCACGGTGATACTGGACGACAAGAGCATCAAGGATAGAAAGCCGGTGCTTGGCTTTGATGGGCTCGCTTTCAAAGAGCTCGGCGATGAACGGGTCACAGTGCGTATCGTGGTACTTGTTCGGGTTATGGATGGCCCCAAAGTAATTCTTCATGCCCGCCGTGATCCCGGCCAGACCATGGTCTTTAAGTATCGCCAGGCTGATCGACGCGGTCACGAAATTCGTCTGGATGGTCGAGAAAAGGCTGCCGATATTGCGGTGGGAAATGATCTCAGTTTCATACCCGGCGCCGGCCGTATCGGTCGCGAATATCTTGAGTCCGGTCGGGCGGTCGGAGAGACGGTAGCCGGCCTCTCGGAGCTCCCGGTTGGTCCGGTCCCAGACGACGATGTTCCGCTCCGGCCAACCGTTCTTTATGAAGAGTTCGGCTAGGGATAAGGAAAGTTCGGGCCGGGTCGAGATCGTGCGGCCGCCGATCGTGTTGATCTTGACCCCGATCCGGGCGTCGCGGGCAAAGAGACGGGCCAACCCCTCTCCGGTTTCCCGGGTTCCGGTGAGTTTTCCAAACCCGAGGGATAGCATTCCCGAGATCTTAGCCCGGTCCAGGTCCCCATTGGAGCCGGTCACACCCGGGGCTTTGATAACGATGACCTTGGACCCGTTCATCCTGTTACCAAGGTACAATTCTCTCGAAACCGTGTCAACATCGGGTCGTTCCCAGACTCCCAATAGGTTTGCCAAACAGACCTTCCTGTATTAGAGTAGACGGGAAGACTGCAAAGCGGAGAAGAATCATGCCACCTGAGACAGCAAAGCCGGCCCTATGGCTGGGTTTATTTTTCGGGTTTGTATCCTTGGCTGCAGGCCAGGCCGTTACTCAATCCGGACTGAGGTCTCTGCTGCCCGAACCGTCCGGTTGGGCGCTGACCGAAGCGCCCTCCATCTACCTCCCGGGGACGCTCTTTGAGTACATCGATGGGGCGGCGGAGAACTATCTGAGTTACGGTTTTCGTGAACTCGTCGTGAGCAACTATAAGCAAGAGAAATTGGAGGCCGCCCTTACGATTGAGATCTACGATATGGGGGACGAGGTCCGGGCCTTCGGGGTTTACAGTTCTGAGAGGTACCCGGAAAGCCGGTTTCTGGATATCGGCAACCAGGGCTACTATGAGGAGGGTGCGCTCAATTTCATCGTGGGCAGCTATTATATCAAGCTCTTGTGCTTCGATTGCGGAGAGGGCGCCGAGCAGGTCCTGACGTCCATCGCCCGCGAAATCGAGAAGAAAGTCCCGAGCAAGGGCAAGCTCCCGCCTCTGCTCAGCCTCTTCCCTGGAGAGGGGCTGGTGGCCAAGAGCGAGAAGTTCGCCCTGCAGAACGTTCTGGGATACGGTTTCTTCCACCACGGCTACCTGGCAAGCTATAGAATTCAGGGGCAGGAGTTCGAGCTGTTCATGATCCAAGGGACGAGCGTCGAGGATGCTCAGAATATGTTGAAGCAATACCTGGACAGCCAGCAGGAGAGGGGGCAAGCCGGGCTTCCCATGGACCTCGGCATCCATGTCCGCGACCGCTATTCCGGCAATATCTATCTGACCCGATCCGGTAGCCTCATCCTGGGGGTTCTGAAGATCAAAGACGGGTTTGAAGACTTGGGCCGGAAGTACCTGAAACTCTTGGCGGATGCGGCCGGAACGTGAGCCCCGTTGGCGGCCGGGGAGATCCCCTCAGACGAATCAGGGCAGCGTGTTTTTCGCCAGAAAAGTCTTAAGCGTTTGGACTTCCGCTTCCAGGGCGCGAATCGCCTCTTGGGCGGGCCGGATTCGCTTCTCCCGACCCGCTATCTCTAGAGAGAGGGCCACTCTCTGTAAGCGGGCAAGACCGAGGTTTGCCGAAGAGCCTTTGAGGCTGTGGCCCAGCTCGCAAACCTGAATGTAATCCTGGCTGGCGATCGCCTCCTCGAGGAGATGTTTCTTGTCGTCGAATTCCTGGAAATAGATCGTCAGAAGCTCCATCAGGAATGAGGAGTCGCCACCGATTCTGTTGAGAACTTCATCGAAGTCGATCGGCTGGAGTTTGTCCAGGTCGATTAAGTCAGGCATTCTCTTTCTCCCGTGCGCGTTGTCTAGCTTCTCCGGACACGATCACGCAGTTACGTCCCTGCTCTTTGGCCTTTAAAAGGGCTTTGTCGGCGGTCTTGATGAGCGCCTCGGGACTTGTTGCCTGCTGCAGGTCGGAAGTGGCGCAGCCGGCAGAGATGGTGATCGGGACAGCGTCGAGCTCGGTGCGGATCCTCCTGCCTCCCACGGCCAGCCGGAGCCGTTCGCCGACATTCTTGACCTCGGCCTGTCCGCAATTCGGCAGGATGACGATGATCTCGTCCCCGCCGTACCTTCCCATCTTATCTGATCTTCGCACCTTTCGTCTCAGGCGGGAGACCACCTGGAGGAGCGCCTGATCACCGATGGAATGGCCATAGAAATCGTTGATCTTTTTGAAATGGTCCACATCCAGCATGATCACGCTGGTAAATTTCTTCTCTCGGCGCCCCCGCTCCAGCTCCTCGCTGAGGAAGCGGGTGATCTCGGCGCGGTTCCATATCCTGGTCAAGCTGTCCCGGCTGGCCAGGTCCTTGAGCTGGTTCTGGATGAATAAGAGCTTGTCTTCGAGGTCGATGATGCGCCGGCCTGCCTTGAGGCGAGCCTTGAGCTCCAGGAAATTGACAGGCTTGGTCATGTAATCGTCCGCGCCCGAGGAGAGACCGGCGATGATGTCCGGCGTGCGGTCCTTGGCGCTCAGCAGAATGATGTATGTATATTTGTATTTTTTGCGGCGGCGGATCTTACGGCAGACCTCGACCCCGTCCATCCCCGGCATCATCCAGTCCAGGATGGCCAGGCGGAGGCTCTCGTCCTGGAGGGCTTGCCAGGCGGACGGACCGCTGCGCGCCAGGACGGTTTCGTAATCCCAGTTCTCGAGGTTCTTTTGGAGGATCTTTGAGCTGATCGGGTCATCGTCGGCTATCAGGATCTTCATCGGCTTCCCCGGTCTCTCAGGTCTGCTCGGGTCCCGCCCACCGGGTGATTCTTGGCCGGCCGGCCGGCATCTTCTCCTGCCGCGGGATGGAGGCTCATGATCTTGGCGATGGTTTCCGTCAGCTGCTTGACGTTGAGGGGTTTGGCGATGTAATCGTCCATTCCGGCCGCCAGGCATTTCTCGCGGTCTCCCTTCATGGCGTGGGCGGTCATGGCGATGATAGGAAGATGGAGCCCGGTCTCCCTTTCTTTAGCCCGGATCAGTTGGGTCGCCTGAAACCCGTCCATTTTCGGCATCTGGATGTCCATCAGGATCAGCTCGAAATTTTCCTTCTCCAAGGCGGCCAGGGCCTCCTCTCCGTTCATGACCCCCAAAACCTGGTGTCCCTGCTTCTCGAGCATGTAGATGGCCACCCTCTGGTTCACCAAATTGTCCTCAGCGATCAGGATGCGATGGGCGTGACGCTCGGCAAATCCACCCGGGTCCGGACCGAGGGCGGCCTCCTCCAGAGGCTTGGGTGCTAGACCGAGGACCTTGAGGAGGCAATTCCTGAGCTCAGAAGGCTTGATCGGCTTCCCCAGGTGAGCGGAGATCCCCACCCTGAGCCACGGGGAAGCATCGACCCGGCTATTCGTGGAACCCATCATCATGATGATGGACCGGGCCAGCTCCGGGTTGTCCTTGATATAGTCCAGGATGATAAAACTATCGTGCCCGGGGAGATTGGCATCCACGAGAATGATCTGAAAGGATTTCTTTCTCTCGGCGGCGTCATCCAGGATGACGATGGCCTCATCGGCGCTCGTCGCTTCCCTGACCTTGAGTCCCCAGCGTTTTCCCCATTCGCTGATGAAGCTCCTCGAGCTGGCATTGTCTTCGATCAGGAGCATGGGCAGGTCGGCGAAGAGCATCCTGGCCCGAACGCTGGGTTTTCGGTCTTCCTTCTTAGGGATCATAAAGCGGGCGGTGAAATTGAACTGGCTGCCCTTGCCCGGTACGCTGTTTACCCAGATTCGACCGCCGAGAAGGTCCACGAGCTGAGAGGATATGGCCAGCCCAAGCCCGGTCCCTCCGTATTTCCTGGTCATGGAACTGTCGGCCTGGGCAAAGACATCAAAAATGACCCTCTGCTTTTCTTCCGGGATGCCGATCCCGGTGTCAGCAATCGCAAAGTGGAGCAGGATGGATTCCCCGTTCCTCGCCTCCTCTTCAACTGAGACAACGACTTCACCCCTTTCCGTGAACTTGACCGCGTTGCCGACAAGGTTGGTCAGGATCTGGCGCAGCCGTCCAGGGTCGCCGATGACGTCTGCGTCGAGTCCGGGAGGGATGGCGCAGACGAGGTCGAGTTTGTTCCTATGAGCTTGGATGGCCAGCGGTGCCAGGGTCTCGAACATGAGGTCTTCGAGGTTGAACGGGGTTTCTTCGATTTCCAGCTTGCGCGCCTCGATCTTGGAGAAATCAAGGATGTCATTGATCAGGGTCATCAAAGACTCGGCCGATGAGCGGATCCCCCGCAGGTATTCCCGCTGCTCGGGCGTCAAGTTGGTGTCAAGGGCGAGCTCGGTCATCCCCAATATCCCGTTCATGGGCGTCCTGATCTCGTGACTGATGTTGGCCAGGAAATCACTCTTGGCTTTGCTCGCAGCCAGAGCTTCTTTGCGCACTCGGACGAGCTCAGACACGTCAACCAGGTTGAGGATCAACCCGCCGTACTCGCCGTCGATGTAGGTCGGTTTGATCCGGAATATCACCTCCCGATCCGCCAGAGTCCTCTGAACCTCTACGGGAGGGGAGTCCTTGGTCTTGCGGAATTTCTCGATGTCCTGCTTCAGAGTATCCAGAACCTCTCCGAGGTGGGCGTCCCAGAGAGTTTGGCCGAGAAGCTGGGTCTTCTCCTTCCTGAAAAGCCGCAGGAAATAGTCATTGACCTCGACGATCCGATCTGCGGTATCGGCATAAATAACGCCCTCCTCGATGCCGGAGATAATCGCCGTCAGCTTGCCCGATTCTTTCTTGATCGCTTCCTCGGCCCGCTTCCTGTCCAGGGCTTCAACGAAGGCGGTGGCCAGCGCCTCCACGGCCTTCTGGTCATCCCGGTCGTATCCTCCTGCCTTGTTGGCCAAGGCCAGGACCCCGGTCGGTTTGTCGGCGTGTTTCAAGGGAACGGCGAGGAGGTTGTGGATCTCCGGATGGCCGATGGGGATGCCGACCCGGCTCGGGTGGGTGCTCGGATTGTCGATGAGATGGGATTTTCCGTCTTTGAGCGGTTCGGCCCAGAGCCCCCGGGTTTTCATGTTATTGATCAAGACCGGAGCGTTGGATTTGGGGATCCGGCAAGCTTCCCAGCCGGGATCGCTCATGGCGATGGTATCCAAGCGATCCCTGGCGTTGACCTCGCCGATAAAGCCGAATTTGCTATCGGTGAGGCTCTCGGCTAGCTGGAGGCAGAAGACCGCCAGGTCGGAATCGGTCTCATCGGTAATCGCTTTCTGAAGGAGTTTGTTGATGGCCTCGAGAAGCATGTTCTGCTTCAGGATCTGAGTCTCTGCATAGCGGCGTTCGGTGATGTCCTTATCCATTCCCCGGTAACCGACAAGCGCGCCGTTGTCATCCAGGATCGGCACGGCATTGGCCTGCAGACACACCAGACGGCCGGTCTTGCTCAGGTTCCAGTTCACCAGGTCAATAAAGGGTTGCTTCTCGGCCATCAACTGATTGTAGATCTGGCGGACGCGGGCGGCTTCATGCTTGGGCATGAGGTCGAAGGGCGTCTTTCCGAGGATCTCTTCGCTTTCGTATCCCAGGATCTGCTTGACCTTGCCCGAGGCGAAAGTGTAAACGCCGTTCTTGTCGATCTCCCAGATCCAGTCCGCCGAGCTTAGGGCGATGTCCTGAAACCTCTTTTCCGAGTTCTTCAGTTCTTCCAGGATCTTCTTCTGGTCCGATATATCCCGGTAGATCCCGAAGACGGCCCGGGGGACCGTTCCATCGAAGATGGGGGAAGCGATGATGGAAACAGGAATGATCCGGCCGTCCCGTCGCAGGCGGACGGTTTCAAGGGCGACCTTCTCGCCGCGGATCACCCTTTGCGTGATCGAGACGGCCGCCTCCTTCTCGCTCGGGGGCACGATCAGATCATCGATCGAGCGGCCGATGATCTCTCCTCCAGAGAATCCGAACATCCTGTTGAATTCGTCATTGGCTCGAAGGACCCGCCCCTCTTTATCTGCGATGATGATCCCTTCCTGCGCGTTCTCGACCAAGTTCTCAAAATAGGGCTTATCCCCGAGCAGCCGCGCCCGCTGGCCGTCCTTGGCGGCGGGAACGGCGGCGGCTTCGCCGGGTGCGGCTTTGCCTTCAGGTGTCGACATGTGCACTCCTCGGGAATGAGCTAAAACGCGGGTCTATTTTAGCCTTTATAAAGAATGGGTCAATCGCCTTTCCGGGTGAAAGCCGAGGTGAAATCCATTTCTTCCCCCTAACCTTAAGGGGGGAGGAGGCGGTCGTCCCGAGATGAGGGAAAACCTCGAGGGCTCATCCGGGGCGGCCAGGGACGTCTAGTTAAAACCTTTGAGAATGTGTATAATAATGAGTGTTCGGATGGAAGAGCACAAGGTCAGCCTGGTTTCCTCAGCGGTCCTCCTGGTTTTCCTTATGGGACTCCTCCTGCGCCTGGCCAAGCCCGTTTTTTTTCCTTTTTTTCTGGCGATCTTCTTTTATTTCATCCTCTCTCCGGTTCTTTCCGGATTGATGCGTTTGAAGATCCCCAAGGTTTTCGCCGTCACCCTCATCATCGTGACCGCGTTCCTGCTCTTCTATCTTCTGGGTGTGCTCTTCTACAACAGCGGCCGGGCGTTCGCCGCCTCCCTCCCGGACTATACCGAAAGAATGAACTCCGTTTTCAGTTCCATCACCGAAAGATTCCATCTGTCCAGGTTCAATTGGGACCCCTGGCTCTGGAGCAAAACCTTGGATGCGGGCGAGGTGGCCAACTTCTTCCTGCGATCGATGAACCAGGTCTTTTCCTTTTTCTCGACGTTCGTCCTCATTTTCGTTTTTCTCGTGTTCATGCTGGCCGGCCGGGGCAAACTCAAGACTAAAGTTGAACGAGCCTTCAGCCATCCGCGGGCGGCAATGATCAACCAGATCCTCGACAAGATCGACCGCCAGGTCCAAAAGTACCTCATCATCAAGACTGGCATCGGCCTTCTCTCGGGAGTGGTGACCATGCTGATCCTGCTGGCCTTCGGCATAGATTTCGCCGTGATGTTCGGCTTCCTGACGTTCCTGTTGAACTTCATACCCAGCCTGGGTTCCATCGCCAGCCTGGGGCTGGTCTCAATCATCGCCGCCTTTCAATATGGGAGCATCTTTCCCGCTCTTTGGATACTCATATTACTGGCCATCCTGGATACCGTCATTTCCAATGTCTTGGAGCCCAAACTGATGGGACAGGGGCTGGGACTGAGCCCGCTTGTCGTCCTCTTCTCCCTTTTCTTTTGGGGATGGCTCTGGGGGATCCCGGGAATGATCTTGGCCGTTCCGCTTATGGCCGTCATCAAGATCGTCTGTGCGAATATCCCCGCTCTGATGCCGGTCGCCGAGATCATGAGCGAGTAGGAGAGAGGCTCAGGACTGTGTCAGGAGCTTCTTCTGGCTTGATATTTCCTTGAGCCGGTCCATCCGCCGGGCCAGGTCCTGGATGTAGGCCCGGCCGGCTAATTGGCCGCGAGCGAGATATCTGATCCCCAGGCTGACGTTGTCCAGGCACTTGAGTTTCTCTTCGCTGCTATACTTTTCTACATCCTGAAGCAGGATGATCTTTTTCTCGAAGCGACATTGTTCAAGGCTGCCGTAGACAGCTTCACCCGCCTCGTTCTTGACGTGTCCCCCCCTGGGAGAGGAGAGAATCAGCCGCGAACGGTTATTGTCAACTTTTTCTTTGGCGTACTCGAGGGCGAGGATCGCATCTCTATCACTAAAGGCCGGATTCCGCTGGGCGTATTCCAGGAGCGGGGCTTCGATATTCAAGGTCAGCCAGCCCAGGCGCTGATCCTCCGATACATCCTCGGAGAACGTCCTCTTTTTGCGGATGATCTTGTTTTCTTGGTAGGGCTTGTGCCGGGCGAGAAAGGAGCACCCCTGCGGGCAGCGCAGTTCTTTTTCCCGAAGACGTCCGCAGCAGAGCGCACAAAGGTCTGAGCCCAGAGCGGAGCAGTGTCTTTTGGATTTCCTGAGCCCGCAGCGAGAGCACCTGGCCATGTTCCCTGAAGTCCTTCAGTTGGCTTAATAGCCTGTCATTTTTTAAGCACAAACATCTCGGCCCTCAGGCTTTTCATCTTCGTCCCGAGAAGACTCTTTAGGGCCTTCTGGGCCGCCATTTGCTCGGCGTTCTTCTTGGAGTATCCCTTTGCTTTGGCGAGCCGCTCATGCCCCTGGTAAACCTCCACAAAAAAGGTCTTGCTGTGGTCGGGCCCTACCGAGGTCACAGTCCGGTAGGCAGGAGCCGGCAGGCTTTCCTTCTGGAAATATTCCTGGAGAGCGGACTTATAGTTATTGATCAGAATCCGGCGGGGATCGGTTCTCTGGAACGTCTTGCTCAATAGGGGGAGAAGGAATCCCCTGGCCGCTTCATAGCCTTGGTCGAGATAAATGGCGGCCACCAAAGCTTCGAATGCCCCGGCCAGGATCGTCCTTTTCTTGCGGCCGCCGCTCCTTTCTTCTCCTTTGCCGAGGAAGATGTACTTGTGGAGTTTCTTCTCCAGAGCGAACTCGGAGAGAGTCTCGGTGTTGGCCGCGGCAGACTTATATTTGGACAGGTCGCCTTCCCGGAGACCAGAAAAGTTGGCGCAGAAATAGTCGGCTGTGACCAGGCCGACGACCGAATCGCCCAGGAACTCCAGGACTTCATTATCGAGGGGCCTGCGGTCGGTTTGCTCATAAGCGTACGAGGAGTGGGTCAGAGCCTGCCGCAGGAGGGCCTTGTCGGCGAAGGAGATGCCTACGGCCTTTTCGAGCTGGGAAAGGCCGGTCTTCATGTCCCCGCCGGGTGGTTGAACGGGTAGACGACTCGACCGCCCCGGATGGTCATCTCCGGGGCGCCCTTGAGCCTCCATCCGTCAAACGGAGAGTTCCGGCTCTTGGAAACGAAATGTCTGACGTCGACGGTCATCTCCCGGTGGAGATTGAGGATGGTCAAGTCGGCGTCGGCTCCCGGCAAGATCCGGCCCTTGGCGCGGAGACCCAGGATTTCCGCCGGCCGCGATGAGAACATCTCGATCAGCTGGGCCAACGGGATGACCTGCCTCGAAACGAGCCTGTCCAAGAGAAGTGATACGGCGGTCTCCAGCCCGGCGATGCCGAACGGAGCTTGAGCGAACCCGAGTCCTTTCTGGTCGGTCTGATGAGGGGCGTGGTCCGTGGCAAAGACATCTACGATACGATCTTTGATGGCTTCGTGCAGAGCCTGGACATCTTCGGCGCCCCGGATCGGCGGATTGACCTTGAGGTTCGGGTCGCGTGTTTTAAGAGCCGTATCCGCCAAAACCAAGTGATGGGGCGTCACTTCCGCCGTGACTTGGATCTTTTTCCTCCTGGCCTCTCGAACGAGATCGACTGCGCCTCGAGTGCTCAGGTGGGCGATATGAAGGCGGGCGCCTGCCCCGGCGGCAAGAATGATGTCCCTGGAGACCATGACGTCTTCGGCCTCGGCGGGGATGCCCTGGAGGCCCAGAAGAAGTGAAGTCGGTCCCTCGTTCATCACCCCGCCAAGGCTGAGGTTCGAGTCTTCGCAGTGCTCGATGATCAGGGCATTCAACTTTTCCGCCCGGTCCAGGGCCAGTTTCATAAGCCGGCTGTTCTGGACGCCGCGGCCGTCATCAGAGAAGGCGACGGCTCCACTGGCCGTCAAGTCGTCCATATCGGTGAGTTCCTCTCCGGCCAGTCCCATGGTGATAGCGGCGATCGGCAGGATATTGATGATGGCCCTCTTCCGGGACTCGGTGATGATATATTCGGTCACCCGGCGGCTGTCATTAACAGGGTTCGTGTTCGGCATGGCGCAGATGGTCGTGAACCCCCCCCTGGCTGCCGCCCGGGAGGCGGATACGATGTCCTCCTTTTTCTCCTGGCCAGGCTCCCTCACGTGGGTATGCATATCGATGAAACCGGGGGCGACGACCAGGCGGGAGGCATCGATGACCGCCGCGTCGACGCCCTCGATGCGGGGCTCCACGGAGACGATCTTGCCCTCGGCGATCAGGACGTCGAGGGTTTCGTCCAAGCCGGAGGACGGGTCGATAACCCGGCCGTTCCTAATCAACAATCTCACGGTCTTTTCCTCTCGGCCGCCGCTTCTGATTCGCGGCAGCGGGCTCGGTGATGAGCACTTCGTCGGACTCGTCGACTTCGACCAGCCGGACTTTGACGAACTCACGCTTCGAGGTGGGAAGGACCTTACCTACGTAGTCGGCCCGGATCGGGAGTTCGCGGTGGCCGCGGTCAATAAGAACAAGAAGCTGGATCGTGTCCGGCCTCCCCAGGTCAAAGAGCCCTCCCATAGCCGCCCGGATCGTCCGGCCCGTGTTGAGGACATCGTCAACCAGCAACACATCCCTCTTGGCGATCGGGAAGTCGATTTCCGTGTTTTGGACAATGGGCGGGGCCTCGTCCCGGGGCACGTCGTCCCGGTAGCGGGTAATATCCAGAACGCCCACCGGCACCTCGACGTTCTCGAGCTCCTTGATCAACTGGGAGATACGCTTGCCGATGTCAATCCCCCTTGCGCGGATGCCGACGATCACCAGGTTCTTCAGGCTGCGGTTACGCTCCAGGATCTCGGTCGTCATGCGGATGAGGGCCCGCTTTATCTTGCTGGCGTCCATCACCCTTGCTTTTATTTTTTCTTCCATTTTCGGTCTCCTGGCGAGCGCGGCTTTCTTGAAAATGCCTCAACCAGAGGAAAAAGTCAACCGTCTGCCTTCCGGTCCGGCGCTGCAAGAACCGCCCTTCTCGTCTTGAAAAAGGCGCGGGCAACCTGGACATCCTGTTGCACCTGACGGATCAGACCCTCCGGGTCGGCGAACCTTTTCTCTCCCCTGATCCTCCGAAGAAAGCGGAGGGCGACCCGCCGGCGATACAGCCGGCCTTTGAAATCGAGGATATGGACCTCGACATGAAGGCGGTCGGCCCCGAAGGTGGGACGGTGGCCGATGTTGGTCAAGGAAGGATGGGACCGCCCGAGAATATCGGCCCCGGTGATGTAGACCCCCCTGGGAAGGATCTCGTTGAGCGGCCTGATATTGGCCGTAGGAAAACCCAACCCCCGGCCCCGGCCCGAGCCGCTGACAACCCGGCCCGTGATCTCATAGGGGCGGCCCAAAAACCCATTGGCCGAGGCGATCCGCCCTTCCTCGAGCAACCGTCGGATCAGGCTTGAGCTGATAACCTTGCCGTTCTTGATAGCGGAGGGAACAGGATAGACGGCAAAGCCCAGTTCTTGGCCCAGCTGCTTCAGGTCGTGGATATCTCCCTCACGGGACTTCCCGAAGCGGAAGTTCTCTCCGACAACGACCGCCTTCGCCCCCAGTTTCGAGACGATGACGCGGTCGGCGAACTCGGCTGCCGTCAAGCCGGCGAACGCCCGGTCAAAGGCGGCGATAAGCACGGCGGCGGCGCCGGCGGCCCGGATTCCTGCCAGCCGCTGCTCCAGGGTTTGGATCATACCGGTGTGTCCCCGCTCGAGAACCCTCTCGGGGTGCGGCGAAAACGTCAGGACAAGAGAGACCAACCCCATCTTCCGGGACTTGTCCAGGAGAACCCGGAGGATCTTTTGATGGCCGAGGTGCAGGCCGTCAAAGTTGCCGATGGCGACGACGGTGCCCTCTGGAAAAGCCGGCCGCTCCGGGAGCCCGCGCAGCACCTTCATGGATGGCCTAGCCGGAAATGACCTTGGCTTTTTCCAGATAGTGCATCCTCAGTTGCTGCAAGCAGGATTCAAGGAATCTTTCCTCGTCCGGCTTCAGATTTCCCTTGGTCCGGTCCTTGATAAGGTCGAGGATATCAATCAGCCTTCGGGCCAGATTGAGGTTCGTCTCTTTCCCCGCCTTGTCGGGCTCACCCAGCAGGCCGAGCTTGAGAAGGGCTTGGGAATAAAAAGGAAGGATAACCGAGCTGAAATCGAGGGGAGGCAGGAACTCCTGCCCAGAGCGTTCGTTGGGTGGAGCCGATTGTTTGGGGTCGTTGGAGTCGCTTTCCGTCATTGTCGTCCTCGTTTTAAATCTTCTGCTCCCCGGAAGGGGAGCTGATATGCGTCGTCGCCCGGGCCTATAAGGCCGGCGCCGATTTTTTCCGCTGCAGCAGACTGGCCTTGATGAAGTCATCCAGGTCGCCGTCCAGGACCTTCTCGACATCGCCGGTTTCCAGGCGCGTCCTCAGGTCCTTGATCAGCCGGTAGGGGTGGAGGACATAGGAGCGGATCTGGTTTCCCCAGGCGATATCGGACTTGGCCTCCTCCATCTTCTCGAATTTCTCCAGCTGTTTCTTTTTTTCCAGCTCGTAGAGGCGCCCCTTCAACACCTTCATGGCGGAGGCTTTGTTCTTATGCTGGGACCTCTCGTTTTGGCACTGGACGACGATCCCTGTCGGGAGATGGGTGATGCGCACCGCAGAGTCCGTGACGTTGACGTGCTGGCCCCCTTTGCCTCCCGAGCGGTAGGTATCGATCTTCAGGTCATCCGGGTTGATATCCACTTCGATGTCCTCTTCGACTTCGGGAAAGACGAAGACCGCGGCGAAAGAGGTGTGGCGGCGCTTGTTCGAGTCAAATGGAGAGATCCGGACAAGCCGATGGACACCGGATTCCTGGCTGAGACGCCCGTAAGCGTAGTCCCCCTCGACCCGCACGGTGACGCTCTTGATCCCTGCTTCTTCTCCCGGCATGGAATCGAGGATCTCTGTCTTGTAGCCTTTGCGCTCCGCATATCTGAGGTACATCCGAAGCAGCATCTGCGCCCAATCCTGAGACTCGGTCCCGCCGGCTCCGGGATGGATAGTAAACAGGGCATTGCGGCCATCATCCACCTCAAAGAACAGGCTTTGAAGCTCGGCCTCTTCCAGGCTTTCGGCGAGGGTGGACAGAGCGCTCTCCAGATCCCGGCTGACGTCTTCTCCCTCCCGGGCCAACTCGGCGAGGACTTCGACTTCTTCCCTTTTTTCCTCCAGCCGGGCGAAGGCGGAGACACTTCGCTCGAGGATCCTCTTTTTCTGTTGGAGGGCGCGCGACTTCTTCTGGTCCTGCCAGGTTTCCGGCCTGGATAGCTCAGCGACGACGGCGGCGAGCCCTGTTTTCTTGTTGTCTAGGTCAAAGAAAACCTCGGATCTCTTCGAATTTCAGGAGATGCTCCTTGACCCTGGCCTCGATCTCGGTCAGCCGGTCCGCGGGGATCGGATTCTTTTCGTCCATTCGTGCTCTTTTTCAGTCCCGGACGATGAAATAGTCGGTTTTCCGCCCCGCTCCCGAGGCCAGTTTCTGCCTGGCTTCTTCCGCCTGATCCCTGGTCGCGAAGCCGCCGACCCTGACACGGAAGACAGGATTCTTATCAGTTGCCTGCGGGTCCATGACAACGACCTGATAGCCCATTTTGCGGAACTTCTCGGCGGTTGCCTGCGCGGCCTGTTCCTCGGCGAGGGCGCCGACCTGAACATAAAATAAGCCCGTCTTTTCCGGTGCCGCCTTCTGGCTGGATTTGACCTGTGGCTTAGGCTCTGTCAGCTGAGTCTGGACGTTGGATTTTTCCTCGGGCTTCTTGGGGATGATGTCCTTCTTGACAGGAGTCGATTCAGCCGGAGCCGGGGCGGGTTTCTTAGCCACCTCACCCGGCGGTTCCTCGGCCGCCTTCGTCTGGGGCAGAGAGACGATCTTTTCCTTGACCTGCTCGGGAGCTTTTTGGGCGATGACATTGGCCTTCAGGGCGACCTGGGCATGTTTCTTGCCGACAGAAACGCCCAGGAGAAAGATAACCACCCCGATGACCAGGATGCCCAGGAAGATGATGGCCAGCTGGGTGCTGGAGACTTGGATCTCTCGGAACTCGCGGCTTTTCATCACGTGTTGTCCGACTTTGGTTTATGGAAGGAAAACGATCTTAAGAACTCGAGCGGGAGAGGGAAGATGATGGTCGAGTTCTTTTCCGTGGCGATCTCGGTCAGGGTTTGCAGGAAGCGCAGTTGCAGGGTCTGGGGGTTCTGGGAGATGATATCAGCGGCTTCGGTGAGCTTGCCGGCCGCCTGGAATTCGCCATCGGCGTGGATGACCTTGGCCCGGCGCTCGCGTTCGGCCTCCGCCTGTTTGGCGATGGCCCGGACCATCATTTCCGGAAGGTCCACGTGTTTCGTTTCCACGAGCTGGACCTTGATCCCCCAGGGATCCGTGTGTTTGTCCAGGATCTCTTGGAGATGGGCGTTCAGTTTCTCTCGTTTGGAGAGGAGGTCGTCGAGCTCAACCTCCCCTAAGACACTGCGCAAAGTTGTCTGGGCCAGCTGGGATGTGGCATAGAGATAGTCTTGGACCTCGATAATGGCCTTGAGGGGTTCCATGACCCGGAAGTAGACAACGGCGTTGACCTTGACCGAGACATTGTCCTTGGTAATAACATCCTGGGGCGGGATGTCCAGGGTGACGAGTCTCAGGCTCACTCGGAGCATGCGGTCGATCGGCGCGAAGACAAAGATCAATCCCGGACCCTTGGGTTGGGCGAGGACCCGCCCCAAGCGGAAGATGACGCCGCGCTCGTATTCACGGAGGACCTTGATGCAATTCAGAAGATAAAGGACGATGATTCCGACGATGATGATCGGGACGGAAACCATAGGGACCTCCTTATTCTCTATTCATCGGGACCTGCCGGTGCCGAGACCGGCCCGGCCAGGTCTGAGACTACAGCTTGTCGACGCGAATCTTGAGGGTGTCCAGAACCCGGATCACCCTCACCTTGCTTCCTTTGGCGATGGGTCCCGGGGCCTCTGCATTCCAGATCTCGCCATGGACGAAAACCTTGCCTTCGGGGTTGAGGTCCGTCTGGGCCGTCCCGATCTCCCCGATCAGCCCTTCCTTGCCGGTAACGGCTCTCTTGGAGTGGGCCCGGACCACGAGGAATAGGAGAAACAGAAAGATGAGGGAGAGGCCGACGGCCGTGGGGATGATGATCTTCAAACTCGGCTGCAGTTCGGGGATCGGGGAATCGACCAGCATGACAGAACCAATGACCATGGCGACGATGCCTCCTACGTCGAGGATTCCAAAACTCTGGACCTTGACCTCAAGGACGAACAATCCGATGGCCAGAAAGATGAGCAGCAGCGCCACATAGTTGATCGGCAAGATCTGGAACGAGAAGATCGCCAGGAGAAGGCTGATCGCTCCGAGCACCCCGGGCAGAATGGCGCCCGGGTGGGCGAACTCGAAATACAACCCGAGGAGGCCGAGCATCAGGAGAATATAGGCCAGGTTGGGGTTGGAGATGGTGATCAGGAATTTCTGGCGGGCCGTCATCGGGAGGTCAAGGATCGCTTCACCCTTGAGCCGAAGCTCGATTGTCTCCCCGCTGAACCGCTTCAGGGTTTGGCCGTCAAAGTGCCCGACAATCTCTTCCACGCTCCCGGCCACGAAGTCGATCAGGCCTTTCTCCAGGGCCTCTTTTTCCGTGTAGGAGAGGCTCTTGCGAACCGCATCTTCGGCCGCCTGGACATTCCGGCCCCGTTTCTCCGCCAGGGTCTTGATGTAAGACGCCGCGTCGTGCGTAACCTTCTCTTCCATGGTTTTGTCCATGGCCTGTCCGGTGATGGAGATGCCTACCGGATGGGCGGCTCCCGTGTTCGTCCCGGGAGCCATGACGAAAAGGTCAGAGGCGATCCCGATATAGAACCC
>Ga0153915_10001793_pt1 | contig 19744 bp, 13 predicted proteins | sample Opewatmetagenome_2_FD_107003 | JGI IMG/M metagenome (GOLD analysis project Ga0153915, IMG submission 107003) | Freshwater wetland microbial communities from Ohio, USA - Open water 3 Core 3 Depth 3 metaG | ecosystem: Environmental > Aquatic > Freshwater > Wetlands | place: USA: Ohio, Lake Erie...
CATGAAACGCATCGCGCTTCCCGCCGGGTTCGCGGTCTTGTTGGCCCTTGCCGTTGTCCAGACCTCCGGCTTCGCCGAGGACAAGGCCCCGGCCCGCTTCACGCTGATCTTCGCCGAACGGTTCCGCTTCGAGAGCTGGGACAACGCCATCAACCTCGACGACGCCTCCGCCGAGACCTACGCCTACACGCGGAACAAGACGACTCTCGGGTTCCGCTGGATGGCCGCGGCGAACCTCGAGATCACGGCCAAGGCGACCAACGAGTTCCGCGTCTACCTGGCCCCCAAGGACAAAGTCTTCGGCTGGCACGAGGTCTTCTTCGACAACCTTTACGCCAAGTGGCGCATCCCGGGCGGCTTCCCCCTGACCGTCACGGCCGGCCGCCAGGACATCTTCCTCGGCGAGGGATTCGTCATCGCCGACGGGACTCCGCTCGACGGCTCCCGCTCCTTTTATTTCAACGCCGTCCGGCTCGACTACGATTTCCTGCCCGGTCAGAAGCTGACGTTCTTCGCCCACACCATGGACGAGACCGATAAGCTCCTGCCCGTCATCCACCATCAGGACCAGGCCCTGGTCGAACAGCCGGAGAGGGCCCTGGTCCTGTACTATGCCGGCGGCCTGGGCAAGATCAAGCTCGATGCCTACTTCATCCGGAAGTCCGTCCAAGCCACCGACCCCGGCGATGTCCGCTCGCGGATCAACACCTGGGGGTTCCGGACCCAGGTCCCGATCGCCGCGCCGCTCGTCCTGACGACTGAGACCGCCGCCCAGACGGGATCCTACGGCGAAGCCGGCCGGTCGGCTTTCGGCGGCCTCGCCCACCTCGATTTCACTCCGAAGTGGCGCCTCCCTTATCTCAAGACGCTGACGCTCGGGGCCATCTGCCTCACCGGCGACAACCCCGAGACGGCCCAGATGGAGGGTTGGGACCCGCTCTTCAGTCGCTGGCCCAAGTGGAGCGAGGGCTATATCTATACCTTCATCCGGGAGAGCCGCGTCGCCTACTGGAGCAACCTGAACTCCCTCTACGGCTCGCTGGCCTTCGATTTCGGCGGCCGGGCCAACGCGACGCTGACGCTCCATCACCTGGGGGCCCCGCAGGCCCAGCTTGGCGCGTTTCCCGGCGGGCTGGGCCCCGATCGCGGCCTGCTGTTCGTCAGCCGGCTGAACTACACGATCAGCAAGATCCTGTCCGGGCACCTGCAGTGGGACCACTTCGATCCGGGTGATTTTTACGCGCCCGGGGCGGACGGCTTCAACTGGATCCGCTTCGAACTGATGCTCAAGTACTGACTATCTGATCAGGCTGAACAGCGGATTGGCGGCGAAGGACGCGATCATCCCGATCGTCCCCGCCGCCGGCGCCGACATTCCCGCGAGCGACAGCCCCAGGCACATCCCGAGGCCCAGAATCGCGGACGAAAGGGCGCCGAACCGCGTCACCTTCCGGCTGATGATCCCCCAGACGAACGGGCCGAGGAAAAACGAGCCGACCGCCCCCCAGGAGACCGACAGGATCGAGACGATGGAGGCCGGCTTGAAGTAGGCCAGAATGACGGACAGGAGAACGAAGGTTGCGCCGAGAATCCGCATCAGCAGGGTCAGCCGCTTGTCCGAGACGCCGGGATTGATGAAGCCGGCGTAGAGGTCCTTGGCCACCGAGGAGCTGGAGATGAGGACGAGCGCCGCCAGGGTGGACATGGACGCCGCCAGGATGAGCAGCATCATGATGATGGACAGCGAGGGCGGGATGACGTTGGCCAGGAATTCCGGCATCAGGATGTCGAAGATGGGCTTGCCGCCGCTGAACGCGTTCGGGGCGCTCTCCGGCGTCAGGAAGAGGCGGGCGGTCGCACCGGTGAAATAGGCGGCGCCGGCGATCAGGGCGGAGAAGAGTGTCGAGGCGATCATCCCGGTGCGGATGGCCTTCTCGTCCCTGATGGCGTAGAACTTCTGGACGAGCTGGGGCATGGCGAAGGGAGCGATGCTGGTCAGAAAAACAAGACAGACGAGCGGCCAGAAGCCTCCCGGGCCGACGGGGGCCGTGAGCTTCGGGTCGAGGCGGGCCAGTCCGGCGGTCAGGTTCGCCAGCCCGCCGCCCTTGTGCAGGGTGCTGGCGATGAGGATGAGCGAGCCGGCGCACATGATCAGGCCGAAAAAGACGTCGATCATGGTCATGGACTTATAGCCGCCCAGGACGAGGTAGAAAGCCGTGAAGACCCCCATGAAGGCCAGGGCCAGCGTGTAGGACACGCCGAAGTTGGCCTTGAACAGATAGGCCAGGCCGATGAAGACGGCCGCCGAGTAGGGGACGAGGAAGACGAAGATGGCCCCGGAGGAGAGGAGTTTGAGGAACGGGCTCCGATAGCGCTTCTCCAGGAACTCGGGCATGGTCGAGACCCGGTAGTCGATCGACATCTTCCGGATGCGGTTGCCGAAGAGCCCCCAGACGCCGAGGACGCCGATGAGAGCGTTGCCCAGGGCGATCCACAGCCCGGACAGGCCGAAGCCCCAGCCGATCTTGCCGGCGAAGCCGATGAACAGGACGGCGGAGAAATAGGCGCTGGCGTAGGTGAAGGCCGTCATCCACGGCCCGATGGCCCGGCCGCCGAGGAAATAGTCGTCGAACGTCCGGGCTTTCTTCATGCCGAGCCAGCCGATGACGAGCGTGACCAGGGCGTAAACTGAAATGACCAGGATCTTGATCGGCATGGTTTATATCTCCCTTTGCGAATGTCCGCGGCCGGAGACGGCCCGCGCGGAATCCAGGTTTCGAGGCATGGCGGGCCTTTTATATCGATATCCCGGGCTCAAGTCAACCGAAGACCTCTTGTTAGAAAACATCCATTATCGATGGACCGTTTTCAAGGGATAAGATCCTAAGATATTGTTCCTAACTGATCGGGGCAAAAAGCAGGCGGAGTTCGTGAATAAGAGTGTCCAATCTCAAGCATCTTCTCTGGCAAGGTACGAAATACTATTACGTATCTTCATCTCGGAATCGCGTCAGGTAGGTGGCGCCGATCAGCGAAACGCTTTCCCTTTTGGTACGTAGTGCCGCCCGTGCGAGTTCCCGGGACACGTTCAATGAGTTCACGGTCAGAAAGCTTCCTAAAGATCTCTTTTACAATATAGTCTCCTTGAATATGACAAATCTCTCGCGCCTCCTTGTTACGTATCGTGTCGTGCGTCTCTAAAAACTCCAAAATGATGACTTCTGGGCTTGCCAGAGTCTCATGCTTGATTAAAACTAGAACAGCTGACTCCAAATTGTACACTGCGGGCTCCTTCAGGCCCATTTTGTGCATCGCGGCAAAGGCTGTATTCAGTCCTTCTCCTACGTCTTTATTTGGGGGATTGGGAAACTTGTTGACGATGCGCACAATTGTCCCATTCCGTGCGAAGCGCTCCTCGAGGATATTGTCGGGCGTGATATGCGCGGGAAGACGGCCTGGACTTTGAACTTCAACTCGGTTATCAAATATGCGTATATGGATATCATCAGCAATGCTGTAGTCACGGTGGAGAACTGCATTGGTAATGATTTCGTGTAGGGTTTCGGGTGGATATGAGACAGACTCTACTCCTGCATCACCAAGTCGGCCTGTGTCTTCAATGATCTTTGTAGTTAAAGCGACGGAATTAATAATCTGCGCATACAGGTGTCCCTCGATTGTCGCGGGATCAAAAGCGAGTGTTTCTCGGGATCCCTCCTTGTCTTTTGTCCGATAGCGATAGACCTTGATCCCGCAGCGTTTGGGCAAGACTGCTTGTGGTTCTTCGGAAAAAAGAAGGATGCCCGCCACCGTAGGTCGGCCATCTCTCAAGAGCAGTTGTTTAGATAGCCAAGGGCCAGGTTCTGCTGTCGGAATCACCGCCAGCATGAACTCGAGGGTGGGCGTCGAGTTGGTTATAACCTCTGCGGGCGCGTCAATCGGCTCTGACTCGAAAGACGCCAAGCCTTTAATATACTCAAGTTGGCGAAATGCCTCGCGTGTTTTTACCGGCAGATTCTGGGCACCACGTCGCACATACGGCGTTCCGTTAGACGACTTGCGTATATCCCTTGTTTTATGAACCTCGCATTTTAATACGAGGCCTGGTTTGGAATCACAAGACAAGAAGGAATATTCGAAGTCGGTACTCAGCGGAAATAGTTCTTCGAATATTTGAATGTGACCATTTGCAGCCTCTGGATTTAAGAATCCTCGCCATGTCCGTGTATAGGATTGGCCATCCTCGTCAATGCCGATAAAAAGCTCGCCGCCGTCTGCGTTCGCAAAAGCGGCAATAGCGGAGGTTAGTCGTGCAGGTCGTGCATCTATAGACTTAAGATCACAGAAATGGTCCTCTTGATAAGCGAGGATTTGATTGGCTTGCTCCTCAGTTACTCGTAACATATCAATTGGCATGGTTTCCCCCCTCCGCTGCATAAAATAACAAGGGTCAAGTCCGCCGCTCTTGGCAACGCAACCTGGGTCCTTTAACTCTATAGCCTTTTTTCTTCTCGAAAACTAAGAGCGCCTGTTTGTCCTCATATCTGGCAGCATCTACTAGGAATCGTTGGGCTTCTGTTGTTCTGCTCACGTGCTCCGCCACCCGTTTTAAGTCGATTCGGTTCAAGATGTCAATCGTTATCGGTCGTTTAGCGTCAAAGAAAATGAAAGACCGAAGGAATCGTTGGCATGCATCGGAATTGAGAAGTCCGCAAATAAAACGAGCCTCATCTTCAGATGCACAGGAGACAAAATAACAGGTATCGTCCAACACCGTCGGCTTTCCTTCATGTTGTCCGATGACCTCAAACCGACAACCCTTGTACAAACCGGATACTGCGACCTTCCAAGGGGAGAAGGTGTAGCCTCCGACTCCAAAGACAGAAAAGCGGGCACGCTTTGAGTAAATGATACTCCGTCTGCGGTCAAGGGCCTCGGCATGTCTAGTTAAATATGCCCACGTTTTTGGAGCTTTTTTTAAGATTTCTGCCGTGTCGTCGGATGGCTTTCGCTGAGTGATCAATACGTATCTGTTAGGGGTAAGGCGTCCGTTGGCAATGTCAGATGATTTCAAGAGAGGAAAGAGGTATGTCGTTTCCAATCGGCATTCCTCATGTTGACCATTGACTAAATGGCCATCATGACGTTTGAACTCCATGATTGCCACGGCGTCATGCTTAACGCCAGAACGCCAATTGTAATAAGGAATGCCATCCATATCCCGCAGTCGCAAGTATTCATCGATGTCAGCTACCAGTTCCTTGCCGGCAAGGCCAATGGTTGTAATCCTGCTATTAAAAGAGAGATTGGGATAGACAGAGGCAATAGTAGTAGATTCCAGGATCCCCGTATGTATGATAAGAAGGCAGGCGTCAACGGATGCCCCAAAATGCTTCTTAACATCAATCAAATGAAGAGAACAATGGCCGATGTTCAACCTATTCAGCCACGCATATCTCAGTGTTCTGCGTGCGGTTGAGGTCTTGCAGAGCATTGCTATGCAACCGGAGCGATGGTGCAATGCCTCCATTAGCCTAATTAGCATCCATTCAGAAATATCGAAGTTTGCTTTCCCTGTCTTGGCGGCGAGACCGTTATGGCGTTGAAAGTTCGTCTTCTTGGGAAGATTGTCGCTTCCAAGCACGCCCAGGGCAGAGTTTGTGACCCAAGGGGGGTTTCCAATCACAAGAATGGTTCCTTGTAATCCCGAGAATAACTGCATCCAATCTATTTGGAAGAAATCGCGGCATTCAAGATATATTTTCTGTTTGTCATCTTTGTGTACGACGTTTGCGGTCTCGTGTATGTAATTGGGGTTGATATCAAAACCATAAATAGCTTTTGCTTCAGGGAATGTCCTTGTTGCTGCGTCTACAAAACTGCCCCGACCGCAGGTCGGCTCGACAATAGCATCGGCCGCTACTCCATTATTGCCCAGAAACCTGACGATCTCACGGGCAAGATCTAGCGGAGTCTGGAAATCACCAAATTCGACTTTTCTTGGTGATATCATTATGCAACGCGATTGACGCCCGCTACTTTCCCTGCATGCTGGATCGCACGGTGGTACTGAAGCCGCCACTGAAGAGCGTTCGAAATGGTAAGGTAGCCGACTTCGGGCTTCTTCTTCAGAATTTCCTTGGCGAGTTGACGGGCCTGAACTTCATCGAGCGGAAGGAACCGATCCGACATGAAGGCTACAAGATCGTCAGCATTCCCGGAGTTTTCTAGGATATTTATGATTCCGGTTGTAGTCTGGTAATCCGCCGTTCGTCCGTCTTCAATAAAAATGACGTGTTTGATATTGAGCGTCGCTACTCGCGCCCGGCGGGCATCCTTCTTGTCATATACGAAGACAAGGAGAGAGTATCCTAAGCCGTATATTTTCTGGCGGGCAGACTTGAACGGACAGGAGGATTGGGGTTGGCGGATGCTTGTGACCTTGATATCAATCCCAAGTTTCGGAAAATCTATCCCCTTAGCTGATGAGCCCTTCATGAAGGCGTATTTGCGATTTAGTAGAGCTTGAAACTTATGCTCTAGGTAAGTGCCCACCGCTTTTCCATCCGTCACCCCATACAACGTCGGCTCCTGATGTCTGGATTCGCGCTGTGCAAAACCCCTTGCTTCGCGGACCAGTATATCAACGGTGAGTTTGGTTTTCATTCAATGTAGCCCTTTCCCTTTTTTCTTTAATATCCATAACATCAGCCCTGGTGAAGACATAGGGGATACCAATGTTATTAAAATTCATCCTCTCATTTATGCGTAACTAGCTTTGTGTTGCCCCGTGCCAATTGTTTTTTGACGCACTATTTGTCGCCGTTTTATAGCTGAAAGGATAAGGCCACATAATCAAGGTATCCCATATAAAAAGATGATATTCTTGCTGATAGCTGACGTCAAGAAGATAAAATCTGTTGGAGGCCATAGAGCCTATAACTCATATTGGGAAACAAGCAAAAGGAAATCTTACCGTCCAATCGTCTAAATCCGAAAACACCCTTAAACTCGAGGAGGTTACTATCAGGGCCACTACTTGCGTGGGTCGGAACCCGTCACATTTTATAAAAATGCCCGCTTTTGATAAGATGTTGGACTCGAGGGACGATGAAAAAACCAGGCGCCGCCCAGCCGGGAACTCCGCCGCCGGGAGCGGAGGCGCGATACGACGTCGTCGTCATCGGCGGCGGCGTCGTCGGCTGCGCCGTCCTGCGCGAGCTTTCCCGGTATGACCTGAGCCTCCTCCTCCTCGAGAAGGAGACCGACCTGGCCGAAGGCGTCAGCAAGGCCAACAGCGGCGTCATCCACGGCGGCTTCAACGTCCCGCCGGGGTCGCTCAAGGCCGGGACAAACGTCGCCGGCCTCGGCCTGATCTACGGGCTGGCCGCCGAGCTCCGCGTCCCGCACCGGAAGACGGGCAAGCTCGTCGTCGCCCTGACGGACGGGGAAAAGCCCCGCCTCGAAGAGCTCAAGACCCAGGGCGAAAGGAACGGAACTCCGGGCCTCGAGATCGTCGGCGAGGCCGGCATCCGGCGGATCGAGCCGCTGGCGCGCGGCCGCTGGGCCCTTTATTCGCCGCACACGGGCATCATCTCCCCCTACGAATTCACCGTCGCCCTGGCCGAGTGCGGCCGCCGCAACGGGGCCCGGGTCGCGCTCGAGGCGCCGGTCGAATCGGTCGAATTCCGCGACGGCCTCTTCCGGCTGGCGACGCCGCGCGGCGTCTTCGCCGCCCGCCGGGTCGTCAACAGCGCCGGCCTGTTCGCCGACGAGGTCGCCCGGCTGGCCGGGATCGACGAGTTCAGGATCTACCCCTGCCGGGGCGAGTATCTGATCACCGACAAGGACCCGGGATTCCGGCTCGGCCTGCCGATCTACCCGGTCCCGCCGAAGGACGATCCCGGGCTGGGCATTCACATCACGCCGACGATGGAGGGCAACGTCCTGCTGGGCCCGAGCGCCGAGCCCGTCGGCGACAAGCGGAACACGGCCTCGACCCGGACCGTCATGGACCGGCTCAAGGCCGAGGCCGCCCGGCTGATGCCCGAGCTCCGGAAAGCGCCGTTCATCCACAGCTGCGCAGGCATCCGGCCAAAGCTCGTCGACCCGCGGGGACGTGAGATGTTCCGGGATTTCGTCATCGAGGAAAGCGCCGTCCGTCCCGGCTGGATCAATCTTCTGGGGATCGAGTCCCCCGGGCTGACCGCGGCCCCGGCCATCGCCCGGATGGTCGTTGATATGATCGGGGCGAAGGAGGACCTCCGGCCGAAGGCCGTGTTCGATCCCGGGTTGCCGGAAAGCCCGAGGTTCGCGGCGATGGATGACGGGGAGCGGAAAGCCAGGGTTGAGGGCGGCTCCGGCTGGGGCGAGATGGTCTGCCGCTGCGAGCACGTGACGCGGGCCGAGGTCGAGGCCGCCCTGCGCAATCCGTTCGGCGCCCGGACCATGGACGCCGTCAAGCGCCGGACCCGCTGCGGCATGGGCCGGTGCCAGGGCGGCTTCTGCGCGCCGCGGCTCGTCGAAATCATGCAGGACGAGGGCGTGCCGCTCGACCGGATCACGAAACGGGGCGGCGGCTCGCGGCTGTTTTATGGGAGGATCAAGCGCTGATGGACAATGGCGCGGGAGACGACAGGCTGAAGACGGCCCGGGCCGAAGGGAGGGGGCTGCCCCTCAAGGAGGGGGCTGTCCCTCTATATGATGATGACAGGATCGATACGGGGCTGCCCCTCAAGGAGGGGGCTGTCCCTCCTTATGACGTCGTCGTCATCGGCGGCGGCCCGGCCGGCCTGGCCGCGGCGCTCGGCGCCAGGAGGGCGGGGGCCGGCAGCGTCCTCATTCTCGAGCGCGACAAGCGGCTCGGCGGCATCCTCAACCAGTGCATTCACGACGGCTTCGGGCTCTTCCTCTACAACGAAACGATCACCGGGCCGGAATACGCCGAGCGCCTGGCCGAGGACGTCGGCCGCGAGGGCATCCGCACGGAGACGGGGGCGATGGTCCTCGATCTCGGCGCCGACCGCCTGCTCCGCGTCAACTCCCGCTCCGGCTACCGCCTCATCCGGGCCGGGAGCGTCATCCTGGCCATGGGCTGCCGCGAGCGGACGCGCGACATGATCGAAATTCCCGGGACGCGCCCGGCCGGCATCCTCACCGCGGGCTCGGCCCAGAACCTCGTCAACCTCCAGAATCTTCGCATCGGCAACGAGGCCGTCATCCTCGGCTCGGGCGACATCGGGCTGATCATGGCCCGGCGGCTGACGTACGAGGGCATGGCCGTCAAGGGCGTCTTCGAGATCATGCCCTGGACGAACGGCCTGGAGCGCAACGTCCGCCAGTGCCTGATGGATTTCGGCATTCCGCTCGAGCTCTCGAGCACGGTCATCGAGGTCCGGGGGCGCGACCGCGTGGCCAGCGTCATCGTGGCCCGCGTCGACGAGGAGCTTCGGCCCGTGCCCGGCTCGGAGCGCGAGGTCCGCTGCGACACGCTCCTCCTGTCCGTCGGCCTCATCCCGGAAAACGAGCTCGCCAGGCGGGCGGGCGTCGAGCTCTCGCCGCTCACCGGAGGGGCGGTCGTGGACGAGACGTTCATGACCTCGGTCCCCGGGATCTTTTCCTGCGGCAACGTCCTCCAGATCCACGATGTCGCGGATTTCGCCTCGCACGAGGGGTTCGCGGCCGGCGCCTTCGCCGCCCGGTTCGCCCGCGGCGAGCTTCCGGCCGGGGACAAGGTCCGGCTGTGCCCGGGCCGGGGCGTCCGCTACTGCCTGCCGCAGACGGCGCGGACCGGGACCGCCAACGTCGACCTGAGCTTCCGCGTCACGCGGCCCCTCCGGGCCTGCCGCGTCACGGCCGTCGGCCGGAAATCGGGGAAGAAGTATTTCGGGAAAAAATACGGCCGCCTTCTGCCCTCCGAGCTTCAGCGCGTCAGGATCCGGCCGGCGATCGAAGAGGACCTGGAGGTTGCGTGCCATGAGTGAGCGCCCTTGCGCCGATCCCCTGACCTGCATCCTCTGCCCCGTCGGCTGCGAGCTCGAGGTGCGGCGGACGGACCGGGGCCTGGACGTCCGCGGCAACCAGTGCGAGAAGGGGATCGGCTTTGCCACGGAAGAAGTCCTCTATCCCAAGCGGAACCTGGCGACGTCCGTGCCGGTCAGGGGCTCGGAGACGATCATGGTTTCCGTCCGGCTGAGCGACCGCGTGCCCCGGGAGATGCTGTTTCCGATCCTCGCGGAAATCGCCAGGCTCAGGCCCGAGCCTCCGGTCCGGCGCGGCCAGGTCCTCATCGCCGATGTCCTCGGCACGGGCGTCGACGTCATCGCGACGCGCACTATCGGCAGCGAGCGGAGTCCTCGAGGCGACCCGCCAGAAGTGTGATGGAGCAACCCGGAATCACACTTTTTTACTGACGCTTGGCGAGGACGGCCAGGGTTTCGAGGTGGGGCGTGTGGGGGAAGAAATCGAACGGCGCGACGGCCTCGCACCGGTATCTCCGGCCGAGGAAAAACCTCAGATCCCTGGCCAGGGCGGCCGGATTGCAGGAGACGTAGGCGATCTTCGGTGCTTCGAGGGCCATGATGTTCATGAGGGCCTTCGGCGTGAGGCCTGGCCGCGGCGGGTCCAGGATGAGAACATCAGGGGTCTCGGCGGGGCGCGATTTCAGGAGATCCTCGATCGTTCCCGTCAGGAATGAGGCGTTCGCGACGCCGTTCGCGGCGGCGTTTTCCGCGGCCGCCCGGACGTTCTCCGCCAGCGAGTCGATCCCGGTCACGGCCTTGACCCTGTTGGCCAGCGACAGCTCGATGGCTCCCGAGCCGCAGTAGAGGCCGAGAACGCGGCTTCCGCCGTCGAGCCCGGCCGTCTCGGCGATCTTCGCGTACAGAAGCTCGGCCGCGGCGGTGTTCGTCTGGAAGAACGTCGACGGGCCGATGCGGAAGCTCAGGCCGGCCAGCCGCTCGCTGATCCCGGGCGCGCCGTGAACAAGCCGCGCCTCCTCGAAGCTGACGATGTCCGAGTTCCGGCCGTTGGCGATGTGCCAGAAGCTTTTCAGGCGGGGCCCCAGCGCCGCGTCGAGCTTCCGGACCAGGGGTTCGAAATCGATCTCCGGCCCGGGCGCGGTCACCGCGCAGACCATGATCTCGCCCGTCCGCTTGCCCTCCCGGAGGACCAGGTGCCGCAGGCTTCCCCGCCCTTTCTTGGGATTGTGCGACGCGAGCCCCTTCTCCCGGGCGAACTCGAGGACCGCCGGGAAGATCTCGCCGGCGACCGGGCTGAAGATCGGGCAGGCCCCGAGCCCGATGGTCAGGCCCCTGGACTTCCGACGCGGATCGCCCCTTTCCCGGAGGCCGATGACGAGCTCTCCCCAGGTCTCGGAGAAGGCGAATTCCATCTTGTTCCGGTAATGATAGACGTCGGGCGAGGCAACGACCGGCGGGATGGAAATCGGGCCGTGCCCCGGCGGGAGCGCCTCGTTGAGGGTTCGCCCGAGGTGCCTCCGCTTGAACTCGAGCTGTCTCTCGTAGGCCACGTTCTGGAAGAGGCAGCCGCCGCAGACTCCGAAGTGCGGACAGACGGGCTCGACCCTCGCGGCGGACGGTTTTTCCAGGCTGACGATCTCGGCGATGACCGAGCCGCGGCTCTCGCCGACGGCCTGGGCCGTGACCGTGTCGCCGGCGACCGCACCCGGAACGACGACGGTCCGCCCGTCGCGCCGGCCGATCCCGGCGTTCTGCGGAAAGTCCATGTCCTCGATGTCCAGGCTGAACGTCGGCGCCTGGAAGCGCTCCAGCATGGCCGCCGCCTTTTTCACCGGGAAGCCGACGACGTTGTCGAACTCGCCCTTGAGGCAGCGGACGAATTCGTCGCCGATGTCCTGGACGGCGTACGCCCCGGCCTTGTCCAGATAGTCGTTCCGGTCGAGGTAGGCCTCGATCATCTCGTTGGTCAGGGGGCGGAATGTCACGTACGTCAGCTCGTGGCCCGTCAGCAGACGGCCCTCGCTCCGGCGCATGAAGGCGAGGCCCGTGATCACCCGGTGACGCCGGCCCGACAGGAGCTCGAGCATGGCCCGGGCCGAGGCGCGGTCGGCGGGCTTGCCGAGGATCCGGTGTTCCAGGGCCACGACGGTGTCGGCCCCGATGACGACGGCCTCCGGGAATGCGTCGGCGGCGGCCCTGGCCTTGAGGACGGCGGCCTCGACGGCGAACTTGACGGGATCTTTATGCCCGGCCGCGGCCTCGTCGACATCGACGGGAAAGACGCGGAATTCCGGCGCGACCAGGGCCATGAGCTCCCGTCGCCGCGGCGACTTCGAGGCGAGAATGATGTCCATCGGGGCTCTATTGTACACTAATCCCCTTCGTCCAACGGAGGCTTCAGGAGGAGATCGCCTCAGCGGGAAAGGATATAGAGACCGGTCGATCGCGGCTCGAGGTCAACCTCGAAAGCGGAAACGCCTTTGGCGATCGTCAGTTTCCTGAACGCGTCCTCGACCGACCCCGCCCGCTCCGGCAGCCTGAAAACCCGCTTTCCTCCCGAAAGCGTGTGGACGCCGAGGAGACTGCGGTTGGCGTAGAGGACGTCGCCCGCGTCGCTGTAGACGTGGACGCCGGCGTGCCGGGCGATGTTCCTCAGGACGTCCGCCGGCAGGTTCGGCGCGGCGCTGTAGATCGACGTCCAGCCCGGCAGCGCCTTGACCGCGAATCCCGGCCGGCAGTTCCCCTGCGAATAGACGACCTCGCCGAGGACCTTGGCCTCCGGGTCGTCGACGTAGAAGAGCGGCGCCAGCTTGGCGTTCGTCCCCCAGACGACGTCCTGGCTCAATCCTCTCGTGATCGCGTGATCGAAATCCGTGACGTGGACCAGCGGTCCCCAAGGCTGTTCGCCCAGGCCGAAGCGCATGCCGGTGAGGTCCTCCATGTTCTCGAGGGACGCCCCGTCCCTGAGATAACCGGGGGCGTAGATCCAGAGCGCCGTCCTGCCGTCCCGGCGCAGCTCGCCGGCCAGGGCCTTCCGCCGTTCGCCGTCGAGCCGGAAGGGATTCAGGAAGATGTAGAGCTTGTACGGCCGGAGCTTCCCGGCCAGGAAATCGTCGAGCAGGAAGAGGTCGAACGGAGCGCCCATCCGCGGCAGGCCCCACAGCCGCTGTTGGAAGACGAGGGGGATATCGAGGTTGTAGCGGCAGGTCTCGTAGAAGAAGCTCTCGTCGTCGAGAAGGACGGCGATCTCGGCGGCCGACGAACGGTCGAGAGCCATGGAGCGCTCCCCGACGTCCTTGAACTCCCTGAGCAGGGGAGCGAATTCCGGGACGCGTGCCGTGTCGACCTTCCAGCGCGCCCACCAGGCCCCCTCGGCGTGCGTCAGGAAGTGGGCCAGGTTCCGCCGCAGGATCGTGCGGCTCGCGCCGAGCGTCGCGACCCGGCCGTAATTCGGGTCCTCGAGATCGGCATGGGTCCGCGTGTCGTCCTCGACGAGGAGGAGCTTCCCGTGCAGGCGGACCGACTCGGACGGCAGCATGCTCGGCGAATCCCCGCCCAGGCCGCGGTAACCGTAAGAATAGGGACTGACCAGGAAGTCGACGTGGGGCGACTCGAGGACGCGGCCCAGGCCGAGATGCCCGGATCTCTGGTAGCTCGAATAGTCGGAGTCGGGCCGCTCGCGGAAAAATCCGCCGTTCCAGGCCATGTCGGCGATGTATCCGTAGAAGGCGCCGGCCAGCCGCTTCCCCGCCGTCTCCTCTTTGACCGTGCGGCAGAGGTCGACGACGGCCTCGGCGCTGAGGTCGGCCAACGCCCGGAAATAGTCGATGACGTCCTGCTCCGCCGCGGGGTCGCGGAACGTGTACAGGCGGGCCTCGAGCTGGCGTTCGGCCGCGGGAACCTCGGCCGTGTCGAACGTGACGGAGGGCGCGTGCTTCCAGGCCGCGCGGAGCCGGGCGTCGTCGCCGCCGTAGCGCTCCTTGAGCCAGCCCCGGAATGAGCGGCGCATCGGCTCGCTGTAGTCGCCGCAGGGGCTGTACATCGACGATTCGCCCTTGACCCATTCGCCGGTGTGGCCCGCGCCGACTTGATAGGCGACGACGCGGTCGAAGAATCCGATCCGCCGGATGTGCGCGATGTAAGCGCGGAGAAAGTCCGCGGCCTGCGCCCGCCAGACTTTGGAAGCGAAGGACATGCCGTTCCGCCGGCCGTCGGACATGATTTCGCATTCGCCCGGATAGGCCTTTTCCCACCAGTCGCCGTGTCCGGGTTCGAGATGAATCCTGAGGTGGAGGAGGGCGGCGGGATCGGCCTTGACGATGCGGGAGAAGGAGGCCTCGACCGCGGAGAAATCGTAGTCGCCCGTCCGGCGGGGCCCGGGCCCGGTCCATTCCGTCCCGCAGCCGACATCGAAGGCATAGATGTGGATGCCGGTGTCGGGGCCGCGCCGGAGTTGATTCTCGAAGTCCCAGCCGTCCGGCCGGGGCGCCGAGACCCAGTTGAGGGCGGCGAAGGCCGGCTTCCCGTCGAGGAAGAGGGCCGGGCTCCCGTTGAACGGCCCGACCTCGGCCCGGGCGACGCCGCCGGCTGCTCCGGAGCCGCTCGGCGGGGAAAGCGCGAGGCCCCGTCCATTCTTGTTCCCGGCGATGCCGATGACGGCCAGCGGGGCGATTTTCAGAACATCCCGGCGCTTCATGCGATTCCTCCTCCAGAAACGAGACTGTCACCTCCGGCGGCCTGGCGCGAGGACGGCTTTGCCCCCGGGCCGGCTACCAGATATACGGCAAAAGCCGGAACTTCACCGTGTTGGCGTATTGCCGGTAGCCGTCGAGCTCCGCCAGGAGCGTGTTGTCTTCGAGGAGAGTTCGGACGAGAAGGCCCAGGGCGGCCAACACGGCGGGGATGAGCCCGACGAGCGAGCCGAGAAGGACCGGCGCGCTCAGTCCGAAGGTCAGGCCGCCGAGATATCCAGGGTGACGGACATAGCGGTAGGGCCCCTCGGAACAGACGGTCTGTCCCCGGTCCGACTGGATGCGGACGACGCTCGAGAAAAAGCGGTTGGCCTTCTTCGCCCAAAGCGTCAGCGATTGCCCCAGGATATAGGCCGCGACGACGGAGAGATAAAGCATGAGCGGCAGGCGGGGAGTCCAGTGGTATCGGCCTGCGTCCAGGGCCGCCAAGGCCAGACAGAGAAAATGGAGAGGCGTGGAGACGACGCGGTAAACCTTGTCCCACCACTTGATGCCCGCGCCGGGCGTGATGCGCTCGCGCCGGAGAGATGGTTCGTCCCGCAGGACCCAGTTGGTCAGGCTGAGGAAAAAAACATTGAGGCCGATGTAGACCCACGCCTGCCAGTAGTCGAGGCGCCCCCCGGCGGCGAAGAGAAAGACGACGAGGACCGTGACGCCCAGGATGCTGCGGAACCACAGCTGGGTCTTCATCTTTTCTTTGTACACGCCGCTGCTCCCGTCGGGCTGGATCGTATTTTCGCCATTACTTTATCAGGACGGGGGGAAAAAGCAAGGTTGCCTCGGACGGGAAGTCTCGCTTACAATAGCGTCGGAGGCGGAAACATGAGCCGTTACGCCATCGGCATCGATCTCGGCGGAACGAAAGTCGAGGCCTGCCTCGTCGACGAAAGCCGGGCCATCCTGACCCGAAAGCGGCGGCCGTCCGAGCCCCGCCTCGGCCGCGAACGCGTCGTGGCCAACATCCTCGAGCTCGCGGCCGAGACGGCCGGCGGCGCCCGCTATGAGGCCGTCGGCATGGGCACGCCGGGCACCTATCACCCCGGCGACGACATCATGTACGGCGCCCCGCACACGCCGCTCTACGAAAAGCCCGGTCTCGTCAGCCTCCTCCGGTCGAAGCTGGCCGTGCCGCTCCTCATCGAGAACGACGCCGACTGCCTGGCCCTGGCGGAATTCTTCGCCCAGTGCCACGGCAAATATTCGGCCGTGATGGCCGTCATCCTCGGCACGGGCATGGGCTCGGGCCTCGTCCTCGACAACAGGCTCCACCGCGGCCCGAACGGCAACGCCGGGGAGATCGGCCACAGCTCCATCGACATCAACGGCCGTCCGTGCGAATGCGGCCGGCGGGGCTGCGGTGAGGCCTATCTCTCCGGCCCCAGCCTGACGCGGCGGTACAGGGAGCTCAGCGGAGAGACGCTTGCGCCCAGGGACATCTTTTCGCGCTGCGAAAAAGGGGAGCCGCGGGCCCTGGCGCTTTTCGAGGAGTCCTGCCGGATCATGGGCGAGCTGTTCGCCAACTGCGTCAACATCCTGGACCTCCAGGCGATCATCCTCGGCGGCGGCGTGTCGAACCTCCCGCTCTGGTACGACCGCGTGCCGCCCTACATGAACAAGTCCCTTTTCGGCATCCCGGGCCGACGGATCCCCATCATGAAAGCGGTCCTCGGGGATTCGGCCGGCGTCCTCGGCGCGGCCTTCCTCGGCCTGCGCGAGATGGGCCTGATGCAGTTCTGATTCACTGACGGGCGGCGCGGTGCCAGTTCCTTCCTGCCGGCTGGGAGCCGAAGCCTGCACTCAAGGCAGGTCGAACTCGGCCTGCTCATGCCTCCCTCCGGGAAAGCTTCCACAGCTCTCCCCCTTTTTTTATCCGCTATTCGTCGGATGGGTGGCCGGGGATAGCTCCTTCCCGACCGCAGCGGAGCTCGGCGCTCCGGCGCCAAGAAAGTGAGGGGATGCCGAGGGTTGTCTGCGCAACGCGCCGCATGGATCACGGGAAGTCGGAATCAAGGGGCGGCGTTCCATGAAACCTAATACCCAATGCGGTGCCAGCGGAGCGACGCGAGGACGGAAAGGAGCGCCCCGGACAGGACCCATCCGGCAGGGAGTGGAGGCCATCCCCGAGGTCGCTCCCCGCACTCGGCGCAGCGGGAAGCGTCCGCCTTACTGGTATTTCCCCATGATGTAGTTTTCGAGGTTCTCGATCGTCACTTTCTGCCGGGTGATGATGGCCTTGACGACGTCGCCGATGGAGACGACGCCGGCGAGCTTCCCGTCCTCGCAGACGGGCAGGTGGCGGATGCGCTCTATATCAGTCGAAATAGCCGGTCAGGTCGTCGCGGTTGAGGCCCCGCTCCAGGGCGACGCGGGCCACGGCCCGGGCGACCATCTTGTGCAGGTTCTTGTCCAGCGGGTTGGGCACGATCTCTCCCGCCGGCGCGAAGCCGGCGATGGTCTCGGTCGCTGCGATCAGCATCTCGCGCGTGATCCGGCGCACGTTGGCGTCCACGGCGCCCCGGAATATGCCCGGGAAGCCGAGGACGTTGTTGACCGATTGGCCGTCCGCCGCGAAGGCCGCGCCGGCCTCCATGGCGGCCGCGGGCTCGATCTCCGGGTTGGGATTGGACAGGGCGAGGATGATCTGCCCCTTCCGGACCAGGCTCTTCTTGATGAGGCCGGGAACGCCGGTCGTGGCGATGACGACGTCCGCCTCGGCCATGATGCTCTTGAGGTCCGAGGGCCGCCCGCCCGCGGCCTTCAGCCGCTCCAGGGCGGGGGCGGAGATGTCGGCGCCGAGGACGGGCGCCCGGAAGTAGTCCATCAGCATCTTCGACAGGGCGAAGCCGGCGGCCCCGAGGCCGATGACGCCGATCCGCGCCTTGGCCAGGTCGACCCGGGCCATCTTGGCGGCGTTGAGGAGGGCGGCCGTGACGACGCAGGCCGTGCCGTGCTGATCATCGTGCATGACGGGGATGTCGAGCGCGTCCTGGATGCGCCGTTCGATCTCGAAGCATCGCGGCGCGGAGATGTCCTCGAGCTGGATGGCGCCGAAGGTCGGCGAAATATTTATGACCGTCCGGATGATCTCCTCGGTGTCCTTGGTGGCGAGGAGGATGGGCATCCCGGAGAGCCCGGTCAGGGTTTCGAGGAGGCTCGCCTTGCCCTCCATGACCGGCATGGCGGCCAGCGGGCCGATGTCGCCCAGTCCGAGCACGGCGGTGCCGTCGGTGACGATGGCGACCAGGTGGCGGATCGAAGTGTAGCGGCGGGCCAGCGCGGGGTTCTCCTTGATCTTCAGGCTGACCTCGGCGACGCCCGGCGTGTAGACGCGCCGCAGGACCGCCAGCGAGGAGATGTCGTAGCGGCTGCGGATGGCGATCTTGCCGCCCTGGTGCATCTCCAGGACCTCGTCGCGGACCTCGAGGAGGTCGACGTCGGGCAGGGCATGGATGAGCGCGACGATCCGGTCGAGGTGCTTGAGGTCGTCGACGTAGATCGTGATATCGCGGACGATGGCCGAAGTGCCCATCGTGACGATCCGGATCTCGCCGATGAGACCGCCCTGCTCGCCGACGGCGGCCAGCATCCGGCCGAGATTGCCGGGCGTCTGGGCCAGCCGGCAGCGGAGAGTTCGAGTGATTTTGCCGTCCCACCACATGCTCGGGCTCCTTGGAGACGAGGGATTGTGAGACTATTATAGCGTTTTTTCCGCCGGCCTGACAATCACACCGGCCTGACAATCGCGCCGGCAAGACCGGGAGAACCGGCGAAAGATGTCATCGCGAGCCCTTGGGGCGTGGCGATCTCGTGCGGGATTGCTTCGTCGCTTCGGCTCCTCGCAATGACGGGCGTGTTGACGATTTTCCCTCCTGCCGGCCGGGCGTCCTGGCCTTTTGCCGGGGCCTCGGCTATAATCAAAAAACGATGAGAACGAAGGCCTCCGACAAGGACGCGCCGGGAACGTGGCCGCGGGACCTCGGCCGGTTCGCCGTCATCCTGGTCCGCCCGGACAGCCCCGAGAACATCGGCATCGCCGCCCGGGGGATGGCCAACACCGGCTTCTCGGACCTGCGGATCGTCGGCCTCGACAAACTGGCGGCGCCGGCCTACCGGACGGCCGTCCACGCCGATGCCATTCTGGACGGCGCCCGCTTCTTCGAGACGCTGGCGGGGGCGGTCGACGGCCTGCACCTCGTCTTCGGATCGACGGCCCGCATCCGGCGGGATTTCCCGCTGGTCACCATGCGGGAAGCCGTCCGGAAGATCGCCGAATACCCGGCCGAGACCCGGATCGGTCTCGTCTTCGGGAACGAGAGGACCGGCTTGACTGCGGAGGAAATCGTTCTCACCAACATCCGCTTCCGCATCCCCCAGGCGGCGCGGCAGCCCTCCTACAACCTGGGCGTCGCCGTGACGCTGACGCTGTTCGAGATCGCCGGCCGCGGCCAGACGCACGCCGTCATCCGCCGCGACCTTCCCCTGGCCACGGCCGAGCAGGAGGAGGCCGCCCGGCGCTTCGAGGAGATGCTGGACGGACTGGGATTCATGCGCGACACCAACCGCGCATTCATCACGGAAAGGGTCCGGGACATCTTCCGGCGGATGGTCCTGACCGGCAAGGACCGGGACGTCATCCTGGCCATGTTCCGCAAGGGGCTCCTGGGCCGTCCCGGCAAAAAAGCGCACGAAAGGATTTCTCATGGAAACGAATGACATCAAAGTCGTCTACGGCGAAGGCCTGCAGGTCAATGTCGCCGCCAGGGGCTTCCTGATCAAGACCGACCAGCCCGTCGCTCACGGCGGCGGCGGGACGGCGCCTTCGCCGTTCGATCTGTTCCTGGCCTCGATCGCCGCCTGCGCCGGTTTCTACGCCCTCGAGTTCTGCCGGGCCCGCGAGATCCCGACCGCCGGGCTGGCCGTCAGCCTGAGCATGGAGAAGGGAGTCGTCTCGAAGATGATCGACAAGGTCACCATCCACCTCGATCTTCCGCCCGGATTCCCGGACAGGTACAA
>Ga0153915_10001794_pt1 | contig 19735 bp, 19 predicted proteins | sample Opewatmetagenome_2_FD_107003 | JGI IMG/M metagenome (GOLD analysis project Ga0153915, IMG submission 107003) | Freshwater wetland microbial communities from Ohio, USA - Open water 3 Core 3 Depth 3 metaG | ecosystem: Environmental > Aquatic > Freshwater > Wetlands | place: USA: Ohio, Lake Erie...
ACGTCCGACCGCTCGGCCTGGGCCTTGGTCGGGCCCCCGGTCACGAGGTCGACCGTCTGGAGCGGGCGCATCAGCGTCGAAATCGGCTTCATCGCGACGCGCAGCACGATCGGCTCGCCGGTCGTCATCCCGCCTTCCAGCCCCCCCGCGCGGTTGCTGGCGCGGGCGTAGCCGCCGGTTGCGCGCGTCCCGCCGCGGACGATCGGATCGTGCGTCTCGGAGCCATGGCGCCGCGCCGCGTCGAAGCCGGCCCCGATTTCCACCCCCTTAACCGCCGGGATGGACATCAGGGCCCCGGCGAGCCGCCCGTCGAGCTTACGGTCCCATGACACGTGCGAGCCGAGGCCGACGGGCGCGCCGTGGGCAATGACCTCCACGATCCCACCGAGCGTGTCACGCGCCTTGCGCGCGGCGTCGATCGCCGCCACCATCGCCGCGGCGGCCTCGGCATCCAGACAGCGGACGGGCGACGCATCGCTGGCAAGGTTGAGCGGCGTCGGGAGCGGCACGGGCGGACGCGCTTCGACGCCGCCCAGGGCGACGACGTGACTCCCGATCTCGACCCCAAGCTGCGCCAGCAGCGCCTTGCAGACCGCGCCGCAGGCGACGCGTGCGGCGGTTTCCCGCGCGCTCGCCCGTTCCAGAATGTCCCGTGCGTCGGACCGGCGGTATTTCAGCACCCCGACCAGGTCCGCGTGCCCCGGCCGCGGCCGCAGCACCTGGCGACGTCGCGGGCCGGCGCCCGGCGGGTCGGGCTCGGGCGCCATCACGTCCGCCCAGTTCTCCCAGTCGCGATTGGGAATCACCAATCCGATCGGCGAGCCGAGCGTCTCGCCGGCGCGCACGCCGCTCAGCAGCTCGGCGCGGTCCGCCTCGATCTTCATCCGGACGCCCCGCCCGTGGCCCGCCATGCGGCGCTTGAGCTCGCGGTCGACCTGCTCGACCGTGAGCGGCAGGCCGGCTGGAATGCCCTCCACGATCGCCTGGAGGCCCTTGCCGTGCGATTCACCCGCCGTGGTGCATCGGATCATTTGAGAGTCCCGCCCCGCGTTGCTCGGCTCAGCACCATGGTTGCGTCATGCACGGCCGTAACCGCCGCCACATGTCGTCGTACTCGGTGCGAGCGGCACCAGGCGATCGCCGGCCGGCCACCCGGGGCATCCTAAAGCTACAGCCGGGTGCCGCCGCCCCCCCATCCCTTTCCCCGCACCCCCCCAACAAACGAGCCCGACCTGAGCCGGGCTCGTATGGTGCAGCAAGTGCGAGCCGGGCGATCAGCGCCCGCCCGCCGCCTCCGTGCCAATCCCTGCGTCGATCACGTGCGGCGTCACGAGAATGAGCAGGTCGCGGCGCTGCTCCTGCCGCTGCGTGAAGCCGAACAGGCCACCGATGATCGGGAGGTCCACCAGGAACGGGATGCCCGTCTTGGACACCGTCAGCGTGGTGACCGTGAGGCCGCCGATCACCGCCGTCTCGCCGTCGTTCACGAGAATCTGGTTCTCGGCTTCCTGGGTCTGGAACGTGTACCCGATGTCGGCCGGCGCCACCTTGAGAGACGAGTTCTCGGCGTGGATCTGCATCAGGATCTGCCGGCTGCTCGTCACGTGCGGGGTCACCCGCAGGATGATGCCCGTCTCGACCATGGAGGTCGTGGCGCGCGGCACGTTGTTGGTCCCGCCGCCCTGTGAGCTCACGTCGATGATGCGGATCGGCGTCTTCTCGCCGACCAGGATATGGGCCTGGGTATTGTCGGCGGTGCTGATCACCGGCTCGGCCTGGAGATCCGCCAGCTCGACCCGCTGCAACGCCTCGAGGAACGTCGTGAGGCTGTAGCCGCCGAGCGCGGTCGAGAAGATCAGGTTGAGCGCCGGACTCGGGATCAGGGCCTCGGCGTTGGCGATGCCGGACAGCGCATTGCCGCCGAGGTTGACGATGGCCGAGTTCTTGTCGTATAGATCGAACGTGGTGACGTCCGGGACGCCGTCACCATTGAGGTCCACGCCCTTCGCCGTCGCGGGATCGGGCCGCTGCACGAGCTTGTTGAAGAACTGGCCGGACGTCCCCAGGTCATACCGCACACCCAGGTTCTCGATGTCCGTCCGGTCCACGAAGATCAGCTTGGCCTGGATCGCGACCTGCGGCGTGCGGATGTCGAGCCGTGTCACGAACACGGAATCGCGGTCGACCCGGCTCTCCACGTCCGTGATGATCAACGTGTTCGAGGACGTGTCGGCGACGGCCTTGCCGCGGCCGGACAGCACCGCGGAGATCGCCGGGATCAGCGCGGCGGCGCGCACGTAGTTGACCCGCACGAGCTTGGTGGCCAGCGGCTCGAGCGAGTCGCGCTGGGCGAGGATCGCGGGGTCGTCCACGCGGATGATGCCCGATTCCTCTTCGACCGCGGACAGGCCCTGCGAGGCGAGGATCACCTGGAACGCCACGTCCCACGGCTGGTTCTTGATCTCGGCCGTAACCGTGCCCTTGACCGACTTGCCGAGCACGATCGACCGTCCGCTGAACGCCGCGAGCCCGGCCATCACGTCCGCCACCGACGCGGAGTCGTAGGTGACGGTGATGCGCGGCTGCTGGCTCTGCAGGGCGGACGGCAGCGTCGCGGGGGCCTCGGCCGCATATGGCGAGGCGGTGCCGCCCGCAGCGGCGGCGGCCAGCGCGCGCGGCTCGAGCGACGACCACGCCGCGAACGTCTGATCCGACCCCACCGAGATCCGGACCGCGCCCTCCGCCTGCACGATTGTGTAGTCGCGCACTGCTTCGAGCTCGATCACGACGCGCACGACGTCGTCGCGATACTGCGAGTAGCGCACGTTGAGGATCCCGCCCCGATTCACCCCGTCGTAGACCGTCCGGGTGGCGGTCAACGTCGCGCCGGTGATGTCCACGACCAGTCGTGCGGGGCCTGCCAGGGTGAAGTCCTGGTACCCGACGGTCCCCGCGACGTCGATCACGACCTCGGCACGTCCGGGAGCGGGGAGGACGCTGACGGCCTTGACCTCACCGGGTCCGGCGAAGGCACGGGACGCCACCAGCAGCAACCCGGCGGCAAGAACGAAGGACCGCTTCATGGTGTATCCTCCTGGCGACGACGGACCGGCAGGACCAGCTGTCGATCCACGCCGAACTCCTCAACGACCGCGACCACTTCGGTGGCGCGGATCTCGACGATCCGAATTCGACCGATCACGTCCCCGACCCGAATCGTGTACCGCCGCCCGTACGTCGTGTCCTGCAGCGTCGCGACGCTCCGTTGGGGGTAACGCGGGTCGAAAGTGATGCCCGTCACGCGGACGTCCTGCGGGAAGGGCCGGACATCGCCGGACTTGAGCAGCGAGAGGAACGGGTCGCGGCCCGTGCCGCGGTACGCGAACACCTCGCGCGACAGGTCCATGGACGGCGCCGGCTGGGCCGTCGTGTCCGGCGGTGCCTGCTGCGCCACAGCCGGCGCGGCAGCCGCCGCGGCGGCCGAATCGTTGGTCGTCGGCGGCTGCTCGGTGCCGCCCCCGCACGCCGCCAGCGCGAGGCCGGCGGTCAGCAGCAGGGACCACTGGCTAGCGTGCGCCACCGGGACCTCCTTCTTCGCCCTCGGCTACCGGCGGTTGCTTCACGAACGCCTTGAGCTGGAACTGGGCCTGGAGCAGCGCGCCCGTGGTATCTCCTTGCACCTTGGCGGCTTGGCTCGTCGCGATCTGGAGCGAGAGTGCGGTCGGCACCATGATGCGTCTCAGCGAGGCGATATCCGACAGGAACGCGCCGATCTCGTCATAGTGGCCGAGCACGGCGAAGCGATACCGCGCCACGCGGTACTCCCCGGCGTTCTCGTACCCCAGCGGCGACAAGTCCGCGACCGTGACGTTGCGCAGCTTGGCCCGGTCGGAGATGTCGTTGATCAGGGTGGCGACCTCGTTGTCGGTCGGGACCAGCTCCCGCATGAGGCCGAGCCCCGACTCGTAGTCCCCCACCCGCTGGCGCAGCTCCTCGACGGTGCCGGATGCGAGGTCGCGTCGCGCCGAGTCCACCGAAAGCTGCAGGGAGTCGATCACGCGGCGCAGGTCGGCGGCTTCCAGGGTTCGCGGCTGCCGCACCAGGAACCAGAACAGGAGGATCGCCCCGATCGGGACGATCAGCAGCAGCCACATGAGCTGCTTGCGTTCTTTTTCGGTCATCGCCATGGCCGCCTCCTACCTGACCACCGAGCGCTGGACGGGCACGGTGCGGATGTACGCCGAGTCGGCCACCTTGTAGGCCACGATCACGCTAAACGCGTTCACCGGCCGATCCTGCTCGAGCACGGATTGCACCGGTCCGAACTCCGCGTTCTGGATCCAGGGGGAATTCGCGAGGGCGCTGACGAATCGTGTATAGGCCGAGAGATCCGATGTCCGGCCGTCGATCTGGAACCGCGTGGGTGGCTTGGCCGTCGAGTCCGCGCCTTCTTCGAGCGGCGACGCCATGGTCTCGATCGAGACGAGCCAGGTGTAATCGGGCAGCGCCTTGGACACTTCTTCGAGAATGTGCGGCCAAACGTAGCGATCCGAGTCGATCTCCCGGATCGCAGTGAGCTCGGCCACGAGCGAATCCCGCAGGCGCTCGGCCTTCCGCTTCTGCTGGATCAATGTCCGGAACCGGCGCGCTTCGGACTCGACGCGCACCCGGTCATCCCGCAGACCGGCCATCTGCCGCGCCTGCAGGCCCCACAGGCCGGCGATCACCAGGATGGCGGCGACCCACGCGCCCACCGTCGCGATCGCCAGCGGGTTGCGGACCTTGGCGAAGAGCTCGGTCGCGCTCGCCCAGCGGATTCCGCCGGCGCCTTTGCGCTTCCGCTGTGGTCCCGGCAGCAGGTTGATGCGAATCATGGCAATCTCGCCCCGTCCTATTCGCGCCGCAGCGCGAGGCCGATGACCTGCATCAGCAGCGGCGCGACCTCGTCCACGTTGAGCGGGCCGAACGCGCCGTCGCGCACCTCGAGCGCCTGCAGCGGGTTGGCCACCTCGACCGGAAGCCGCAGCCGCTCGCCGATCACGTCCGTCAACCCGGGGATCCGGGCGCCCCCGCCACAGCAGAACACCCGCTCGATCCGCGCCGAATTGCGGGACGCCGTCTGCAGGAACGCCGCGGCGCGCTCCAGACCCACCGCGATCTCGTCACCCCGGCTCTGGACGAACGGATCCAGATCGGGAGAACGCTCGAACCCCTGCAGCAGCCGATCCGCGTCGTCGGAGGAAACGCCCCGCTCGCGCTGGAGATCTTCGCGGAACTTCCGGGTTCCGATGTTGAGGTCGCGGCTGAGCAGCGGGACCCCATCCTGCACCACGCTCACGTTGGTGACTTCGTGGCCGACGTTGATCAGCGACGCCACCCCGCGCATCGCGTCGGGGTAGTTGAGCTCGAACGCGTTGTGCAGGGCAAACGCGTCGACGTCCACCACGGCCGCTTCGAGCCCGGCATCCGAAAGGAGGGCGAGCTTGGTCTCCACGAGCTCCCGCTTGGCGGCCACCAGGAGCACATCCATCTGGAGGCCCGCGCCGTCCGGATCGAGGACCTGGAAGTCGAGCTCCACGCCCTCGATGTCGAACGGGACGTACTGCTGCGCCTCCCAGCGTACGACATCGTAGGCGTCGCCCTCGCCCATCCGGTCAACCTGGATCTTCTTGACGATGACGTCTCGCCCACCGACCGCCACCGCGACCTTCTTGCGCTTGACGCCGGCCGAGACGAACAGCCCCCTGATCGCGTCGGCGACGACGCTCGGGTCCATGATCTCACCCTCGACGATGGCGTCGGCGAGAACCCGGGTAATCGCAACCTGCGCGAGCGCCGGCCGACCACTGCTGTGGTCGATCACCGCCAGCTTGATCAGCCCGCTGCCGATATCGAGGCCGACCGTTCTGCTTTGCTTGCCAAGCCCGAGAAACGCCATATGTCCCTAGGCTTCAAGGAGATAAGTGGGGTGAGCGGCTACCTACGTTATGGCCCACCCCACTTTTTGTCAAGCTCCAACCTACTTTAAATCTCCTTGGGCAAGTATCAGGGCGTCAGTGACTTACGTCACCTAGTAGAGGTTCACCCAACTGCGCTCCCGGAGCAGCGAAGCGGGGGCGGAATTCTGCAGCGCCTTCTCGAGGGCGCAACTGGAATAGCTGATCACCGCGTTGCCCAGCGCCGAGTTCTGGTCCAGGTCCACGTTGGCGGCGATCACGCCCCCGGTAATGTGGCCGCCGGTTCCCTGAGTCGAGAGCTGATTCCGTACGATCACCGGGCCGAAGAACTCGAATCCGCCCTGAATGTCCAGCGAGCCGTTCACAACCAGCACGCCCTGACCCTGTACGCCGTTGACGCTCAGGTTGCCCTCCACCCAGACAATCGGGAAGTAGCCGCCGCACGGCCCCGCCGGCAGCAGCGGGGAGCCGAAGTTGTTCGCGTCGGCGTAGTTGCAGCTGCCGCCCGTGAGGGACGGCTCGATCTTGCGGGTGCCACCCGAGATGATCTTCGTGGCCATCGCCTTGAGATCGTCGAACTGGGTGTCGCCGAAGGTGGTCAGGCTCTGACCGGTGATGGTGGGATCGCCCAGCACCTTGGGGTTCCCCGACACGCAGGAGAGCCCGGCGCACCCCGAGGTCGTGATCAGGCTGTCGTCGGGCAGTTGAATGCCGGGCAGCGTCGGCTGCAAGCCCGGGCACCCGGTCCAGCCGGCCGGCATGTTGTCGGTCCCGTCGATGTACGAGGATCCGCCGATCTTGGTCGCTCCCTGCGTCTTGAGGGCCGCCGTGATGTCCACCTCCACCGGCCGCAGCCGGACGAGGAGCCCGACTTGCTGCCGTGCCGTCGAGTCGCGGCTGAACCCCTCCGAGCGCACCAGATACATCAGCGTGTTGAGCCGCCGCACCTGACCGCGGTACCAGCCGCTCCCGGCCAGCACGCCGCCGAAGGCCGCCGAGTCGCCGATGGTGAGCGCGTTCAGCTGGTTGGGATCCCAGCTCGCGACGCTGAGCTGGGCTCCGGCCTCGGCCGCCGCGAACGCCTGCTGGAGCCGGACGGTGTTGCGGCCGACCAGCTGCTCCTGGCGCCCGATGAAGAACGAGGCCGCGACCATCACCCCGACAATGACGAGGGCGAAGATCGCCAGCGGCAGCGCGATGCCCCGAGCATTCCTGATCCGTCGCATGCGAAAGACTCCTTTCACCTTCAGCTTCAGCGCCAGGCTTCCTAGTAGAGCGGGTTGTTCCGCACGGCAACCTGAGTCACCAGATTCTGCAACAGGTACGTGGTGCCGCCGGCCCCCCTCACCTGCTGCGCGGACTGGCCCACCACCGTGATGCCGACCCGTGCGACGCTCGCCGTGTTGGCGGTCGCCGTGCCGCTCTTGTCGAAGTACGTCATCGCCAGTCCCGTGGATGTCATCGGTCCCACGATCGGCTGTGTGGTGCCCCAGGTGGCGCCGGCGTTCACGAACTGCCGCGCCCCAAGCCACCAGGCACCGCCAGCATCCTGATAGAGCAGGATCTGGCCAACCCGGAACGTGCGGACCGGCGCTCCGCGCAGCACGCCGCCCAACTGCGTGGCCGTGACGCCGCTCAGCGTGACCGTGATGCTCGGCCGGCCGCCCGGACAAGCCGTGCCTGCCGCGGTCGCCGTAACGTCGGCGTGCAGCCAGCCGTCGTCGGTGCGGGTCGTCGAATCACCCTCCGCGAAGATCAGGATCGAGTCCCGCCCCGCGGTGATCCCCTGGAGCCCGAAGAAGGTGTTGTGGTCGAGCACGATCTGCAGGCCACCCGCATTCGGCGGCTGGCACTGGACGTACAGTGACTGCATGGACTTGTAGGTCAGCGCGCTGGCCGACATGGCGACGATGTCGCCGCCGCCGGCGCTGACCTCACGGATCTCGCCCGGGAGTATCGAAATGGCGGCCCGCGCGCTCTCGTTGACGGAAACGCGCTCGGACTGCTGCTGATAGACCCGCTGGCTGCTGATCAACAGTTGATAGAGCGCCATCGACACGATGCCAAACAGCACCAGAGCGATGAGGATCTCGACCAGCGTGAACCCGCGTGCGTTTTTCATGGGCAGAGTTGGGTCGTGGTGAAGTTGTCGGTTCGCGTGCCCCGGGTCGTGCGGGAGGTCACGGCCGCCGCGATCTGCCGCCCCTTCCCACCAGCCACCGCCGTGACCGTCCAGGTGATCCCGTACGTCCCCCGCGTCTCGGAGCCGGTGCCTGCCGCCGGACAACCCTGGGCGCGCAGGATCTCGAACCGCTCGCTGGCCAGGGTCGATGCCACCGTATAGCGCTGCCCTTGGCCGATCATTCGGGTCACGAGCCCCGCCGTGGAGACCAGACCCAGCAGACCAATCGTCAGGACGATGATCGCTACGAGAATCTCGATGATCGTGAATCCAGCGTTATCCCGCGTCATCGGATGAGCCCCCCAATCGCACTGATCCGGACCGTATCCGCGTAGCCGGAGCGCCTGATGACGAACGAGCTGGTGGCGTTCTGCAGCCCGAGCCCGCGCGGGTCGTATCGCAGCGTGTCCTGGCTGGCGCCGATCGTCACCTTGAACGCGTCGTACATGTTCCGGCGATCCACAGTGTCCACCGCCCCCGTCAGCGGCCGGCGCGCGAGGATGAAGAACGTGTCGCCATTCCGGACGAGCGCCGTCGGCCGTCCGCGCTGCACCGCCGTCGCCCGCGCCTTGGCATTCAGGGTCGTGATCGACACCCGGGCACCGGAGATGTTGCGTCGATCGATCGCCGACCCGATCCGCGGAGCCGCGAAGGCAGTCAGAATACCGATCAGGACGATCACGATGACCGTCTCAACGAGCGTGAAGCCTGCGCGCTTCATGTCGGCTACCCCCTGGGTTTGCCGCATCAGTAGAACAGGAATCATGCCTATGACCAACCTGTTGTGAGACAACAACTTGAATTGGGAAGTCGGGGGTGCCAGCCATGCAACACGCGGCAGCCGCTGCAATAATCTGCGGAGTCAGCCGATGTCTAGCTCCTTGAGCTTGTAGTAGAGGGTCCGCGCACTCACGCCGAGGGCGCGCGCCGCCTGTTCCCGGTTGCCCTGCGTGGCAGCTATCGCGGTGGCGATCGCCTCCCGCTCGGCCTGCGCCACCGCATCCTTCAGGCGCACCGGAGTCGCGGCTCGCGCCTCGGGGGTGTCGGTGCTCAGCCCCGCCCCGGCGTCCCGGAACGCCGCGCCACGAACGACGCCGTCGGGTGACAGCACCACCGCGCGCTCCATCGCGTTCTCGAGCTCCCGCACGTTGCCCGGCCAGCGGCGCTGCCTGAGGGCCGGCAGCACGTCCTCCGCCAGCTTCGCGTTCCGCCCCGCCCGATCCGCGGCCCGCTGCAACAGGACCAGCGCGAGGCGCTCCATGTCCTCGGGCCGCTCGCGCAGCGGGGGAAGGTGGATGCGCACGACGTTGAGGCGATAGAACAGATCCTCGCGGAATCGGCCCGTCTTGACGTCGGCCTCGAGATCGCGGGCCGTGGCGCCGATCAGCCGGACGTCGATGCGCCGCTCGCGCGCCTCTCCCACCCGGCGGATCGCGCCCTCCTGCAGGACCCGGAGCAGCTTCACCTGCAGCGGCAGGGGCAAGTCGCCGACTTCATCGAGCAGCAGGGTGCCCTTGTCGGCCTCCTCGAACAACCCCCGCTTGTCCGCCACCGCGCCGGTGAACGCCCCGCGCGCATGCCCGAACAGCTCGGACTCGAGCAGGGCTTCCGGAATGGCGGCGCAGTTCACCGCGACGAACGCCTGGTCGCGCCGCGGGCTCATGCGGTGGATCGCGCGCGCCAGGACCTCCTTGCCCGTCCCGCTCTCGCCGGTCACCAGCACGGTGGTCGCGTGGGGCGCCACCCGGGTGGCCAGATCCATGACGCGTCGCATGGCGGGAGACTCGCAGACCGCGTCGGGCTCGCGAAACCGCGCGACCTCGGCTTCGAGGGCCGCCACCCGCCCCCGCAGCCGCTCCCGCTCCTCGGCCTTGCGGAGCGTGAGCAACACCTCGTCGGAGCGAAATGGCTTGGGGAGATAGTCGTACGCCCCCTCCTTCATTGCCGCGATCGCCGCGTCCTCGCCACCGTAGGCGCTCATCATGATCACCAGCGCCTCGCCGCCGAGCGCCTGGTAGCGGCGCAGGAACTCCAGCCCATCCATGCCCGGCATCCGCACGTCGCACAGCACGATGTCGAACCGCTCGCCGCGGAGCCGCGTGAGCGCTGCTTCGGCCGCCGGCTCGGCGGCGATCGTGTGCCCGTCGCCGTCCAGCAGCAGGGACAACGACTTCCGCAGTCCCGGATCGTCGTCCACGATGAGGACTCTCATGGCTCCCTTCCTTCTCCCGCCACCGGGAGAAACACCTTGAACGCCGCGCCGCCGCCACGGGCATCATCTACCCAGACGACGCCGCCCATCTCGTCCACCATCCGTTGCACGATGGCGAGTCCGAGCCCGGTGCCGGCACCGGGCGGCTTGGTCGTGTAGAACGGATCGAAGATCCGCTCCCGCTCGCCTTCCGGCACGCCCGGGCCGTGATCCGACACCACGAGGAGCACCCCGGGCGTCCCGATCGCGAGGTCGGCGCGGCGCGGGCGACGCGACGCCGGCCGGCGGGGTGGCGGCGGGGACACTGCATCGTTGCGGCGCGCTTGCTGGTGGAAACCGGGGGCGTGGGATCCCGTCATCGTCGCCACATCGACGGGGCCATCGGGGCACGCGTCCAGTGCGTTCAGCACGAGATTCACCAGCACCTGTTCCAGGGCGTGGGGCCGCCCCCACACCGGAGGAGCCGTCTCGTCGAGCTGAACCCGGACCGCACGTCCCCGCAGCGTCCCCTGGCGGCTGAGCAGCTCCACGACCCCCCGCACGACCGCTCCCACATCGAGATTGCCGGCCTCCGACTCCCCCGAGCGCGCGTACGCCAGGAGCCCTCGCACGATCTGGTCGATCCGGGCCGACTCCCGGGCGAGGTCGTCCACGAGCTCGGGTGCCGCCTGGCGTCGCCGCAGCACTTCCAGGTAGGTACCGATCGCGGCCAGCGGGTTGCCGATCTCATGGGCGACGCCTGCGGCGAGTCGCCCGATCCCGGCGAGTTTCTCGGCCCGCACCAGCTGGCTCTGCACGTCGAGCAGCGATTCGGTCATTGCGTTGAGGTGCTCGGCGAGCCGTGTAAATTCCTCCGTCTCGGCGGCCGGCGCCCGGGTCGCGAGATCGCCACCGGCGATGGCATCGGCCGCCCGGGTCAACGCGCGCATCGGTCCGATGACCATTCGCTCCAAGAGGTAGCGCCCGAACACGAACAGGATGCCGACGTCCGCCGCGATCAGCAGCAGCAGGGCGGGCAGGGCGTAGCGCGGCCGGAGCGCGTCCGCCACGATCGCCGTGCCGATGGCGAGCGAGAGCGCGGCCACCGTCAGGAGACCCAGATTCCACAGCAGCTCCCGCGCGAGGCGGGGCTTCGGCGGGGGCGGGGGCGGCGGCGGGGGCGAGGGGGTGGAGGACACAGCTTGGGAATCTGAAACAAGAAACGGGTGACCGGAACGCCCGGTCACCCGCCGGTCTGCGGTAGGCGCCTCAGTTGCACGCCACGATGCCCGCGGTGATCGCCGGCGCCACCGGTGGCGCGGAGCCATAGAAGAGGGCGCAGGTCTTCGCCGTTCCGCTGTGCGTCGCCGTGGCGGACCAGCCCCCGGCACTCACGTTGGTCAGCGTGATCGTCACGCTACTCGAAGCGGAGAAACCGAGGGCCGCGTTGGGCACGACGCCGCCGTAGTACGTGCTGTGATCGAACAAGTAGCTCTCCTCCTCGGTCGCCAGGTTTCGCAGATCGGACTTCATCGTGGCGACCATTGCCCGCTCCTTCGTGCTGGCGAACTTGGGGATCGCGATCGCGGCGAGGATCCCGATGATCACCACCACGATCAGCAGCTCGATCAGCGTGAAGCCACGCCGGTCGGAGCGAGTGATGGTTGGCGATGCGCCGTACATGACCGGGCCTCCCCCTGTGAGTCTTATGAAACGGGCGGCGGCCAGGTACGACCGCCGCCCGCTCCCAGGCCTAGCGTGTGCGAACCGTAATTACGGAGTGCACTTCGGCTCGCCCTCAACCGTGGCCAGGCCGACCGGTCCGGCCTGGTTCATGAAGATGTCGCACACCTTGAGGGTGGCGGTGTGCGTCGCATGCGCGCTCCAGCGGGCCGGGTTGGCAGCGGCGACGACCGTGACGGTCACGCCCGCGGAGGGCACGTACTGCGTGGTCGCGTCGAGTGGGGTCGCCACGCCGACGAGGTTGCTGGCGCTGCCGGCCAGATACGCCTGGTTGTCGGCGAAGTAGCCCTCTTCGGCCGTGGCCAGGTTCCGCAGGTCGGACTTCATGGACGCCAGGTACGCCTTCTCCTTCGTGCTGGCGAACTTGGGGATTGCGATCGCCGCCAGGATGCCGATGATCACGACGACGATCAGCAGCTCGATGAGGGTGAAGCCCTTGGTGTTCCGCAGCATTGCGACTCCTCGTGTTGAGTGTACTCTCCCCTCGGGTTTCTCCCGGGGCATGCGTTCCCTTCGCGTCCGGACAAGGCAACCGACATGCCATCCGCCGTTCCGCGCCTCGTAACATCTTGCTCCACAGTGGGATACGACCGGTCGCTGACGCCAGCTCCCCCCCAGGGATTCCCCCCCAATCCTGCTATTTGCAAGGGCGTTTGCGGTTCGCGACCCCGCCGGTCCGCCTATTCCTCGGGCGTCACGGCGTCGTAGCGCGACAGCTTGCGGTAGAGGGTCGACGGATCGATGCCCAACACCTGTGCGGCCCGGCTCTTGTTGCCGCCTTCGTTCTGCAGCACCCACATGATGTAGGCGCGCTCGATGTGCTCCAACGTAGGGTTGTCGTGCGCCTTCTCGCCCACGAGCGGCTCCGCCCGGCGCGCCGTGATCCGCTCCGGCAGGCAGTCGGGCGCGATTTCCTCGTTGCGCGCGAGGATCGCCGCGTGCTCGAGCGCGTTCTCCAACTCCCGCACGTTGCCGGGCCAGTCGTACGCCATGATCGCGTCCAGCGCTTCCGGCGCCAGCCGCACCGGCGCGAGCCCGCGCTCCGCGGCGACCCGCTGGAGGAACGCCTCCGCCAGGAGGGGGATGTCCTCCCGCCGCTCCCGCAGCGGCGGCAGCTGCATCGCGATGACGTTGAGGCGATAGAACAGGTCGGAGCGAAACGCCCCGCGGCGGATCTCCTCCTCGAGATCCTTGTTGGTCGCCGCAATCACCCGCACGTCGACCGGGATCGGCTCGACGCCGCCTACGGGCAGCGCCTCGCGCTCCTGCAGCACGCGGAGCAGCTTCACCTGGGTGGACGGCTTCATCTCGGCAATCTCGTCGAGGAAGAACGTCCCGCCCCGCGCCGCGGCGAACAGCCCCTGCTTGTCCCGCACCGCGCCGGTGAAGGCCCCCTTGACGTGACCGAACAGCTCCGACTCGAGCAGACTCTCCGGCAGCGCGCCGCAGTTGATCGAGAAGAACGGCCCTTCGCTCCGGGCCGACAGCTCGTGGAGGTACCGCGCCACGACCTCCTTGCCCGTGCCGCTCTCACCCTGGATCAGGACCGTGGACTCGGTCGGCGCGACCTGCTCGGCCAGCGTGATCACCTCGACGAAGCGTTTCGACCTGCCGATCGGCATGACGCCGGCGTGTCGCTCGCGCCGCCGGATCTCCCGCTTGAGGTGCAGGTTCTCGGAGCGCAGCGCGCGCGTTTCCGCCGCCCGGCGGAGGATCGCGACGAGCTCGTCGTTGGCGAACGGCTTGAGGATGTAGTAGAACGCCCCGCGATTGACCGCCTGGATGGCCGACTTGAGCTCCGCCTGCGCGGTCATCAGAACCACGGGCGTCTGCGGGTCCTGCTGCTTCACGGCCTCGAGGATGTCGATCCCGGACACCTGCGGCATGCGGATGTCCGTGAGCACGATGTCGGGGCTCGTCGCGCGCAGCGCGTCGAGGCCGGGCTTGCCGCCCTGTGCGGTCTCGACGGTGAAGCCCGAGTTCTTCAGCAGAATGCGCAGCGTGTCGAGGATGCCGGACTCATCGTCGATGACGAGCACCGAGGGCTGGGTGTTGGTCATGCCTCGTCCTCAGCGGCGCCCGGGCGCCGGAAACAGGATCGTGAAGCTGGTGCCGCGCTCGGCCCCGGAATCCACCAGGATCACGCCGCGGTGGGCCTGCACGGCACGGTGGACGACGGCGAGACCGAGACCGGAGCCACCGGCGCGGCCCGTCACGAAGGGATCGAACATCCGCTCGCGCAGCTCCGCCGGAATGCCGGGGCCGTCGTCCGACACGCGGAGCAGCACGGCCGCTTCGAGCCCGACCCCCGACGGCAGGTCGGACGGGCGGGCCGGTCGCAGCTCCACGGTAATCGTCACCCGCCCCGCCGCGGCCTGCACGGCGTTGAGCAGCAGGTTGGCGACGACGCGGTGGAGCAGGTCCTCGTCGCCCTCGATCGGCGGTACCGCGCCGCTCACGCGGATCTCCGTGTCCGGCGTGCAGGCGGGATGCTGGCGCACGACGTCCGCCGCCGATTGCGCCACCGCCACGAGGTCCACCGGCCGCGAGAGCGCCACGTGCACGCGCGAGAACTCGAGGAACTCGTTGAGCAGCCGGCTCAAGCGGTCGCTCTCCCGCAGCACGAGCTGGGCGAGGAAGCGCTCGTCGTCGCCGCCCTGCACGGCGCGGGCCAGCTGCTCGACCGAGGAGCGGATCGAGGCGAGGGGATTCTTGATCTCGTGGGCGAGCGACGCCGACAACTCCGCCACCGCCTCGAGGCGCTGGGCGCGTAGATGCAGCTCTTCGATGCGCTTCTGGTCCGAGATGTCGGTGAAGATGGCGGTCACCGTCGGCACGCCGCCGTCGGGCACCTCGAGCGCCGTGGTGGTCATCCCGATGGCGAACGAGCGGCCGCCGGCCGTGACGCGGCCTTCCGCCCGCTGGCGTCCCCGAACCTCCTGCTGGGTCACCGCGATCGCGTGCGCCAGCTCCGGTGAGCGGGTCTCCAGCAGCGCCATGACCGGTCGGCCGATCAGCGTCGCCGCGTTCAGCGAGAGCAGCGCCTCCGCCGCAGGATTGGTGAACAGCAGGTTGCCGTCGCCGTCCACGGTGATGACGCCGCTCCCGATGTGCCGGAGCACGTCGCCGGCCTCAAGCTGGAGCCGCCGGACCTGCTGCTGCAACACCTCCCGCTCCCGCCCGATCACGCCCACGCGGCTCACCACCCAGCCCGTGGTCACCGCGACGCCGATGAACACGGCGATTTGCAGCCACAGCGCCACGCCCAGCTCGGCGGGATAGCCCAGCACGGCGTCCGCGATCAGGAGAGCGCTGGCCAGGAACGTGACGAGCAGGCCCGACCACAGCGGCAGCAGCACGGCCGCGACCGCGATCACCAGGATGTAGAGCGGGATGAAGTTGCTCTCCGGCCCGCCGGTCACGTGGACGACCGTGGTGATGAGCGCGAGGTCGAACAGCGCCTGCGCGTACAGGAAGGTGGGCCCGGCGTGCCGGCGCAGCACGTGCGTGAAGAACACCGACACACCGCTCATCGCCAGCGACGCCAGCGCCGCGACGGCGAGGATCACGAGGACGGCGGGATGGACCGCCTGGAACGAGAACGCCGCGGCGGCGAACACGGCGAGGGCGACAAGGACCCGCCCGACGTAGACCCACTGCAGGATGCCGAGCGGGCGGGGGAACGAGGCCCCGATGCGCGGCGCCGCGCTTCGACGGGGAGCCTCGACGGCCTGCATGGGCTAAAGTATCGATTCCGCCCCTGCAAAGTGCAATGCCGGCCGCGCTCCGCGCCCGACGGCGCGCGGCCTGTCCCGGCTCACTGCTTCCGATCGGGCGTGAACGCGAGGGACGCGGAGTTGATGCAGTAGCGCAACCCGGTCGGCGCCGGGCCGTCGGGGAACACGTGCCCCAGGTGCGCGTCGCAGCGCGCGCAGTGGACCTCCGTCCGCTCCATGCCGAGGCTCGCGTCGCGCTGCGTGCCGATGTTCGCTGGATCGGCGGGGGTCGAGAAGCTCGGCCAGCCGGTGCCCGAGTCGAACTTGGCGTCGGACGCGAACAGGTCGGCCCCGCAGCACACGCAGCGATACTGCCCGGGCGTCTTGGTCTTCCACAGCGCGCCGCTGAACGCCGGCTCGGTGCCCTTCTGTCGGGTGACGCGGTACTGCTCAGGGGTGAGCTGCGCCGCCCAGTCCCGGTCCTGCTTGACGATCCTGTCGGTCATGGTAACCTCCAACCGCCTGATGAACACGCCGCTGGGGAGCGGGGTTCCCGGGAGGCGCATGGAGGTCCAGGTCTTCGGGGTCAGGAAGAGCGCCGACACGCGCAAGGCGCTGCGGTTCTTCGCCGAGCGGCGGGTCACAGTGCATTTCGTGGACCTCGTCGTCCGGGCGGCGTCACCGGGAGAGCTGCGCCGCTTCGCGGAGCGGTTCGGCGTAGCGGCGCTGGTCGATCGCGACAGCCGCCGGTTCGCCGATCTGGGGCTCGGCGCCGCCCAGCTCGGCGATGCCGCCTGGCTCGTCCGCCTCGCGGCGGAGCCGCTGCTGCTCCGCATGCCGCTGGTCCGCGCCGGTTCGCGGCTGACGGTCGGGGCGGCCGAGGACGTCTGGCGGCTCTGGGTGGATCAGGGGCAGCGCTAGCTCGGGAGGGCACGCGTCTCGCCGTGGCGCAGCAGCCAGAGCGCGTCGGGCGGCAGGGCGGCGGCCTGCCAGGCCGCGCGCGCCCTCCGCGGAGGCTCATCGATCGGTTCATCGGTGAGCTGGAACGTACCCCAGTGCACGGGGACGAGCACGCGCACCGCGGCGGCGTGGCGCAGATCGCCGAACGCCCGCACGGCTTCCTCGGGGTTCATGTGCGCCGGTCGCATGAACCAGCGCGGCTCGTAAGCGCCGATCGGGAGCAGGGCCACGTCAAACGGGCCCAGGCGCCGCGCGATCTCGCCGAACGCCGGGTGGTAGCCCGTATCGCCGGCAAAGAAGACGCGGCGTTCCCCCGCGGCGATTACCCACCCGCACCATAGCGTCCGGTCGCGGTCGAATGGTGTCCGCGCGCTGAAGTGCTGCGCCGGGGTGGCGGTCACCACCAGCGGGCCGGACGCCTCCTCCTCCCACCAATCCTGCTCCACGACCTGCCGAACGCCCAGCGCGCGGACCAGCGGTGCGAGCCGCAGTGGAACATGCCAATCCGCCGCGGGCCAGCGCCGTGCGATCCGCCGCACACTTGGCGCGTCCAGGTGGTCGTAGTGGTTGTGGGACAGTAGCACAGTGTGGATCGGCGGCAGCTCGGCGAGCGGCACGCCGGGCGGCACCCGTCGTCGGGGGCCGGCGAAGCGGACGGGTGAGGCCCGACTCCCGAACATCGGGTCGGTGAGCACGGTGCGGCCGCCGAGCCGGACGAGCGCCGTGGCGTGGCCGATCCACGTTACCGTCAGCCCCCCATCCGGCGTGGATCCGGGCCGCGCAAGAACCGCGGCCGGGGGCGGGGGCGGGGGCGGAGGCGGGTCGCGATCGGTTGCCACGCCGCGCACCAGGCGCTGGATGCCCCAGCGCAGCACCGCGCCGAGGCCGCGGGGCTCCGCATCGGGCCACGGGTTGCGGAACCGTCCGGCCGGCCGGTGATGGGCCGGCGGCGCCGCGACGGGAACCGAACGCGACGGGGCCCCGCCGTCCGGACGGGGCCCCGCGCCACGTGTGCTGCCCGGCTGCGTCACTGCACCGTGTTGATCATGCCGAAGATCGGCAGGTACATCGCGACGATCATGCCGCCCACGACCACGCCGAGCACGACGATCATGATGGGCTCCATGAGGGAGAGCAGCGCCCCCACGGCCGCGTCGACCTCGTCGTCGTAGAAGTCGGCGATCTTGGTGAGCATCTCATCGAGTCCGCCCGTGGCCTCGCCCACGGCGATCATCGAGGTCACCATCGGCGGGAACACGCCCGACTTCTGCAGCGGCTGGGCGATCGTCTCGCCGCCCGCGATCGAGCCGCGCGATTCCATCACCGCGTCGTGGATCACGCGGTTGCCCGCGGTGCGGGCGGTGATCTCCAGGCCGTCGAGGATCGACACGCCCGACGAGATCAGCGTGCCGAGCGTGCGGGTGAACCGGGAGACCGCGGACTTGCGCAGCAGGTCACCCACCACCGGGGCGCGCAGCAGCAGACGGTCGATCACCAGCTTGCCGTTGTCGGTGGCGTAGTAGCGCCGGATGCCGAATGCCGCGGCGACGATCGCCAGGATCAGCAGCCACCAGTATCCCTGCAGGAAGTCGCTCATGCCGATCACGATGCGGGTCGGCAGCGGCAGCTCCATGTTGACCGAGGCGAACATCTGCCGGAACGTCGGGATCACGAAGATCAGCAGCACCACCACGGCGATGATCGCGACGGAGAAGATCACCGCCGGGTAGATCATCGCGCCCTTCACCTTCCGGACGATCAGGTCGTTCTTCTCGAGGAAGACGGCCAGGCGCAGGAGAATCGTGTCGAGGATGCCGCCCGCCTCGCCGGCGGCAACCATGTTGACGTACAGCGAGCTGAACGCGCGCGGGTGCTTCGAGAGCGCGTCGGCGAGCGTGTGGCCGCTCTCGACGTCGTACACGACCTGCCGGGTGACCTCGGCGAGCGCCTTGTTCTCGGTCTGCTGCGCCAGGATGTCCAGCGCCTGGACGAGCGGCAGGCCCGCGTTGATCATGGTGGCGAACTGCCGCGTGAAGATCACGATGTCGCGCGTCGCGATCCGGCCGCCGCGCTTGGTCTTCTTCGCCTCGCGGAGGCGGACGAGCACCATCCGCTGCTTGCGAAGGTTGGCGACGACCTCATCCCGCGAGACCGCATCCATCGTCCCGGTGGATTCCTGGCCTTGCTGGTTGCGTGCGGTGTACTCGTAGCTTGGCATACTCGCGCTCTCCCGCCGTTACCGGCGTCCGGCTGCTGGTCGCGCGGCGCCCGGTTCGTGGTCCGCCGCGACCGGTTCACCCACCATGCGGAGAAACTCGTTCTGGTCCGGGGTCACGCGCAGGCATTCCTCCAGCGAGACTTCCCGGGACACATACAGCGTGTACAGCGAGTCGACGAGGGTCTGCATGCCGTGCTTCTTGCCGGCCTGCATCGCCGAGTAGATCTGGTGCACCTTGTCGTCCCGAATCAGCGCCCGGATCGCGGGCGTCGACACCATGATCTCACAGGCCATCGTGCGGCCCTTGCCCGACGCCTTCTGCAGCAGCGTCTGCGTGACGACGCCCTCGAGCACGAACGCGAGCTGCGCGCGGACCTGCGACTGCTGGTGCGACGGGAAGACGTCGATGATCCGGTTGATCGTCTCGGCGGCCGAGTTGGTGTGCAGCGTGGCGAACGCCAGGTGACCGGTCTCGGCGATCGTGAGCGCGGCCGCGATCGTCTCCAGGTCGCGCATCTCGCCGATCAGCACGGTGTCGGGGTCCTGGCGCAGAGCGTACTTGAGGGCCGCCGCGAACGACTTCGTGTCCGTGCCGATCTCCCGCTGGTTCACGATACAGCCCTGGTGCCGGTGGATGAACTCGATCGGGTCCTCCACCGTGATGATGTGCCCCTTCCGCTCCTTGTTGATCTTGTCGATTATCGCGGCAAGCGTGGTGGACTTGCCAGCCCCCGTCGGTCCCGTCACGAGGACCAGCCCGCGCGGCCG
>Ga0153915_10001795_pt1 | contig 19734 bp, 20 predicted proteins | sample Opewatmetagenome_2_FD_107003 | JGI IMG/M metagenome (GOLD analysis project Ga0153915, IMG submission 107003) | Freshwater wetland microbial communities from Ohio, USA - Open water 3 Core 3 Depth 3 metaG | ecosystem: Environmental > Aquatic > Freshwater > Wetlands | place: USA: Ohio, Lake Erie...
CTCTGAGGTCAGCTTGGATTCGAAGGGTTATATTCATTCCCCTCTTCATCAGTCATGCTTCGTATCACTCATAACAATGATAATCTTGAGTGTCCGAACAGGCCCATCAGCTGTAACCAAGCCAGACTGGGTAAGCTATAAGAAGCAGACCGCTCTTGTCCGACATTATGAAACCTCAGAACCTCGGCGACGGGCTCGTCATGCGCAATGCGACAGCAGAGGACATTCCTGCCCTGCTTGAGCACTTTGGCATAGTCCATGGCAGACAGATCACTGACGAGATGAGAGCTCTCCTTGAGCACTATCCCAGACGCTCATGGGAGGATGTCTTTGTCATCGTGAAACCCGAATCCGGGGAGGTCGTTTCATGCGTTATGCTCCAGCAGAATGCTTGGACCCTAGGTGGTATCGAGTTCCCCACCGTCGAGATGGAGGCAGTGGGCACCCTGGAGGCCTACCGCCATAGAGGCCACATGCGCCTCATCAACGACGAGTATGAGAGACGCGTGTCTGAGATCCAACCTGTGTTCCAAGCTATCGCAGGAATCCCGAACTTCTATCGCAACTTCGGGTATGAGTTTGCTGCAGCCTTGGGCGGTGGATACCCGGTGACACCGGGATTCATCCCGAGACTCGTTAAGGGAGAACAGGAGCCGGTCACCTTTGAGGAGGTGGACAGGAAGAACTTCAGAAAGTTCCTGAGATACCGAGAAACGAAGATATCAGCCATGATACAGAATACAACCTGGCAAAGGCTGATACACCCAGAGGACTCAGCCTACCTTCTCTACGAGCCAACGTCCGACGAACAGGAGGCCTTCTTCTTCTATCTTGTGAAGAAGCAGGAGAAGACTGTGGGAGTGTTCTACATGTCGCGCTGGGAGAATAGGCTCGATGTGGTGGAGCTGTACCTTGACACGTACACGCATGTAGATGCAGTCCTGAGGTTCGCTCAAGCAAAGGCACAGGAGTGGGGCGGACTCCCTGTCAGGGTGATACCTCCAAATCAGGCACAGGTCAGGGAATACGTACGTGCAAGATTTGGCGCGAAGACCATCAATCGCTATGCCTGGTACATCAAGATTCCCTCTATCCCACGATTCATCGAGACCATTGCACCGCTCCTCTCAGATCGTCTGAAACAGACTGAGTTTCATGACTTCACCGGGGAGTTGAAGGTCACAGACTACAAAGAGGGCTTCACTCTCACCTTCACCGACGGCGAGTTCGGGGGAATTGTCGAAAATGAGGACAAGGACCCGGGCAAATACAACCTCCGAATCCCAGGAGGCGCTTTAACGCGACTGCTCATGGGATATGAGACCTTTGATTCTCTCGCCAGTCATGAGCCCGACGTAGAGTGTTCAGCCGTCATGCAACCCATAGTGAGAGCGCTCTTTCCTCCCTTGGAGGCCAATGTTGACCCCTTCTTCTAGCAATTACATCGAGCACTACCGTTGAGAGTCGTGATGGAATGAGCAACGATTCAGGACCATGTTTCGAGGAGGCACTATTCTGAATCAGGTCATTGATACCTGAATTATCTCTAGAACACCAGTTCCGTGTACAACATATACGAAATCACCAACGACATCCAAGTTGATAGCTTCACCGCCATCGTAGAAACTGGCAATCAATACTGGGCTCTGTGGAGTGCTCATATCGACGATGAGTAGCCCCAATTCAATGTCTGCCACATAGGCGATGTTGCCTACAACATGAACGGCGAAGATTGAGCCATTTGCATCGAACAGCCCAGTCTGGGTGATCTCTGATGGGTCACTCACATCTAGAATCTGTAATTCTCCACCTTCAAGCCCGTGGTTGCCAACGTACATGTAGTCACCACAGACGAACGGATTCCAGAGATCGTCGTCAGGCATGTAGCTCCCAGCGAATGCTGGGTGCGATGGGTCACTGATATTCAGCACTTTGAGGCCAGTCTGGGCACTTCTATGGTCCACGACAAATGCAAGATCGTCAACGACATGAAGCTGGTGACAGGCCCCTGTGATGGAGTAGCTTGAGAGATATTGCGGATTGCTGGGATCAGACACATTGAGGATTATCAGACCATTGTTCCAGTCTGCAATGAAAGCAAGGCTGCCGACCACCTGCACATCATACACCTCGCCACTGCCAAGATACTCACCCACCTTGTAGGGACTTACTGGATTACTGACATTGATGATTTCCAATCCATACTGTGCATCAGCTACGTACGCGCAACTCCCTGCAACATCTACCTTGCGGGGCCATCCTCCATCACGATACGAGGAGAGTTCACTTGGATTCGATGGGTCGCTGACATTGATGAGTACAAGTCCCCCTGGAGTGTGCTCATTCTGGTCTATGGCATAAGCAATGTTTCCTACTACCTTCACATCCACTGCCGCCTCTCCAATATCGATTTGGCCAATCTTTGTCAGAAGTAGTGTTGGTTCGGGAGTCTGATTGTTGTAGATGACAATCAGAGAGACCGCCACACCAACTGCCAACATGACTGCGAGTGTGAGTGCAATGACACGGACTCTCCTACTTTCCATGTTCCATCCTCCTGTATTCTCTTCATTCCCCAACCACGAATACTGCAACCAAACTGATTGGCATTAATAGGGGAAGCTAGTAATCTCATCTGGTTGGTCACTATTTAAGAGGAAACATCAAAGCAACGTTTCTTCAACCCTAGAGTACTGATTCCTTGATTGCCACATGAATTTGAAAGGAGAAGGATTGAATGTGTGTCGTGAGATTCCAAGTTCCAGAGCATGAATTCCACCCTCAAGCGATATATTGCAGTACTAGTATATGCAGCAACCTCCACAATACAAGATACTGCAGCAGAGATGGTGGTGTCAGACATGACTGTCAACCTTGACCAAGAGTCCGCGCATATCTTTCAACAGAAGGTCATGGACTGGTGGAGCAAAAATGCCAGAGACCTCCCCTGGCGAAACAATCCTAGTCCCTATGAGGTCCTTGTGTCCGAGGTCATGCTGCAACAGACCCAGGTCAATAGAGTGATTCCGAAGTACCTAGAGTTCCTGCGGGAGTTTCCCACTGTGGAAGCCCTTGCCGCTGCAGAGACGAAACGACTATTGACTATCTGGAGCGGGCTCGGGTATAATCGCAGGGCCCTATGGTTGAGAGAGGCTGCACGCGAGATCGTAGCAAGAGGCGGGTTTCCACAGGAGGTCAAGGACCTGGGAGAACTGAAGGGTATCGGTCCCTATACATCCCGGTCCATTCTGATATTTGCATTCAACAAGGACCTCGCTGCAGTGGATACGAACATTCGCCGGGTGTTGATAGCCTCTGGATTCGCTGATGAATCGATGACACACAAAGAGGTTCAGGCGGTGGCCGATGCTCTACTCCTGCGAGGAAGGTCGAGAGACTGGCATAATGCCCTGATGGACTACGGCTCTGAGGTACTCACAGCAGATAAGACAAGTATTGCTCCGACATCTAGACAGCCTAAGTTCAAGCGGTCAAGCCGGCAGGTTCGCGGAGTCATCATTCGTGTTCTGACACAGAACAATTCTCTGTCTCTGAGGCAGTTACTCTCTCAACTCGATTTTGAATGTAATGAGAGAGATATCCAGCCAATACTTGACCAGATGGTGGCAGAGAAACTCGTCGAGTTCACAATGACGGGCAACTACAGGATTGTGGATTAAGGTCAACGGACCTCTGAGTCAATCCCATTCATCCGGATACTCGGCTATTCACTCCAGTCCTGAAGAGCCACCTTGACTGAACGGCGCATCTCTGCTGCGAACGTAGAGCCGGTCTTCCGCAGGTAGACACTCTGCCCAATATTCTGAGCGCCGCCAAAGAAGCTGCGCGGTTGACCGAAATGCTCCATGAGCATGGCCTCGAACTCCTTGCTGTCTATATGCAAGTACTTGTCCTTGAAATACACGAATCGTTGAGGAAATCGGGGTGTCTTCTCACGGTCAGCGCGTTCTTCACGAACGGGATAGCCAAAGCATAGGAGGGCAATCGGGAATACCCACTTCGGAAGATCAAACATCTTACGATGGGTTTCTATGTTCTCCATGATGTCCCCGATATAGCAGGACCCAATCCCAAGTGACTCAGCAGCGATTACCGCATTTTGTGCTGCCACCAATGCGTCACAGGACGCAAGCAGTAGGTCAGATTCTTGTGGTGTGACATAGTCAAGACCTCGCTCTCTGCATATTTCTGACACACCTGAGGATTCGAAGAGGTCGTACCACCTCTGCAGGTCTGCAAGGAACAATAGCACCAGAGGAGCCTTCGCGATGAAGGGTTGATTGTCGCATGTAGTGACCAACTTGTCCTTCATCTTTTGATTTGCAACCTCAATGACTGAGTAATGCATCATGTTTCCAGCTGTGGGAGCACGGAACATGTTGTGAAGGATCCACTCTTTGTGCTCTTTTGAGATAGGCCGAGGGTCATATCCCCTCAGGGACCTTCGATTATCAAGCACTTTCAGGGTCTCGTTCATAGGGCGCTCAAGAATCGAACTCACATATAACGCAATCCCATGAATGGAAGAATTTATAGTCCTTTGAAAGCTGTACGTAACATTAATACAAACGATGAGCTGATGTGGGTGAGCGAGACTGAGGAGTGCGTAAGGGCTGTGGCCGATGAGATCCTACGCGGGCATGTGCTGAGACTCGATGAGCCGTTGTCGTATCCTGGAATTGCCATCATTCCAATCATCAGAGTGCAAGAGCAAAAGCAGTCCAAGAGGTTCATGCATATCCCTAGGTCCACCCTGAGAGAAGACGCCCATAAGGTCATAGTTGGAAGTATACCGATGAATTCGTGTGGCGTGCTCATCCTAGACTCACTTGGGGATGTCATCACCTTCAAGCTGCACCAGGAAGTCAGTGCATTCTGGGAACGTATCAACTTCGTCGAGAAAATAGTTGCAGAGAACTACAGAGATACAAGGAAACCACTGAGCAGGGCCAGTGCCACTGCCAGAGTAGTGGCCTTTCTCATGCGGCTTAGAAACGATGGGACTGAGGCAGTTGTGACGGAGAGGACGAACTATTTCGTGGTTTCATTGACTGATGCAGCGAAACAAGCAGGAACCATCCAGAACTATCTCGAGTCGACTGCGGCGATACTGTATAGCTCAGCGAGCAGGTAGCAGATGCCTCTCACTCGATGAGACGGGATATACGTCGAAGAGAAGACATATACTTTCGTTCTAGCACCATTTCGGCGGTGCAGATACGTTGTCGATTCTGAAACGCAACTCTCTCGAAGGCAAAGGGCCAGAACCCGACTATGATGCGATGAGAACGAGAAAAGACCTTAGAAACACGGTTATCTACTGCCTTCTTTCGTTGGGTCTGCTCATTGCCGCCTTTGCCATAAGTAGTCCCGCGGTAGCTGAGGCCCTCCCCGGCGGACCTGTGACTGTCTTCTTCTTGGGCATTCTCATTATCGTGTCTGTGGTATTGCTCTGTTGCTGGCAGAGACCAAGGCGAAGGTAGTACACAAGGAGAGCGAATACGAGGAGATCTGCTCGGATTTCACGTGACTCGAAAGGATATAATAGCAAGCAGCGGACTTCGAGAAGCTTGTCGGGATAGTGCTTAGGGAATAGAGAGGTCGAGAAAGATATGGACAAGAAGATCTATTGGGCAAATGCGCTGTTCTCTGAGGCTGATAGAAAGTTCAATGAGGTTTCCGTGGCTCGTGTGCGCGCCGCGGGATATACTGTCTTTCTTCCGCAGGAGGCATTTAGCAAAGATGCAGACCCCACCAATGAGGAAATCTTCAGAGTCGATACAGAAGAACTTCAGTCATGTGATCTGGTTGTGGCATGCTTGGACCAGTTTCCAGAGGACACCGGAGTCGCATGTGAGATTGGTGTTGCCTACGGCACCAATATCCCAGTGATAGGTCTCTATACGGATATCAGAAAGAATAGAACAGGTCCGGGGAGGATGTACAAGAACCAATACGTGCTGGGAGCAATTGAGGTAAATGGGGAGATTGTATCCAGTGTAGATGAGCTGTTGAAGACGCTGCCAAAGTACATATGATAGCATTTGATCCAATCGCGAGATTTCCGTTTCAGAGCCTAATCAGTCCGCGCTGAGGGAAGGTGTAATTCAATGGAAAAGACGTTCGAACAGGTCGAGAAGAAGATCAGGGAGAAGAGCTTCGGAATCCTGAGCACGATAAGTCCGTCGGGAGGTGTACAATCCTCTGCAGTGCAATATGCCGTTTCACGGAGAGAGTCTGACTTCGCCCTGTACATCTTGTCCGACGGAACTTATGTGAAAGTCAAAAACATCCAACGGAATTCCAAGATCTCATTCGTGATTCCCTTTCCGCACCACATCCTGAGGTTCATACCAGCACCCACTGTGTCATTCCAAGGTACTGCTGAAGTTCTCCCGTTCGATGATTCGGTGGCGCGAGCTGCCTATAGCGGGCGCGCGCAAAAGAGGATGGTCCGGTTCACGGAAGGCTCCAAGTACAGGAAGACTGCGGTCTTTCTGAAACTGACGCCCATCGGAAAGCTGACCTGCTTCGGACTCGGCATCAAGCTAGCAGAGATGATGAAGGATCCACTCAATGCGCGCTACACGGTGCTGATTCCTTCAGAGCGGCTACAGAATCAAAGAGAATAGGAGCGCAGGAAATGCTCCCAGCTTCTTCAACGAGCCGGCCCTAGTCTAGAGACTGTATCCTTCAATCGTTTCTTGAACCCTTCACAATCGTCACTATCAAGTTTCTTGCGAATCAACTTCCAAGCTGCTGCAGTGTTAGGATAGTCAACACTCAACATATCGTGGACTATCTCATCGATTGTATCCCTATTCTCCTTGGTGATCTCTATTCCAAGCTCTGAGAACAAGTCGACCATCCGTGAATTCTTGAAGTAGTGAGTCATCGGTGCCCGAGATAGTTATGATATCCTATTTATCTCCAACGCGTGGGGATATGGGAGGAGGACGAGGTGTTTAGTGCTTCACCATCTACAAGGTTGACAGTGATGTCCTCTGTGGGGTTTATCGATGTGAATCACAATTGCACCATGAACCCTTCCAAGAGGATCAAATCCTGCTTCGTACCAGGTCTGACCGCTCGGGTCATAGATACGAATCTGGAAGATGTCCTTCGCACACTTGCCGGGATTGTCCCAGACCTCAACTCTTACGATATAGCCACTCTCGATTGTGACGTGTCGCGGGTGGTGTGGCATGTACTGCAGGATGCTGCATTCTGCTTCGAAATAGGCATAGTTACCATCGATTCTCATTGCCAGCCATTCCGTGCTTACGATAGCATAGTGCAACCTGTCAGACTTGAAGGTGTACATGAACACTCCGCGGATGTCACCATCTGACTCGAGCCTCACAACAAAGGCAAAATGGCCCTTGTTCCCATTGGCGTCAACAATCCAGCCTCCGCCTGTCACAAAACCTGGTTCAGAATCACTGCTGATTGTGATGCTGGCTGATGCAACACTCACTTCTTGGTCGATGGCGCCTCTATCAATGTCTCCATTGGAGGCTGTGACAGCTATGTTGTGTGTTCCAGCTGAAGCGGGAACTGCGTAGTCACCTGTTAAGTTACCCACAATTGCTCCATCAATCACCACAATGAGAGCAACAATTCCACTCTCTAAATCACTTGCTGTGACTGTCCACAGACCGGGATCTGAAACCGTAGCCCCTCCTGAGTGGACTATCGCTAGCACAGGACCGGTGGAGTCATCATCCACTATTGTGACAGTTTCTGAGAGGGTGCTCGACTCTTGGTCTTCAATGCCAGCCTCAAGGTCTGCGTTGGCTGCATTCACCTCGATGGTGTGAATGCCAAGGAGATTCGGGACTGCATAGTCACCTGTTGCGTTACCCACAATCGCTCCATCAATCTCTACGGTGATCCAATCAATACCACTCTCCGGATCAACTGCTGTCACAGTCCAATGACCGGAACTGCCATCTGTCGCATCGCCAAAATACATGATTGTGATGATCGGACCAGTGGTGTCAGTATCAATGACAATCGTGGAGGACTTTGTGAGTTCGATATTGCCCACGGCATCAATGGAATAGAAGGAGATGGTGTTCGCACCATCAGTGACGATTGTGAATGGTCCGGTATAGGTGAACCAGTTCTTGAGGTCAAGGCTGTACATTGTCGAGGTGACGGAGGAGTCATCTGTCGCGGTCAGAGTCACGACTACCTCTGAGATGAACCAGCCGTTGTCACCGATAATCCCGCCAAATGATATCTCTGTGACGGGAGGAGTAGTGTCATCAATCACATCTACGACAGTAATCTTCACCTGCGCTAACGCGCTGTATTCCGAACCATCAAATACGCGGTAGGTAAAGAAGTCAACCCCATACCAATCGGGATTCGGAGTATAGATGAATAGATCGCTAGGAATGACTGCGAAAGTCTGGCCAGCGGAAATCTCGAGAGTGCCAAAGGAGGGATAGCCCTCAATAGAGATAATGAGTGTATCACCGTCTGCATCGTAGTCATTGTTCAGGAGGTCCGATGCCATTATTTCTAGGACTGTGTCCTCGTCCATTGTGAACTCGTCGTTCACAGCAACAGGAGCATCACTCACGGGGTTGACTGTAATCGTCACGATAGCTATGTTGCCATAGGCATTCTGATCGAGCACCTGATATCGGAATTGGTCAATTCCGTACCAATCAGAATCAGGGGCATATACAAATTCACCTTCGTTGAATAATACGAGCGAACCATGCTCAGGATCTGTCACAAGTTCCGCGTAGACACGCTGGCCTACTTCAACATCAATGTCGTTTGCCAAGACTCCATGAGCACTGTCAACATCCAGAGTGGTGTCCTCGTCTGTCACGTATGCGTCATCGATTGCCACGGGCGGGTCAATGACCGAGTTCACAGTTATGAGAACCGTTGCGGGTTTACTATCCAGCTTTCCGTCACTGGGGTAGTACTCAAATGAGTCTTCCCCGTAGAAGTTTGGCTCGGGAGTATACGTGAAGGAACCATCTGACAAGAGAGTAAGTGAGCCATGGGAAGGCGTGGCTGTTAGCAAGGCGACAAGCGAGTCATTGTCTGCATCAACGTCGTTTGCCAGGACGCCGGGTGCTGGAACAATCAGAGGGGTGTCTTCGTCAGTGATATAGGCATCATACATTGCCTTCGGAGGTGTATTGTTCTTTATGATTACATCCTGAAGATGAAATCGGTCATACGGGGAAAATGATGTAGTAGCCGCAGCGCCTGCGTTATCTCCTACTGAACAATATGCCACCTGTGGTACTACGTTCAGAAGAACCACAAAGAGTGCAAGTGATATCACAAACAGACAGGCATTCTTCTTTACATGCATGAACATACTCTCTCCCCGTTGCGATACGTGGTACTATGATGCGTTCATATGAACTAACTTGAGCCAACACGAGAGCGAATTTTTGCTGTGGGAGTCCTTCGCAACACCGCGATGGTATGGACAAGAGCCTTATAAAACCTCATTTTCCAATTCTATAATCTGAAAAATCGAGCTCTTTACTCCATTTTGCGCACGTCTGTCGAATTATCACACCAAAACCAGATGTATCATGTAAGGTCTCCCCAATGTGATTTTTAGGATGGTGTGCATGTACATTCATGCCGGCGCGCACCATGCGTGAGAGGCAAAACCGAAACTGCCACTGGATGCACCCACCGATGCTGATGATTATCGTAATCACTGTGACCATGGCTCTACCAGCTGTAGCCTTTCTCTATTCGTTCATCAAGTCCACAAGACTGCCAAAGAATCGTCCGTCTGAGTATCTCAAGAAGAAACAAGCAGATGACAACCGAGCGGTAATTGTCCTGGCCGGAGACAGCCTAACGCATGGCAAGGTGGGAGTAGACTACGTTCAGATGTTGGCGAATCAGATCGATGCAGAGAGATACACACTAGTGAATGCAGGAGTGAACTCGCATCTTGCATGGAACCTACTCCAGAGACTGGACGAGATTATCGAGTGCAACCCCAAGATTGTGACCATTCTGATTGGTACTAATGATGCAACAGCTGCTACATCAGACCAGGAGGGGAGAGCACATATGAGAAAGATGAAGCTTCCTCAGCTTCCGGATCATGCATGGTTCCGAGAAACCCTGAGAATGATTGTCACACGACTACAGGACGAGACCTCTGCGCGGATAGCACTCCTCTCAATCCCCACGATAGGAGAGAAACCTGATCATCCGGCATTCCTTCTGAGTCTGAGCTACGGTACGACTGTCAAGGGGATAGCAACGGAAACAGATGTGACATATCTTCCCCTGCTGGAGCAGATGACAGCGTACCTCAGAGAGAATCCAGGAGCTCCGAAGTATCCCTTTGAGACAACGAATATGCAGATGTACAAAGCAATAGCCAAACGACATCTCCTCAGGAAGAGCTGGGATAGAATAGCAGAAGACACAGGATTCCGACTACATACCGACTATCTCCATCTGAATAGTATTGGTGCAGGAATGGTTGCGGATGTGATTATGCAATTCATCAAATCCACTCAATCTGTCTGACATATGCGGGATCATAATCAAGCCAAAAACACAAACAATGGGTCTGCCGGAATTCCATCTTGGGGGTTGTCAAACTATTTAATTGAATTATGCAATAGGCTTGTGCTGTAAAATGGAGCCAGTGAATGATAGATTCTGGAGCGTCAATCAAGATACATTGCTCCAGCAACTTGGAACTAGCTATGCTGGTCTAGCATCTGCGGATGCTGCAGAGAGACTGCAACTCTATGGACCAAATCGCATCAAGACCAAGAAGAGGTCTGGTGCTTTCATTCTCTTTATCAATCAATTCAGGAGCCCACTTGTTCTAATCTTGCTAGGCGCGGCGTTCTTAGCATTTGTGACGAGTGATGACACGGATGGCTTGATTATCACTTCTATCGTGTTGCTAAGCAGCATCATTGGCTTTTGGGAGGAGCATGTGTCTACAAATGCTGTAGAGAAACTGCTGTCCATAATCAGTGTCACAGCAGAGGTCTCTCGTGATGGGGCGAAGGTCGAAATACCACTGGAGGGTGTAGTACCCGGGGATATCGCTATTCTCAATGCTGGCGATATTGTACCTGGAGACTGTATCATATTAGAATCCAAGGATCTGTTCGTCAATGAAGCAGCACTAACCGGAGAAACACTGCCAGATGACAAGAGATCTGGTGTAGTAGACCCTGACACGCAACTGAGCAAACGTGCAAACATGGTGTTCATGGGAACAAGCGTGACCAGTGGAACAGCTAGAGTTGTTGTCGTCAACACTGGCCTAAGAACAGAGTTTGGAAAGGTTGCTGAAAGACTGAGTGTGAAGGAGCCAAAGACCGAGTTCGAACGTGGGATGGATAAGTTCGGCTCAATGCTGATGCAGCTGGCTTTGTTGTTTGTCTTAGCTATTTTTGCCTTGAATGTCTACTTCGAGAGACCTATACTAGACTCATTCCTCTTCGCCCTTGCTCTTGCAGTTGGAATCACACCGGAACTCCTTCCTGCAATCACAAGCATAACCCTTGCTCACGGCGCAAAGCAGATGGCGGAGAAGAAGGTAATAGTCAAGAAGCTCAATTCGATTGAGAACTTTGGGAGCATGAACATCCTATGTTCTGATAAAACTGGAACCATTACAGAGGGCATCATGCACGTCCATTCTGCAGTTGGACCTACAGGCAATGACAGTGAAAGGGTTCTATTGTACGCATATCTAAATGCAGCTCTTCAAGGAGGGTATGAGAATCCAGTTGATACTGCCATTATCAACCACAAGTCGTTCAGTCTTGAGAGATATACAAAGATTGATGAAATCCCTTATGATTTTGTCCGGAAGAGGCTGAGCATACTAGTTACAGATGGGCCGAGAAAACTGATGATTTCAAAGGGTGCAGTTCTCGGTCTGCTCGATGTGTGTTCATTTGCTGAACTTGAAGAGGGCGTGGCAGTGGACATAGAAGAGCTTCGGGGAACTATCAATGAGCTGTATACTAAATTGAGCGGACAGGGTTTCAGGACCCTTGGACTTGCCTACAAATTCGTAGATGAGCCTTCAATTGATAGAAGTATGGAGAAGGATATGCGGTTCCTGGGGTTTGTGGTCCTCGAAGATCCATTGAAACAGGATGCAAAGGAAACAATACGGGCCCTTCATTCATTGAATGTTGACTTCAAAATCATAACTGGCGATAACCAGTTGATTGCTGCGTCGGTAGGGGCTCAGGTAGGTTGGGACAGTCCGAAGATCTTGGTGGGTACTAAGATTAGACAGATGAGTGAAGAAGCATTAGTCAGTCAGGCTGCAGTGACGAATATCTTTGCAGAGATTGAACCGAACCAAAAAGAGCGTATCATACTTGCACTCAGAAAAGCAGGAAATGTTGTTGGCTATATAGGCGATGGCATCAATGATGCGTCAGCAATACATGCAGCAGATGTTGGAATCTCAGTTGACGGTGCTGTTGATGTTGCAAAAGAAGCAGCTGAGATTGTCCTCCTTGAGAGAGACCTTAGTGTCTTAGTCAAAGGAATCTCCTTGGGAAGGGAGACATTCGCAAATACTATCAAGTACATCTCATTCACAATAAGCGCGAATTTTGGAAATATGATAAGTATGGCTGGTGCATCACTTCTATTCTGGTTCCTTCCCCTATTGCCCAAACAAATACTTGCCATCAACTTATTGACAGACATCCCATTGACCACGATCTCAACTGATAGCGTAGATTCTGAACTCGTAGAACGTCCAAGACGGTGGAACATAAGTTTCATCAAAAGATTTATGGTCGTATTCGGGCTTCAAAGCACTCTCTTTGATTTTGTGACCTTTGGTGTTCTTCTACTCGTATTGAGTTCTACCGTAGACCAGTTTCGTACAGGTTGGTTTACTTTCTCCATAGCAACAGAGATTATTGTAGTGCTAGTAATCAGAACGCGTCGGTTCTTCCTTCGAAGTAGACCGAGTAAGTACTTGCTTCTGTCATCAGCTATTATGCTGGCTGTGGTGATTGTATTGCCCTACTCTCCTATTGCAGAATTGCTTGGGCTTGTGATACTGCCAGTATGGAACAATATTAGTCTGATAGGGCTTATTGTAGCCTACATCATTACAGCTGAGATGACGAAACTGCTATTCTATAGACAAGATATGTCAAAGCCAAGTATGCAGTAGCAATTGGCTTTGACCTATCTGTCTACTTCATTATTGCGATTCTGAGTTTCGACACTTTCATGGAGCGGCTTGTTTCTGTAGAAGTGTCGTGAATGTGTTGTGATGGTCCTCTTCGTCAGCAAGTATGTCCTCAAACATCTCCCGAGTGACATAGTCCTTCTCGGCATCTGCTTTCTCAATGATGGTCTTGTAGAGAGCGATTGCCTCCTCTTCAGCTTTCACATCGAGAGTAATCATCTCTTTCGGCTCATTACCCACTGTGATCTTCGCCGGAGTCGTTGTAGGGACGTCACCCAAGTAGTCCACTCTCTCAGCGATCTTCTCAGCGTGTTTCATCTCTGCAATAGCAGTCTTCTTCAGTTCGTCAGCAATTGCCAGATGGTCAAAGCCATAGATTCGTACATGCTGCCACATGTATTGAATACTCACCTGAATCTCTCGTGCGATTCCCTTGTTCATCATATCGATTAATTCTTTTGACGCCATTTCCAAATCTCCTGAAATTGCCTTTTTTGCGCCCTCTCTATGTACTAGCTTTCTGATAAATCGGTTGGTCTGACAATATTGCAGTAAGACTCATACAGGGATGGTGGTCATACTGCTCATGTGCCCTCAGGAACGGAGTCAGATGGGGTTTTTGATGTCGTCTTCAGGCGAATCTGGTCAAAATGGTGATGACCTATCAAAGAGATTATCTACTCTCTGAACTATTGTTAACCAAGTGATGCAGATGAAAAAGGAAACTGACGAATGGAAACTCAAACTCAGTCGTGAGCAGTACCGCGTCCTCAGACAGTGCGGTACAGAGCCCCCCTTCACGGGCAAGTATGTTCATCACAAGGAGGATGGTGTGTATGTCTGTGCAGGATGCGGAAATGAGCTCTTCTCCTCAAAAACGAAATTCGAGTCAGGTAGTGGCTGGCCTAGTTTCTGGGACCAACTATCCGAAGATAGCGTCGAAAGGAAGATCGACAAGAGCCATGGAATGACAAGAATCGAGGTAGTGTGCAAGAAGTGCGGAGGCCATCTCGGGCATGTCTTCGATGATGGTCCAAATCCGACAGGCCTGCGATACTGCATAAACTCACTATCACTTGACTTCAAAAAAGACTAGTGGACCGCCTACTGGGGCTCTATCTTCTTGCGTGCCTTCTCAATCGCGGCAGTGAAACGTTCAGCTGCGTCTGATAGTTCTTTGAGAGTCTCAGGGGAAGGATCGCTCATAATTACCATGGGGAGAACTGGGAGAGTCTGGAATAGGTTCCGTATAGATGGTGGAATCTCCTCAAAGTGGTTGGAGTCTTGAAGAAAAGGTCCGGGAAAGAGTGCGTGCTCGATCTTCTCGCGAAGCTCACCGCAACTATCAACTTCAGACTCGAGGAACTCGATACCCTTGTCTGTGAGTTCGTATCTTCTGGTTCTCCCGTCAGAATCAGAGAGCTGCCGCGTCAGACCTTCCCGATGGAGGCTGTTCAATAACGGGTACATAGAACCTGGTCTTGGCTTCCATCCACCGCCCAGCTCAGATCCAATTGCAGATGTGAGCTCAGCTCCAGACATGGGACGTTCTCTGAGCTTGTGCAGTACCCTGTATCGCAGGAATCCCTTTGGAACCTTAGCAGTATGCTGCAACCATTCGCGCATAGGACTGGGAAAACCTACTTGCTCCCGAAAGACAGCCAGTCGCTCCTCGGACAGGTAGTATTTGTTTCCCACCCGTACAACGGGATCCATGCCTGGAGGGATGGGAGGCTTGACATGCTCAAGCTTCTCTGGAAGTCCGAGTTCTTTCCATGTCAATGCCTTCTCGGGTGTAGTGGCTCCTCGCTCTCGGAAGGTATCTACTATCCTGCGGAAGGGACTGAACATGAACGGGAGAACAATTGAACTTGGCTTTATCTTATTCGCATCACCGGCAATTTGGAGGGAGTCCTGAGCAGGGAGACTAGGCGAGAACCCTATCGAGATCAGCCAGGAACTTCTCTTCGTCTTCTGCCATTCTGCTCTTGATTGCTTTCCATGCTGCTGGGCAATTGCTGTAGGGAACTCCTACCATTTCGTGTATCTTTCTGTCGATCTCCTTTCTGTTAGCCGCCGTGACTTCAATTCCAATCTGCTCAAAGATCAACTTCAGGTGTCTGAAATAACAGGTCAGCATTCTCACCACTCATTCAGTTTCAGATGGTGTCCTTTCAAACTTTCGACATACAAGGCAGGCCCTACAGTATGCATCAGATAGAGCACATCGCAACAGCTTTTGGCCCGTAGCGAATCTTATTTATAGTTAATTTTCCATCTCACCATGGGGAAGCCTATGCGGTACAGACGAGTTGGAAAAAGCGGATTAAAAATCAGTGAGATCTCCCTTGGCTCTTGGTTGACCTATGGCGGTACTGTCGAGGACCGGGTTGCCAAGGAATGTATGAATACAGCAGTGGAACAGGGTATAAACTTCATCGACTGCGCCGAGATCTACGCTGGAGGAAGAGCCGAGCAGGTCATTGGCGAATGGCTTGCCGAGGAGACTGTCGACAGGAAAAACCTTGTCATCTCAAGCAAGGTGTTCTGGCCGATGAGTAAAGACATCAATGCTTGGGGTAATAGCCGGAAGAACATCACCCGTGCCATTGAAGGCACTCTCAACCGACTCAATATTGACTACCTCGATATTTACTTCCTTCACAGGTACGACCATCTCACGCCTGTCAGAGAGACCGTGGAAACCCTCGATGGCCTGGTCAGGACAGGCAAAGTGCTTTACTGGGGTACCTCTGTCTGGACTGCGGCTCAACTCGAACGTGTTCAGGCTGTGGCAAAGGAGATGCATGTCCATAGACCAATTGTGGAGCAGCCAATGTACAACATGTTCTCAAGGCATATCGAGCTCGAGATTATGCATATCGTCAGAACTCATGGTATGGGCCTCACCGTTTGGAGTCCTCTTGCACAGGGGCTTCTCACTGGAAAATACAACGATGGCATCCCTGATGGAAGCAGGGGCTCGAAATCAGAGGACATGAAGGAATTGCTCACAGAAGAGAATCTGTCCAAGGTGAGAAGGCTGGGAGAGATCGCTAAATCCCTTGGCATCACTACAGGGCAGCTGGCATTGGCATGGATTCTGAGAAGGCCCGAGGTTTCCGCAGCGATAACCGGAGCAACAAGACCTGAGCATGTGCTTGAGAGCGCAGCAGCATCCAACGTGGAACTCTCAACGGACGTTCTGGAACAGATTGAGGAAGTATTGGATAACGCGCCCCAATGGCCACCCACGTACGAGCCGAACATCTACTATCAGGATAGAATGAGAGGAAAAGCATGAAGCAAGAAACGCACGGGGATGAGCGAATGAAGAGAACTGTATCTAAACGAGAAGCAACCAAGAAAGGCACATTGGTCGAAACTGTGGACGACTACCTTGAACCACTACCTCAAGCTGTAAGAGCCGTTCTTGAAGAGCTTCGCAATGTGATCAAAGCTGCCGCGCCGAAAGCTGATGAAGTCATTAGCTACCGAATTCCAACCTACAAGTATCACGGGCCATTGGTCCACTTTGCAGCATTCACGAACCATTGCAGTCTCATTGTAGTGAGTGAACCGACCTTGAGAAGCTTTAGCAACGAACTCAAGCCCTATCGTACGTCTGGAACAACCATCCAATTCTCAACCGAAAGGCCACTTCCCGCTGAACTCGTGACAAGAATTGTCAAGGCAAGAATTAAAGAGAATGAACTACGGGCTAAGAAAGAGTAACGGAGAATGGAGGATAGGCTGACGACTCAGGATGTCGATACCGCATCTCTCTTATGGCATCAATGCGAGGAGTAATCAATGATAGAGGTGCCTGAGCGGCGGTCACGATGATGAGCATACCTATAGAACTGAAGAGCTGGCTATGGATTCTGAAGACATGGATTGTTCTTTACCCGATATTGCTCCTAGTGGGAGTTATAGCCGGAGTACTTCTTGGTCCTAGTTATTACTGGATGGCAACAATCATCGGAGTGCCCCTTGTAGTCATACCGATTACCTACAGAAACCTTGTCGGTGGGGAATGTAGTCTAAGGTTCCACATATGCGCCCTAGTCAAGGGAATCATGGCGGGTTCTTTATTTCTCGCGCTGTCCCTGGGCGCGGACTTGGTCATTTGGCAGGTCATAGGTACCGGGCTGGGATGGAACCCACTGACTCTTGACCTGTCCTGGGATATCTACTTCATCTGGCTCTTCAGTGGAATGGTTGGAGGATTCGGTGCCCGCATAGTAGCGGTGCGAGGACAGACTAAACCTACTGAGATCACCATTGCTGGATTCGAATGATTAGGAGTCAGAAAGTAAAAGAACTAGTCACATACCAGACAGTACGTCCTCACAGAGGGACTGCGTGATGAGAGAGCCAACTCCAGAGCAGGTCCACCGGAATCTACTTCTCTCATGCAGGCATCAATGAGTCGAACTCTCTGTTCTTCTAATTAGTAAATACCTGGAATTAAATGATATTTGACTTTCTTGCAATAGTCTTCATAGCCGGGTAAATCTCGTATGAGCATCTTTTCCTCATTCGACAGCCGAAGTATGAGCATGATTAACCAAGTAATAGACGCAATCAAACCCCAATAAGATCCAAGCACCAAGGGGGTCCCCAGAGAAATAAGCCAACCTCCCAAGTACATGGGATGACGGACAATCCCATACAACCCTGTACTGATAACCTTCTGACCTTCTTGGACTTGAATGGCTCTGCCGGCCCATCGATTGATCTGGAAGACTTTGTGGGTCATAGTCCATCCAATACCCAGTAGAATGTACCCCACAATCATAACCCAAACAGGCATTATACTCCATTCGTAACGGCGGTCAATCGCGGGTATGGTGTACATCAACACATAGTTGATTCCACCAAACAGAATTAGCCCCTGTTGAATAGTATCTTTTTCCCGCAAGGTAAGGCGTTTGCCTAACAATTCAGGTTCGTTGCGGACAAGAGAGTGCGCCATGAATGTCTCAAGGACAGAGAAGAAGAGAATGTAAATCCATGCTTCCCAGTAGTAAATTGTCCCAGATACACCCCAGAGTACCAGAAAGATTGCCAAGAAGAAAGTGAATAGAGTTGAAAATGCCCTTAGTTCAAGGTGTGCAGATTTGGGAGGAACCGATGTTTCGGACATGGCAACATGATCCGTAGGAAGCAGTATTCATTAGGTCGTAGAAGACCTATTTGGGCATACATCCAGCGGGCGCTCTTAAGGCTATACTACTCTGTGTTCCTCCCGTTCGGGGAAGATGGCAGACCGGCATAGAGCAACCCGAGAGACTCTAACTGGGAAAACTCATCCAAGTGAAAGGAAACTCCAATTGCGGGAGGGATTCAAATAATCCAGAGTCAGAAAGTAGAAGAACTGGCTTCATGATGGATAGAACCTCCTCTCAGAGGGACGAAATGATGACAGAGCCAACTCCAGAACAGATTCACTGGAATCAACTTCGGAAGCAGCATCTTCTGGACGAGAAGGTTTCGGACTGCTATGAGGTGGCCAAGGCGCAGCTGGGACTGCATTCCACAGACTACTGGACACCCTATTTCTCGGTGTGGGCAAGGATAGGTAACTTTGACGCGAGGAGGATGTTTGAGTCAATTAACAATGGAGAGAGATTGGTCAGGACTCATGCATTCAGGACAACCCTCCATGTCATACATATCGACAATCTCTCCATGATTATCAGTGCCACAGGACCTGCATTGTACAAGGTCTGCAGAAATGACAAATTTGCGAAAGTCGACCAGCTGAGTGATCGAGAGATCGAGCATATGCTCAGCCACGTGAGAGAAGCACTGCAAGACGGCCCTCTGCGAACAAGTGCGTTGAAACGGATAGTACCTGACAAGGCTCATGTACGCTCTGCTCTGTTGATGCTCATGGCGCGAGGTGAGGTGGTCCGTGCCAAGGCAAATCATGCTCGCAGTAATCTCACATCCTACGCCCTGCTTGACAGATGGGTCAGTGGTTTCAGGTTGAAGGTGTTAGATGAACAAGAAGCAACTACCAAGTTGATTAGAGGTCACATTGGACGCTTTGGACCAGTGTCAGTCGATGACATTGCATGGTGGCTGAACCTGACCAAGGCAGCAGTCAAGAGAGCAGTGCAGAACCTGGGGGATGATATTACGATGATCCTCCACCGTGAGAGAGAGTGCTACATGCGCACCTCTGACCATGAGATTGCATCGGCCATCGAAAGACCAGAAAAGGACATAGTCTGGTTCCTACCATACGAGGACCATTTTCTCAAGGCGTTCATTGATAGAACCGACTTCATCAACGAGGATATCCAGGCCAGGTTGTCCCCTGCAGATAGGAGACACTACTGGCCGTCCAATCCTGACGCACCACGAGCGATGCTAAGCAGGACATTAGCAGCCACTGGGGAAGTCAGACCTTCGATATGGTTGAATGGCAGAGTCGTCGGTCGATGGGAGATTGATGATTTGGGAGAGCAAAAGAGAATCGTGACAAGCCTGTACACGCC
>Ga0153915_10001796_pt1 | contig 19716 bp, 14 predicted proteins | sample Opewatmetagenome_2_FD_107003 | JGI IMG/M metagenome (GOLD analysis project Ga0153915, IMG submission 107003) | Freshwater wetland microbial communities from Ohio, USA - Open water 3 Core 3 Depth 3 metaG | ecosystem: Environmental > Aquatic > Freshwater > Wetlands | place: USA: Ohio, Lake Erie...
ACGTCGCGGTTGTGCCCGTGGTGCCGAACACGTGCGTTGGCCAAACCACTACTTCACAGAGCTGGGCTTGTTCAGCCTGACGCAAGCTCGCGCTCTGATCCGCTAGTCTCCTTGTTGAGACACTCACCAACTGGAGAGCCGGATGCGGGAAATCCGCCCGTCCGGTTCGGCGGGGGGAGCGGGGCAACCCAATGCCCCGGTCCTACCCCGATCAGGGGTGGCGATCCTTGATCTGGAGGGCGCCGCGCTGTCGGCGCCGGTCGGTGATCGGGTGATCCCGTGTGCGGAGAGATCGCAATGGATCGCCGAGGTGTGCCGGGCCTGATTGTCTCGGTGTTTCGGCTGATCTGGCGTCGTAGGTTTTTCGGGCCGTTTACCACGCTCTCCCGGTTCCTGGGCCTAAGAATTGTCGTGGAATTTGCGGGTTAGTCCCCGGCTCCGGAATCGTGCGCCGGGGGCGTGCGCGGCAATGATTTCCCCAAAACCCCTCTGCGCATGAAAACCCGTTTCCCGGCTTTTGTTGGCATCGTCGGGCTCCTGCTGGCCGCCTCCTCCCTCCCGGCCGAGGAGCCGTTGAAGATCTGCGGCAACCAGCCATCGCTGACCGCACCCGAGTGGATACGGCACGCGGTGATCTACGAGGTGAACGTCCGGCAGTACTCGGCGGCGGGGACCTTCGCCGCCGTCGAGGCCGACCTCCCGAGGATCCGCGACCTCGGGGCCGACGTGCTCTGGTTCATGCCGGTCCATCCGATCGGCAAGGTGAATCGCAAGGGGACGCTCGGCAGCCCCTATTCGGTGGCCGACTACCTGGGCGTGAATCCCGAGTTCGGCACCGAGGCCGACTTCACCCGGCTGGTGAAGGCGGCGCACGGCCTCGGCTTCCGGGTCGTCATGGACTGGGTGGGCAACCACACGGCGTGGGACAACCCCCTGCTGACCCAGCATCCCGATTTCTTTGTGCACGACGCATCGGGGAAGCCGGTGCCTCCCCTTGGAACCGACTGGAGCGACGTCGTTCAGCTCGATTTCGGCAACCGCGCGGTCTGGGACTACGAGGCCTCCGCAATGGAGCACTGGATCAAGGTGTGCGGCGTTGACGGCTTCCGCTGCGATTTTGCCACAGGGCTGCCGACGGACTGCTGGAACGCGATCTCCGCGCAGCTTCGCGCGCTGCGGCCCGACCTGTTCATGCTCGCGGAGTCCGAGGTGCCCCAGCAGCAGCTCCGGGCGTTCCACGCCTCGTACTCCTTCGGGATGATGCACGTGTTCAACGACGTCGCGGCCGGCCGCGCGCCCGTGGCGGCCATCGACGACGAGCTCGCGCGCGGCGGCGTGCGTTTCCCAGCGGGCGGGACGCGCATCTTCTACACGACGAACCACGACGAGAATAGCTGGCAGGGCACCGAGTTCGAGCGGCTGGGCGGAGGGGTGGAGGCGTTCGCTGTGCTGACCTTCGTGCTCGACGGGATTCCGCTGATCTACAACGGGCAGGAGGCGGGCCTGAACCGCAGGCTCGCGTTCTTCGAGCGCGATCCGATCCCGTGGGGCCCGAGCCCGCTGGCCGCCTTCTACCGCACGCTCTGCGCGCTCAGGCGCGGCCACCCCGCGCTGCGCACCGGCTCCTCGATGCACCGGGTGGCAACGACGGCCAACGAATCGGTCTACGCCCTCGTGCGCGAGGCCGACGGGCGCCGCGTGGTTGCTTTCTGCAACCTCACCGGGAAGGACGCCTCGGTCGAGGCCGTCGATCCCGCGCTGTGCGGCCGCTGGAAGGATGTCTTCACCGGCCAGATCGTGACCCTCGACGTGCCGGTACAGTTTCCGCTGCCCGCTTGGAAATACCGCGTGCTGGTCACCGCGGACTAGCCGACGGGCTCCCGGGAATGGGAAAATTCTTAGCCGGCTTGGATTATCCTTTGATCCGTTGGCGGCGCGAGTAGTGGCCGGATTGGATACGCCTCGCGGCACTCCCGGCCTCATCGAAGTTTTGTCCCTCCTGTTGCGGTTTTGTTATGGAGACTCGGGTTGTGAATCGGTTTCCGCGATTTCACATTTTCACCATACCCGAGGAGCCATCCTCCGTGGCCCTTTCCCCAGTCTGCCTGCTGGCGTTCCGGCTGCCCCGCATGGGGCAACCGGAGCGCCGATCGAACCCTAACCCCCACACAACCATGCCCATGAAATCGTCCCTCCTGTGTTTCTGCGCCCGCACGTGGCGCCATGCGGGAATCGGATTCCTGGCCGTCGCCCTCCCACTGTCAGCGGCAGCCCAGGATGCAACCACCCAGACCACGACGACCGACACCACCAAGAAGGACAGCGATACCGAGAAGGTGGTGGTGATGGACAAATTCGTCGTTCGCGCCGGCTTCAGCGGCAGTCTTGCCGCCGCCGCCGAGTTGAAGGAAACCACGCCGGTCATCTCGGAAGTGATCGCCTCGGAAGACATCGGCAAGCTGCCCGACATCAGCATCGCCGACTCGCTGACCCGCGTGACGGGCCTCACCACCCAGCGCACGAATGGCCGCAGCCAGGGCGTGAGCATTCGCGGCCTCACCGGCGACTTCAGCACCGGAATGCTGAACGGGCGCGAGCAGGTCTCCACCTCCGAGAACCGCGCGGTGGAGTTCGACCAGTATCCGACCGAGCTCCTGAACGAGGTCATCGTCTACAAGACGGCGTCGGCCAATCTGACCGGCCAGGGCCTCGCGGGCAGCGTCGACCTGCGCACGGTCCGCCCGCTCGAGAAGACCGGCCGGACGATCGCCGGCAGCGGCTACTACCAGTGGACGCAGTACGGCCAGCTCACGCCGGGCGCGAAGAAGGCCGGCGAGCGCTTCAATGTCGCCTACATCGACCAGTTCCACGGCGGCAAGGCGGGCGTCGCGATCGGATTCGCCTACTCGAACACCCCTTGGGAAGGGAAACAGTTCCAGGCCTGGGGCTATCCCACGGACTCCTCGGGCAACTACGCCCTGGGCGGCACGAAGTCCTATGTCAGGAGCAGCAACGTGACCCGCAAGGGGCTCATGACCGTGTTCGAATTCAAGCCGAATGAGAACATCCACAGCACGATCGACATCTACACCTCGACGTTCGAGGAGAAGCAGCTGCTGCGCGGCATGGAGATCCCGCTGGCCTTCTGGAGCTCGGCTTCCCTGCAGTCGGGCTACCAGGTCAGCAACGGCCTGATCACGAAAGCGACGCTCACCAACGTGCAGCCCGTGGTCCGCAACGATATCTTCAAGCGCAACGACAGCCCGTTCGCCATCGGCTGGAACCTCGCCCTCGGGGAGAAATCGGCCTGGCCGGTGATCTTCGACACGGGCTATTCGCGTGTGACGCGTACGGACGTGAATCTCGAGACGTGGTCGGGCCTCGGCTTTGCCGGCGGCGCGACGAATCCCGACACGATGACGGTGCGGCTCATCCCCGGGCAGATTCCGGTCATCACCTCGACCCTGGACTATTCCGACGGGAGCATCCTCAAGCTCACGGACGCCCAGGGCTGGGACACCTGGTACAGCCCGCTGTCGAGCATCGGCTCGCCCGGATACATCAAGTACATGCAGGCCAAGGATGAGCTGGGCCAGGTCAAGCTCTCCACGCAGCACGAGATGAAGAATATCTTCAACAAGATGGAATTCGGCGTGAGCTACTCCGACCGCTACAAGCGGGACGGCGAGGGCCCGACCGGGTTCATCCCCAATTCGAACGGAAAGAGCACGGCGGCCCTTCCCGCGAAGATCGGCACGACCGACATGAGCTTCCTCGGCCTGGGGAAGATCTATGCCTACGATCCCCTGGCGGCATGGGATGGCGGAGCCTTCACGTTCGTCCCCAACACGAACTATGACTTCGTCGCCCAGCGCTTCGAGGTGGAGGAAAAGGTGTCGCAGTTCTACACGCAGTTCGACGTCGACACGAAGATCGGCGGCCTTCCGCTCACCGGTAACATCGGCGCGCGCGTCATCTACTCCGACCAGTCTTCGAGCGGCTATTCGCGCAACAGTTCGACGAATCAACTCAACGCGGTGACGGCCGGCACGACCTACATGAACTTCGCGCCGAACCTGAACCTGAACCTGAGAGTGGCCAACCGGACCTATCTCCGCTTCAGCGTGGCGCGGCAGGTGGCCCGTCCGCGCATGTATGACCTGCGCGCGGCGAACGCCTACGGCTTCGACTCGACGCTCGTCAATTCCACCGACCTTTCGCGCAGCCCCTGGAGCGGCAGCGGCGGCAATCCCAAGCTCCGCCCCTGGCTGTCGGACTCCATCGACCTCTCCTTCGAAAAGTACTTCGCGGGAAGCAAGGGCTACGTCGCCCTGGCCGCGTTCAACAAAAAGCTGCTCAGCTACATCTACACGCAGAGCACGCTGGCCGACTTCTCCGGCTATCCGACCGGCGGCCTGACCCCCAAGCTCACTCAGGGCGTCGTGAGCGCTCCCGTCAACGGCACGGGCGGCAACATCCGCGGTCTCGAACTCACGGTCACGCTCGCAAGCGAGCTGATCAACCCGGACATCAAGGGCTATGGCGTGACGATGGGTGGCGCGTACACCGACAGCACCGTCAAGCCGTGGGGCCCGACGGGCGGCGACGCCCCGATCGCGGGCCTCTCCCGCAAGGTCGCGAACTTCACCGTGTACTACGAGCACAGCGGATTTTCGATCCGGCTGAGCCAGCGCTATCGTTCGGAGACCCGCGAGTACATCACGACGTTCGGCCCGCCGAACCGCGCAGGTGACGTTAGCTCCGGAAACGGGTTCTCCGTCGCGCAGCCCGAGAAGGTCATGGACGGCCAGCTGAGCTACACCATCCAGAACGGCCGGGCGAAGGGCCTGACGGTCTTCTTCCAGGCCTACAACCTGAGAGACGAGCCGCTCGTGACCTACAACAACGGCGATCCGCGCCAGGTGATGAATTACCAGAAGTACGGCGCCTCCTATTCGATCGGAGCCTCGTACAAATTCTGATACTGCCGCCGAACGGGCCCAGGCCAGAGCCCCCATCAATCGATGCGGCCATCGGGTTGCAACTTGGTGGCTGCTTTGGCCCCGGGCCCTCGGAGGGGCGGCCTGCCGCCCGGCTTTATCCTCATGCGCCGCTCCCTTCAGCTCCCTGTCTTCCTCGCACTGGCCGCGACGGCTGCAGCCATCGACTGGTCGGGCCTCCAGCCGGTCGGAGGCGTCACCGGCGTCAGCCGGCAGGAGAGGGGAGTCGACTTGGGATGCGCCGATGGGGCGAGCGTGCGAATCACGGTGCTTGCGCCGGACTTGGTGCGGGTGAGCGCACGGTTTGCAGGCCAGCCGGCGGGGCCGGATCATTCGTGGGCGATCGCCAGGACGCAGTGGGAGCCGGTGCCCTGGGAGGTGCGGGAGGAGGCGGAAGCGGTGGTGCTCAGGACGGCTGAGCTGATCGTGTCGGTCAGGCGCAGTCCGCTGCTGATCGAGTTCCGCGAGGCGGCGACCGGGCGGTTGATCAACGCCGACGAGCGCCCGATGGCGCGCGACCCGAAGACCGGACGGATCGCGGTCGCGAAGAGCCTTGGTTTTGACGAGCATTTCTACGGGCTGGGGGAGAAGGCGGCCCGGCTGGACCGGCGGCGCGGCCAGTTCACGATGTGGACTTCCGACACTCCCGGCTACACGGAGGGGACCGATCCCATCTACCAGAGCATCCCGTTCTACACGGCAGTTGACGGGGGGCGGGCCTACGGGATCTTCCACGACAACTCCTATCGCAGCACGTTTGATTTCGGCCACACAGGCCAGGAGAATGCCGGCTACTCCGCGGATGGCGGGGCGGTCGACTATTATTTCTTCGCGGGGCCGTCCCTGAGAAAAATCCTCGGGCGCTACACCGAGCTGACCGGCCGGATGCCGCTCCCTCCTCTCTGGGCGCTCGGCAACCAGCAGTGCCGCTACAGCTACTATCCCGACACGGTGGTGGAGGAGGTGGCGAGGCAGTACCGGGCGAGGGATCTGCCGCTCGACGTTTTGTACCTGGACATCCACTACATGGACGGCTACCGGGTCTTCACGTGGGATCCCTCGAGGTTTCCCGATCCGGCGGCCCTGCTGGGCCGGCTCGCCCGGCAGGGCATCAAGGTGGTGACGATCATCGATCCCGGCGTGAAGTACCAGCCGGCGGACGGCGCCGCTCCGGCTCCGGGCGCCGCGCCCGGCCGCGGTGCGCAGAAGGGCGGCTACCACGTCTTCGACGAGGGCATGGCGGGGGACTATTTCCTGAGGCAGGCCGACGGCAGCCTCTACATCGGCGAGGTGTGGCCCGGCAAGGCGGTGTACGTCGACTACACCCGCGAGGACGCCCGGCGGTGGTGGGGAGGGCTGCACCGCGCGCTCCTCGACCGGGGAGTGGCCGGGGTGTGGACCGACATGAACGAGCCGTCCGACTTTCTCGACCAGACCGGCGCGCGGCACAAGGACATCGTGTTCGACGACCTCGGGGCGCGGTCGCCGTATGCGAAGAACCGGAACCTTTTCGCCCTGAACATGACCCGGGCCACCTACGAGGGGCTTGAGCGCCTGAGCCCCGACCGTCGGCCGTTCGTCGTCACGCGCTCCGGCTACGCAGGGATCCAGCGCTACGCGACCATGTGGACGGGCGACAACCAGGCCACTTTCGACGCGCTTGCGCTGAGCCTGCCGATGTTCGCCTCGCTGGGGCTTTCCGGCGAGACCTTCGTGGGCGCGGACCTCCCCGGCTTCATCGGCAGGGGCGATGGCGAGCTACTGGCGCGCGCGTACGAGGTGGCGTGCCTCGTCCCGCTCTGCCGCAACCATAGCGCGGTCGACTGCTACGACCACGAGCCCTGGCGCTACGGCGCGCCCCACGAGGACATCGTGCGCCGGTATCTGAAGCTCCGCTACCGCCTGCTTCCCTTCCTCTACACGACCCTTGAGGAGGCACACCGCACCGGCGTCCCCCTCTTCCGGCCGCTACTGCTCAATTTCCAGGAGGATCCCACGACGCTGAACCTGGATGACGAGTTCATGGTTGGCGATGCGCTGCTGGCTGCGCCCGTGCTCCGCGCGGGGGCCCGGAGCCGAGAAGTGTACCTGCCCGGGGGGGCCTGGTACGACTTCTGGACCGGCCTCCGCCGGCGCGCGGAGGCGTTCTCCGCCGTCGAGGCCCCGATTGGCCACCTGCCACTCTACGTGCGGGGGGGGAGCATCGTGACGTCGACGGAGCCGATGGGATACGTCGGCGAAAAGCCCTGGGATCCGATCCGCTTCGACATCTATCCGGACGAATCCGGCGGGGCCGCGGGATCGCTCTACGAGGACGACGGGCTGAGCCCCGCGTACCGCACCGGAGCTTTCCGGCGGACATCCGTGCGCTGCGCAACGGTGCCGGCCGGAAAGCAGATCGCGATCGCCGCGCCGGAGGGCACGCACCAGCCGGGGCCGCGCAGGCTCGAATTCATCCTCCACATCCCGACGGCGTCTGCCCGGGTGGCGCTCGACGGGCGCGATTTTCCGGCGGTCCAGGCCGGCACCGAGGCGGCCGGCTGGTGGCGCGACGACAACGGCTTTGTGCACCTCCGGATTGACGACGACTCCCGCGCACATCTCTTGCTAGTGCACCCATAAACGCCACAACCTTCTTTCCAGAAAAATAGGCTCCATTTCTCACGGCAGACCTCAAGGCCGCGCGCCCGAAGGGATGCCGGTTCCTTCGAGGGAATCCCCATGTCCACCTCAGTTTCCACATGGCTCGACACACGCACCGCCGGGGTGCTGGCGCATGTTTCATCGCTTCCCGGCGACTATGGAATCGGAAACCTCGGCCCCGGCGCCCGCCGCTTCGTCGACCTGCTCGCCGCGGCCGGGATCCGCTACTGGCAGATCTGCCCCCTGGGCCCGACGGGTTACGGCGACTCTCCCTACCAGCTTTTCTCGGGGCACGCGGGCAACCCGTACTTCATCGATCTCGGAGAGCTGGTGGCGGCGGGCCTGCTGGCGAAGGCCGAGGTTGCGCCGCTGCGGCAACTCCCGGCGGAGCGGGTGGACTACGGGTGGCTCTACGAGAGTTTCTGGCCGGTTCTCGCGCTGGCCCACGACCGCCAGGTCGCGATAGGCAGGGACGGTGTCGAGGGGCTGGGATCGTTCCTCGAATTCCGCCGCAGCAACGCCTCCTGGCTCGAGCCCTTCGCCGACTTCATGGCCCTCAAGGCCCATTTCGGCGGGGTGCCCTGGGACCAATGGCCGGAGCCGTTCCGCAACTGGACGCCCGATCTCGCCGAGACAATCCCCGCCCCGGCCCGGCGCGATGCCGAACGGCACGCATTCTACCAGTACCTCTTCTTCGGCCAATGGAGGAGGCTGAAGCAGTACGCGTCGGAGCGCGGCGTCGGCATCATCGGCGACGTGCCGATCTTCGTGGCACTCGACAGCGCCGATACCTGGCAGAACCGGGCGGTTTTCCGGCTCGACCCGCGTGGCGAACCGCTGGCGGTCGCCGGCGTTCCGCCTGACTATTTCTCGGCGAGCGGCCAGCTCTGGGGAAATCCGCTCTACGACTGGAAGCATCTCGCCGGGACGGGCTACGCCTGGTGGATCGACCGCCTCGCAGCGGCCTTCGAGCTGTACGACATCATCCGCCTCGACCATTTCCGCGGCTTCGACACCTACTGGGAGATTCCCGCCGATGCGGTCGACGCGCGCGGCGGCCGCTGGCGCAAGGGGCCGGGGCTGCCGTTTCTCAAGGCGGTGCGGACGGCGCTTCCAAAGGCCCGGATCATCGCCGAGGACCTCGGGTACATCGGCCCCGGAGTCGTCGCGCTCCGGAGGGCGGCCGGGCTGCCCGGGATGAAGATCCTCCAGTTCGCCTACGGGCACGACAAGCACAACGTCAACCTGCCCCATTTCTGCACGCCCGACAGCGTCACGTACACCGGCACGCATGACAACTGCACGACGCGCGGATGGCTCGAGCAGATGCCCGAGTCCCACGCCGGCCAGATCGACGCCTACTTCCGGCTCGAGGGCTCGCACTCGGCGTGGCCGGTCATCCGCGCCGCGCTCGCGACGCCATCGCGCCTCGCCGTGATCCCGCTCCAGGATCTGCTCGATCTCCCCGCGGAGGCGACGCTCAACCGGCCCGGCACGACCGAGGGCAACTGGCAGTGGCGCTGCACCGGCGCCCAACTTGCCGCGTTCGAGGCCGGCAGGCTCGGCCTGCTCCGTGAGTGGATCAGGCTCTACGACCGCACCGGCGACCATACGCTGTGCGATTACAGCGAGCCTCCCGACGAGGTGCCGCACCGCCCCGCCTGAATCAACCCCGCTTTCCCGCATGTCCAACCCCATCCGCCCCCCGCTGTCGATCCCCGCGATCTGGAACATGAGTTTTGGCTTTCTGGGCATCCAGTTCGGCTGGGGCCTGCAGATGGCCAACATGAGCCCAATCTACAAGTATCTCGGCGCCGCCGACGACCAGATCGCCCGGCTCTGGATCGCCGCGCCGCTTACCGGCTTCATCGTGCAGCCGATCATCGGGGCGATGAGCGACCGCACCTGGTGCTGGCTCGGCCGCCGCCGGCCGTACTTCCTTATCGGGGCGATCCTCAGCTCGATCGCGCTGCTCCTGATGCCGAATTCCGGCGCGCTCGCCTCCTGGCTGATCCCCCACCTGCCGCAGTTCTACATGGCGGCAGGCCTGTTGTGGGTGCTCGACGCGTGCATCAACATCTCGATGGAGCCTTTCCGGGCCTTTGTCGCCGACAAGCTGCCGGAGTCGCAGCGGGGCATGGGATTCGCGATGCAGAGCTTTTTCATCGGCGTGGGGGCAGTGGTGGCCGACGCTCTGCCGTACATCCTCCGCAACTGGTTCGGCGTTAGCAGCGGGAGCGAAGCGGGCAACGCCGTGCCCACCAACGTGAGGATCTCATTCTACGTCGGCGCGGTCGCCTTCATCACCGCCGTCGTCTGGACGGTCTCTTCGACGCCGGAGGATCCGCCGGCCGACCTCGAGGAGTTCCGCCGCCGGAAGCGCGAGAGCGGAGGCCTGGCGCACCTCGCGAGGGAGATCCCCGATGCGCTGGCGAAGATGCCCGTCACGATGCGGCGGCTCGCGGTGGTGCAGTTCTTCACGTGGCTGGGGCTGTTCTGCATGTGGCTGCACTTCTCGAACGCCGTCCCCGTGATTTTCGGCAGCGGCGATCCGCAGTCCGACCTGTTCAAGCGCGGCGCCGAGTGGGCTGGCATGTGCTATGCGGTGAAGGACGCGGTGACGTTCATCGCGGCCTTCGCGCTGATCGTGCTTGCACGCCGGATGGACCGCCGCTGGATCCACGCGATCTGCCTCGTGCTCGGCGCACTGGGCCTGCTGGCGGTGGGTTTCATCCACGGGGAGGGCCAGAGGCACCTCCTGCTCATCGCGCTCGCCCTCGGCGGCGTGGCCTGGGCATCGATCCTCTCCATGCCCTATGCCATCCTCGCCGGCTCGCTGCCGCCCGAGCGCATGGGGGTCTACATGGGGATCTTCAATTTCTTTATCGTGCTGCCGGAGATCCTGGCCTCCCTCTTTTTCGGAGCTTTCGTGAAGAATTTCCTCCACGGAAATCTGGTCCATGCCGTGATGGCAGGCGGCGTGTTCATGCTCGTCGCAGCCCTGGCTTTGGTCCGCGTGCCCCGGCAGGTGTCCGGCTGATGCCGGTGGGTTTCAGGGCGGCAGGCACGCGGACTCCCGGCAGCCCGCGCGCCGGGCGCGATCAGTCGCCTCCGTCGTCGGCATCCTCTCCGTCGCCGGCGTCGTCGCTTGCATCGGGCAGAACCCCGGAATAGTCCTCGCGCTTGAAATAGATCGTCTTCGGGCGGCTCTCGCGCATGGCGCGTTGCAGGTCGAGCCGCTCCCGGAACTCCTGCGGCGATTCGCCGCAGTGCTTCTTGAAGACCCGGGCGAAATATCCCGCGTCGTCAAAGCCGCTGGCGAAGGCGATCTCCGAGATGCGCAGGGGAGTGGAGGCGAGCGCCAGGCGGGCGCCCTCGATCCGGATCCGCTGCACATAGTGGATCAGCTTCTCCCCGGTGGCGCAGTGGAAGAGATGCGACAGATAGTCGGGGGAGCACTGCAGGCGCTCGGCAATCGTCTTGACGCTCAGCTGGGTGTTGGAGAACTGCTCCCGCACGATCCACTTGACGTGAAAAACCTTGCCGGAGTCGGCGTTGAGCCGATCCGCGCTCGCGATCACGAACTCCTCGAAGATGCCCAGCAGGGCGATGACCAGCCCGCGGAGCACATGGTCGCGGGCGGCGGTCTGCCGGCGGTAGGCGTTGATGATCCCCTGGGCCAGCGCCTCGACCCGGTCCGCATCCGGAAGGTCAAAGAACTCTATGGTCTCGATCCCGGGCACATGGGGGGAGACCTCGCGGGCGAGGTGCAGGCTCAGCGAGTTGCTGTAGAACCCTGCGACAAGATTGCGAAACGGCTCATTTTCGCCGGCATGAATGACCTCACAGTGCGGAAGTCCCGATGGCAGGATGCACAGGTCGCCCGGCCGCAGCTCGAACGACTCCTGCGGGAACCGGAAATCGGTGCATCCCTTCATCTGGATGAAGAGCTCCGGCTTGAAGTGGAAATGGAAGCCCCGCATCCGCTGCATCAGCCCCTTTTCTTCGGGGACACGCACGCGCAGCTGCCTGCGGCCGGCCCGCTGGATGGCATCTTCAAAAACATCCCGCATCTCCGCGCGATCAGTCGATCGCAGCGGCTCTCCGATCAACGGACATTCAAGGCTTGGGGTCGGTTTCAAGCGGGTGCCGGCACTGGCGGGGTTGGACAAAACTTAGGTGAAGCCGCGTGTTTTGGCAAGAGGCCGCACGCCCCCTGAGAAACTCCGCTGCAACCTGTCCCCAGGGGTGGACCCGTGTTCCGCCAGCAGCCAGTGCGCCCCGGAGGGGAAGGGCCGTCTCGCTCCCAAGAGGGCCGCCATCGTCGCACGGCGCCGCCCCTTGTTATGGACCCTGAAAGAGGCAAGCGCCTATCTGGTTTACTCGCCTCGGAAGCTGCGAGACTTGGTGACCGACCGTCGGATCAAGTCTGCGCGCGTCGGCGCGAAGATCGTCATCCGCCGCGAGTGGCTGGATGCGTTCCTGGGTGCATGAGTCCTCCCGGTCGCGGGATGGGCCGGAAATTCGGATTCGCCGACGATTTCCGTGGTGAACTGAATGCTTTTCACAAACCGGAAATGCAGCAATGCTTCCACTGCTTTCTTGAATGGAAATTCGGAAAGGAACCTCTTCTCGGCTATGTACCTCATGTTCGTCGACGAGAGCGGCGACACCGGGCTCGTCAATTCTCCAACCCGCTACTTCGTGCTATGTGGCTTGGTCCTTCACGAACTTCGGTGGAAAGATACTCTCGACGGTCTGCTGGCCTTCCGAAAAGCCATGAGGGCACGGTTCGGCTTGAAATTGCGTGAGGAGATTCATGCTAGCCATCTGATCAACCAACCGGGCGGCCTCGCGCGCATCCCGAAGCACCATCGGCTCGAGATCTTGCGGCGTTTCGCTGATGCGCTGTCAGCATTGCCAGATCTGAACTTAATCTCAGTCGTCGTCGACAAACAGGGGAAACCTGCGGGATTCGACGTTTTTGACCGGGCGTGGACGACGCTTATCCAGCGATTCGAGAATACGCTTTCGCATCGAAACTTTCCAGGTCCGAGCAATCCAGACGATCGCGGGTTCCTCCTGTGCGATCACACGGACGACAAGAAACTGACGGCGCTTGTCAGGCGAATGAAGAGCTACAATCCGGTGCCAAATCAGGTGCAGATTGGGCCCGGATACAGGAATCTGGTGCTTCGGTACGTCATCGAAGACCCAAGTTTTCGGGACTCCGGCTACTCACAGTTTGTGCAAGCAGTGGACATGTGCGCCTATCTTCTGCAGCAGCAACAGAAGCCGTCGAAGTTCATTCACAGGAAAAGCGGTCAGAATTACTTCAATAGGTTGCATCCGATCTGTTGCCGTTTCGCGTCCACCAGGGATCCCGTCGGTGTCGTTCGGCTGTAAAAATAAGAGGCTCCGAAGAGCCCCAGGCGAATCCTACTCGCGGGACGAGCCTGCTTTCAGATTCGAGTGTACTAGAGCGCAAGAGTGGTCGCGGGTCAACTTCCAACTCGGACCGTCTCGGCGCCGAAAGGGCCGGCATCTTGGGCGCCGCGCCGCCCCTCGTGACGGACCTGAAGGAGGCGAGCGCTGCAATCGGCCCACTGCACTCGTCTCGTTCGCATCTGGAATATTGGCTGCACTTCGACCGTCGATGCGACCGCAATAACGTCATGAACTTCAAAACGGCATAGCATGAGACCCATCTCCTTGATCCCAGCCGTTGAGGGCAGCTTGGCCGCAGTCGGTCTTTGCGGCTATTATTGGGTCGTAGTCCAGGGAGATCCGTTCGATGCGATTGCCCGCTGGCGGACTATGGTCCGTGTCGAGCTTTACGAGATAGGCGTGTTGATATCCGAGTTGGGTCTGAAATTGGCGCAGCTTGACGCGGTCGTAGACGTATTCCTCCTCGTCTCTGTTGCTAGATTTCTTCACCTCGACCACCAGCAGATTATTCGCACTACCCGATTGGCCGCGCCGGTGGACAATGATGTCCGGAAAGACCGTCCGCGTGTCGGCATCGTTTGAAGTCGGCTGTGTCCGCGGCGGCAAGTTCAATGCCTTGGCATTGTCGAAGCCGTCGCGATTGTATTCGCAATCGATATCCCAGCCGGGGAAGTGTTGTGAGAGGCAGTTCGCTAAGTGGTGCGACAGAGACCGTTCGTTTGCATCGGTCTTCAAAAGGTGCCGGCCGGGGCCTGGAGATTCCTCCGTGCCAACGAGGGCACTAAGCGCCGATCTGAGACAGTTTTCAACCACTGCAGGGTTCATGGGCATCACTGGTTCCTAACCTTTGTTTCCGCTGGCTGGGAGATATGACAAAAGTTGTGGACGGCTGGGCTGAGAAGGAAACTGGGAAAGCAGGTTCAGTCAGCGTTCTCGGCGATTCCGTCGATGAAGCGGACGCCTTCGAGGAGCAGGTGGATTTGGTTACGGCCGTTGAGCCGGCGCAAGCTATCTTCGCACTCGCGGCCGAGCTTGAACATCATCCCCAGCGTGGCGAGGCGGCTGCCGCAGCCCTTGGTCTGACGAGCCCGGTGACGGATGGTGGCGAAGCTCGACTCGATGGGGTCGGTCGTGCGCAGATGGCGTCAGGGGCAGAATACGGGGACAGGTCAGAAAACGGCGTTGGTGTGCAATAGATTAGCGCTTTTGCGCGCACGCAAACGTGAATCCGGTGGAAATCGTCTCCCTTATTCCGGACGCTGAGTTCTGCCGTGCTGTTTGAAGACCCGGTAGTTGAGCAGCAGGAACACAAGCAGCGTCGAGGGCGGCAGAGCGATGACAGCCGACCACATCACCGAAAAGCCCAGAAGGTTGAAGCTCACCTTGAACAGGGTCAGGTTCACGATGTAGCTCAGGCCCGCGGTCAGAAGGTACTCGGAGAGCTGGCGAACCGAGTCCTGCCGGTAGCTTGGGAGGGCCCAGAAACGGTTCAGCAGGTAGTGGGTCGTTGTCGACATTACGAACGAGATCGTGAACGCGAGGTTGGGACCGAGGAATCGCTTCAAAACAGCCAGGCTCGCGAACTGGACGACTGCAGCCGTCCCGCCGACCGTGACAAAACGAACGAATCGGATCCGGGTTTCCCGGCTCGGCAGCAGTTTTGGAAGCATCGGGGCATCAAAAAGAACGGTCTCGGTCAGCCGCAACCATAATCGCCGGCCGGCAAGTGCGCACTTGCCCAGCAACCCTCCCCCTATTCACTCTGTCCCATGCAATTCCACTCTATCGCGGTGTTTGCCGCCGCCACCTGCCTGGTGTCTGCGCTCAGGGCTGACATCGACCCGAAGAATTTTGATCCAGCAGCGAAACCGCAGGACGACTTCAACCAGTATGCCAACGGCGGATGGCTGAAGGCCAATCCGGTGCCTCCCGCCTACGGTTCGTGGGGAGCGTTCAACGAGGTCGACGAGGCCAACAAGGTCGCGCTGCACGACATCCTCGAGAAGACGGCGAAGGCGGCCAACCCGACCGCGATCGAACGCCACGTCGGCGACTTCTATGCGAGCGGAATGGACGAAGCGGCCATCGAGGCCGCAGGACTGACGCCCCTCCGGCCGGAACTCGCCAGGATTGACTCGATCCAGACGCGGGCGGACTTGGTCGCCGCGGTCGCCCACCTGCACAGGATCGGGGTGGGGGCGTGCTTCGCCTTCTCGTCGGAGCAGGACCTCAAGGACAGCACCCGGATGATCGCGACCGCCGGGCAGGGCGGGCTGAGCCTGCCGGATCGCGACTATTATCTCCGCGAGGACGAGAAGTCGAAGCAGCTGCGCGAGCAGTACGCGGCCCACGTCGCGAAGATGTTCGAGCTGACCGGCGACTCGACGGAGGCCGCGAAAGCGCGATCAGCCGCCGTGCTGCGGATCGAAATGGCGCTTGCGAAGGGCTCGAAGAAGCGGACCGAGCTGAGGGATCCCGATGCGAACTACCACAAGCTGGCCCCTGCCGACGTGCAGAAGCTGACGCCGCATTTCGACTGGAACGTCTATTTCGCAGGGATCGGGCTGAACCAACCCGGCGATGTCGACGTGGCCCAGCCTGAGTTCTTCCAAGCCTTCAATACCCAAGTGGCCGAGGCGCCGATCGCCGACTGGCAGAGCTACCTGCGGTGGCAGCTCGTCCATGCCTCAGCCCCCTACCTGGGCGCGGTGCTCGTGAATGAGAATTTCGATTTCTACGGCCGCAAGCTCAACGGTCTGAAACAGCTCAGGGAGCGCTGGAAGCGCGTGCTCGACACGGTGGACCACCAGATTGGCGAGGAACTCGGTCAGCTTTATGTCGCCACCTATTTCCCGCCGGAGTCGAAGACGCGGATGCTCTCACTGGTCGCGAACCTGCGCGCCGCCCTCCGCGACCGGCTGCAGACGATCGCGTGGATGGATGAGCCCACCCGGGCGGCGGCCCTCAAGAAGCTCGACGCCTTTGGGGTTAAGATCGGCTATCCCGACAAATGGATCGACTATTCGAGCCTGACGATCGACCGGGGCTCCTTTTTGGGCAACGTCTTCCGGGCATCGGACTTCGGGTTCCGCCGCCAGCTCGCGAAGATCGGCAAGCCGGTCGACCGCACCGAATGGGAGATGACCCCGCCGACGGTGAACGCCTACTACAGCCCGACGATGAACGAGATCGTTTTCCCCGCGGGAATCCTCCAGCCACCCTTCTTCGATGCCAAGGCCGACGACGCCGTGAACTACGGCGGTATCGGGGCGGTCATCGGCCACGAGATGACTCACGGGTTCGATGACGAGGGCCGCAAATTCGATGCCCGGGGCAATCTCACCGACTGGTGGTCGGAGGAGAGCACCAAGCGCTTCAACGATCGCTCCAAGGCCATCGTGGAGCAGTTCAACGATTATGTCGCCGTGGACGACATCCACGTGAACGGCGAGCTGACCCAGGGCGAGAACATCGCCGACCTCGGCGGACTGAAAATCGCCTACGCGGCGCTCCAGAAGGCGCTCGCGGGAAAACCTCGGCAGGCGATCGGTGGATTCACGCCCGAGCAGCGGTTCTTCCTGAGCTGGGCGACGGTCTGGCACACGAACCGCCGCGCCGAGCAGGCGCGGATCTTCGCGACGATCGATCCCCATTCGCCACCGGCGCTTCGGATCAACGGCCCCCTGTCGAACCTTGAGGAGTTTTTCACGGCTTTCAGCGTCCCCGAGGGAGCCGAGATGCGCAGGCCGGTCGCCAAGCGCGTCGACATTTGGTGACGCAGGCCCTAGAACGGTCGCTTCAGGCTCAAAGGCAAATGCGCCCTCCCCAGAAGGAAAATCATGAAGCATGCACCTCACCGACTCCGGTGGAGGCCGGATTCCGGCTGCCGGCGGAGTGGGAGAGGCAGGAGGCCGTCTGGCTCTCCTGGCCGAGGCGGCCGGCGACCTGGCCCGGCAACTTCCAGCAGATCCCCCGGGTATTTGCCGGGATCGCGGCGCAGATCAGCCGGTTCGAGAAGGTGCGGATGAATGTCGCCCGGCCGCTTCAGGCCGGGGTGCGGGCCCTGCTCAACCGCGCGCGCGCCGACATGGCGAATGTCGAGCTGTATGCCCACGCCACCAATGATTGCTGGTGCCGCGATCACGGGCCGATCTTCCTCAAGCATCGCAGGACGGGTGAAGTCGCGCTGACCGACTGGGAGTACAACGCCTGGGGAGGCAAGTATCCTCCCTACCACCTCGACGGCGCGATTCCGGCCAGGATCACCCGGGCGCTCGGGCTGCGGCGCTTCCCGGTCCCCATGATCCTCGAGGGCGGTTCGATAGACGGCAATGGCGACGGGATGCTCCTGACCACGGAATCCTGCCTTCTGAACCCGAACCGCAATCCCCACCTCTCGCGGCGGCAAATCGAGCGCATGCTCGGGGATTACCTCGGCGCGAAACAGATCGTCTGGCTCGGCGATGGAGTGGCCGGCGACGACACCGATGGGCATGTCGACGACCTCAGCCGGTTCTTCCGGGCCGACGGGATCGTGACCGCCGTCGAGCGCAATCCGCGGGACGTGAATTACGCGGCGCTCAAGGAGAACCGGGAGCGCCTGCGCGGACTCCTCAACCGGCGAGGGGAGCGGATCGACATCGTGGAGCTTCCGATGCCGGGCCCGTGTGTGGCGCATGGCCAGAGGCTTCCGGCCACCTACGCGAATTTCCTGATCCTCAATGGAGCCGTGCTGATGCCCGCGTTTCGCCAGAAGCGCCGCGATGCCGAGGCGGCCGAGATCCTCGGCTCGTGCTTCCCCAGCAGGGAGATCGTCCCGCTCGATTGCGTGGACCTTGTGCGAGGGCGCGGGGCGCTGCACTGCATCTCGCAGCAACAGCCGGCGGCCGATCCTCTTTGACCCGATCCAAGGGAACAGATTGAATTGCCGGCAGATCCAATAGAACGCCCATGAAAAACCTGCGCTTCCTGCTCCTTCCGGCAATCGCCATCGCCCTGCTGACCGGCTGCGGATCCGTGCAAACGGTGCGAAGCACGGTAAAGGAACGGTTCGCCAGCCAGGCGCCGCGAAAGCGTTCGTTTGAAGGAAATCAGCGTCAAATCTATGACGCAGCAAAGATTACAATGGAGAAGCTGGGTTACCAGATGGCGGCCGGAGGCCCTGCGCAGGGAAGGTTGGAGGGATTCTCGAAGGTAGGAAGCGGCGACGATTTCAGGTCCTCGCGGCAGAGGTCTGTCGAACTGCGCATGGAACCGATGGACGGCGGACTGGTTGAGGTGCAGCTGCTCCTCAGGGAGATCATCGAGGAGGATTTTGCTCGCGGAGGCGCTCCCACGACCGAGAGCGCCGTCAGGGATCCGGGAAGCTACGAGGCCTTCTTCAACGAACTTGGCCGACAACTGCTGATCGTCAAAGCCGCGAAATAAGTCAGGCGTCAGCCGGGAAGGGGAAATCCGGGGCGATGGAATCGGAGTCCATGTCGTCTTGCTCCGCAGAGGCCTGCGTGAGACAATTCCAGGAGCCGTATTCTTACACTTATGTGTATGACGGTGCTCTACTCGGGGCCGGATACGGAGTGGCCGGAGCCAGCAACCATTAACCATGCTCAAATTTTTGACACGTTTGGTGTATGGTGGCTCGTCGACGCTGCGCGACTATGAGAGAGCCTGTTTGCTCAAAGTCGCCTCCGCGTTAGACACCCACCGGGGAGAGTCACTGCAAAAACAGATTGAGGGCATCGAGCTGGTGCAGAGGTTTTCCGACGACAAACTGGTCGCCTTCCATTATCTCAAAAAGAAAGGGACATTGCCGGTTCTTCCAGACAAGGGTGATGAGATTGAACTGGCGCGGCTCGAAATCGGAACCGGCAGGGCAAAGCGTGTAGCCAAAATCGTGTTGCATGAAGGCGTCTTGTCTTCGCTGGAATTTAGCAGCCCACCGAAGCAGCTTGCGGCGAGTGCGGTGAACGATGCCAAGGTCAGCACTCGTAAAACAGCCGAACTAGATGCGGGCAAAATCGCGGTTCCACTACCAGACGATTTTATGCCGCCGGTGCGAAGCCGCTTCGCGATCCGTGATGTTTTGTCGCCTGCGCCAGAAGCAACGCAGGTCGCATTTTTGGAAAGACACGGCGCAGCATTGCCCGGTGATTATCGGGCAATGCTGAAATTAACCGACGGGTTCAAAGTTGGCGACTGGACGGTGTTGGGAACACGGGTTCAAACGCTCGTGCTGAAGCCGCAGAATCTTACGGTGTTGGCCGAGTCCGATCCTTCTTTAGTCTGTGTCGTGACTGACTCGACTGCTGGCCAAGTCTTGCTCTACGACAACATCGACGACGACGTTGTGAAGCAGGCAGCGAGCTTCGAGGAAATCATTAGTCAGGTGCTGAGCGACGGCGCAAGATAGGGGAAGGCGTCTCGTTGGACGATGAAGCTGCGCGTATTGTTCAACGGTGTGGTTCCACCGCTTCGTGATTGGGAGCGGCGGTTGCTGAATGAAGATTTCTTTGCTGTCGTAGGAATCGATGTAAAAGACGTCGTAGGTTTTCAGGGCGATTTACCAGGCTATCGTCCGCAATGATTCCCGGGGAGATCGTAGGAAGTGGGCATGCTACGATCGGAC
>Ga0153915_10001797_pt1 | contig 19707 bp, 17 predicted proteins | sample Opewatmetagenome_2_FD_107003 | JGI IMG/M metagenome (GOLD analysis project Ga0153915, IMG submission 107003) | Freshwater wetland microbial communities from Ohio, USA - Open water 3 Core 3 Depth 3 metaG | ecosystem: Environmental > Aquatic > Freshwater > Wetlands | place: USA: Ohio, Lake Erie...
CCTTGCCAGCATACACGGGTCGTGTTGCGACAACATTGCCTCCCTCCGCATTCAGTGCAATGCAATCACTGGCAAGACCCGCATTCAGCTTCCCTGCCACCCGAGGGGCAAGATCCTTCCCCATCTGGCTAGCGGGCAGAAACACTATTACAGCCCCCTCTTCTCTTGCCACGTCGGCAATGATCTTTGCATAGGCAGTATTCGAATGCTGTTCCAGACTTGGCTCATCAACTGCAACGACTCGGTTCGCACCATAGGCACCCAGTTGGGGGGCAAGAGAAGTAACTCCGTTGCCGATGACTAAGGTTGCGAGTTCTCCTTGGAGCTGGTCGGCTATGCTCCGCGCCGCACAAACTGTCTCGAACGTAGATTTCTTGAATTTGTTATCGCGCTGTTCTGCAAACGCCAAAACTCTCATTGTCATGCCTTTAAATAACCTTTGCCTCTTCGTGCAGGAGGCGGATGAGTTCCGGAACTGCGGACTTGTCGGTACCAACAATCCTTCCTGGATTCTTGGCCGCGGGCTTGCGGAGCTGAACTGCCTCGACCCGTATTTCTGCGGAGGCTGCAGGTTTCTCCTCAATCGGCTTTGATTTTGCTGCCATAATTCCTTTCAGAGAGGGGTACCGAGGTTCGTTGAGACCTTTCTGAGCTAGAAAAACTGCCGGCAGCGATGTCTCCACAATTTCTTTTCCACCTTCAATCTCTCGCTCACACACCACCTTGCCATCCTGTATTTCCATCTTGGTGACTACTGACACGGAGGGCAAGCCAAGCAATTCAGCAACTAGCGTGCCTACCTGCGCGTCGTCATAGTCTATAGACTGCTTGCCAAAGAGGATAACGTCTGGCGACAGGGATCTCAACTCCTCTGCCAGACCGGCCGCTACCCCGTAGGAGTCACGGATGCTGTCGTCCTTTAGGAGGATCGCCCTGTCTGCTCCCATGGCGAGTGCTTTCCGGAGTGTATCCTTATGTGCATCATTACCCAGGCTGAGCACGATGACCTCCCCTTTGAATTTCTCACGGATACGGAGGCCCTCTTCAACACCAAATTCATCATATGGGCTGAGCATAAAATTCACACCTGTTCGATCAATCGACAGGTTATCCGGGCCGATCTTGATCTTAGTCTCGGTGTCTGGAACATGGTTGACGCATACGGCAACCTTCATCGGTATTCCTCCGGGGACAGAATTCTAGACGACAACTAGTCAGCAGGGATGAAACACACTGGAGGGTTCAGATTCCCACCTCCAAAATATAGCCAGCCCTGACAAAAAAGGCAACTCAATTGACTTTGAGCGGTTGTTTTGGTAGTATTCAAATTCTTGAAGCTTACAGGTTAACAAAGGTAGGGACAATGGCTCAACACAAATCTGCGGAGAAGCGTGCACGGCAGGCCAGCCGCCGGCAGACCCGCAATGCCCAGTGGAAATCACGCATGCGGACCGCAATCAAGAAGGTACGTAGTGCCAAGAACAAAACCTCGGGAGAAACCGAGCTGAAGAAAACGGTGAAGCTACTTGATCAGCTCGCCGCCAAAGGCATTATCCACAAGAACAAGGCCGCCAACCAGAAGTCGGCGCTCACCAAGCTCGTCAACAAACTCCCATAACAGAAAAGCCTCTTTACTCAAGAGGCTTTTCCGCCGCTGCAAGGGCTTCTAGTTCCTGAATCCGTTTTTGAAACTGCTCGCTATCGTCCGGGCGACGTCCCATTAATGCACGGTAAGCGTTGATCGCCTCCTGGTATTCTCCCTGTGCAGCATAGATTTCCGCAAGGGTTGGTGTAACAATCTTCGGAGGAGCCTCCGGTTTCAAATGTGCATCTCCGGGTTCTTCTTCTTTCTCCTCTTTCTTCACCGCCTGCTGCTGTAGAAAATTAACCGCGCTCTCTCCTTCGTCGGCTTTACCCTCGATATACTGTTCAAATGTCAGAGTGTTCGCACTGTCACTAAGCGACTGTTCTTGTTGTCCGACAAAGGTGTCAAACTCTTGTTGCTCTCGTTGCTCCACACGTCTCAGCGCCTCCCGTAGAGACTGCATCTCTGGATACACACCAACTGCTCGGCGCATTTCCAGTATCGCCTCTGCCGAACGGCCAAGCTCTTCGTACGCTCGCGCAAGCAAAAGCATCCCTGTCGTGTACCACGGGTATCGTTCCAGCCCCTCCGTACACACACGCACAGCCCCCGCTGCATCCCCTCCCGCAAGCCGTTCCGCCGCCTGCCGCGCAAACCAAGGTGAGATACTACGAACAGATACGGGTTGCTTCTCAGTCACCACGTAGCTTCCTCCGTTGTTACTGACCCAGCTTCAGGTTCCGGGCCACAAAGGCATGCTTCAGCGACATGACTGATACAAAGAAGAAACCAAGGAAGAAAAGAAGCTGGAAGGGCACAGCAGCCAGCTCCAAGAAGTACACTGATGAAACAACACCAAACAAACAATAGATTGCCAGGATCAGTTCAATCACTACTGTTCCACTAATCTTGAGAGGGACGTACTTCTTGTCCGCCCATGAATCTTTCTTTTCCTTGATACTGTACTTCGGCGTCCGCACGAATTCGCTTTTCTTCCGGAAGAGCCCTTCAATTACTGCCCGACTATTATTTACGGCAAACCCCATGCTACCCGCCATGAACACGGGAAAGAGGAAAATGCGACGCTGCCAGTCGCGATACACATCCTTTTGCGAAAACATGTAGAAGAAAAACGACCCGAGGAATGCAAAGACAAACACCGACATAAAGGTAAAGTACCCGTCGTATCCTCCGTAGTGCTTGATGAACACCAATGGCACATTCAGAATTCCTGCAAGAACAATAAACGGGAATACAAGATTATTTGTCAGGTGGAAAGACGCATGAATTTTGATTCGCAGCGGAAGCTTGGATTTCCAGACTATTGGCAGGATCTTACGCGCTGTCTCAATCGCCCCTTTCGTCCAACGGAACTGTTGCGATTTGAGGGCATTAATCTCCGAAGGTAATTCTGCCGGCGAAGTCACATCATTAAGATACATAAAGCGCCAGCCCCGGAGCTGAGCCCGATAGCTGAGATCCAGGTCTTCCGTTAGTGTATCTGCCTGCCAATTGCCCGCATCCTCAATGCAGCTTTTGCGCCAAACACCCGCGGTACCGTTGAAGTTGATAAAGAACCCCACCTTGTTCCGGACAGCCTGTTCGATCACAAAATGCCCATCCAGTGCCATTGCCTGGGTGCGAGTCAGAACAGAATATTCCGAGTTGAGATGTTCCCACCGAGTTTGGACCATGCCGATGCCGGCATCCTTTATGAAATGCGGGATGGTCTTCAGAAGAAAATCCGGGCGCGGAACGAAATCAGCGTCAAAGATCGCGACGAATTCACCACGAGCATTCTTCAGTCCCTCTTTCAACGCCCCTGCTTTGAAACCCGTGCGAACGCTCCGACGAATCTGCTTGATGTCGAACCCCTGCTTCCGGTATCGCTCAACATACTCTGCTACAACTCCGACGGTCTGGTCTGTGGAGTCATCCAGAACCTGGACCTCCAGCTTGTCTTTCGGGTACACAATGCTACACGAGGCGTCGATCAGACGTCCCACTACGTATAGTTCATTGTAGACTGGAAGTTGGACGGTGACAACCGGGTAAGAATCGATTGCTCCCGCTTCCGGATGCCTTCGAGTTCGATACTTCAGGTAGTAGTAAATCATGATGAAGCCGTGCGACCCAAAGATGAACAAGACGGTCAGCGAGAAGATATAGGAAAACAATACGAACTGTTCCATGGCGTGATGTTCGCTACCTCTGATGGTGAGTAAACTTGGAGAAAACCTATTACTTACCAGCCAGACACGGTTTCCAGAAGCACGTCTTCACTCAATTTCCGAATTGCCTCCTGAAGTCCTGTCTGACGCTGGGAAGAGAGACCGCCGCCCGATTCGTAATCACCCCAATTGGAAAAGGTCTTATCCCACATGGTGCGGCGGAGTTTCATATCCTTCATGATGAAGTGCACAGTTACAGTCACTCGACGTTTGCGGACCTGTTCTCCTTGCTCAACGACCGAGGGCGCATCCGAGACCCCTGTAATGACCCCTTCAAGAATTGCATCCGACGTCGCTCGGTCCGCCACCTCCAGACTGTTGTCACTGATAAAGAGATTGGTCAGCTCTGTGGTGAATGTCTCACGCAGCCCCGGTTCACCAAATCCCGACTGGTCATCTACCAGTGGAATTCCGATCGTTTTAAGGTGCGCAGGCACCGAGGCACCGGTGAATGAATACGGACACCCCACAGCAACCAGCATAATCCCCACGCAGAGAATAATGATGCCTCCCTGCCACATTCCTCGGTCAATCATCCCAGTCCGTACTGTTTGATTTTCCGGTACAATGTCCGTTCGCTGATATTCAGCACCCGTGCAGCGACACGACGATTTCCCTTATATCGCTCCAGTGCCTCAGCTATCATCCTCCGCTCCATTTCCTCAAGCGAGAGAGACGACTGTCCTTGTGGCACATGCACAGCTAGTCCTCCCTCTCGGTCTCGTCGGCCAGATTCGTTTAGCTGCCGTTGTTCTTGCAGCAATGTTCGGAGATCCATCAAATTACCCTTGATATCCAGAAGAGCCCGGAGAATGAGTTCACGTTCTGCTTGCTCCACGCTCTTGCCAACGGGAACGGGAAGGCTGCGATCTTCCGTCAACGGTCTATGCTCATTAAGGTAAGCTCGAACATCATTGCTGTCGATCCTGCGTCCTTTCTGAAGCACCAGCATGCTCTCTACAGCGTTTCGAAGTTCGCGCACATTTCCCGGCCACCCGTAGGCGCGCAACTCTTCCATTGCATCGTCGGTGATGCCACCAAACTTGATCCCATCACGATCCGCAATTTCCTCCACAAAGTGTCGGAAAAGCAGTGGGATATCCTCTCGCCGATCACGTAATGGGGGAACAAAGATGTTGACAGAACGGAGCCGGTAGAAAAGGTCCGCACGGAATCGCTTCTGCCGCACTTCGAGTTCAAGATCCTTATTCGTTGCAGCAATGACCCGAACATTCACTTTTCGCGGCGCTGATGAACCAACCCGCTGGTACTCCCCGTTTTCCAAGATGCGGAGAAACTTCACTTGGGCCGACAGCGGAAGTTCTCCGATCTCATCCAGGAAAATCGTCCCACCGTCAGCCAATTCAAAATAGCCCTTGCGCTGGTCGGACGCCCCCGTAAATGATCCACGCTCATGGCCAAATAGTTCGCTCTCAATAATCCCCTCGGGTATAGCGCCGCAGTTGACCGTGACGAGTGGTTTCTTACTCCGGGTGCCAATTTCATGGATTGCCTTTGCAACGACCTCCTTGCCTACTCCACTTTCACCCGTAATGAGCACGGTAATGTCCGTAGGCGCCACCTGGCGCACGACCTCCGCAATTTTCTGCATCTCCACGGAACTGGCAATGATTCCGAGGTCATCTTTCACCTGCTCTGCGGCAGGCTTTGTTGCTGTCCACTGCATATTATCTCGGCACCACCATTGAATCGATGTTATGCTTTCTCTTTATTTCCGCCCCCTTCGCCTTCGCCTCATCATAACTGCCAAAACTGCCGATCAGGACCACATACAATGTCTTGGTGTCGCGCACCTTGGTAACCATCTCGACGGAATATCCAAGGGTCACAAAGAACTTCCGTTGTTTCTCGGCATTGGCCTGTGCGCCGTAGGCACCAACTTGGAGTGAAAACGAGGTTGGGGTTACACTTGTCTGCTCCCTCGGGTTAACCGCAACTGGTGGGTGCTCAGGTCTTGCCGCCACTGCAGCTGGCGAATCTGCCTCCTCCGGGAGGCTCACAGTCTCCTTGGCCTCAGGCTTCAAGTAGCGTGAGCCCGGGTAATCCCGCTTGAGCTGATTCATCTTCAGTTCTGCCGTACGATATAGACCCAGCGCGTAGTAGAACTGATAAACCCGATACAGCGCACCATCAGCATATTTGCTCTTTGGGAAGTTGTCAACAATGCTCTGGTAGATTCGTGCCGCTTCAGCACCATCCTTTGTCACCAAGCCCTGTACGTAGAGCACCCCCGGATTGTTGGGATATTTCTCCAGGAGCGTCGCGATTTCTTGCCGAACCTCCTCAACCTGCCCATTGCTTACCATTCCGATATAACGCTGCACATCAGCTTCCTGAGCCTTCAGCGACAGACCAAAAAGGGCGAGACAACCCAACACCGAGAATCGGTTCACCGCGCCTCCTGAACTTGGCTTCCAAAAAGTGTCGCTGAATTGGCACGCTCAATACGCACAGCGATATACTCACCCCGACTCTCCCCGTTTCGGGGAAACACTACTGTTCTGTTAGTATCAGTCCGCCCCATATACTCGACCGTAGACTTTCTGCTCTCCCCCTCCACCAAAATTTGCTCCACCTTACCAATCAACCGGCGATTGTGTTCCAGCGAAATGCGGTGTTGAAGGTCTGTGATTTCCTGGACACGACGCCCTTTTTCTTCTTCAGGAATATCATCATTCATTTCCCACGCCTTGGTGTTCTCGCGAGCCGAGTATTTGAATGTGAAGGCACCATCATACCGGACTTCCCGAGCCAGATTCATAGTCTTCCTGTGATCATCCAGTGTTTCTGTTGGAAATCCAGAGATGAAGTCGGTTGAGAGACTTCCAGCAGGCATCGCGCGGCGTATTTTCTCCACAAGCCACAAGTAGTGTTTGACAGTATAGGTGCGGTTCATAGCACGGAGAACACGATCGGAACCTGATTGCACCGGCAAATGGATATGCTTGCAGATGTTTTCGGTGAAGGCAATTGTCTCAATTAACTTGTCGGACATGTCCTCCGGATGGGATGTTGTAAACCGAACACGAACAGAACGATCCACAGCAGCCACACGAGCCATCAGATCCGCGAAATCAGAATCCCCGTCGCGGTAGGAGTTCACGTTCTGGCCAAGAAGTGTTACCTCCCGATACCCGCTAGCGGCCAGAGTAGTTACCTCGTCCACCACATTGCGTACTGGCCGACTGCGCTCCCTGCCTCGTGTAAACGGTACCACACAGAACGAGCAAAACTTGTCACAACCACGCATCACGGAAACCCAGGCCAAGACTCCATCAGTTCTGAGCGGAACAATATCATCGTAATTTTCAACCCTCGAGAGCCTGACCGCCAGGCCTTTCTCCCCTTCAAAGGCCTTGGCGATCAAATCGGGCAGCCTCCGGTACTCATCCGGTCCGACAACTAGATCGACCAGCTTTTCCTGGTCCACGAGCTTCACCCTGAGACGCTCTGCCATGCAGCCAAGCACACCGACCACGACATCTGGATTCTTCCTCTTATATCCGCTAAAAAGCCCGAGGCGACCGTAGACGCGCTGTTCGGCATTTTCCCGAATAGCGCAGGTATTGACAAGTACAACGTCCGCTTCCGACATTTCCCGGGTAAAGTCGTAGCCATGATTCCTGAGAATGCCGCCGACCAGTTCAGAATCGGCTGCATTCATTTGGCAACCGTATGTCTCTATGTAGACCCGCTTGGGCACTGCTGGAGGTGTCATACGTAGGATCGATTGAAGAGCGGCAAAAAATTACCCAGATACTGACAAATAATCAATCTGAGGGGATTAGAAATTGATTAATTCTTTTTAATTTTGAGGTTTTTTGGAGAAATTGAAAACTATTGTGCCAATTCGTCACACTCGGCTCTTAATCTTGGATATCTGGACGTTGGATATGGTGGGCGCCTTAGCTATCTTTATACAACTCCACTGTCCTCCTGAAATAACCACCTAGGTTTACACTATGACCCCTTCAGAACTTATTCAGAGTATTGTGTCAAAATCGAAGAGCCTACGAAAAACGGTTGTATTTCCCGATGCAACTGACGAGCGCGCAATCCAGGCAGCGAGAATTCTCCAGGACCAGGGTATCGTTTCCCCTGTATTGATTGGGGAGCTTGCCGCTATCGAAGCCCAGGCGAGGAAGGCAGGAACCAGCCTCGAGGGAATCAGCGTAGCAGACCCACGGAAGTCTGACAGGTTGGACGCCTTCGCGGAGATCCTCTATGACCTTCGGAAGGCAAAAGGGCTAACACCTCAAGAGTCGAAAGCGCTCATGACTCAACCCCTCTACTATGGAGCGATGATGGTGCGGGAGGGCTTGGCGGACGGAAGTGTCGCGGGTTCACTCTCGACCACTGGCGATGTTCTGCGCGCTGCAATCCAGGTGATCGGCCTAGCCGAGAACATAACAATTGTCTCGAGTTTCTTCTTGATGGTCTTCCCGCAAAAGGTCTACTCATTTGCCGACTGTGCGGTAGTCCCCGATCCCACACCCGAGCAGCTGGCAGACATTGGCATCTCAACGGCCAAGAATCACCGACGGTTAACGGGGGAAGAGCCCAGAGTAGCTATGCTCTCTTTTTCAAGCAAGGGTAGTGCGAGTCACCCGCTCGTTGAGAAGGTACAGCAGGCGACAGCAATCGTAAAGAAGAAGAATCCTGACCTTGTTGTAGACGGGGAGGTCCAACTTGACACGGCAGTTGTCCCCAAGGTGGCTGCTTCCAAGACACCCGGTAGCCCGCTCGCCGGAACCGCCAACGTTCTTATCTTCCCGGACCTGAACGCAGGAAACATCGGCTACAAACTGGCTCAGCGCCTTGCAGGAGCAGAAGCAATCGGTCCTCTTGTCCAAGGGCTCCGAAAGCCAGCGTTTGATCTCTCGCGAGGATGCAGTGTAGGCGATATTGTCAACGTCGCCGCAATCAACGCTGTCATCAGTGCAGGGTAGCACCCTGTCCTACTCATGCCTATTGAGATCTCCGCAGCACCTGTTGCAACCATGCTACTCCAAGCGTGACAAACGCCACACCTACTATCGCAGGTGAGGACGAGAAGTCAAACTGGAAGGCCAAAAATAGTCCGATGACGGGTGCAATCGCCCCGATGAGAACGGCAACAAGAAAGATGCTCCGCACACGCTTGACCAGCAGCATAGCAGTCACCGCGGGCAACACCAGAAAGCCAAACACGTAGAGGTCGCCCACCATGTGAGTGGCAAAGGAGATAACGACACCGGCCATTATGTAGAACACCAGTTCCCACCGTGCGGCTTTGTATCCTTGGGTAGTAGCCGTTTCCGCATCAAACGCGATGTAGGAGAATTCCTTAAAGAACACCAGATAGACCCCCATAGTAACGATGAAGGCACCCAGCATGAGATAAAAGAGCTCTGGAGTGACAAACAAAATATCGCCTCTCAAGAGATTCTCGATCTCTGCCGTCTCCACCTTAGGGGTTTTCTGCATGATCAGGATCCGCGCCGCTACAGACGATGCAAAGACAACGCCTAGCACCGCATCACGGGGGATCTTTTTGCCCGTGAGCATCCTCGAGAGCACCATCACCGACCCCAATGTAAAGACAAGGGAACCCAACGTGTGGGGAATATGAGCATATGGCAGGAACGTTACTGCCAAACCAAGCACCGAAACCTGCGTCAACACTGCTCCAAGGAACACTACACGCTTCGCGACAACGGTTACACCAAGAAACGCGCAACTAATTCCAACAAGGATGCTTCCGTAGAAGGCGAGTGGAAATTCGGTCAGGACTGTTGAGAAGAATTCAGAGATTCCCACGGTGCTCTCCTGCAAGGATTATGGTTTTCCCTTTTAGTTGTGTCACCTCCACCGGCATTTCGTAGAGCGCTGATAGGGTTGCGCCCGTAAGCACCTCTTGTACATTTCCAACGAGGAAGTAGCCCTCCTGCACAATGGCAAGACGCTTGACGTGATTCGCCACATCGTCCAGCAGGTGGCTCACCATAATAATCGTTAGGTGTTGTTTATCATGAAGATATCCAATCAATGCCAGGATGGAGAGGCGGGATGACAGGTCCATTCCATTGGTTGGCTCATCAAGAATCAGTACGTCCGGCTCTGCTGCCAGGGCTCGCGCGATCAGCACGCGCTGCTTCTGTCCACCGGAAAGATCCTTGAACGGCAATCCCGCAAATTCCTCTGCCTCGACATGCTTCAGACTTTCTTCCACGATTGACCAATCTGCCTCCCTTGGACGCCGTAAGAGGCCAATTCGCCGATACCGGCCCATCATCACAACCTCTCTTGCGGTATACGGAAGAACGTAATCGATAGTATCGCGCTGCGGAACATATCCAAAGCAGACTGACCCACCATCTCCCGCCTGGATTCGGACCGTCCCGGCGAGTGGTGTCAGTGTCCCAAGAATCGTACGCACGATGGTCGTCTTCCCTGCCCCATTGGGCCCCACCAGACCCAAATAGTCCCCAACATACACTCGGAAGTTCAAGTTGCGCAACACAGATTTCCGACCGTATCCCAGTGTGGCTGCTTCAAAGTCGATAAGTGGTGTTTTCATCATTCTTCTTTCCAATTTCTCCTAACGCAGTGCCGCCGCAAGAGTCTTCACGTCAAAATCGATCAACGCAATATACGAGGTCGCCTCCTGAACCCCTCCCACCGATGTTGACAGGGAGAGAACCTTTGCTCCGGTTGATCTCGCTAATTGTTCCGGAGCGCTGGTGTCATAGAACGGTTCGACGACAATTGCCTTTATCTTCGACTGCCGAATCTTGTTGATTAGTTCTGCCGTGTGGCTCGGACTGGGCGGAATGCCGGGCTTCGGCTCCACTTGATCAACTACGTCAAGTCCGAGCCAGTTCGCAAAATAGCTCCAGCTCTTGTGAAAAGTAACGATCTTGCTTCCCGCAAACGGCCTCATGAGCTCTTGCCACTCGGCGATTTTCCCTTCGAGCGTGTGGACATAGGCATCAGCATTCGCCTCAAAGAACTTCTGGTCGGACGGAGACACTTTCGCCAGAGCCGAAACAATTTCACCGACGATGACACGGACATTACGCGGGTCAAGCCAATAATGGGGATTCCCGAAGCGGTGTACATCTCCTTGGCTCGCATCCAACCTTGTCGGAACTTCAAGCTTGTCGATGCCCCGCGAGAGATCAACTACATCTAGAGAAGAGTTTCGCGAACCATCAACAAGCTGCTGTGCCCACAGCTCGAGTTCCATGCCTATTGTCAAGAAAACATCCGCTGACTTGAGTTTCATCATGTAACTGGGCTTCACCTCGATGAAATGCGGATTCTGATCACCACGGGCTATACAATCAACCTTGACCCGATCACCGCCGATCTGTTTCACAAAATCAGCAAGATCCGGCAACGAGGTGACAACGCGGACCGCGGCCGATGAGACACCGGCAAGAAGGGAGATTAACCCGATGAGAATGATCCTTTTCATGTTCTACGACTCCATAAATTAGGCTCAGAAGGGATGGGCTTTGTGTGGCCCCAACGAAAAGAGGATTTGTAATGCAATCATGTTGACGGTCTGCGACAGCCCTGGGGAATCTGACTGTGAGTTCTGATATTCCAATCGTGCACCCAGCGTCTCCTCAACAGGATAGTACCCAAAGAAGAGAGAGAACGCACGTGCTCGGTCTTCCTTGCCGTACGGTGACTCTGCCCAATCGACACGTGCACCGACACTATAGATTTTGAAAAACTGATAATCGGCATAGAGATACATACCTGACGTGGTAATGCTTCGGACCTCCGGATCACCACGGACATCAACAAATTGGTGAAATTGATGGTCCTGGCTCGCCTTGCGGGTATTAAGCAACAATTCGCCCTGAATAGTCAGGGATGTGTACGAGCTTGCTCGGTACTTGTACTTGTAGTCGATATTCCCATACCAGAAGCGCTGATGGGCATAGGGATCATGGATGCCCGTATATCCACTTAATCCGACTTCCAGATCGGCCTCATCGCTGAGAGTAAAGAAACTAGATAACCGGGCAGAGTTTGCATAAAATGGTTTACCTCCAGTGGAGTCTGTAAGTCCGGTCGCCTGACTAACCGATGTCCCCCGCAGCAGGTCGACAGTGAGTTTTGTGTACACCTCGCCGGTAGGCAACAACGCACTCACCGAGATACCGAGATCGTTCAGCCCCTCCTCACCAAAGAACCGTTTGGCCAAGAGCGGCTGCGAAAGGAACGGCCATGCGTGGGGATGCATCAAGTTGAGTTTCCCAAACTCGGCCCGGTATTTCCCGATTCGAATGTTCAGGTCTCCTGGAAGGCCACGCAGGATAGTCGCATACGTTTCTTCGATGCCGAGCTTTGCCGTCTCCAGATCAGGCCCCGGGACTGTAAGTACAATATCTCCTTTCGCATAGGGGTTCAGGTAGGCCTGGATTGCCAACTCGAGCTCTTGAAATGTAAAGTCGGGACGGCTGAATTCCCGGACGCCTTCCGCAAGCCGTGATCCATCGTCTGTGCTGATAAGGAAGCGCGGAATGACGCTGAGGTCAGGGTTGATGGTAGTTTGTGCGGTGATTGATCCCGCAGACAATATCAGCCCGGACACCAGGAGGAACACCTGATAAGCACGCATTGACCCCTCCATGATAGGACCGAGACCAAGGACAGATTTGGAGAACAGAAGATCAAGCTTTGGGGGGGCCGCGCTTCCCGAAGGAATAATAGTAACAGCTCGTAATTGGGTGAGAACCAGTTGCGAACAATGAATCAGATTGGGGCGCAGCTAGCGCTGGCAGCAGAATGGGCGAAGACAAAACGGCGATGCGGGTCGCCATCGGAGAACAGGCAAGACAGTGCTTTGCATGGTCAGATGGGAGGTGGCGTTCATGCGCTCCACAGTCATGAGAGCTCACGACGGGATGCGAGTTCAGCAACAGATTGAAGGCGTCTTGGTGCAGTAGCTCCACCGCGGACGCGCCGAGCAGATAGCCTATAAGCAGGATAAACGGAGCACAACGGCTCGATGAGTGCCACATACATTCCACTCTGCTGTACGCATTACAGAACACCGGGGGACATCCGCTCGTTCCGCAAAACGCCGCCTTTAACATGCAAGAAATGACTTCTCAGGGGAAGCAGATTTTCCCAAGAATTACGCGCCGCTCGGCTCCAGTTACAGAAGGGAGATTTCCCGGATTCCCTGCGAACGACTCGTTAGCAAGAATTGCGAAACAGAGGGCTTCCTTAGCATCGGCGGAAATACCAAACTCATCGATGAGGCGCACTCTCGCACCCACAAAGTATCGGCGCAATTCATCAAGGAAGAATCTGTTTCTTGCGCCACCACCGCTCACAATTACTTCATCTACCATCATGTCCTTTTGTACGAACCGCTTATACCCATCATAGATCGCATATGCTGTAAATTGCGATGCCGTGGCAACGATGTCTTCCCGATCAAATCCTCTTGCGAGGCGCAGCAAATCAGTCACGAACCCCTCGCCAAATTCTTCTCGCCCGGTTGACTTCGGCGGCCGGCGCCGAAGGTACGGATGCTTGACAATTCTACCAAAGAGATCCAAGGACACCGCACCGCTTAGGGCGGTTCTACCATCATGATCGAATGGTTTCCCATAGAACTCATGCATGAGCGAATCTACCACCATATTTCCTGGTCCGGTATCAAATGCTACCACATCTTCGGGCACACAGTTCTTTGGGAGCACGGTGATGTTGGCAATTCCTCCAATGTTCAGAAGCAGGCGATGATACTTCTTTGAGCGAAACACTAACCAGTCAAAGTACGGTACCAGCGGAGCCCCCTGCCCACCCACCGCCATATCCGCCACGCGAAAATCTCCAATAGTGGGTATTCTGGTAATCGTAGCGAGCACTGATGGATCGCCGATCTGGAGTGTCGCACGGATGGTCTTCCCAAACATTTTCTTGGGCCGAGGAAGATGTTGGATGGTCTGGCCGTGCGAGCCGATGAGGTTGACCTTCCGCATCGAAATCCCTGCCCGACGTACGAGCTTTGCCACTGCGCCGGCGTATAGCTCTGCAAGCAGGAAATTCAACCTCGCTATTTCATCAACGCGACTGGTCCCCGGAATGGAGTTCTTGAGCAACAGAGCACGGAGTCCCGCCGGAAAGGGAAATTCCGTGTAGGCAAGTTGTTGAAAGTGAGTCGTCAGACCATTCCCCCGCACGCGTACAAGGACGGCGTCAATGCCATCCAAGGACGTCCCCGACATTAGGCCAACGATAGTCAGCGGACGGTTTCTGGTCATTGAATGTCATCTCCCTCCAAATCACTGCAGAATTGACCTGCAACAGATTGTTGTTCTTCACACCTTTTTTCGTATCCTTCACGGATGAGCACTCGATTACTTCTCGGTACCCATGTTTCTGTGCGCGGTGGCCTCCATATGGCGTTCGAACGGGGAGAGCGGATTGGCTGCACAACAATGCAGATCTTTACAAAGAACAGTTCTCGGTGGGAAGGAAAGCCGATTGCAAGTGCGGATGCTAAAAGCTACAAAACCGAGCAGGCGAAAGCAACCATCGACCCCGTATTTGCCCATGCGGGATATCTCATCAATCTCTGCGCGGCAAATCCCATCATTCGACAAAAATCATTGCAGGCGCTCGAAGATGAGCTCCGGCGCTGCGAAGCGCTAGGAATTTCTGGGCTTGTGCTTCATCCGGGATCGCACATGGGCAGGGGCGAGGAAGGCGCCATACACAGCATCGCAGAGTCAATCAACCGCGTGCACCAGAACACTGTCGGGTTTCACACGCAGACGATCCTGGAAACCACGGCTGGGCAGGGAACTGCCATTGGCTACCGGTTCCAGCATCTTAAGGCCATCATCGACCAGGTTGAACACACTGAACGAATGGCAGTCTGTCTAGATACCTGTCATCTCTTCGCCGCTGGGTATCCAATCCATACTCGTACAGGGTGGGAAGACACGATACGGGAGTTTGATGATACGGTCGGGCTTGAGCGCCTAGCAGCCGTACATGTCAACGACTCCAAGAAGGAGTATGGATCCCGGATCGATCGCCATCAACATATTGGCAAAGGTTTCATTGGCAAAGAGGGTTTTCGCCCACTGATGAATGATCCCCGGTTTGAAAAAGTCCCAAAAATCCTGGAAACCGAAAAGAGCGATGACATGCACGAGGATCTCGAGAACATGTCGATCCTTCGCTCATTAGTGCCCTAGAGCACCCCTGGAGATATCGTATGCGAACTTTGTGCTGCTATCTGTTCCTTCTAGTTGCTTTTGCTTCCAGCCGAGCACAATCAGTTTTCCCGGTCCAGGATAGAGGCGAGGCCCGAGATAGAACGTTCGACATTCTGCACTATACTATCGACGTTAGAATTGATGATGTGAAGAAAGAAGTGACCGGTCGCGTCACCACAACGCTCGTTCCGTTCCCTGCTGAGTGCCGGTCCATCGAGTTCGATGCTGAACAGATGGAGATCCACCGCGTGAAGTTACAGGGCCGGGACCTGTCCTACGAGGTACACCCGAAGACACTCACTATCCGGCTGGATCGGACCTATTCGTTCCATGACACCCTTCACATCTCCGTAGAGTACTCTGCCAGACCGACGCGTGGTCTCTATTTCGTTCAGCCGGATTCGGGATACCCCACCAAGCCCTGGCAAATATGGTCACAGGGAGAAGACATGGACAACCATTTCTGGTTCCCGTGTTATGACTTCCCCAACGACAGGGCCACTACCGAGGTCTTTGCTACAGTGAGGTCGATGTACACAGTCTTGTCAAACGGAAGACTGGTCAGTATCAAGGAAGACAAGGGGGCAGGTACCAAGACTTTCCACTGGAAGGAAGAGAGACCACATGTTTCCTATCTCGTCATGGTGGCAATTGGCGAGTATTCCATCATCCACGACAGGGCAGGCAAGGTTCCGCTTGAGTACTATGTCTACCCCAATCAGATCGACGACGCAAGGGTATGCTTCTCGAAGACTCCTGATATGATCAAATTCTTCAACGAGAAGATCGGTTTCCCGTACCCCTGGGAGAAGTATGCACAGGTCCTGATCAAAGATTTTGTAGTTGGGGGAATGGAGAACAGCAGCGCAACGTCGCTCGCCGATGAGGCAACGGTCTATGATGCTCGCGCACGCGTTGATGAGAGTCCAACAAGTTTGATTGCCCACGAACTTGCGCACCAGTGGTGGGGAGACATTGTCACCTGCGAGGATTGGCGCCATCTCTGGCTGAATGAGGGTTTTGCCACATACTTTGATCCCCTCTATCACGAGCATCTTCTGGGGAGAGATGAGTTTGACTACCGGATGTACACCAATCAGCAGACCGGAATTGGTGTTGACAGGCGTCTGGGGCGAAAGCCAATCGTCAGCGTTGGATCCTACGGTGAAAACGTATACTCTCGCGGTGCATCGGTGCTTCACATGCTTCGCTTCATTCTTGGAGACCAACTCTTTTGGAAAGCGATCAATCATTATATCACCAAGTATCAGTTTCAGTGCGTCGAAACCAACGACCTCAAGCTTGCTATTGAAGAGGCCACAGGACAGAATCTCTACTGGTTCTTTAACCAGTGGGTCTACAAAGCTGGTTACCCGATATTCAATGTCTCTTACGTCTGGAACGATACGACACATTGCGTCGCACTTCGAGTTAACCAAGCTCAGGCTATCGACAGCCTAACTGGTGTCTTCCGCACACCTGTCGACATCGAGTTTACCACGGCCGCAGGATCAATAACCCATCGGGTCATCCTTAACTCCAATGACACCACTTTAGTTCTTTCCTGTCCTGCGAAGCCAACACTGGTCATCTTCGACAAGGGAAACTGGCTCCTGAAAGAACTCCGCTTTGCCAAGCCTGACCACGAGTGGATCGTGCAGGCGACCCAGGCAGCGAGTCCAATCGACCGTCTACGGGCAGTCCAGACTCTAATTGCAGGACAGGACACTATTGCCCCCTTGTCAGCTCTAGCACGGATTGCGATCCGCGATTCATTTTGGGCTGTACGGCAAGAAGCGGTAAATGCAATCGGTAAGCTCCGGATAACCGACGCGTCTCCCCGCGAGCAGATCCGCCGTGTGCTCCTGGATGCAGCACGGGATCCAACGTCATCTGTCCGCGCTGCAGCAGTATCACATCTCTCCCTCTTTCACGACACCGATGTCATTGCTGCCCTTCACACCGCACTATCCGATTCAAGCTACAGGGTGGTTGCAGCCGCAGTGACTGCTCTTTCCAAGGTCGATTCTGCCGGAGCTCTTCCCGTGATCACATCGCACCTCAATATGCCCTCCCATGGAAATGTGATCGAGGCAGCTGCGTTGACAAGTCTGGAACGGATCGATTCCACAAGAGCAATCTCCGCAGCACTCGAGAAAGTTCGCTACGGCCAACCCAACTTTCTACGCTTCACTGCAGTGCACGTTCTCGCGAAATATGCCAAGCGCCGTACGGATCTCCTTCCGGTTCTAGCGTCGCTGGCCACGGATAAGAACTCAAGGGTTCAGCATTCCGCCGTGAACACGCTCGGTGATGTCGGTGACGCCAGCGTCCTGCCGCTCCTCGACGAGCTTGCAGGGAAACAAACGAACCGCATTGCAGCAGCAGCCAAAGAGAGTGCAGGAAAAATCCGAGCACGACTGGAAACCAAACAGTAACGTTGTCTTTTGAACCTTTTGTGAATACCTTCCTTCAGTTGTACTCGTTCTTCCGATGAACGTCGAGGTAGACTTTATGAAACGCCTCTTCACTTCCATCCTCTTCTGGGGAACACTTACAGCCTTGATGTACACTTGTGGTTGTTCCAAGAAACCTCATATGCCCAGCCAGAAGAAGATTGCCGGTATTGTATTCCAAGAAGATCAGTTCTTCCGTCTCGCCCTCTTCGGCATGAAAGACGCAGCCGCCAGGGGTGGCGCCGAACTTCTCGAGGCAAACAGCGCGGGGAAACCCGATAAGGAAATTCAGCTCATCAACACGTACATTGCTAGCAACGTAGATGCGATAGTCATCTCCCCGCTGAGCGCAAGAGCATCTATCAGCGCGCTCCAACGGGCCCGGGAGAAAGGGATTACGATAATTACATACAACACCTCCGTGGAAGGTGATATCCCGGCCGCATACGTTGAAAGCGACCAGACTGATCTTGGTCGCGCTACAGGAAGAGCCACACGGGAATACATTGAGAAGAATTTTGGAGGAAAGGCAACTGTGGCATTGCTTGCCTTTCAGTCACAAAGTCCGGAACAGAGTTCTATGCGCGTCAACGGTTTCAAAGAAGAGGTCACGAAGCTTCCAGGCGTGACAATTGTAGCCGAGCAGGATGCCTGGCTTGCGGAACAGGCAGTAAAGAAGGCCACAGATATTCTCACGGCCCACCCAGACCTCACTATTCTTTGGGCCGCGAATGAAGGAGGAACCGTTGGTGCGGTAATGGCTGTAAAGAATGCCGGTAAAGCAGGAACAGTTGCCGTGTTCGGTACCGATACTGGAGAGCAGATTGCCGACTTTCTGCTGGCTGACGACAATATCCTCCAGGCAGTCACCGGTCAACGCCCTTTTGAGATAGGCTCGATGGCCGTCGAATCCGCACTTAAGGTTATACAAGGTGAGACAGTACGAAAGACTGTCTCACTTCCCGGCATCCTTCTCAGCCGCCAGGACCCCGCCGGCGTAAAGAAGTTCAAAGAGCGGTTGAAGGAACTGAGCAAGTAGCACGTGCAGCCCAATGGGTGCCATAGCACACAGCCTTAAGACGGTGGCACTCCGGAAAGAGTATCCGGGGACTGTGGCACTCAAGGATATCTCCGTCACATTCGATGGCGGCAGAATCCACGCTCTCCTCGGAAAGAATGGGGCGGGAAAGAGCACGCTTGTCAAGATCTTGGCTGGTGCGATTCAGCCCACCTCCGGAACAATCTTCGTCAACAACACACCTATTGTTTTCCGTTCACCCCACGAAGCTCTCAATCACGGCATCGCTGCAGTTCACCAGGAACTGAGCATAATCCCAGAGCTTACTGTTGCAGAGAACATTCTTCTTGGCCGTCTTCCAAAAGGCGGAATCGGACTTATTGACTGGCCCGCAACAATACTGAGGTCAGAGACACTCCTCCGTGATCTAGGAATGGAAATTAACGTTCACGCAAAAGCTGGAACTCTAGGGATTGCGCAACAACAGATGGTTGAGATTGCTAAGGCTATGTCGTATTCCCCTGCAGTTTTGTTGCTGGACGAGCCGACGTCTGCACTGGCACACCACGAAACGGAGCGCCTGTTTGCCCTCCTGAAGGTGTTAGCTTCAAGGGGTGTTGTCCTTGTCTATATCACACATCGCCTCGAAGAGATCCACAAAGTTGCTGACACTGTCACGGTGCTCCGAAACGGAGAACTCGTCGGTACGGTCAGTACCGCCGACGCAACACCAGCTGCTGTCGTCCAGATGATGTTTGGCGAGGTTGTGCAGAAGACCCGACCTCCTGAAGTGCTTGCCCGACTGGAGCCGGTTCTCCAAGTGCAGGGTTTTTGTCGTCACGATGCTTTTGAAGACGTGTCGTTCACTCTCATGGCTGGAGAAATTCTCGGCATTGCCGGGGTGCTTGGCTCCGGAAGGACTGAATTACTGCGAGCACTATTCGGCGCCGATCCACATGACAGCGGCACTGTAAAGTTGAAGGGCATGCTGATCTCTCCCTCATCGCCTGCACAAATGAAGCAATTGGGCGTTGTGCTAGCTCCAGAAAACCGGAAGCAGGAGGGCCTTATTCAGATCCTTAGTACCCGTGCCAATGTTTGCCTTGCCAGTTTAACGAGAATTGCCACGCTTGGGTTTACCGCTGCCGCGCGCGAGCGC
>Ga0153915_10001798_pt1 | contig 19703 bp, 18 predicted proteins | sample Opewatmetagenome_2_FD_107003 | JGI IMG/M metagenome (GOLD analysis project Ga0153915, IMG submission 107003) | Freshwater wetland microbial communities from Ohio, USA - Open water 3 Core 3 Depth 3 metaG | ecosystem: Environmental > Aquatic > Freshwater > Wetlands | place: USA: Ohio, Lake Erie...
ATCGGCCACCTCGCCCTGCGCCTCGTCCCGTCGATCGTCGTGGCCGACCTCGGAGCCGGCGAGGGCCTCATCTCCCAATTGCTCGCACGACGGGCCGCCCGCGTCTGGTGCATCGACAACTCACCCCGCATGGTCGAGGTCGGCACCGAGCTGGCCCGCCGCAACGGGCTCGCCAACCTCACCTACAAGCTGGGCGACATCGAGCACGTCCCGCTCCCCGACGCCTCGGTGGACTTCGCCATCCTCAGCCAGGCGCTCCACCACGCCGCCCACCCCCAAGTCGCCGTCAATGAGGCGTTCCGGATCCTCAAGCCCGGCGGACAGCTGGTCGTGCTCGACCTCAAGGAGCACGGCTTCACCAAAGCGCGCGAGCTCTACGCCGATGTCTGGCTCGGCTTTCGGGAGAGCGTTCTGCACGATTTCCTCAAATCGGCGGGGTTCCAGCAGGTCGAGGTCACCGGCGTCTCCCGCGAGCCAGTCGAGCCCGGCTTCGAAACCCTGCTGGCGAGCGGAATCAAAGGCCGCTAAACGGGCATTTTTCATCCGGAATCCGTGATCATACTGTCAGATTTCTTTCTTTCTCGTCCGGAACCGCGAATCTTGCTCCGATCGATGCCTGCACATGGATTGCCCCTGCAATTGATGCGCAGTGGTCGCCAACGCGTGCGATGCCTCGCCGCGTATTCCGTGCGATGATTTTCCCATGTCCCGAGCCGCAACACCGTCAGGAGCATTTCTTTTTTCGCCGTCATGAACCCAACGCTTGCCGGTGACCTCATCTATGTCTTCGTGTTCGCCCTGGGCGGCCTCGGATTCGCGATCGTGCCCTTCCTGATCGTCTACCTGCTGGCCCCGCGCAGGCTTCGCCAGACGGCCGGCAGGACCGGCCAGTACATCGAGTGCGGCATGGAGCCGATCGGCGACGCCTGGATCCGGTACACCGTCCTGTACTACCTTTACGCCCTCGTGTTCGTCGCCTTCGCGGTTGACGTCCTTTACCTCTTTCCGGTCCTCCTGGTCTACAACCGGGTCTTCGCGATGCGCGACTTCGTCGAGCTGGTGATCTTCGTGGGGATCCTCTCCCTCGTGATCGTCTACGCCTGGAAGAAAGGAGTCTTCGAATGGAACAAACGGTGAATCCCCCGATGCCCGCTCCCGCTTCCGAGATCCCGCCAGAATATTCGCAGATCGTCCGGTTTGCCATGCTCGACGACCTCCTGCAGCTCGGGCGCTCCTACTCGCTCTGGCCCCTGACCTTTGGCCTCGCGTGCTGCGCCATCGAGATGATGGCGACCGGCATGTCGCGCTTCGATCTCTCCCGCTTCGGCGCCGAGGTGTTCCGCCCCTCTCCGCGCCAGGCCGACGTGATGATCGTCGCGGGCACGGTGAACAAGAAAATGGCGCCCGCGATCAAGACCCTCTACGACCAGATGCTCGAGCCCAAGTGGGTCATCGCCATGGGCAATTGCGCCATGTCGGGCGGGCCCTTCGTCTACCCCGGCCAGTACGCCGTGGTCGAGGGCGTCGACAAGCTCTTCCCGGTCGATGTCTACGTCCCCGGCTGCCCGCCCCGGCCCGAGGCCCTCATCGAGGCCGTCCTCAAACTCGAGGAAAGACTCACTGGCAAACGCAGCTTCCCCGTCGCCAAGCTGAAAGAATGAACCCCACCCTCGACCAGCTCGCCCAGGAATTCGCGCAGTTGATCGGCCCGGAGCCGGTCGCCGGGGTTCCTGTTCCGCCACCGGCTCCCAAGCCCGCTCCCCCGGCCGCCGCCGGCGCCGCCCCCGCTGCTCCGACTCCGGCGCCGCCCCCGCCGCCGGCTCCCGTCCAGGTTGTCGACTTCGCCCTGCGCGGCGTGAATCTTGACGTCGCCGCCGCACCCTCGCAGGTGGTCGCCGCAGCCCGGCTGCTCGACCGGAACGGCTTCTCGATCGACACCGTCACCGGCGTCGACTGGCCCGCCCAGGGGCAGATGGAGGTCGTCTATGACTTCATGCATTTCACCGCCAACCTCCGCGTGTCGGTGCGCGCCCGCGTCCCCCGCGACAATCCGGAGATCCCGACGATCTCGGGCGTGTTCCCCGGCGCCAACTGGCATGAGCGGGAGACCCACGATTTCTTCGGCATCCGCTTCGCCGGCCATCCGAACCTGAAGCCCTTCCTGCTGCCCGAGGACGCCGATTACCACCCGCTGCGAAAGGACTACAAGCCGTGAGCGCCCCCGTCGAGATTCGCTACAACGGCGGCGGCACCATCGCGCCGCCCCCCGAGGAGACCTTCGTCCTCAACCTCGGCCCCCAGCATCCGGCCGCCCACGGCGTCCTGCGCATCCTGATGAGGATGGACGGCGAGTACATCGCCAGCTCCGACATCGTCATCGGCTACATCCACCGGATGCATGAGAAGATGGGTGAGAACCGCATCTACGCGAAGTTCCTGCCCAACACGAGCCGCATCGACTACCTCGCCGCGATGCACTACACCCACGCCTACGTGGGAGCGGTCGAGCGCGCCGCGAAGATCGAGGTGCCCCTCCGCGCCGAGTACATCCGCGTCATCGCCGACGAGCTTCAGCGCATCGCCAGCCACCTCGTCGGCTGGGGCGCGTGGATCATGGACCTCGGCGGGCTCACCCCCATCCTCTACGCCTTCGAGGATCGCGAGCGCATCCTCGATCTCTTCGAGCACATCTGCGGCGCCCGCCTCACCTACTGCTACTACCGGTTCGGCGGCGTGTGCAACGACGTCGACGACGAGTTCCTCAGGGGCGCGCGTGACTTCGTCCCTTACATGCGCGGACGCCTCAAGATGTACCGCGACCTCGTCACGGACAACATCATCCTGCGCAAGCGCCTCGAGGGTATCGGGATCATGGATGCCGAGATGTGCCGCCGCTACGGCGTCACCGGCCCCGTCCTCCGCGGCGCCGGCGTCGCCTACGACGTCCGCCGCGCCGAGCCCTACTCGCTCTACCCGAAGTTCCAGTTCGACATCCCCCACTTTCCCCAGGGCGACTCGATGGCCCGCTATCTCGTCCGCATGGAGGAGATGGAGCAGAGCCTGCGCATCATCGAGCAGGCGCTCGACCAGATCCCCGCCGGGCCGGTCATGGGAAAGATTCCGCGCGTCCTCAAGCTCCCCGCCGGCGACTACACCTATGCCGTCGAGGCCGGCCGCGGCCGCTTCATGGTGCGCATCGTCAGCGACGGCAAGGACACGCCGTGGCGCCTCAAGCTCCGCACACCCTGCTTCGGCAACCTGGCTCCGTTCGAGGAGGCCTCGAAGGGCATGATCCTGCCCGACGCGCTGGCCCTGCTCGGCAGCCTCGACCTGGTCATCCCCGACATCGACCGCTAACCGCCCAGCCCCCTCACGCGATGATCGAGTATTTCATCTCCGGGCCCGGTTCGGCCTACACCCGCCTGGTCATCTACTTGGTGGCCTTCATGGCGTTCGTCGGCCTCAACGCCGCCTACCTCGTGCTCGCCGAGCGCAAGGGCGCCGGCTGGTTCCAGCGCCGCCCCGGCCCCAACGAGGCCGGCCCCGCCGGCATCCTCCAGCCGATCGCCGACGGCATCAAGCTGATCGCCAAGCAGGTCTTCGTCCCGCCGGGCGTCGACGGCATCCTCTTCCGCCTTGCCCCGGCGCTCGTCCTCATGCCGGCGTTCATGTGCCTGGCAACCATCCCGTACGCCGAGACCATCTACGGCCGGAACATCAACGTCGGCCTGCTGATGGTGTTCTCCTTCGGCTCGATCACCGTGTTCTGCCTCATGCTCGGCGGCTGGGCCTCCCGCAACAAGTACGCCGTCATCTCGGCCGCGCGCGTCGTCTCGCAGAACATCGCCTACGAGATTCCGATGCTCCTCGTCGTGCTCACCGTGCTCATGCTCACGGGCACGATGGACATGCAGAAGATCGTGCAGCAGCAGGCCGGCGGCTTCTGGAACTGGAACATCCTCAGGGGCGTCTGGACCCTCCACAACCCGCTCGTGCCGGTGACGTTCGTCATCTTCTTCATCTGCATGCTCGCCGAGACCAACCGCGCCCCGTTCGACATGGCCGAGGCCGAGAGCGAACTCATCGCCGGCGCGATGACCGAGTACTCCGGCTTCAGCTGGGGCCTGTTCTTCATGGGCGAGTACGCCAACATCGTCGTCAGCTGCTCGGTCGCCACCGTCCTCTTCCTCGGCGGCTGGCAGAGTCCGATCGGCATCCTTTCCGGCGGAGCTTGGGGCCTGATCTGGTTCTTCCTGAAGCTCTACCTGGTCATCTTCACCGTCATCTGGGTCCGCTGGACCTTCCCGCGCACCCAGTTCTACGGCCTCCTCAACCTGTCCTGGAAGATCCTCATCCCGATCTCCCTGGGCACGCTGCTCCTTTCAAGCGCCCTGATCAAAATACTATGAGCGCCGTCGCCGCAGCCAAAGAAGTCCTCCTGGGTTTCAAGAGCCTGCTCGTGGGCATGCGCATCACGCTCGGGCAGTTCTTCAGCCCCAAGATTACGGTCCAGTACCCGCGTGAGACGCTGAAGATGCCCGAGCGCTTCCGCGGGCATATCCGCCTCGTCCTCGATCCTGAGACCGGCGCCTCGCGCTGCACCGCGTGCAAGCTCTGCGAGCGCGCGTGCCCGAGCGAGTGCATCTCCGTCGACGGCGTGAAGCTCGAGGGCGCGAAGACGAAGAGCGTCACCGAGTACCACCTCAACTTCACCACCTGCAGCCTCTGCGGCTTGTGCGTCGAGGCCTGCCCGTTCGACGCCATCGAGTTCTCGAAGACCTACAACGCGATCGGTGTCTCGCGCAGCGAATTCGACAACATGGACATGGTCAGGCAGCTCGCCGGCCGCCGCGAGGTCTGGCTGCAGAACCATCCCCTGCCTCCCGCGGCGCCTGCAATGCCCGCCGCGACGGCCGCGCCTGCGAAATCCGCCGCCCCGACTCTTCCGCCGACCCCGGAGACCAAGACGCCATGACTCCGTTCCCCTTCTCCGAATACATCGTCGCCGCGATCTTCTGGCTCTTCGCCGCGTTCGCCGTCGCCGGTGCCGCGATCGCCGCGCTTTCCACCCGTGTGATCCGCAGCGTGAGCGGACTCGCCCTTTGCTGCGTCGGCCTCGCCGGCCTCTACTACTTCCTCAACAGCCCCTTCCTCGCGCTGATGGAGATCCTCATCTACGTCGGCGCCGTCTGCGTCACCATCATCTTCGGGGTGATGCTCTCCGAGCCCGACGAGCCCGCCCGCCAGGGTTCGGAGCGCCGCGAGGCCCTCTGGGGCGCCGTCGCGGGCGCCGTGTGCGCCGCGGTTTTCGTGGGTATCGCGCAACTCGGCTTGCGGGGCGTCTGGCCGGTCCACGCGCCCGCCGGGGATGAGCTCTGGTCGGTCGAGCGCATCGGCGTCCAGCTGCTCACCACCTACAGTTTCGCCTTCGAAGTCATCTCACTCGTGCTCCTGGTCGCCATCCTCGGCGCCCTGGCCATCGCCCACGGCGGGAGGAGAAAAGAATGAACCCGATCCACCTTCACGAAAGCGCCGCCGCATACCTCGTCATCGCCGCCTTCCTCCTCGCCGCCGGCATCTTCGGCCTCATCCGCCGGCGCACGCTCATCGGCATGCTCATCTCCGGCGAGATCATCTTCTCGGCCGCGGGCCTGAATTTCATGGCCGTCAACCGGTTCATGGCGCCCGATCCCTCGGTCGGCCAGATCTTCGTCCTGTTCCTCATGGGAATCGCCGCCGCCGAGGTGGCAATCGCCCTCAGCATCATCATCGCGGTCTACCGCAACTACCGCTCCATTCATTCGACGGAGCTCTCCGAACTGAATGGATAGCCCCATGGCCACCACTCCCGACATCCGGCTCCTCGTCGCCGTCCTCGCTCCGCTCGTCGGCGCAGGCCTCGTCATGGCGACCGGGAAAAAGCCCAACCTGCGCGAGGCGTGCTCCTTCGTCGCCGCCGCCACCCTCTTCCTCGTCGTCGCGTCGATGATCCCGTGCGTGCGCGCCGGGCAGACGCTTCACCTTACCCTCTTCAAGCTGCTGCCCAACCTCAGCGTGTCGCTGCGGGCCGACGCCCTCTCGATGGTCTTCGCCGTCGCCGCCTCATTCCTGTGGGTGCTCGCGGTGTTCTACTCGGCGGGTTACATGCGCGGGCTGCACGAGCACGCCCAGACGCGGTTCAACACCTGCTTCGCCCTCGCCTTGTTCGGCGCGATCGGCTGCGCGTTCTCCGACAATCTCCTCACGCTCTACCTCTTCTACGAGATCGTCAGCATCACGACTTATCCGCTCGTCGCCCACCACCAGGACGCGGAGGGCTACGAGGGCGGCCGGAAGTACCTGGTTTACCTCACCACCACCGCAAAGGGGCTCATTCTGCCCGCGATGGTCCTGATCTACGTCCTCTCGGGCACCCTCGACTTCGCCTCCAACGCCCACACCGGCATCCTCCCCGCCGGCGTCCACAACGGCGTCATCATCATCCTCTACGTCTGCTGCATCCTGGGCTTCGCCAAGAACGGCGTGATGCCCCTGCACCACTGGCTGCCCGGCGCCATGGTCGCCCCCACGCCGGTGAGCGCGCTCCTCCACGCCGTCGCCGTCGTCAAGGTGGGCGTCTTCTCCACGGTGCGCGTCATGCTCTACGTCTTCGGCGTCGACCTGATGGACCGCCTCCACCTCGGCATGCCCACCGCTTGGTTCGTCTCCATCACGATCCTCGTCGGCTCAATCGTCGCCCTCAGCAAGGACAACCTGAAGGCCCGGCTCGCCTACTCGACCGTCAGCCAGCTCTCCTACGTCATCCTCGGCGTCGCCCTGCTCAACCCGGTGGGCGTCTCCGGCGGCCTCTTCCACATCGCCGCCCACGCCTTCTCCAAGATCACCCTCTTCTTCTGCGCCGGCGCCATCTACGTCGCCACCCACAAGAAGAACATCTCCGAGATGGGCGGCCTCGGCCGTGCGATGCCCTGGACCTTCGGCGCCTTCGGCGTCGCCGCCCTCAGCATGATCGGCGCGCCGCCGGTCGCCGGCTTCAGCTCCAAGCTCTACATGCTCGTCGGGGCGCTCGACGCCGGCTCCATCGGCCTGCTCGTCGTGCTCATCGCCAGCTCGCTGCTCAACGCCGCCTATTTCGCCCCGGTCGTCTACCACGCCTTCTTCGGACAGGCGCCCGCTGGTGACGCGGGACACCATTACCGCGAGGCCCCGCTCGCGATGGTGATCCCGCTCTGCATCACCGCCGCCATCTCGGTCGTGATCGGCATCTGGCCCGACCTGTTCATGAGCTTCGCCCAAGCTGTCCTCCCATGAGACTGCTCCGCCTGATCGATTTCCTGCGCGACCGCCTGATGTCCGTCGTCTGGCTCGGCCTCGCCGCGCTGGTCGTGCTCGTCATTGTCGACGCCATCCCCGCCGTCGTCGACAAGCACCACGCCCACACCGCCGCCGAGCACATCCCCGGCTTCTGGGCCGCCTTCGGCCTGCTCGGCTGCCTCACCCTTGTGATCGTCTCCAAGACCTACGGCCACCTCGGCGTCTCGACCCGGGAGGATTATTACGATGAGTGACCTCTGGATCCACCCGACGCTGATCATGCTCGGCGGCGCCGCGCTGCTGCCGCTCGTCCCGCGCGCCGTCAGGAAGGCCTGCCTTCTCGCCGTCCCCGCGCTCGCCTTCGCCGCGGTGCTCCTCATGCCCAGGGGCGACTTCGGACACGTCGCGTTCCTCAAGTGGACGCTCGTCTTCGGCCGCGCCGACTCGCTCAGCCTCGTCTTCGCCCACATCATGGCGCTGATGTGCTTCATCGGGACGCTCTTCGGCCTGCAGGTCGAGGAGGACGGCCAGCACATCGCCGCGTGGACGTACGTCGCCGGCTCGCTCGGCGCCATTTTCGCCGGCGATCTCCTCACGCTCTTCCTCTTCTGGGAGATGATGGCGTTCTCGTCGGTCTTTCTGATCTGGTGCCGCCGCACGCCGCGCTCCACCGCCGCTGGTTTCCGCTACCTGCTGGTGCACGTCGCGGGCGGCCTCTCGCTGCTCGCCGGCATCATCCTCCACATCAAGGCGACCGGCAGCACCGCCTTCGTCCAGTTCGACGTCCACCATCCGACGACCGCCGCCTGGTTCATCCTGGTCGGCTTCCTCCTCAACGCCGCCGTCCCGCCACTGCACGCGTGGCTGCCCGACGCCTACCCGGAGGGCACGTTCAACGGCTCCGTCTTCCTCAGCGCGTTCACGACGAAGACCGCCGTCTACGCCCTCTGCCGCGGCTTCGCCGGGATGGAGATCCTCGTCGTCCTCGGCGTGATCATGTCCCTCTACGGCGTCGTCTACGCGATCATCGAAAACGATGTGCGGCGCCTGTTCGCCTACCACATCGTCAGCCAGGTCGGCTACATGGTGGCCGGCGTCGGCATCGGCACCCAGCTCGCCATCAACGGCGCCTGCGCCCACGCCTTCGCCCACATTCTCTACAAGGGTCTGCTCTTCATGGGAGGCGGCTCCATCCTGCTGATGACCGGCGAGACCCGGATGTCGAAGCTCGGCAGCCTCTACAAGAAGATGCCCTGGGCTTTCTTCCTCACCCTGATCGGCGGCCTCTCGATCTCGGCCTTCCCGCTCTTCAGCGGCTTCGTCAGCAAGTCGATGATCGTCCAAGCCGGCTTCGAGGAGCACATGGTCTGGGCCGGCTTCCTGCTCAACCTCGCCTCGATCGGCACGTTCTACTGCAACGGGCTCAAGGTGCCCTACTTCGTCTGGTTCGGCCGCAACCGCTGCGAGCCCGCCACCTTCGACAAGGCCAAGGATCCGCCGTGGAACATGCTCGCCGCGATGGGCCTCGCCGCGTTCCTCTGCGTCTTCATCGGCTGCTACACGCCGTACCTCTACAACCTGCTTCCCTACCAGGAGGCCGCGCGCGAGTACCACCCCTACACCGGCTACCACGTCTCCGAGTCGCTCCAGCTCCTCCTTTTCACCGCGCTCGCCTTCTTCGTCCTCGTGCGCCTGCGCAAGATCGAGCCCCACGCCGGCACGAACGTCGACCTCGACTGGTTCTACCGCATCGGCGGCCGCGCCTTCCTCTGGCTCGCCCGCAAGCCCGTGCAGGGCGTCGACACCGCCGTCGGCGAGACCTACCGCGCGGGCGGGCTCCGGCCGCTCATGATGTCGGCGCGGCTCGTCGGCGTTTTTGACAACAGGGTCATCGACGGGATCGTCGACGGCTTCGCGGGCGCGATCCGGGCTGTCGGCTCCCGCCTGCGCTTCGCCCAGCGCGGTGCCCTCCAGGAGAACCTGACCCTGGCGTTCGCCGTCGCGGCCGCTGTGGTCCTCATCGTCCTCTTCGTTTTCTGAACCGACGGCACCTCCCCTCGCAATGACTCCTCCCGGCTCCCCTGCGGATTTCCCGCTCCTCAGCTTCCTGATCTTCGCGCCGCTCGCCGCCGCCGCCGTCGCCGTCCTCCTGCGCCGCGAGTCCCACCTGCGCTGGTGGACCTTCCTCAGCACCGCCGCCATCGCCGTCGTCTCCCTGCGGCTCTGGTCGGACTTCCAGCTCGGCACGGCCTCCTTCCAGTTCACCGAGCACGCCGCCTGGATCCCGTCGCTCAAGATCAACTACACGCTCGGCGTCGACGGCATCAGCGTCCTGCTCGTCCTCCTCACCACCCTGATCGCGCCGCTCTGCGTCCTCGCCTCCTGGACGTACATCAAGACGCGCATCAAGGAGTTCATGGTCTGCCTGCTGGTGATGGAGACCGCGATGGTGGGCGTGTTCTGCTCGCTCGATTCGATCCTTTTCTTCGTCTTCTGGGAATCGATGCTCATCCCGATGACGCTTCTCATCGGCGTCTGGGGCGGACCGCGCAAAATCTACGCGTCCCTCAAGTTTTTCATCTACACGATGGCGGGGTCGATCTTCCTGCTGGTCGCCCTCGTCGCCCTCCGCCTCAAGACCGGCACCTTCTACCTGCCCGACCTGATGGGGCAGCACTATTCGCCCGTGTTCCAGTGCTGGGTGTTCGCCGCGTTCTTCATCTCCTTCGCGATCAAGGTGCCGATGTTCCCGTTCCACACATGGCTCCCCGCCGCCCACGTCGAGGCGCCCACGGCCGGCAGCGTGCTCCTGGCCAGCGTCCTGCTGAAGATGGGCACGTACGGCTTCCTCCGCTTCTGCCTGCCGATCACGCCCTGGGCCACCCACGCCTTCGCGCCCTACATCCTCTGGCTTTCGATCGCCGCCATCCTCTACGGCGGCTTCGCCGCCCTCGCCCAAGCCGACCTCAAGAAACTGGTCGCCTACTCCTCCGTCGGCCACATGGGCTTCGCCACCCTCGGCATCTTCGTGCTGAGCACCCGCGGAATCGAGGGAGCCACCCTCGTGATGATCAACCACGGCGTCACGACCGGGGCGCTGTTCATCTGCGTCGGCATGATCTACGAGCGCCTCCACACCCGCGACCTCGCGGCCGCCGCCGGCATCGGCAAGTTCATGCCGGTCTTTTCCTTCTTCCTCGGTATCTTCTGCCTGTCCTCGCTCGCCTTCCCCGGCACCAACAGCTTCATCGGCGAGTTTCTCGTGCTCGCCGGCGGCTTCGCCCACTCCAAGTGGCTCGCCGCCGCCGCTGTCCCCGGGATCGTGGCCGCCGCCGCCTACAACCTCCGCATGCTCCAGCGCGTCGCCTGGGGCGGCGTCGACAACCCCAAGCACCACGACCTCGCCGACCTCAACCTGAGGGAGATCCTCACCCTCGTCCCGCTGCTCGTGTTCGTCTTCTGGATCGGCCTCCATCCCGCTCCATTCGTGAACGTCATGGACGCCACTGTCCGGCACCTGCTCGCGCAGGTCGCCGCCTCCTGAGCCCCGGATACTCCTCCTCTCTTCCCGCCGCCTCCCGATGACATTCATCGCCCAATTTCTGCCGGAACTGGTGATGCTCGCCGGCGCCCTCGCGCTCTTTGTCGCCACCCTCGGCGAGTCCAGCCAGCGCCTCGCCAAACGCCTCACCCTGCTCACCGCGTTCGCGGCCGTCGCCGCAGCCCTCCTCGCCCTCGGCCAGCGCGCGGAGCTTTTCAGCGGCGCCTATCGCGTCGACCAGTTCTCCCAGATCCTCAAGCTCATCCTCGCCTGCGGCTACGTCGCCGTCGCGCTCCTCAGCGCCGACCTCCCCGACATCCGCCCCCTCTTCAAGCCCGAGTACTGCCTCTTCCTCGCCCTCAGCGTCACCGGCCTGATCCTGCTCGTGAGCTGCGTCGAGATCATCTCGGTCGTCGTCGCCCTCGAGCTCTCGTCGTTCCCCCTCTACCTGCTCGTGCCCATGCGCCGCGAGCGCGAGGGCCAGCGCAGCCAGATGGAATCGGCCATCAAGTACATCATGTTCGGCGTCGCCGCCAACGGCATCATGTTTTTCGGCCTGAGCTACCTCTACGGGCTCACCGGCACGACCAACATCCCCGAGATGGTCCTCCGGCTCCAGCCGGTCGCCCAGACTCCGCTCGCCATCGCCGGCTTGGCCCTGGCCTTCGCCGGCCTCTACTACAAGCTCGCCGTCTTCCCCTTCCATTTCTGGACGCCCGACGTCTACCAGGGCGCCTCCAACGAGACCGCCGGCCTCGTCGCCTCGCTTCCCAAGATGGGCGCAGTCGCCGTGCTCGTGCGCTTCGTCTCGCTCGCCTCGCCCGGCAACCACACGGTCGCCCTGCTGCTCGCCTTCCTCGCCGGCGCCTCGATGTTCTACGGCAACCTCATCGCGCTCGTCCAAAAGGATCTCAAGCGCCTGCTCGGCTTCTCCGGCATCGCGCATGCCGGCTACGCGCTGATCGGCTTCGTCGCCCTCGACCGCGCGGGCTACGCCGCCGCCCTTTACTATATCGCCGGCTATGTGCTCATGGTCCTCGCCTGTTTCGTGGTCATCTGCCGAGTCTCCCGCGACGGCACCAACGTCCCCATCGCCGAGCTGGCCGGGCTGCACAAGCGCTCGCCCCTGCTCGCCTTCACCCTGCTCGTCAGCCTCTTCGCCCTGGCGGGCATCCCGCCGTTCGTCGGGTTCATGGCCAAGCTGAACCTGCTGACCGCCGCCTGGGGCGCCGGGTACTACGCGATCGTCATCATCGCGATGATCAACTCGGCCATCGCGATCTATTACTACCTGCAGGTCATCCGGCAGGCCGTCTTCGGTGAGGCCACGGCGGACAGCGAGGCCGCGCCCGCGATCGCCCTCGACTGGCCGACGCGTGCCCTTTGCGTCGCCCTGATCGTCGCCATCGTCGCCCTCGGCATCGCCCCCAACGCGATCGTCGACGCCTTCTCCTCCTCGCTGGCCTTCGTCACCTCCAGCCCAGCTGCGGTGCTGCTCGGCCGCTGACCCGGTAGCCTGTCGGGCTTCGCCCTCCACGCTCCCTGACAAACGGCCGGCGCCTTTCGGGCAGGCCGGCGAGATCCCGTCCGATCTGGCGGAGGCGCCTCGAACCCGGGCATGGGATCCGCGCCGGAGATGCGCACACGGGCCCGGGAGCACAAGGCACACGCCGAGAATCTCCCGCGAGATTGCGGCCTTATCGAATCTGTATTTTTCTCAATGACAAATGTCCCTGGCGTGATAGTCTCACGCCAGATTCATGCGGCGCTTCACCCCTTCCCGCCCGCGATCTTGGTTGATCGTGCCCATACCTTGGGACCGTTGTTGTCCCATCCACCGTGGTAGGCTCTCCCAAGCCCGAGACCTGTTACGCCCACACGATTTTGTGCCCCGATGGATCGACAGCGCCGAAATCTGAGTGGCAGACACTGGAGGCCCACCTTGAAGGCGTGGCCAACCTGGCGGCGGAATTCGCGTCCGCCTTCGATGCCCCCGAGTGGAGCCGCCTCGCGGGGCGCTGGCACGATCTCGGCAAATACTCCGTTGAGTTTCAGCGATATCTCCATTCCGCCGGCGGCGCCGAGGCGCATCTGGAGGAGTTGTCCGGAATCTGCGCCAGAGTAGATCACTCGACCGCGGGAGCGAAGCATGCCTTGCGAGAACTGAAGTTCTTCGGCCCGCTGCTGGCGTATCTCATCGCAGGTCATCACAGCGGACTGGCGAACGGCTCCGACGCCACTAGCGCCTGCCTCGAGGAGCGTCTCAGGAAAGAAGTCCCTTCGACATCCTCCGCACCGGCGTCGCTTCTTGCCCCGCCATTGCCCGCGCCACGACCGCCCGGGTCAGCGCTCACCTCCGGCTTTGCACTAGGATTCTTCCTGCGTATGACCTTCTCCGCGCTGGTCGATGCCGACTGGCTCGACACGGAGGCATTCATGTCGCCGGCCCAGGCCACCTATCGTCGGCACCCGCCCCAGCCCGCGATCGCCGCTTTGCGCGATTGCCTCAACGCCCACCTTGCCCGTTTTGGCTCACCCGACACGCCTGTTCGCCAGGCTCGTGCCGATGTCCTCGCCGCCTGCCGCTCGGCAGCGCAACTCCCTCCAGGCCTCTTCTCGCTCACTGTGCCCACCGGCGGCGGCAAGACCCTCTCCTCGCTCGCCTTTGCCATCGAGCACGCCCTTCGCCACGGCTTCGAGCGCGTTATCTACGTTCTTCCGTTCACTAGCATCATTGAGCAGAACGCTGCTGTCTTCCGTGACGTCTTCGCCCCGCTTGGGGCCGACGTCGTCGTCGAGCACCACTCGAGTCTGGACCCCGATGCCGCCCACCTCACCGCCGCCTCCCGCCTCGCTACCGAGAACTGGGACGCGCGTCTCATCGTCACGACCAACGTCCAGCTCTTCGAATCCCTATTCGCCGCCCGCCCCTCGCGCTGCCGCAAGTTCCACAACCTCGCCCGCAGCGTCATCATCCTCGACGAGGCGCAGACGCTACCCCTCACCCTGCTTCAGCCCTGCTTGCGCGCTCTGCAGGAACTCGCTGCGCCAAGCCGTTACTCCACCTCCATCGTCCTCTGCACCGCCACGCAGCCAGCCATCGGATACCGCGATGATTTCAAGTCCGGCCTCTGCGACGTCCGCGAGATCATTCCAAACCGGGAATGGCTCTTTTCGATCCTCCGCCGCGTCCGCGTCACCGATCTCGGCCGCGAACCGTTGCCCGACAGCGAGCTTGCCACCCGCATCGCTTCGCATCCGCAGGCCCTTTGCATCGTCAACACCCGTCGCCACGCCGCCGAGCTCTTTGCCCGTCTTCCGACCGACGACACCAGCCTGCACCTGAGTGCACTCATGTGCCCCGCCCATCGCAGCGACGTACTCGGCGATCCGCGCAACCCCGCCCCCAGAACAATCCGCCACTTGCTCAGGAACGGATTGCCCTGCCGCGTCGTCACCACGCAACTGATCGAAGCCGGCATCGATGTGGACTTCCCCGTCGTTTATCGTGCGCTCGCCGGACTCGATTCCATCGCCCAGGCCGCCGGCCGCTGCAACCGCGAAGGCCTTCTGCCCTCGCTCGGCGACACCTACCTCTTCACACCGGAGCAGCCCATACCGCGCGGCTTTCTCCGCAAGACCGCCGATGCCGCGGCCGAGATTCTCCCCATCCATGCCGCCGATCCGCTCTCGCCGCCGGCTATCGAAGCCTACTTCCGCCTGCACTACTGGAAGAACGAGAATCAGACCGACGCCAAAGACATCCTCCACTGCTTTCCGGCGGGCTCCGCCAAGACGTGGAAACCAGCCGACCTTTTCGGCCTCCGCTTCAAGGACTGCGCCGAACGCTTCCAGTTCATCGATTCCGCCTATCAACCCATACTAATCCCCTACGGCGACAGAGGCCGTGAACTGATCGACGCGCTCCGCAGCACCTTCGATCCCGCCGAGCAGCGCCTCCTTTGCCGTCGTCTGCAGCGCTACGTCGTGCAGATCCCCGCTCCCGTCGCCCTCGCATACCGCGGATGCGGTCTCAGCCTCCTGCACGAGCGCTACCTCGTCCTTGACGACAGCACCGCCTACTCGCCCGAACTCGGCCTCCGCCTGGTCGCCGACCGCGTTTACGACCCCGAACAGCTTATCACCACCTGACCATGTCCTACGGAATCCGCCTCCACGTCACCGGCGACTACGCCCTCTTCACTCGACCTGAGATGAAGGCCGAGCGCGTCTCCTACGACGTCATCACGCCCTCAGCCGCCCGCGGCCTGCTCGAAGCGATCTACTGGAAACCGCAGATCCGCTGGGTCATCGACCGTCTCTACGTCCTCAAGCCCATCCAGTTCACCTCTATCCGCCGCAACGAGGTTGCGTCGAAGATCCCGCTTGCCTCCGCCCGCAGCGCGATGAAGGAGGGTTCCGGCAACCTTGGCATTCACATCGAGGAAGACCGCCAGCAGCGCGCCGCGCTCGTCCTCCGCGATGTCGCCTACGTCATCGAAGCGCACTTCGACGTGCTCGACCGCCGCTTCGAGAAAGGCGGCCGCGAACTCCCTCTCAACGACTGCGCCGGCAAGCACCTCGACATGTTCACCCGCCGCGCCCGCGCCGGTCAATGCTTCCAGCAGCCCTACTTAGGCGCGAGGGAGTTCCCCGCTCGCTTCACGCTCCTCGAACCTGGAGAGCCCGTGCCCGAGAGCACCCTCCCGCCCGCCGACCAGAACCGCGATTTCGGCTACATGCTCCATGACCTCACCTTCGATCAGGATCGTGAAACGAAAGCCGTCCGCTCCACCACCCCGCGCTTCTTTCGCGCCCAGATTAGGGACGGCGTCATCATCGTCCCTCCCTATTGCCAAACCCTAGCCTGACCTGCCTCCATGCCCTCACCCGAGTCATCTCCCCTGCGCGCGCTCGATTCCCTCTACGACCGTCTTGCCTCCGACACCCGCTACGACCTCGCACGCCCCGGCTATAGCACACAGAAAGTCAGCTTCTGCATCCTGCTGAAACCTGACGGCACCCTATCTGCGATTCAGGACGAGCGCGATACCACAGGCAAGAAGCCCCTCGCCCGTCTGCTCACACTTCCTGGGCAGGCCAAGCCTCCGGGCCAGGGACTCAATCCCTGTTTTCTCTGGGACAACAGCGCCTACCTACTTGGCTACAAGACTCCCGACAAGAGCCCCGAGAAAGCCCACAAAGAAGCAGAGCGCGCCCTCCTCGGCTTCGACGAGTTCCGGAAACGCCACCTCTCCCTTGAGGGCGCGATCACGGATCCTGGCTTCAGCGCCGTCTGTGCTTTCCTCCGCAATTGGTCGCCCGCTCAAGCTCTCGAGCACAAAGCCTTGCTCGACGAGTTCGCCACCACCGGTTTCGGTGTCTTTCGGCTCGTCGGCGAGCAGGCCTACATCCATGAACGCCCTGCGATCCGCTCCTATTGGGAGCGCGCCGCACTAGCAGCCGATACCGAGGGCCCGCGTGGCCAATGTCTGATCTCCGGTGAGACCGACCAACCGCTCGCACAACTCGTGGAGCCCGCCATCAAGGGTGTCTCTGGCGCACAATCGAGCGGAGCAAAGATCATTTCATTCAACTGCGATGCGTTCACCTCCTATCGCCCGGAGCACAAGGAAGCCCAGGCGTTGACATCCCCCATCTCCCGATCCTCCGCCTTCCGCCACGCCACTGCGTTGAATGCGCTGCTCTCCGGCCCCCAATCCCGCCTTCATCGCGTGCAGATCGGCGACGCAACCACGGTTTTCTGGACCGCCCAGCCGACGACCACAGAGAGCCTCTTCGCCGCCTTTCTCGAAGGGCATACCCCCGACGATGAAATCATCTCGCAGGATGAGACGCTCCGAGAACGCCTTCGCACCTTCCTCGAAGTCATCGGTGCCGGCGGTGGCCGCGCCTTTGATCGCCTGGCCGACGACGCCACCACTCCCTTCTACGTCCTCGGCCTCTCCCCCAATGCCGCCCGTCTCTCCGTGCGATTTTGGCATGCGGACTCGCTCGGCGCGTTGATTAACAATCTGAGCGCGCATTACGCAGCGCTGCGCATCGTGCGTCCGCCCGGTGGTCAGAACCCTGAGTTCCCCGCCATATGGCAATTGCTTCGGCAGACCGCCCGTGAGTCGAAAGACATCGCCCCCCTCCTGGCTGGGCCGCTCTTGCGCGCAATTCTCACGGGAGCCCCCTATTCCACATCGCTCGCCTCCGCTGTCATCGCCCGCATCCGAGCCGACCGCGACATCAACTATCTCCGCGCCGCCACCCTCAAAGCATTTCTCAACCGAAATCATCAATACAACATTCCCATGAGTCTCGACCCCGCCCGCCCCGAACCTGCCTATCGACTCGGCCGGCTTTTCGCCGCCCTCGAAAAAACCCAGGAGGACGCCCTCCCCGGCCTCAACGCCACCATCCGCGATCGATTCTACAGTGCCGCCTCAGCCACGCCTCGCGCCGTTTTCCCGCGCCTCCTGCGAACCTACCAGCACCACCTCAGCAAAGCGCTCGGCGAGCGTGGCATCGGACTCAAGATAAACCGCGAGCGTCTCGTGCAGGAAATCTGCGCCGGCCTCGACGAGATGCCCGCCCACCTCGGTCTCGAAGGCCAGGGCCTCTTTGCTTTGGGCTACTACCACCAGCGCCAGGCCTTCTTCGCCAAAGCCGAATCCGAAACCCAACCGGCCACGGAAGCCGCTTCCTGATCCCTTCCCGCCTCACCTCGCTTCCGTCTCTCAAATCACGAATTTCAAATCTCAGATCCCCGATCCCACCATGAACAACCGCTACGACTTCGCCCTCCTCTTCGATATCACCGACGGCAACCCCAACGGCGACCCCGATGCCGGCAACCTTCCCCGCGTCGATCCTGAGACCGGCCACGGCATCGTTACCGACGTCTGCTTGAAGCGAAAAATCCGCAACTTTGTCCAGCTCACCAAGTCCGATATCCCCAATTACGCCATCTACGTCCGCGAAAAAGCCGTGCTCAACATCCAGCACCAACTCGCCTACACCGCCAAAAACCTCGATCCTAAGAAGGCCAAGGCCCCCGACGTCGAATCCGTTCGCCAGTGGATGTGTGAGAACTTCTACGATATTCGCACCTTCGGTGCCGTCATGAGTACCGACGTCAACTGTGGTCAGGTCCGCGGCCCCGTCCAGTTCACCTTCGCTCGCAGCCAGTCCCCGGTCGTGTCACTCGAGCACGCCGTCACGCGCTGCGCTGTCACCACCGAGAGGGAGGCCGCAGCACAGGATGGCGATAACCGCACCATGGGCCGCAAGTTCACCATTCCCTACGGCCTCTACCTCGCCCACGGTTTCATCAACCCTTTCCTCGCCAGACAAACCGGCTTCGGCGATGCCGACCTCGAGCTTTTCAAGACCGCTCTCCGCCAGATGTTCGAGCTGGACCGCTCCGCCGCCCGCGGCCTCATGGGAGCCAGGCGCTGCATCGCTTTCAAGCACGCCACCGCACTCGGCAACGCCCCCGCGCACAAACTCTTCGACCTCGTGAATGTCGAGAAGAAGTCCGGCGTCGAGGCCCCGCGCAGCTACGACGACTACACCGTCACCCTCGACACCGCAGCGCTCCCTGCCGGCGTCACCGTCGAGGAGTGGATCTGAAGCAATTCCGCCCTCCCTCACACCGGCGTCACCTTTGGCCGCCGGTGTCGTTTTCCACTTCTCATGTTCCGGAACACCAGAACATCCGGAGACTCAATACTCCCACCCATCCGCACCGTTCGCAACCAACGCGTCGTTCTCGACAGCGATCTGGCTGCGCTCTACGGCGTGCCCACCAAACGCCTCAACGAGGCCGTCCATCGCAATGCCGATCTCTTTCCTCCTGATTTCTGCTTCCAGCTCACCATTCCGGAAGCGGCGTCTTTGAGGTCGCAAATTGCGGCCTCAAAGAGCCAACCGACTGCGAATGAGAGTCTTGTCATAGGCCCGCCACAGACTGAGGCCAGTTCATCCGAACGCCGCGGCGGCCGCCGCTCCCTCCCCTGGGTCTTCACCGAGCACGGCGCGCTGATGGCGGCCACAGTGCTCAACAGCCCGCGGGCGGTCCAGATGAGCCTGTTCATCGTCCGCGCCTTCGTTCGCTTGCGCGAAGAATTGCTGACCAATGCCGTCGTCCTCAAGCGGCTCGCCCAAATCGACCGGAAGTTGCTGGAGCATGACACCGTCCTGCGCGATCTCGTGGAAAAACTTCTGCCTCTGCTCAACCCACCGCCGGAACCCGAGCCGCCAAAGCGTATCATCGGCTTCCACGCCTAAAACCCTGATGTCGCCGCACTCGTGACGGAAGTCGATCGACAGTCCCTCCCCCTGTCCGCATTGCAGCACTTCGCCTTTTGTCCACGCCAATGCGCACTCATCCACATCGAGCGCCAGTGGGCCGAGAACCGCCTCACCGCCGAAGGCCGCGTGATGCACGACAAGGCGCATGAGGCCGGCAGCGAATCCCGTCGCGATCTCCGCATCGTCCGCGCCCTAGCCCTGCAATCCACTATCCTCCGCCTCCACGGCGTCGCCGATATCGTCGAGTATCATCGCCAATCCGACAGCACTTGGCACCCTTTCCCCGTCGAGTATAAGCGAGGCCGCCCAAAGCATGAGGCCACCGATTCCGTCCAACTCTGCGCCCAAGCGCTCTGTCTGGAGGAGATGCTCAACACTGCAGTCCCCGCCGGTGCGATCTTCTACGGCGCAGCCCAGCGCCGCCACGACATCACCTTCGACGGCGCCCTTCGCGCGGAAACTCGCCGCATCGTCGCCGCCACGCACGCCCTCATCGCCGCCGGCCGGACACCCGCACCCGAATTCG
>Ga0153915_10001799_pt1 | contig 19684 bp, 15 predicted proteins | sample Opewatmetagenome_2_FD_107003 | JGI IMG/M metagenome (GOLD analysis project Ga0153915, IMG submission 107003) | Freshwater wetland microbial communities from Ohio, USA - Open water 3 Core 3 Depth 3 metaG | ecosystem: Environmental > Aquatic > Freshwater > Wetlands | place: USA: Ohio, Lake Erie...
AGTTCAGTGACTTGCGGTCTGTAATATCTGACTTCCAAAAATCGCTGATCTTTGCGTTTTGGGAACCCTCATCAATGGTCGAAGAAGGGGCGCCTGCCCTGCAGTCCTTTAAGGCTGAGCTAGACGCGCTGCGCACAGCGAAACACTACGAATCCAGGCAGCTGATTAGTTCCAATATGATCTCGTTTGATGTCCAATCGAAGCAGAAGGCTGTGGTCACAGTTCAGGAAACCTGGCTAGACCAGATTTTTAACAAAGAATATCCAGGAGATGGTGGAGATGTGATCGCAGAACGGGGTCCTTATCAGCTCACGGCACAATACGTATTGGAATATTCTGAGGGAACTTCCTGGCAGCCCTGGGTGGTTGCTCAAGTAACCTATACCGCATCGCCTCCGGAGTGGACAAATAAGTGAAACATTATTACCGGGCTTGGCTGGCTTTGGGGCTGCTTTATTTTTTCCCGTTGATCAGCATTACTCTCGTCAACCATCCAGCCAGGCTCACTCCTCCTCCTGATCTTTCGATATATCCCTGGGTCTATTTACGACAAGGGCAGTCTCTGACCAGCATAGAACGCAATCCGGAGGTAATCCTGGTCGGTGATATTCTATGCGGTCGGGGAGGGAAATCCCTTGGGTGGGATATGAGTGGAGCTTACTCCTGGCTCAGGTCTGCTGATCTAGCCATAGGGAACCTGGAGTGCGTGATCTCTTCACGAGGAATAGGAGAAGGTAAGGTTTCCTCAGGCAATGACGAGAAGTCATTCATGTTATATGGGGCGCCGCTTCAAGCCAACTTATTGCGTACGGCGGGTTTCGATGTCTTGGGAGTGGCAAACAACCATGCATTCGATCTAGGCCGCCCTGGTCTCGAAGATACCATGCGTATTCTAGGGCAGTATGGGATCGGTTCGGTGGGATTGCAGGGTGTGAATAACTGTGAAATCTTGACGGAATTTCGGCGCCTGGGAAATTTTCGCATTGCCATTCTGGCTTTCAATGCAATCCCTTTCAATCAAGCCAGACCAGAGGCTACTCTACACGACAAGGTTGATATTGTGAGTTGGCAAGGAGGTGCCTGCCTCTTGTCAACGATTCAAGCTGCTCGCCAGGAATCGAATGCCGTTATCGTCTCAGTGCATTGGGGTTTTGAATATGAAACCCGAATTGATCCTGCCCAACGTGAGATTGCTAAACAGCTCGTTGCTGCGGGGGCTGACTTAGTGGTTGGTCATCACCCGCATGTACCGCAAAGATCTGAAATCTTTTCACCTGAAGAAGGTGAAACTGGCGCTGTAGTGGCTTACAGCCTGGGAAATTTTATCGCCGATCAGCAGTTTGGTGAGACGGTTAATGGCTTAGCCCTGCGTACTTTTTTTGACGATCAGGGCTTGCTTGCAGTTCAGGTTTTGCCACTTCATGCTGGTCCAAAACCTGAATTACTCGATGTGGAACAAGCCAAGCTATTTTTGGATCGTTTCCTTCCAGAACCTATAGAGATCTCTTTTTCCTGTGATGCAGCCGCATGTGTTGAGAAAAAGTCTCAGGGCTCAGGCGACACTTTGCCTCAGGTTTCAGGGTTATTTTGGTCCGGTGAAGCTGACCTGACCGGAGATGGTCTCCCTGAGCAGATCCAGCGCCAGGCCGATCAGGTCTTTGTGTACCAGGATGGGAAACAGGTATGGATAACTCCTGGGAGCTGGAAGGTCGTCGATCTTGCTCTCGGAGACCCAGATTTTGATGGTCGCCAGGAGATGATGATGGCTTTCTGGCGGGCGGATAAAACTGGGGTGCTGCGCAGCCACCCATTCCTGGTAGGTTTCCGCGAAGGATCTTATCATGAGACCTGGGGAGGTTCTGGAGTAAGTGATCCAATCCTTGAATTGGAGTTGGGGGATGTGGACGGAGATGGCATTCAAGAGCTGGTTGTTCTGGAGCAGCGCAAGAGCGGGAAGCAAGCCGTGACAGTCTGGGATTGGCATGGTTGGGGCTTTAGTTTGAAATGGCGTAGCCAAGAAGGTAATTTTAATAATTTACGGGTAGTGCCAGGAGATGGTCAAGAAAATGACTTGATCAGGATTGAGGAAATATTCAAAGTTATTAATCAATAACTTTCTGACCTTGACAATCCAAATTCTTAGTATAAAATTCATATCAATGTTTACGCAAATGCTTCAAGGGAATCATTTTGTGTGCACTTGCTTGTGTTTGGGGCGGGGACTGTTTTCTCCGCCTGTCACTTTGTTTGCGTAATTTTGTAAGCAGCGTTATTCCAGGCGGCAGACAGTTACCCGCAGATCGATATGATCTAGCGAACACCTTCTGTCGTTTTTGTTTTTAATTCATTCATTATTAAAATAGGAGAAAAGCATGAAAATAGCATTGAATGTGACTGAGTTGATTGGCAATACCCCTCTGGTGCGTTTGAACCGTGTAACAAAGGGTTGTGTAGCAGAGGTTGTAGCCAAGTTGGAATTTTTTAATCCCGCTAAAAGTGTAAAGGATCGTATTGGATTATCTATGATCGAGGCAGCTGAGAAAGCTGGCCTGATTAATGCCGAATCGACGATCGTTGAGCCGACCAGTGGTAACACCGGAATTGCTCTGGCGATGGTTTGTGCGGCCAGGGGATATAAGTGTATATTAACCATGCCAGACACTATGAGCAAGGAGCGGCGAATGCTGCTGCGCGCATATGGTGCTGAGCTGATTCTCACTCCAGGGAGTGAAGGCATGTTTGGTTCCATCAAAAAAGCTGAGGAGTTGGTGGCAGCCAACCAGAATTATTTTATGCCCCAACAGTTTGAGAATCCAGCTAATCCTGAAATTCATCGAAAAACAACGGCTGAGGAAATCTGGCGAGACACCGACGGGAAGGCTGATTACCTGGTTGCTGGAATTGGGACAGGTGGAACGATAACTGGGGTAGGTGAAGTGCTGAAATCTCGTAAACCCTCCTTTCGAGTGGTGGCTGTAGAGCCAGATGCTTCTCCAGTTTTATCGGGTGGGACCCGGGGGCCACACCCAATCCAGGGAATTGGAGCCGGATTCATTCCGAAAGTACTTAATACCGCCATATATGATGAGATTATCAGAGTCAAAGGCGAAGATGCATTCGCTACTGCCCGGCGGATGGCAACGGAAGAAGGCATTTTAGTCGGAATCTCGTCAGGCGCGGCGACCTGGGCTGCTTTGCAAGTAGGTTCACGCCCAGAAAACTCAGGAAAAATAATTGTTGTGATCATCCCCTCCTTTGGGGAGCGTTATCTCAGCACTCCTTTATTTGCAGATTTGGTGGATAAATAGCCATGTTCAATACAATTCGTCAAGATATCCAATCTGTCCTCCAGCGTGATCCGGCTGCTCGGACGACGCTGGAGGTTCTATTCTGCTATCCAGGGTTGCACGCGGTTTGGGGGCACCGTATGACACATTGGCTTTGGGTGCATAATTTGAAGTTGTTTGCCCGCTGTTTATCTCAGTTATTTCGTGGACTGACTGGAATCGAAATCCATCCTGGAGCAATAATCGGTCATGGCTTCTTTATCGATCACGGGATGGGAGTTGTCATCGGCGAAACGGCTGAGGTTGGAAGCTTCGTAACTCTTTACCACGGCGTGACCCTAGGCGGAACCAGTTTGAATAAGGGTAAACGTCATCCGACTCTGGAAGACAATGTGGTTGTAGGCGCCGGTGCAAAAGTACTTGGCGCGATCACTGTTGGCGAAAACAGCCGGATTGGCGCGAATGCTGTTGTAGTGAAGCCTGTCCCTCCCAACTCCGTGGTGGTGGGTGTGCCAGGACAGGTCGTTGTGCGAAGCAAGCCGCATACTGCCGAGGCTCTTCCTGATCTGGAGCATGGTCGTTTACCTGATACCATTGGCGAGACATTGTCATCGGTATTAGATCATTTAAAGATATTGGAGGATCGGTTGAACGTACATTCAGGTCAAACGATGCATGTGCCGGATCATGGTGTCTGGCATGGGGAGGATTTCTCAATCTAGATTGACTTTAAGCTCTTTCTTTGTTATCATGTTATCGATACCGGGAACGGTAACGGGGGTATTTAAAATTTAATTAAAGGAGATTAATCTCCATGGTTCGAGGGGAGCGTACGACCATTGTACGGCAGGTTGCCAGCAAAGCCAGGGTCTCGACTCGAACGGTTTGGTCCGTATTGACCTTAGTTGCTAAATCGAGCTGGTCCAATTAGATTTGCATCCTGACACACTTCGTTCTAAAATATAAAGGTGTAAACAGTAAATAAACGAAAGGAAAAATGATGCCACGAAAAATTGCTATGATCGGGGCGGGATCGGTCGGTTTCACCCGGCGCCTTTTTCGCGATATCATCAGCGTACCCGAATTACAAGACACTGAGTTTGCTTTCATGGATATCGACCAGCGCAATCTTGACATGGTATCCCAGTTATGTCAGAAAGATCTTGATCATTTCAAAGTCCCAGCAACAATTTCAACCACCATAGATAGGCAAGCTGCCTTGGCTGAGGCAGACTATATTATTTGTACAATTCGCCAGGGACGCTTGGAGGCTTTTCAGCTTGATATCGATATCCCTTTGAAATATGGTGTCGACCAATGTGTTGGGGATACTTTATGCGCTGGGGGGATCATGTATGGACAGCGCACGATCATTGAGCTATTAGATCACTGCAAAGATATCCGCCAGGTTGCCAAACCTGGTGCAATCCTATTGAATTATGCCAATCCGATGGCGATGAATACCTGGGCTTGCAACAAGTACGGGGGTGTAAAAACGATCGGTCTGTGTCACGGCGTTCAAGGTGCCCATTGGCAGATCACGAAAGTAATCGAGATGTGGGCAAAGCGAGAAGGTTACCTGCCAGAAGACTATGAGATGCATCGTAGGGAGGTGGATTATATAGCAGCTGGTATTAACCACCAAACCTGGTTTATCAAAGTCGAGTGGCAGGGAAGGAATATGCTTCCCCTACTGGCTGAATTGTTTGAAGCACATCCAGAATATTCCCAAACAGAAAAAGTACGTATCGATGTTTTGAAACGATTTGGATATTACAGCACCGAATCCAATGGTCACCTTAGCGAGTATGTTCCCTGGTATCGCAAACGCCCACAAGAAATCATGCGATGGATTGATCTATCGAGTTGGATTCATGGGGAGACTGGTGGCTATCTACGTGTGTGCACAGAGGGACGTAACTGGTTCGAGACTGATTTTCCCAATTGGTTAGCTGAAACGCCTCCTCCGCTATCAGAGTACAAGCGCAGCGAGGAGCATGGCTCTTATATTATTGAGGCACTTGAAACAGGTCGTACTTATCGCGGTGATTTCAATGTGATCAATCAAGGCCATATCACTAACTTGATGGATGGTTGTGTAGTTGAAATCCCCTGTTTCGTGGATCGTACCGGCATCCATACGCCAGTGGTGGGTGATCTTCCGCTAGCATGCGCTGCCACTTGTGCAGCCAGCACGCGCGTTCAGGAAATGTCTGTGGAAGCGGCGGTGCATGGAGATGTTACCCTACTAAAGCAAGCTATGCTTCATGACCCTTTGGTGGGAGCAGTGTGTAACCCGGAAGAAGTCTGGCAAATGACAGATGAGATGCTCGTAGCTCAAGCGCAATGGCTGCCTCAATACAGTAATGAAATCCCACTCGCTCGAAAGAGATTGTCGGATGCTGAGATGAAAGGAACGCGAGTAAAAACCGTCCAAACGGAAGGTGCTGCACGGCTTCATACCAAGACGATCGAAGAGATGGCGTTGGAGAAAGAAACGGCCTCCCGCCTGGCTCAGGCTGCTGATAAAGGACAAATGACGAAAAATTCCTAAAATGGGACTGGATCTAAAAGATTATATTTAAATTGAAAGGAAGATGATATGAATAAGCTCCTAAATGAACCGGTAACTCTGGGGGTGATCGTTGGAAATCGAGGTTTCTTCCCTGGCCACCTGTGCGAAAAAGGCCGTAAAACGATCCTTGATTTATTAAAGGCTGAAGGGATCAATGCTGTCGCATTGTCTCCGGAAGATACGAAGTATGGCAGTGTTGAGAGCTTGTCTGATGCACAGAAAGGCGCTGATCTATTCAAGAAGCATCGTGATGAAATCGATGGTATTTTAATCACGCTGCCAAATTTCGGCGATGAACGCGCGATTGCCAATACCATTCGTTGGTCTGGACTGGATGTGCCTGTATTGGTGCATGCATTTCCTGATGATACCGAGAAAATGACCATCTTGGACAGGCGAGATTCATTCTGTGGCAAGATGTCCGCCTGTAACAACTTGCGACAGTATGGGATTAAATATTCATTGACCACCCTACACACGGTTGATCCTTTAAGCGAGAGTTTCAAGCAAGATTTACGTTCATTTGTGTCGGTTTGTAGGGTGGTAAAAGGTTTGAAAGGTGCCAGGGTTGGTTTGATAGGCGCCCGACCGACGAACTTCAATACCGTGCGCTTTAGTGAAAAATTGCTTGAGCACGCGGGTATTTCCGTCGAAACCTTGGATTTATCCGAAGTTTTTGGGCGCATCGAAAAGCTCCCGGATGACCATCAGAAGGTCACGGAAAAACTGTCGAAAATCAGGGCATATATCCCCACGAAGAATGTTCCTTCTGGGTCAATCCTGCGTATGGCAAAATTCGGTGCAGTCGTTGATTCCTGGATGGAAGCACAGCAATTGGTGGGTAGCGCAGTCCAGTGTTGGACTGCAATGGAAGAGTATTATGGCATTGTCCCATGCACACTGATGAGTATGATGAGCAACGAACTATTACCATCAGCCTGTGAGACGGATATCGCTGGACTGGTGGGCATGCTGTCGATGGTTTTAGCTTCTGGTAAGCCCAGCGCAATCGTGGATTGGAATAATAACTTTGGCGATGATCCGAACAAAGGCGTTATTTTCCACTGCTCTAACTTACCTAAGGATATCTTCGTTGATGAAAAGACCGATAAGGAGAAAATCGCAGTAATGGATTACCAGGAAATCATCGCCGGCACGGTCGGCAAGGAGAACACCTTCGGTACGGTGGTCGGTCGAGTTCGGGCGGAACCCTTCACATACTGCCGGGTCTCAACGGATGATTTTAGCGGAAAGATAACCGCTTATCTGGGTGAAGGTCATCTGACAGATGATCCATTGAATACATTTGGCGGTGTTGGCGTGGTTGACGTGCCTAATTTGCAGAAGCTATTGCATTATATTTGTGAGAATGGCTTTGAACACCATGTCGCTGTCAATCTATCACTGGTTGCTCCTGCTGTGTATGAAGCGATGACCCGATACCTGGGCTGGGAAGTTTATTTCCATAAAGGCTAGGGATGTGTATGGAAGTATTACGGACTGTAAAAGGAGATGTCAGCTTAGATCAACTGGGCTTGATCTTACCCCACGAGCACTTATTTACAGATTTGGATGGGCCAGACAGGCCAGGTTACGCGGTTGGGAACCCGGACGAGGTCGCTCGAGTCATCCTCCCATTCCTGGAGGAAGCCAAGCGAGCTGGGGTAACTGCTTTAGTGGAGTGTTCCACTGGGGGTGTTGGGAGAAATATCTCGATCTTGGATCGGATTGCTGAGAAAACATCGATCCATATTGTTGCTCCCACGGGCGTTTATCGGGAAGCTTTCGTCCCCAAAGGGATGCGTGATACTCCTCAACAAACACTAGCCCAGGAGTGGATTAGAGACCTGACGATAGGAATAGAAGAAACAGGTATCAAAGCAGGTTTCATAAAGATGGCTGTCAGTGACGACGGTCCCACTGCACTGGAAGTGAGAAACTTAAGAGCCGCTGCTAACGCCTGTAAGGCGACAGGCGCGGCGGTTGCCAGCCACACGATCCGGGTCTCTTCAGCACGCCAGGAAATGGATATCCTGGAATCTGAGGGGATGGATTTGCACCGGTTCATCTGGGTGCATGCTAATGCCGAAGCGGGCAAACCTGAACATCTGGAAGCTGTCCGTAAAGGAGCTTATGTGGAGTTCGATGCCATTGGAGCGCCTTTTGCCGATCAGGCTTTGCTGGTGAATTACACCCTGGCATTGATAGAGTCCGGTTATGCGGAAAATATCCTGCTCTCCCACGATGCGGGATGGTATCAACCGGGGAGACCCGGAGGTCAGCCTGAAGGTGGAATCCGAGGATATACTGCCCTGGTCGAGTCTTTCTTGCCCGCTTTACGCCAAAAGGGAGTTTCGGATGAAATAATCCATCTCCTGACATGTACGAATCCCGCTCGTGCTTTTGTCTTGAATAAATCTTAAGGAAAGGTTCGCATGACGCTGCCTGAGGCAAAGTCGAAATTCAAACTTCATTTGGGAGCTGCTTATTACCCTGAACAATGGCCCGAAGAACGTTGGAAAGAGGATGTGCGTCTGATGCGCGAGGCTGGATTTACAGTAGCTCGGATGGGTGAGTTTGCCTGGTCCACTTTCGAGCCATACGAGGAAAATTTTTACTTTGAGTGGTTGGACCGTGCGATTGCTTTGTTGGGTGAAGCAGGTATAGACAGTGTGCTTGGCACACCTACCGCAGCACCGCCTGCCTGGCTTACGCAGACCTATCCGGATACTTTAGCGGTGGATGAAGCTGGTCTACGCGCTCAACACGGCAACCGTTGTCATTATTGTGTTAATTCGCCTACGTACCATCGCCTCGTACAGCGTATTGTCTCTCGCTTGGCAGAGCATTTTGGACCCAATCCGAACATTATTGGATGGCAGATCGATAATGAATTCAATCGGGTGTGTTATTGCGATACCTGTCGATCAAACTTTCAGCAGTTCCTGGCAGAAAAATATGGGACTTTAGATTCGTTGAATCAGCATTGGTCCACGGCTTATTGGAGCCAATCTTATACAGACTGGTCCCAAATCCCTATCCCGATCGGTGGGCACAACCCTGGACTGATGCTGGAATTTAAACGATTTGTCACACGCAGCTACAAAAAGTTCCAGAAATTGCAGTTGGATGTCCTTCGCCCACATCTGGCACCAGAGGTGTGGGTAACCCATAATTTTATGGGTTGGTATGATGGGTATGATCACTATTCCATGAGTGAGGACCTGGATATGGCTTCATGGGATTGGTATATCGGCACCGGTCACCATGATTACACAGCAACCGGTGCTATCCATGAACTCACCCGTGGTTTTAAGCGTAAAAATTTTTGGGTCATGGAAACCCAGCCCGGAAATGTAAATTGGTCGACTGTCAATAATTCACTTAACAAAGGCGAAGGACGCGCGATGGCCTGGCACGCAGTTGGTCATGGCGCAGACGGAATTCTCTACTGGCAATGGCGTTCCGCTTTGGGTGGGCAGGAACAATATCACGGTTCATTGGTAGATCAATCAGGTCAGCCCCGTCCTTTTTATGAGGAAGTTCAACAAATTGGTCAGGAGTTTGCTAAAGTTTCTGGTCTTCTAGATGGGACAAAACCTACAGCTCGGGCTGCAATCCTTTTTGATTATGAAAGCCGTTGGTCCATAGAATGGCAGCCGCACCATGAGGATTTCGATTATGTAGCTCATTTGATGGCGTATTATCACCCCTTAGCTGAACAAAATATTCCTGTTGAGATAATATCTGCCGATGCCCCTTTGGAAGGATATTCGCTTGTAATTTGTCCAGCACTTTTGTTATTGAATGACCAGCGTGTTGAACGCCTGACCAACTTTGTCAAGAAAGGGGGCAAGATGTTGCTAAGCGCCAGATGTGGTATGAAGGATGAATATAATGCGTTACTCCCTTCTCGCCAGCCAGGACCTCTCATGGACTTAGCAGGAATTGAGGTTGAAGAGTACTATGCCCTGGATGAGCCTGTCCCTATAAAGGGAAACATGTTTAATGGGCAAGCGGTGATATGGGCGGAGAGATTGAAAATAAAAGCACCTTATACAACTGAAGTTGCTAGATATGGCCCTTGCAATGGATGGTTGGATAACCAGGTCGCGGTGTCGGTGCGAGCGGTTGGAGGGGGTCTAATTTATTATGTTGGGACAATTTTGGATGAGGTTTCCCAGTACATCTTAATGGATCGTGTTGCGCTCATGGGAACCGCTAAAACAGTATTGACCTTTCCGAAGGGAATGAAGATACCGGGTCTCGAGGTGTGCAGACGGGTGACAAATGACAAGAAGGAAATTTATATCTTGATCAATCATGATAATGCTGAAAAAAAGGTTCCGATACCCTGGCCGGCTAAGGAACATCTTACGGATAGTGCAGGAACTGGGGAATTTAAAATTGGCCCATACGGCGTGGCGATCATGACACAAATAAAAAAATGAGTCTATCAGCAGGGAGGGATAATGTATTATTTTGGTGTAGATTACTATCCTGAGCATTGGCCTGAAGAACGCTGGCCCGTTGATGCGCTCTTGATGGCAGATGCAGGAATGAATGTCGTCCGGTTAGCAGAATTTGCCTGGTCCAGGTTGGAACCTAGCGATGGGGTATTTGCCTTCGAATGGCTGGATCGTGCAATTGAAATTTTGGCAAAACAAGGCATTCAAGTAATTTTAGGAACCCCAACGGCTTCACCTCCTCCCTGGTTGGTACAGGAGCACCCCGGTATGTTTCGCGTGCGCGAAGATGGACGACGGCTGACTTATGGAAACAGGCGGGAGTACTGCCCAAATCACCCCCAGTATCAAGAATACAGCCAGAGGATTGTGACACGGATGGTTGAGCATTATGCCAACCACCCTTCAGTGATTGGCTGGCAAATTGATAATGAGTTTGGAGATCGATGCTTTTGTCCTGTCTGTACGCTGGCTTTCCAAAACTGGCTTTCACAACGATATCAAACGGTAGATGAGTTGAATCAAAAATGGGGTACTGTTTTTTGGAGCCATGTTTACAATGACTGGAAAGAGATCCCTGTTCCCGTGACAACTGGAGGTTCGCCCAACCCAGGTCTGGCTCTGGATTTCTACCGTTTTTCGTCCGATTCCTATGTCGCTTTTCAGAAGCAGCAAATTGAGATTATCCGTGCGCAATGTCCGGGTCACATCATCACCCATAATTTTATGGGTTTCGGGTATGATCGCCTGAATTATTATGATCTGGCACGGGATTTAGATCTTGTGGCCTGGGATAATTATCCCCGGACACAGTGGAAAATGGCTGCCGAGGCTAATCTAAGCTTTTTAGCCCTGGGGCACGACACGATGCGTGGGCTAAAAAAGAAGAATTTTTGGATGATGGAGCAGCAAGCTGGCTCTGGTGGGTGGGAAAGCGTAAGTGTTACTCCACGACCTGGAGAACTGCGCTTGTGGGCTTACCAGGCTATCGCTCACGGTGCTGATGGTATGGTCTTCTTCCGCTGGCGAACGGCTCGTTTTGGTACAGAGCAATACTGGCACGGTTTGCTGGATCACGATGGTACTGCTGGGCGCCGATACACAGAGATCAAGCAAATGGGTGGAGAAATTAAAAAAATCGGTAACCAGGTGATCGACTCCACTTTCAAATCTCAGGTGGCAATGCTGCTCTCCTATGACTCACGGTTTGCTTTTCAAATTCAGGCTAATAATCCTCAATTCGATTATCGTGACCAATTTCACTCGTTCTATCGTAAGTTTTATAAGAGAAACATCCTGGTGGATGTCATTGATTCAATCGATGACCTAAGTAATTACAAGCTTGTGATTGTGCCTTCTCTGCATATTCTGACGAAGCGAGCAGCTGAGAACTTGAAGCGATTTGTCGAAAGAGGCGGAGTTGTAGTAATCACCTTGCGCAGCGGAGTCAAGGATGAACACAATATGGTAGTTAATTCACGACTTCCTGGGATTCTCGCTGGAATCAGTGGAGTCACCGTGGAGGAGTACGACTCGCTTGGATTAGAGATGAGTAATGCTGTAGAATTTACCTTGCCTGAGATGGCTACGACATCGCATCTGCCTGTCCATACATGGTGTGACATATTAAAGCCTTCTTCAGCAGAAGTTATAGCCCGATATACGCAAGATTTTTATGCAGGTCGGGCAGCGATCACTCGCAATAAATTCCGTAAAGGGTGGGTGATCTATATTGGGACGGTGGGGGATGCGCCTTTCTACGATGCTCTGGTAGGCTGGTTGGTAAGTCAGGCGGGAGTCAAACCCGTTCTTGATGCACCTGACGGGATCGAAGTCACAGAACGCTGGCAAGGTGAACGTAGGTTGTTGTTCTTGATGAACCATTCCCATACAGACCAGGAGATTACCCTGGATGGCTCATACACCGATTTGGTCTTTAACAGCAAATTGGTGGGTAAAGTTCGTATAGCACCTTTGGAAGTACGTGTTCTGATCAAAGATAAAGCAACTGCGGAGCTGAGAAATGAACGAATACCTTGAGAGACAAAACCAAATCAAAACTTTTTTAGCAAAGCATGACCTGGAAGCGCTGTTGCTGCGGCAGGTGGGTAGTTTTGCATGGGCTACTTGCGGAGCAGCTTCGTTTATAAACAGGGCAGCAACTGAGGGGACAGGCTCTTTACTTTTAACCCCGGAAGCCAATTACGTAATCACCACAAATATAGAAGCGGTCCGGATGGAAAAAGAAGAGCACCTGGCGGAACAAGGTTGGACATTTGTAGTTCATCCCTGGCATTCTTCTATAGATCCGGTTGTTAAGTTGGCTAAAGGCCTCAAATTGGGTGTCGACGGTTATTATCCAGGGGCGAAGGATGTTTCATATGAGTTGAGCCGTCTGAGGATTAACCTTGGACCACAGGAGGGGCAGCGTTTCAGGGAATTAGGCCAGTCATGTGCGGAAGCCATGAATGAAACCGTGCATCTGATCAAACCGGGTCAAACGGAATATGAGATTGCCAGTTTACTTTCTTGTGCAGTGGAGAAACGAGGGGTGCAAGGGATTGTCAATCTGATTGCAACAGATGAACGAATCTACAATTTTCGCCATCCTTTACCTACAGCTAAGAAGCTGGACCATTATGCCATGGTCGTCCTATGTGGTCGGCAAAAAGGTCTGGTTTGCTCATTGACTCGGCTGGTCCATTTTGGACCGCTTCCCTCTGCGCTTAAACAAAAAATTGAAGCCGTAGCACGCGTGGATGCTTCCTTTATCAATTCTACACGTCCAGGCCGAACTGTCGGTTCAGTTTTCCAGGAAGCTTTACATACCTATACTGAAACCGGATTTTCCGATGAGTGGCAGTTGCACCATCAGGGTGGTCCGGCAGGTTACGAACCACGCGAATTCTTAGCGGGACCTGATTCTCCCGAAATCGTCCAGGTGGGGCAGGCATATGCCTGGAATCCGTCTATCACGGGATGTAAGTCCGAAGATACCATCCTGGTTGGCCAGGATTCAAATGAGGTCATTTCAGCAATCCCTGATTGGCCTTCGATCAAAGTAGTGATTGGGAAGAAAGAGTATTTACGCCCAGCAGTACTGGAGGTTAGATGAAAGTTCTGCGTTTGCATGGTGCAAAAGACCTGCGCCTCCATGAAGAACCCATACCTCGAGCACAAGAGGGTGAGGTTCTGATCCGGGTTAAGGCAGTTGGAATATGTGGTTCTGACCTGCATTGGTTTGCTGAGGAGGGGATTGGGGATGCTCGACTTGCCAAACCTTTAGTCTTGGGGCATGAATTAGCTGGCGTTATTGACGAAGGACCTCGGCTAGGAGAAAGGGTTGCGATAGATCCGTGTATTACCTGTGGTAAATGTGAGTTCTGTTTGCAAGGAAACCCTAATTTGTGCATTGCACATACCTTTGCAGGGCATGGCTTAACAGACGGTGGGTTGAGAGAATACTTGTCATGGCCCGAAAGCTTTCTCTTCTCCCTCCCGGATAGCATCTCAGATGAGGATGGAGCCATGTTAGAGCCTTTAGGCGTAGCCCTTCACGCAATTGACCTCGGTCATCTTCGGACTGGCATGACCATTGGAATCCTTGGTTGTGGACCGATAGGCATTCTGGCTATTCAGTTGGCGCGTCTCTCAGGAGCCGCCCAGGTGATTGCGACTGATAGATTGGCTCATCGCCTGGATGCTGCCCGCCTTGCGGGAGCTGACCTGGTATTTAAAGCCGAGGCCGGTAGCCATGAAAGCGCAGCATTAATGGAAGCAACCCAAGGACGCGGAGTCGATGTTGCTTTTGAAATTGCTGGCGAGAACGACGCGGTTGAGACAGCTGTGGCGGTAGCCAAGCCAGGCGGTTGTGTTGTCCTGGCAGGGATTCCTGCCGAGGACCGCACTTCCTTTACTGCTTCGATTGCTCGCAGGAAAGGCTTGACTCTACGTCTTGTACGCCGCATGAAGCTTACTTATCCTCGGGCGATTCGTTTGGTGGAGAAGGGTTCGGTCAATGTGCGTTCGATCGTCACAGATTGCTTTCCAATTGATGAAAGCCTTCAAGCCTTCAAGCTAGCAACGAACGAAAAGGACTCAAAATTGTCATCAATCCATAAATCTGGAAGTTAAACTAAATTCCAAAAAAACTCTAAGATTTTGAAATCGTGGATCTCAGGAGGTTATGATGGTCAGTAAAAAGTATTCCATTGGCGTGGATTTTGGCACCGAATCTGGAAGGGCGGTGCTGGTCGAGGTGGCAACGGGTCGGGAGGTAGCAACATCCGTTTACACATATCAATATCGAGTCATTGATGAATTTTTACCAGTGGGGGGTGCGCCCGTTGAGTTGGAACCAGAATGGGCTCTTCAAGATCCCGAGGATTATATCCGTACCTTTCAGACCACAATCCCAGCAGTATTGAATGAGAGTAAGATTGATCCTGGGGATGTGATTGGGATAGGCATTGACTTCACGGCATGCACGATGATGCCAGTGAAGAAAGATGGCACTCCTTTGTGTGTAATCTCCGATTACCGTCGTAATCCTCATGCTTGGGTAAAGTTGTGGAAACACCATGCTGCCCAGCCTGAAGCTGACCAGATCAATGCCACAGCTCGGCAGATGAAAGAATCCTGGCTAAATCGTTATGGTGGCAAAATATCGTCGGAATGGTTCTTCTCCAAAACACTTCAAATCTTGCATGAGGCTCCAGAGATTTATCAGGCTGCTGATAGGTTGATCGAAGCCGCTGATTGGGTAATCTGGCAGCTTACTGGTGTCGAGACCCGTAATACCTGTACAGCGGGCTATAAGGCAATATGGTCCAAGCGGGAGGGATTTCCATCCAAGGCTTACTTTGCTGCACTTGACCCAAGGTTGGAGAATGTGATTGATGAAAAAATGACCCGCACCATCACTCCAATCGGAGACCGCGCCGGCAGCCTGACACCTCAAGCTGCTGGATGGACGGGTTTAAAGCCCGGGATTGCAGTTGCCATTGCCAATGTGGATGCTCATGTCTCTGTGCCAGCTGCGACGGTGACAGAAGCCGGTCGGATGGTCATGATCATGGGAACCAGCATCTGCCACATGGTTCTGAGCAAAGAAGAGCATATTGTCCCAGGCATGTGCGGCTATGTCGAGGACGGCATTTTACCTGGCTTCTTTGGTTACGAGGCCGGGCAATCCTGCGTGGGCGATCATTTTGCCTGGTTTGTGGAGAATTGCGTTCCAGCCACTTATCAGCAGGAGGCCGAGAAGAGGAACATCAATATTCATGCCTTGCTTGAGGAGAAGGCTGCAAAACTCAAGCCCGGCGAGAGCGGTTTGCTGGCTTTGGACTGGTGGAACGGAAACCGCAGTGTGTTGGTGGATGTAAACCTGAGTGGAATGCTCCTGGGAGCTACGCTGGCGACGAAGGCTGAAGAGATCTACCGGGCTTTGATCGAAGCAACTGCTTATGGGACGCGCGTCATTGTCGAAGCATTTGAGCATAATGGCGTGCCGGTCAATGAGTTAGTGGCTTGCGGAGGTTTGCCTGAGAAGAACAAGCTTTTGATGCAAATCTATTCAGATGTGACCGGACGAGAGATGAGGGTCAGTGCCTCACAACAAACACCAGCCTTAGGTTCAGCTATGTTTGGGGCATTGGCAGCTGGAAAAGCCGCTGGAGGATATGATTCGATCCTTGAGGCTGCCCGGAATATGGCGCGGTTAAAGGCTGTGGTATTCAAACCCATTCCGGAAAATGCGGAAACCTACGATAAGTTATTTGCTGAGTATCTCCGCCTGCATGATTACTTTGGGCGCGGGGAGAATGATGTGATGAAAACTCTTAAACACATCCGTGATGAAGTAAGATCCGGGTAAGCGCGTAGGGAGATAATAAAAAAAATGGAAAAAACAGCCAAAATTACTTTGCATCGGGGTTTGAAAATTGGCATAATAGACCCGCGCTTATATGGATCTTTTATTGAACATCTGGGTAGAGCGGTTTATGGTGGTATTTACGAACCAGGGCATCCAACATCTGATGAACAGGGGTTCCGCCAGGATGTGCTGAACCTTGTGCAAGAGTTAAATGTGCCGATCGTCCGCTATCCAGGTGGAAATTTCGTATCAGGTTATAACTGGGAGGATGGGATCGGTCCGCAGGCAGATCGACCCAGGCGACTTGAACTCGCCTGGAAAACGATTGAGACGAACCAGTTTGGCTTAAATGAGTTTATTTCCTGGTGTCGCAAAGCCAGGTCCAGTCCTCTTATCGCCATCAACCTGGGGACGGGCGGAGTGGATGCGGCACGGTCGATTGTGGAATACTGTAACCATCCCGGCGGTACCTATTGGAGTGATTTACGTCATTCTCATGGTTATCCAGAACCACATGCGGTTAATACCTGGTGCTTGGGAAATGAAATGGACGGTCCCTGGCAGATTGGTCACAAGACTGCTGATGAATATGGGCGAGTAGCCTGTGAAGCTGCCAAGGTGATGAAATGGGTCGATCCTTCGGTTGAGTTGGTAGCTTGTGGGAGCTCTGGTAAAGGGATGCCCACCTTTCCGGCTTGGGAGGCTACTGTCCTGGAGCATACTTATGATGTGGTGGATTACATTTCACTGCACTCTTATTATGGCAATCGCAGTGGTGACACGCTCAATTTCCTGGCAAAATCCTTGGATATGGACTCTTTTATCTCGTCTGTAGTTGCAGTATGCGACTATGTTAAAGCGAAGAAAAGGAGTAAGAAAACCTTATTCCTTTCTTTTGATGAGTGGAATGTTTGGTTTCACTCCAACGCGGCTGATCGGGAAATCCCTGCCTGGTCTATTGCGCCACCTCAGCTTGAGGACGTTTACACCTTTGAGGATGCCTTGTTGGTTGGTTGCATGTTAATCACGTTGCTCAAGCATGCTGACCGGGTGAAGATCGCTTGCCTGGCGCAATTGGTTAATGTGATTGCCCCGATTATGACAGAAACAGGTGGAGACGTATGGCGGCAAACGATCTTCTATCCATTCTCACAGGTCTCTCAATATGGTCGTGGCTCTGTATTGAATTTGTTGGTGGATTCGCCTGTTTATTATGATAAAGAGTTTGACATTGTGCCATGCATTGAGGCGGTGGGCACCTGGAACGAAGAAACCGATTCACTGACTGTATTTGCTGTAAATCGGAGCTTAGACGAAAACATCCAGATCCTGGGAGATGTTCGAGATTTGCCTGAATATCGGGTAGTTGAACAATTAGAATTCGTGAACGCCGACTTGAAGGCCTATAATTCTCACAGCCATCCCAATGCGGTCACTCCGCAGAAAGGTGGCGATGCCGTTGTAGAAAATGGATTCTTGAAGACGCATTTGCCACCCGCATCCTGGAATGTTATTCGCCTGGAAAGGAGCAAATGATGTTAGAGAAATTACGCGAAGAGGTTTTTCGATTACATCTGGAACTGCCGAGAAATAACCTGGTTGCATGGACTTCAGGCAATGTCAGCGGTCGTGACTTCGAAACGGGTCTGGTGGTGATCAAACCTAGCGGAATAATGTATGAGGACCTGCGCCCAGAGAATATGGTGGTGGTCAATTTGGATGGTAATGTGGTTGAAGGTGAATTCAAGCCATCTTCTGATACAGCCACACACCTGTTCATATATCGCCACAGGGCGGATGTAGGTGGGATTGTGCACACACATTCCACATTTGCCACGGCATTTGCTGCGGTTGGGAGGCCCATCCCCCCTTATCTGACCGCTATCTGTGATGAGTTCGGCGGGCAGATTCCTGTGGGCGGTTTTGCTCTCATCGGAGGAGAACAGATCGGACAAGAAGTTGTGCGATCAATAGGCAGCAGCAAAGCGATCCTGATGCAAAATCACGGCGTATTTACGATCGGTAAAAATGCCCGCGCGGCCTTGAAATCTGCAGTCTATGTTGAAGATGCTGCCCGGACGATGTTTTATGCCATGCAACTCGGTGAAGTAGTTGCTATCCCTGCTGAGCAGGTAGCAAAGTTGCATAAACGCTATACTGAGGAATACGGTCAGTAGGATAATTCGAAAAAACACACCGGTGGCATGGATTGCCCACCGGTGTGTTTTTTTAGTCTATCAGAGCCTGGTAGGTCAAGTTATGGAAATCTGGTACGATCGGGTAAGTGTCTGACGGCATATATTGCAGCATCAGGATTCCGATCAATTCTTCTTGAGGGTCAATCCAGAAGTTGGTATTCGCTGCCCCTCCCCAGCCATAATTTCCGACCGATCCCAGCATTTGGGATTTTCCTAAATCCATCAGAACGCTGACCCCCAGTCCGAAACCGGATGATAGATCATCAAATGGATGAATACCTTCGGGTAGATTGTTGGTCGTCATTAGCTCTACAGTTTTGCGACTCAAGAGACGCGTTCCATTCAGTTCACCTTTGTTTAAGAGCATCTGGGAAAATTGGAAATAGTCACTCGTAGTAGAGACCAGCCCACCTCCGCCAGAGGGATTGTGGGTGGGTTTTGTGTACCGGCTGGTTGATGAGGAATCGGTTACTTTCAAACCAGCCTTCTCATCGGGTCCGTATGTTGAGGTAAACCAATCCACTTTCTCAGGTGGAACGTAGAAATCTGTATCCGACATACCTAAAGGATCGAAGATGCGCTCTCTTAAAAATTCCTCAAATGGCATTCCTGAAACCACTTGCACCAGGTATCCCAGCACATCGGTGGCGAAGCTATACCGAAACATTGTGCCCGGTTGGAAAGCAAGCGGAAGTTTGGCAAACCTCTCGATAAAAGCTTGTAAAGTAAGTTCAGGATTTTTCTCTACAACACTCCATAATTTCTTCCGGTAGAGCTCGTCAATGTAAACATTATCATCGAATCCATAGCTCAACCCGGCTGTGTGTGTCAACAGATTGTGTATGGAAATCTCACGCTCAGGCTTGAGATACCGCACCCCGGTCCCGGGAGTGTTGGGAAGCACTTTCACCTCTTTGAATGCAGGAATATAGTTGGAGATGGGGTCTGTCAGACGGAACTTGCCCTCCTCGAAGAGCATCAATACTGCCGTGCTGGTGATCGGTTTGGTCATGGAGTAGATCCGGAAGATTGAATCAAAGTGCATCGATCTTCCAGCCTCGATATCAGCCATTCCGATCTTCTCAAAATGAACGACGTTGCCATGCCTGGCAATCAGCGTGATGATCCCCGCCACTTTCTTCTCATCGATATAACGCTGCATGACAGTGTTTATCCGGCCCAACCGTTCGCTTGAAAATCCTTCTGCCTCTGGTCTCACAATGTTCATGGATGGTAGCTCCTTTTATTAGTGGAGTTTTTGAATTTCTATTAGTTTAATCCCA
>Ga0153915_10001800_pt1 | contig 19683 bp, 12 predicted proteins | sample Opewatmetagenome_2_FD_107003 | JGI IMG/M metagenome (GOLD analysis project Ga0153915, IMG submission 107003) | Freshwater wetland microbial communities from Ohio, USA - Open water 3 Core 3 Depth 3 metaG | ecosystem: Environmental > Aquatic > Freshwater > Wetlands | place: USA: Ohio, Lake Erie...
AAAACGAGGCGCTGGCGCAGTTGCAGGGCCTCGGCAAGTCCCTCCAGGCTGCCAGCGACCGCGTGAGTGCCGCGGAGGGCAAGGTGAGCGCGCTGCGTGAAGCAGCAGCGGCCGGTAAAGGCGTGGTGCGTGCGAAGGACAACCCGACGCTCGCAAACCTCGAGCAACGTGCATCCCAGGCGCGCGAGGATCTTCGCAACCTGGAGCGCACCTACACTCCGGACTATCTTGCCCTGGACCCGAACGCACGTGCGCTCCGCGCGAGACTGGCCGAGCTGGAGCGCCAGATCGCCGCGCAGCGCACGGCGGGCCAGCAGGCTGCGCTTGCGGAGGCCGAGGAAGAGCTCGCCAGCGCGCGCGAAGCCGAGCGGCGCCTGCGAGCGCAGATCGCAGCGGGCCGCGGCAGTGCCGGCCGGTTCGCAGCCCGGTTCGAGCAGTACAAGGAGCTGCAAAGCGAGCTCACCGAGCTCGCGAGTGCCTACCACGATGCGCTGCAACGCAGGGCGAAGCTCGAGGCAACAGAGCGCGCAAGAGTGCCCTCCGTCCAAGTCCTTGAGCAGGCGGCGTTGCTCCGCGAACCGTGGCGGCCCCGGTACTGGCGCGATGCGGCGATCGTCGTCGCCGGTGCGCTCGTACTGGCGCTTTTCGCGATGGCGCTCGTCGAGCTCTTCAATCGGCCGGAGCCTCAGCCCTCAATCGTGCTGGCGCAACCCGTGATCGACGGGTCATTGCTGCAGAGAGTGGTCCGGCCGCCCGGTTTGAATGCGCGCGTACCTCCTGCGCTCGGCGCGGCCGACCAGCCGGTTCTCCCGGCGCCCGCTACGATGCCGCGCGAACTGAGCACCGAGGAAATACTCTCGCTTCTGCGCGCGGCCGAGCCGCGCACCCGACGCGCGATAGTGCTTCTCCTGTCGGGGCTCGCGCCCGAAGAGGCGCTGGCCCTGTGCTGGCGCGACGTGGACCGGGAGGGCGGGGTGGCGCATCTCGCCGGCGCAGACGCAAGGACCGTTCGCCTGAGTCCCGTCGCGACGAAAAACCTTTCGGCCGAGGAGGGTTCACCTGAGGCGTCTGTGTTGGCCGACGCAATGGGCGAAACGGCGACCTTGGATTCGCTCTCGACGGAGCTCCTCTGCGCCGCCCACGACGCCGGATTGGAGCGCGTCCACGAGATCACGCCGCACGCTCTGCATCACACCTACATCGCTTTCCTGGTGCGCCAGGGCGTTCGCTTTGCCGACCTCGCAAAGGTCGTCGGGAAACTGCCGGGTGCGGTACTCGCCGCGTACAGTGCGCTGGTGCCGAGCGGCCCGCGCCTCTCGCTCGAATCAGTCAACTTTGTCTTTCCGGCACTCGAGCGTCTGCAAATCGAGGGATCCTCGGGGTCAAGGTAGACTGGCTCACAGATTTCTGGCAGCCAGCCAGCGCTCCAGCATCATGACGACCCAGATCATGACGCCGAAATAGGTGGCATGACCGGTTTCGTGGTCATGCTGCAGTTGCCTGAGGTACTCTTTCTTCACGATCTCGCGGCGTCCAAACGCGTCGAGGCTGTCCCGCACTAAATCCGTCAGGGGCTTGTGCTCTCTTAGCCACAGGCCGAACGGCATGCCGAAGCCGTGCTTGGTCTTCCTGAGCGTTTCGGGCGGCAGGAAATCCCTCAGCGCCTGCTTGAAGAAATAGCGCAGCCTCAGCCCCTTCACCTTTAGCCGAGGGGGCAGCTCGCCGGAGAACGCCACCAGCGCGTCGTCGAGGAGCGGATAGCGCGCCTCGATCCCTGCGATCTCGCACATGCGCGAGACCTTGCGCAAGTCGTTGTCGGCCAGCGTGAACTCGAGATCCAGATGCATCATGCGGTTGACCGGCGAAGCCGACGCCGCTTGCTGGTAGACGTCGCGCTGCAATGCAAGCGGGTGGGCCGGATCCACGTCGGCGAGGAAACCCGGCTCGAAGATGTCGTCCAGAGGCGCGCTCCGGAGGAAGTTGTACGACTCGAGGCGGTCCGGCAATGGAACGGACGCCTGGCGGACGTAGCTCCGGAGCTTGCGCAACGGCGCGATACGCTCGCCGCCCGGCATCGCGAGCGCGAGCGGTTCGATAAGGCTGTGCCTAAGCATCCGGGGCACCCAGGCATACGCTTCGAACACTTTCTGTTTGGCGTAGCGCGCGTTGCCGCCGAAGATCTCGTCGCCGCCGTCGCCCGCGAGCAGCACCCGCACACCGTCGTCCCTCGCCCTTCTGGCGCAGAAGTAGGTCGGCACCGCCGAGGCGTTTCCGAACGGCTCGTCGTAGGCCCCTGCAACAAGCGGAATCGCCTCGACCACGTCCTGCGGCGTCAGGTAGTATTCGTGCGCGTCGGTCGCAAAGTGCCGCGCCGTGATGCGGGCGTACTCCATCTCGTCGAAGCCTTCGGCGGCAAAGCCGATCGAGTAAGTCTTCGCCGGCTTGCCGCGCAGCTCGGTGAGCAGGCCCGCGACGGTCGAGCTGTCGGTGCCGCCGCTTAGAAAAGCCCCGATTGCGGCGTCGGTGTCGATGGCGCGCCCGGCGGCTTCGCGCAGCAGTTGCCGAAAACGCTCCTTTAGAGCGTCGAACGATTCCCGGGCATCATCCTGATAGCGCAGTTGCCAGTAGAAGCGCTTTTCCACGGCTCCGTGCCGGAAGACGATGCACTCTGCCGGCCGCAGTTTGCGGACCGCCTCGTAGATCGTGCCAGGAGCGGGTACAACGTGGCAGTACAGGTAGTCGAAGATCGCCTGGGGGCTCGGCTCTCGCCCGACCTGGGGATGCGCCGCGACGGTGCCCGCGTTCGAGCCGAAGACGAGCCTTCCCGCCGGGTTTGCATAGCAAAGAGGGCGAACCCCCATGCGGTCCACCGCGAGAAGCCCACTCTCCGTCTCGGCATCGGCGATGGCGATGGCGAACGAACCGGCCATGTGCCGCAGGCAATTGGCGCCGTCGCGCCGATAGGCTTCGAGCAGCGCCGCAGCGGGGCCGCGCTGCACAGCGAGCGCCGCGAGCTCGGCAAGCGCCCAACGGATGCGCCCTTCCACGGCGGCGAAAAGCGCTCCCGACCGGTGCGTGCAGACGGGGGCGACGCCGGGACGGATTGCGACCGCGCTCGTTCCGACCAGAAGGGGTTCCTCGGCGGCCCGGTCGTTCGCGAAATCCGCGGCCTGCATGTCGGCGAGGAGAGCTTTCGCCCGCGCGGCGTCCAGCGGGCAGGCAATCCATCCGCAAAATCCTCCCATAGTCCCTTCTACCTAATCATCGTTCTGTTCGAGGCGACACAGCTGTCGAGGCGCCGTGTGGTCGTCATCCTATAATGTCTTTGGTTCCGAGCGAGAGGGAAGTGAGCGAACTGCTGCTCAAGATCGGCAAGACCCTGCGCTACCACGGCCGGCGCGCCATCATTGCCGCGCGCGGTGTTCGGTGGGACGCGTCGCGGCGGCCGCTCGACAGGCCGATCTTCGTCGTCGGCTGCAGCCGCGCCGGCACGACGCTCGTGTACAAGACCTTTTCGGAATCGCGCGAGCTCGGCTCGCTGCAGCGGGAAACGCACGATTTCTGGATCGGGCTGCATCCGCTCGCAGAGACGGGCTGGGGCAGCCACGCGCTGGGTGCGTCGCATGCGAGCGAGCGCGACCGCGACGTCGTGTCGCGCTACTTCTTTTCGCACACCGGGAAGTTGCGCATCGTCGACAAGAACAACCAGAACGGGCTGTGCGTGGCGTACCTGCACGCGCTGTTTCCGGATGCACATTTCGTCTACATCAAGCGCAGCCCCGGAGACAACATTCACTCGCTGATCGAAGGCTGGGGTCGGGCGGACGAGTTCGCAACCTGGTCGGCGGATCTCCCCGTCGAGGTGCGCATCGACGGCGGTCGATATCGGCGCTGGTGCTTTTTCCTGTTCGACGGCTGGCAACGCTACGTCGATGCGCCGATCGAGAAGGTCTGCGCCGCCCAATACGTGGCAATGAATCGGGCGATCATGGATGCCTCGAAAGCCGTTCCCAGCGCGCAGTGGGCCGAAATTCAGTACGAGGACCTCGTCAGAGACCCGGTGGAGGGCTTTCGCGGCGCATTCCAGGCGTGCGGGCTCGAGTTCACGCAAGACTTGAAGCGGCATTGCGAAACGGTGCTGTCGAGGCCGTACAACGCCTTCTCCACGATCCGTCTCGACAAGTGGCGCGACCAGAACAACCGCGAGCGTATCGAGCGCGTGTTGCCCGACGTGGCGGACACGGTGTCGGCAATGGGGTACGCCCTCTAGCGAGTTCAACCGGGCTCGTCGAGAATGCGGAAGAGTGACTTCCACCGCGGAACAGCGATTCGTCAGCCGAATCCACGATGCTGAGCCTTCTCTCATTGATATTACTCTGGGTCGCTGTCGGAACGGTTGTCTTCGGCTGGGTCGCGCGAGGGGCGCTGATCGTGCTCTGGCGCGAGCCGATGCTCAAGCATCCCGTGCTCATCATCGAAAGCGATGACTGGGGCGCGGGTCCGCCGGAGCAAGCCGAGCAGCTCGAGCGGATCGCGGCCCTGCTCGCTTCCCACCTCGATCGCACGGGGCGGAAGCCGGTTATGACCCTGGGGCTAGTGCTCGGGGTGGCAAACGGCGCGCGCATTCTCGCCGACGGCGTATGCCGATATCACGGCAAGTTGCTCGACGCTCCAGAGAGCGGGCCTGTCCGGGAGGCGATCCGGCGCGGCACAGGGACCGGCGTGTTCGCATTGCAGCTACATGGCGGGGAGCATTTCTGGCCGCCAAGCTTGCTCGCCGCAGCGAGAGCCGACCAGCAGGTCGCAGCCTGGTTGCGTTGTTCGACAGCCCCAGCAACGGAGTCGCTGCCGGCGGCCCTTCAAAGCAGGTGGATCGACGCTACGGAGCTTCCGTCCAAGCCGCTGCCGTCCGATCAGATTCGAACTGCAGCAACGACCGAGGTGGAGAAATTTCTGGAAATCTTTGGCAAGGCCCCGCTGGTCGCAGTGCCTCCCACCTTCATTTGGAACAATGATGTAGAAGCAGCGTGGGCCGAGGCCGGCGTTCGATTCGTCGTGACGCCCGGACGGCGATACCAAGCCAGGGATGCGCATGGGGAACTCGCTGCCGCAGGACCCGCCATTGTGAACGGTGACCACGGTGCGGCCGGGATCAGCTATCTAGTGCGCGACGATTACTTCGAGCCGGCGCGCGGGCACCGGGCGGAACGTGCGCTCGCGGCGCTGGCCGTAAAGACCAGGCTCGGACGCCCGACTCTGCTGGAGACGCATCGCGCCAACTTTCTCGGGGACCGCAACGTCGTCGATGCTGCGATCGGAGAACTGGACCGCCTGCTCAGGCTCGCCCTTCGATCCTTTCCGGACATGCAGTTCCTCTCCACCGAAGAGCTCGCCATTGGGATGGGTCGCCTCGATCCACGCCTGATTGAACGGCGATTTCCCGCGAGGATGCATGTGTGGTTGCGGCGGTTGTGGCGCGTGTCGCGACTGCGCAAACTTGCTTGCCTGACGGGCTTGATCATTCCCGCCTCGCTGCTGTACGTGTTGACGTCGCGCGGCGCGCGCGCATCCGAATCATCTGCGGGATAGCCCGATGGAGGCGCCCACCTTCTCCGTTATCATTCCCGTGTACAACGGTGCCAAGACGATTGCGCGTGCGATCGAATCGGTGCTCGCGCAAAGCTATCCGGCATGCGAGCTGATCGCAGTGGATGACGGTTCGACGGACGAGACGGCCCGTATCGTCACCGCGTTCGGCCCGCGCGTCCTCTACCTTCGCCAGGCGAACGCCGGCGTGTCGGCAGCGCGCAACAATGGTGCTCGCCACGCCAAGGGAGAATGGCTCGCATTCCTCGATGCGGACGATTGGTACTATCCCGATCGGCTTCGATGGCACGCGGAATGGATCGCACGTGATCCCGATCTGGATTTCCTGACGGGCGACTACGACTATCGGCGGCCCGACGGCAGCCTGATCAGCCGCTCGATGGAGATCACTGAGGCGGGCATACGGCTCCTCGAGAAAGCAAATGGTGCGCGTGAGGTGGTCATGAACACGGATGAAATGGAAGCGTTCGTCGAAAACCACTTCGGCGACACGCACACGCTGAGTGTTCCGAAGCCCACCTTCATGCGACTGGGTGGATATCCGCTTGGAAGGGCGGTATGTGAGGACGTCAATTTCCTGATTCGGCTGTGTGCCGTCAGCAACCGAGTCGGGGTGGTCTGCGAGCCCATGGGGGTGTACCTCATTCGTCCGGACAGCGCGACACGGATCGACACCTTACGCTCGCAGCGCCTCACGGTGGAGGCACTGCGACCCTTGCGCAAAGAGCTCGAGAACGCGCCACGCCAGATCAGGCGAGGGCTCCGAGGTAGGCTGCGCAGAGCACGGCTAAATCTCGCTTACGTCCTCCTTAAGCAGAACCGGGGCGTCGAAGCACTTGGCCCTGTGATTATGTCTCTCTTGGAGAACCGTAACCTTGCTGGGTTTCGCGACGTTGCATCCGTTGCATTGGGAGCTCTTCGCGGCGGCAAAGACTGAGCTGTTATATCCTATAAACACCGAAGCGGCTCGCGGCGGCGACGACCGACTACGATTCTCTTCGACGAGGTGGATTTCCAGGCGATGTTGACGTGGAGCTAGCGCTATGACAACTGCCAGAATGATTGTACTGCTCGTCGCCCTCGGGTTTGCTCTTCTATCCAAGGCGGTAGGCGCTCAAGTAGACTTGGAGGGTTATCGCCCCTCCGCAATCGAGATAATGTCTCTCCCGAAGTTCTGTTGGGGGGAATTTCACGGAAGCAAGTTCAAAGGCCCTGAGTATGCGATCCCGTCCGACACGTGCCGAGGAATGAATCACTATTGCCCGGGCCTCGTGCTGCTTGGCCGGTCACGCAGGAGCGTGGACGACAGAACTAGGCGAGGTAACCTGAGACGTGCCGAAGATCAGGTTGGATATGCCGTGAGGGCGTTAGAAAAATATCCGCGATGCCCGATTCGCGGGGAAATCCTGCAGACCTACCAGATAATTGAGCGGGAACTAAGCCTGACCCGGTAAGGCATTGCTCGCGACGGTGCGATCGCGGAACGCGCAGCGGAATGAACTTCTATGGTTATGGCCGACGGACAGTCGTTCGTCACCCCTAGACTGTCGGGTCGTCGGATCGGGGTCTAGCTTGGTCTCTCACCCCCGGCACTCGCGCGTGAACCGGTTGCCCATGCAAGACGCTTGAGCAGCAATGCCGTCGCAGGGCCACCGTTACCTCGTTATCACGGAGTTGTTCCTGCCCACCAAGGGTGGAACGGCGGTCTGGTTCGATGAGGTGTACCGCCGCCTCGGCGGCAAAGAGATCCACATCGTCACGGCGGACGTGCCGGGTGCCAAAGATCACGACCTGTCCCATGTGAATACGGTGCACCGCTTGAAGCTTCGGCGATATTGGTGGCTGCGACCGGAATCCTTGGGGCTGTACGCCAAGCTTCTTGGGGTGTCGCTCGCGCTGGCGCTGCGCTATCGCTTCGATGCGGTGCACGCGGGGCGCGTGCTGCCCGAGGGCTTGGTCGGATGGTTCGTCGCCCTCTGCATCCGTCGGCCGTTGATCATCTACGCCCACGGCGAGGAGCTCACGACCTGGCGACAGCCGGTCAAGAAGCGTGTTATGTGTTGGACGTACCGTCGGGCCAACTGCGTAATCGCTAACAGTGAATTCACGCGAGACGAGATCGCCAAGGTTGGCGTAGCGACCGGAAGGATCACATTGCTGCATCCGGGCGTCGATATCGAGCGATTCCGTCCCGGCTTGCCAAACGAAGATCTCAAAGCCGGAATCGGCCTGCTTCCAGGCGAGAAGCTCATCGTTTCAGTTGGGCGCCTGAGTCGCCGGAAGGGGTTCGATCAGGTGATTCGCGCGTTACCGCTCCTGCTGAGCCGCGGCGTGGTCGTGCGCTACGCCGTGATCGGGATTGGCGAAGACGATGATTATCTCCGCGCGTTGGCCGAGCAGCTCGGAGTACCCGACCGGGTCCACTTTGTCGGGCACGTTTCATCTAACGATCTGCCGCGCTGGTATAACGCCGCCGACGTCGCGGCGATGCCGAACCGCGAAATCGACGGAGATACGGAGGGCTTCGGCATGGTGTTTCTGGAAGCCGCCGCCTGTGCCAAGCCGACAGTGGCGGGACTGGCGGGCGGAACGGGCGCGGCGGTCATCGACGGAGTGACCGGCCTTCGGGTGGACGGTGCCTCGACCGAGACGGTCGCCGATGCGCTCGGTCGCGTACTGAGCGACCCGGCGTTTGCGAAGAAATTGGGCGAGCAGGGTTACACGAGGGCTTTGCGCGACTTCTCGTGGCAAGCGGTGACGGAAAGGACCCGCAAGCTTTAATTAAGGTAGTCATCGAGTGATCACGAGATAATCTCGCATTCGCGGCGCCCAATGGGTCGCGCGTATCAGCGAGCCCGATTGCTTGCTGATCGCTGGAAACCCGCCGGAAACTTTGACGGGCTTTGCCGCTTTTCTTTGCGCCACGCGAACGACATTGAGTTCATCGCGTGCTCGAGTAGATTCGTGACCACATGTCTGCCAATACGCCCTGTGGCCCCATGACCATGATCGTGTCATTCAAGTGCGCTTCAGTATGTCCCGCCCATGAACAATGCCGATCGCAGGTAGTTTATCCATTTAGGCCGGCTGCTAAGATGAGCGCAGAAAGGACTCATTATGAATATTGAGAACATCCCTCCGACAGCAAGCGCACGACGGATGATTGCCCTGCGCAGTGTTGCGGGAGTCGCGTCCGCGATCCTGCTCATTGGGTGTTCTAGCCATGAAAAGGATGTCACGCTTTTTCGAGATGTTACTCGCGGCTCGGGGTTGGAGGCCTATGTCGGCATGACGTACGGCGCCGCTTGGGGCGATTTCGACGGCGATGGCCGGCCCGACCTGTACGTTACCAATCATTGGAATCCGGTCGGTGCAAAGTTGTACCGAAACCTGGGCGACGGGCGCTTCGAAGATGTGACGGAAAGGTATTTCGACTCGAAAGATTTGACAGGTGATAAGCACGGCGCCGTTTGGGCGGATTTCAACAATGATGGCCGGCCAGACCTGGTTCAAATGATCGGAGCATCCCGCGGCGTGGGCGTGAACCCGAAACGGCTTTTTCTAAATCGGGGAACGGGATTTGAGGACGCGGCCGAGACGCTCGGAGTTGCCAACTCCTACAGCCGCGCGCGTATGCCCCTATGGTACGACTTCAACCGGGACGGTTTGCTCGATCTTTTCGAGGGTGCCGATAGTAGGCTGGACAACTTCGAACCGCCTTATGTATTCCTTCAAGAAGGCGGAAAGTTTACCGCTTCGATGGACGCTATGAAGTTCGCCTCCAGGTCACCAAGATTCTGCATAATCACCGCGCTCAATAATGACTCTCAGACGGACCTGGTGTGCCGCGTCGCAGGAGGTCACGTGACCTCGCAGGTATTCGACATGGCAGGCTTGCCGGCCCGCGAACTCGCGAACGCGCTTCCGCGCACGGCCTTCGAGGATGTCGCCGCTGCCGATTTTGACAACGACGGTAGCATCGACTTGTTCATGACGCGAAGATATCCGCCGGGAGCGGTCGCGTTTGGGCGGACTGGCAATGAGCAGGTCATCGCGGATGTCTGGATCGATAGAACGAATGTCGACAATACAGTGGGGTTTACCTTCAGCTCATCCGGTCTGTTGACATATCAGGTCGACTCGACCTGGCCACGCGATGCACTGTCGGTTGATCGAATCCACCTCGGCAATCGGGGCGGGTCGCCCAGCCGCCGCAACTTCACTGTGCCGAACGGCACCAACGACGCTGCAGGGATTGCGCCGAACGAACCCGGGAAGCAAGCAGCGGTATTCATTGGTATGACATCACCCGGCCACTGGGAGGTGCGCGTGACGGCCCCGCGTGAAGCGATAGCAGCAGGCAAGTCAAGCTATCAGGAAGTCCAGATCAAGGTCACCTCCTCCCAGCCGATTACGGATCTTCAATCCATCGGCACGCCCGCAACCGTAGAGGAGGCTCCGGCGCGGCTGTTCATGAATAGGAATGGCAAGCTGATCGAGGAAAGCGATAGACGCGGGGTGAATACCCGTCTCGTCGCAGGCGTCAACGTAGTTGCTGGAGACTTCGACAACGACATGCACGAGGATCTATTCGTGTTGGTGTCGCGCGAGATTGGGAAGCAGCAAAATCTCCTGTTGCTCAATCGCGGGGACGGGCATTTCGATGTGGTCCACGGCGCCGGAGGGGCAGGTGGCGACCTGTGGGGTGTCGGCGACTCCGTCACGACTGTGGACTATGATGCCGACGGATTTCTTGACCTACTGATCGCGACGGGCGGTAGCATGGGCCGCAGTGAGGGCCTGCCGGCAGACAACGGCGGATATCATCTTTACCATAATCTAGGGAACGGGAATCACTGGATCGAGATCGACCTTGAAGGAACGAAGTCCAACCGGGATGGTATTGGCGCAGTGGTACAGGTTGCCGCGGGAGGCGTGACCCAGACGCAGGTGCAAGACGGGGGAGTCCACTCTGGTGGGCAAAATTTCCAACGCTTGCATTTCGGTTTGGCGAAGTACACCCAGATCGACAAGATCACGGTTCATTGGCCGAGCGGGACGCTGCAAGAGTTGAGCAAAGTCGCATCGAATCGGATCCTTCACATTAGGGAACCTCGCTAACGGCTCGCCGTACAGCGTCACTGAACGCCCGGCGTAGTGGGCGCTGGCGTGGAAGAACTGTTGTCGGGCTTCGTGAATGGGCCTTCGCGAAACAAGGACCGGAAGTTCCGCCTCGCGAAGCCACATGTAAGCGGGCCTTCTCCGGCGTGATTGGGCGGGCTGCCGGGTCTACGGCCGTGCGTTCATTGCGCGAGCGAGCGTACAAGCGACCCCGGCACGCGGCCTGGTGTGCAACAGAGTGCGTTGAATTGCGACTCCCATGTTTCAGGTGGGTTCCTAATCGGTCGCAGTCCATCGTCCCCAATCCTATACATCCGATAACCCTTTTGCCTCAGAAGCTCGAAGAGCGAACTTGCCGAGTGGCCCATCTTTTGCAAGTAGGCATCAGTCACTTCGAGAACGACATACGGCATGTCACGCAAGAGAAGGCCCTCCATGCCCTCGACCACCTGTTGTTCTGCACCCTCGACGTCGAGTTTGATCAGCTTCACTCGACCAAGCGTGGGCAACCATTCATCTAGAGGCTTGATCGTGACGGAGTGAGTTGCAGCGGCACAATCCAAGGGGCGAAGGCTGGAAAGCCCACGATGATTTGGCGGACCCTCATACATGGTAAGCGTGCCAGACACGTTGGATAGAGCCACGCCGTATAGTGCTACCCAGTGGGCGCCATTGAGTTTGATGTTGGTCTCGAGTGCGGCGCGAACTGACGGAATGGGCTCGAAGGCAAGTACCCGCCCGGTTTCTTTGACACGGGTTGCGGCGAGGAGAGTGAAGAACCCCGCGTTCGCGCCAATATCGATCACGGTGTCCCCCGGCTCGACGAGATGCGCAATGAGCTTGGCCGTCGACGGCTCATAGGCACCGGTCAGGTAGACGTACTGACCAAGCCAATCCGCTAAGTCCACGCGCATGCGAAACCCGTATCGAGTTCGTACGGTCTTCTCACCCATGGTTGCACCCAAGTGCCGCAGCACAGGGAGAAAGTGGCGAAGCAGCCGCCACCGACCTTTCTCGATGGGCGTGCGCCTCAAATAGGCCGCGACAATCGGCAGAAGCTGACGCTCTAACAAAGTCGCTGCAGTCATTAACGGGGGCCCGGATTCATGAGTTCTTCTTTGGAAGGCCGCCGCACGGTCCAGCCAGCACAATCCTGTTGCCAAATGCCAAGTGGCGATCGATAGGACAAACTATGTATGCGCCTTCAAAGAAGGTCGGATTGCTGACTACGTTACTAAAGAATTAGTCTCTGATAACTGCATCATAAATGCGAGTCATTGCCTTGGTGTGCATTTCAACACCAAACCGCTTTCTAGCTTCCTCAACGCAGTTCTTACTCATGATTTGCCACTCCCGTCGATCCGCCAGCAAGTTCGCAACGCGATGTGCCATAGCACTGTAATCTCCAGCTGGAACCATGTAGCCGGTTTTTCCCTCTGTTATGACTTCCGGAATGCCGCCGACGTTCGTCGCGATGACCGGTCTACCGCAAGCCATCGCCTCAATCAGTACCCGACCGAACGTCTCAATTCGCGAGGTCAGAACCACGAGGTGCAGTTGATGCAGCAACTGCGGTATGTCGCTGCGATGGCCCAGAAACCTGACGCTTTTCTCGACGCCAAGGTCTCTCGCCAGCGTTTTTAGCATAGCGTCACGGCCCGTATTGGTGGTGTCCGCGCCAATTATCCAGAATTCCACGTCCGCCCGCTGCTTCAGCACCTCTGATGCCATGCGCAGAAAGTCTTCGTGTGCCTTGATCGGTGCCAGGTTGGCGATGATGCCAACACGCAGCATCGGCGATTCAGGCCACGCCGATGGCGTGAAAGCCTTCAGGTCGACCGCATTGTGAACTACATAGGCGTGGCTTCGGGGGCACTTCTTGCCGAGAATCGGCCAGGTTTCGTCCATCAGCGCTTGGCTGTTGAACACGAAGGCATCCGGTGTTGGCAATCGGCGAAAGACCCATTGCTTCCCTTGGTCGGTCATCGGAAAGCGCACGTGGCAGATGACCTTGACGCCGAGGCTCTTCGCCGAAAGCATCACCGAACGCGCTGCATCGTAGGCATTGGCGTGAATAATCTCCGGGCGGGCTTCGCGAATGATCCTCAGCCAGGCCATGAAGTTCTTGAATGTGCGGATTGGATGCTTGAAATCCGGTTGCTGGTAGGCGTAGACCGTGACCGGAACGCCCGCGTCCCGAGCCGCGCGGGTAAACGGGCCTTCGCCTGGCGTGACGGCGCGAGCCGCCCACCCCACTTGCGGAAGCATATCCCAGAGGGCGAGCAGGCTCATCCCACCGCCGCCCAGTTTGGCGCGCTCACCGGCGTCCGGCTGCGGGCTGTTGTTCACGTAGAGGCAGATTCGACCCATCGGCTTTTCTGCCTCAGACTTTTCGACAGTCGCGATCGGATCATGGCCGGCGTCTATCCAGGCCAGCAATTCAACCTTCATCTCCGCCACGATATCCGGTCGGACTTGCGACAGGTCGGTCTTGTATCCGGGGTCCGTGTACGCGTCGAAAAGGCGATACAGGGTCCCGGATTCCAGCGGCTGATAGACTAGCTTCCACTGGCCCCTGCGCAGCATGCGATCCTTCGCTTCGATGACCTGGGCCGAGAATTCCGACTTGATAGCCAGCGTCCCGGTCGCCCTGTCCGGCACATCCAGTATGTCCGGCAGGTCGGGGTAGTGCAGGTGCCCTGGCGGCATGCCGGGAACTGCCGTCAGCCAGATGCCGGTCTCGTTGAAAGCAGGGAGATCGAGATTGGCGTTCTCTCGCCACGCCGGGCACAGCGATACGCCTTCCATTCCCGCCGACCGCGGCAGACCCGCGAGTTCCAGCAGCGTCGGCGCAATGTCGATGGATCGCGTGATCGCATCAATCCGTCGCCCGACTTTGGCCCGCGGGTCGGCGATGATCAATGGGATCTTGGCGCTGAAATCGCCCACTGCACTGTTGCCCTGTCCCCAAGTCTCATGTTCGAACAGCTCCATGCCGTGATCACTGTAGATCACCACGATGGTGCTTTCCGTCAGCCCGCAGGCATCCAGGTGCCCCAGTATCCGGCCCACCTCATCGTCGAAGCTCTTCACGCATCCGTCATAGAGGTCGATGATCTGGTCCAGATCGAAGTCCTTGCGGCTGTCCCCCTGGCGGCGGATAACCTCGAACGGATCGGTGAGGCGGGCCATGACGAACTTGGACTCCCCGGCATAGTGGCGATCTGCGAATTTGATGTAGTAGGGATATTCGGACCCGAATGGCGGGTGGGTCGTCGCCATGAAGACGTTGAGGAGGAAGGGCTCGCGCGCTCGGGCAAAGGCACTAAGTTGGTGGCAAGCGTCGCGCCCGATGTGGCGCGTCAGCGGGATGCCGGCGAGATAATAGATCTCCGGCAGGAGGGCCCGGCCCAGCCAGTTGTTGGCGAACAAGGACAGGAAAAGTCGCAAGTCTTTCGGGCCTTGGCGGAGCAGGTACTTGATGTTCCACTGGTCGGGCGGCGCCACGCAGTGCTGGAAGCCTAGGTCGAACTTGGAGAGATCCGATCCCGCCCAGTCGCTGATGGTGGCCGTGCGGTAACCGGCGTCGGCGAGAATTCTCGGCAGCGTCGCGACCCGCTTGGCCGTCTCGGCATGAGCGACGAAGTTGTCGCGAACACCATGGGTATGCGGCCAGCAGCCACTGAATAGCGATAACAAGCTGGGGGCCGTGCGCGCGCAGGGCACGTAACATTGGGTGAATTGCACCCCTCTGGCCGCCAGGGCGTCGAGCCGCGGGGTCAGCGACCGCCGGTAGCCGGCAGCACCCATTCGGTCGGCGCGCAGGGTATCCGAGCCGATCATCAGGATATTCGGGCGACCGTCCTTTCTCGGCAGCGCAGCGTGCGGGCGCGGCTCCCGTGCGCTGACGCCCCACGCCAGAACCGCGAGGCAGCCGGCCATGACGAACAGCATGACGGCGCCTGTCTGCGGTTGGCCGTCAGCCATCAGCTTCACGGCGGCAGCACCGAATATGCCTGTGGCGAGCGCTATGCTCCCCCATTGCAGTACGCCTACCGTCACGGGGGAGAGCAGTTTCCAGAGCGGGTACAAACGGCTTTGTCGATAGTGGAGGGACGCGGAGATGGCTGCCGGGAAGTAAAGCAACTGATTAATGAACCGCACGCCCGTAATCCAGACCGTTCCGACGAAAGCGCCAAACAGTGCGTGGCTGGACGTGGCGGTACCACCGACCACGTAGATTGCGCTGCCCAACAGCAGGGCCCCGGCAATGCCCATCAGCCAAAGGATAAGAAGCACCCAGACGGTCAGGCGGGCAAGCGCGTAGGCCAAGTAGGCGCGATAGCCAGTGACGATCTCTACCCTCAATTGCGGCCCACCGCGAGAGAAATCCATGATCGATTTTACGAGCAGGATGAATGCCCCAAAGGCGCCCACCGCGAGGGCCGCGAAGGTCGCCTCGATGAGGAACTGGATAGCGCCTGTCGGCTGGCCAATCATCGGCGGCGGGCCACCGGGTCCGGCCGTCGCGCTTCCGGGTCGGCGAGCTCATCAAGCGAAGCCACACCCATCCAGTTCATCTGATTGGCCGCGAACGAGCGATCGCGTAGCCGGTCCCAACGACCGAGGAAAAATCCCCACAGGCCGGTCAGTCGCACGAACTCCATTACCAACAGAATTCGCCAGCGCATGCCCGGCTTGCCGGAGATCGTCGCAGCCTTGCCGGCTTGCGCCCAAAGGTTGTGGCGCACGTGGGCATAAGTCGGAATCAGTGCGATCGGGAGCAGCCAAGGCCAGAACGCGCTGCCGATCAGCGGGGCCAGCATTGCCAGGTGATATTTCAGGTTGACGGCGTAGCCCAGCGTGCCGATGCCAACGCGGCCATTGCCGCGGGCGAAATTGATGCGCTGCTTGGCAAGCGCTCTCCAGGTGTGCCTGGGGCGCCAGGTCACTACGGCATCGCGACAGAACTTGAATCGGAAACCCAACTGGTGAAAGCGGATGTTTAGCAACCTATCTTCAGCAGCATAGAGCCACTCGGGGTAGCCCTTGGCTGCAGCCCACACCGACCTTCGGAACCCCACTGAGCGGCTCGAGGGCGACTGGCCTGCGCGCGGCGAGGTCTCCCGGTCGGGTGAAAACGTGGCGAGCACCACGGCTTCCTCGAATGGCGTGCGGCAGTCGAAACGGAAATTGCCCGCCACGATGTCCGGCCTCTCGTCGCTTTGAAAGCAGAGCCAGATGTGCCGCAGCCAGTCGGGATGAACGATGCACCCGGCGTCGGTCACCGCGACTAGTTCATAGCGCGCGCGCCGGATGCCAAGGTTGCGCCCTTGGGCAATGTTGCAGTTCTGCGAAATTAGCACGATCGCACCGCGGACTTCGTGCTTGCGCAGGATTTCGGTCGTACCGTCGGTGCTGGCACCGTCAACGATGATGATTTCGCCTGGTGTCAGGGTCTGCGCGAGTAACGACTCGACGAAGCCTTCGATGCCGGCTGCCTCATTGCGAACTGTTGCAATGACCGAGATCGGATAAGTCGCTTGTCCGTGACCGCCGATTCCTGTCGACTTGGCAGACTCTGACACCGACTCACCCATACTAGTTGCACTCATCGAACGTCGCTGGCCTAGATCCAACCGCGAATGTAGCCTAGAAATCGGCAATTCTCAGTTCACTGCGAAGAACCGCCGGCTATGGTCGAGCGACGCTGGGCTGGCGCAGCCTCAATTAGCTTGCACCGAGAAGCCAAGGAGCTACGGCGTGACGCGCACTTGAGCTACCATATTGGCAATTGAATCGACGTCTCTGAGACGCGAATGAGATCTCAACGCACAGGGTGAGCCAAAAAGTACCATTCGCGCTGCCTAACGAACTCTCGCTTAGTGAGGGGTTGCATCCCGGACAGCCAGCTGGCCAGGAGGGAGATCTGAAGCCCGCATTGCCCGACGAGCTTGTCGTAGAGGTCCGCTGACGTGATGCCGAAAAGCGAGCTGGAACGCATGCCGTGCTCAAGAACGATGAACGGTCGGTTCCTAACGATCGTATCGAGCGCCCCGGCGACGACGAGCCCTTCGGCTCCTTCGACATCGATCTTGATGAAGTCGATCCGTACGTCCGCCGGTATGATGCTATCCAACTTCTCGGTTCGCACCAATATTTCTTGCCGAGGCGCGTTGCCGCGAAGAAACTCGCGCCTATGCAAACCGCTCAAGGCGGGCGCCGCCGGTACGATGTAAAAGGGCGTCTCGCCCGATACATCGCTTAGCGCCAGCTCGAACACGTGGATCGAGGGAAACCGAACTTGCAGTTGCTGAGCGAGGTGCGGAATGGGCTCAAAAGCAAAATGACGCCCCTTGGGTGCGTATCTCAAGAAGCTCCGCAGAAATTCACCCTGATGGCAGCCGATGTCCACACAGTTCGAGTTTGCCGACAACACTAGGCTCATGACTTCCGAAGCTTGCCGGTCGTAAATCTCGTTCTTGACTAGATCAAACGGAATAGGTATGCCCCGCGATCGCTTCACGAGCCAGCGCAGGTAAGGCTCCACCTTGGTGTTCATGAGGCGTGCTTTGATTCCTGCTCTCACTGAAGTTGAGTCTCCCATAGTGCCTCCGCGGTCCCACATAGCAGTCTCAATGGCGCATGCGGCCAGACGCTCGTTCCGATCCATTGTAATCACGAGAATCCCACTTCCCGGACACAAGTGGCCTCATCTTGGGGTTACCCAACGAAGCGCCCAAGTCAGATGCGCATGGATCGCGCCATTAGACGCAGCGCCCGCGGAAATTAACACGGTTCACGCCCAGCGCTACCGCGCTAGACTTTCCGATTAGCGCCGATTGCTGGTTCCGGCCGGGCGGCGATTGCTGCTTTTCCCAGGACAATGCCGCGAAGCAGCCAGACCGGTGATGAGTCCCAGGAAGTGCCAAACGATCAGTTCGCGGTGGAACGCCTCGTCCCGCGGCTGGCTGAGTCTTGCCATAATGGCATTCCTGCAAGCCCGCGCGAATTGAGGAAACATGTATAGCGGGACGCCGAGAAATCTCCGATCACCCGCTATGTCCTCGCTTTGCGCGATGTTGCGGCTGGACTGATAACGCAATCGCCGAAAGTAGCGTTTGGTCAAACGGGACTTTTCGATTCGGTGATACACGCGTACGTCGCCGAAGAACATAACTTTGCCGCCTTTCGCGAGCAAACGCTCGAACAGATCGATTTCCTCACCGCCGGCCAGGAAGTTTCCCTTGCGACCCCTGGTAACGTCGAACGGCCCGATCCGCTGGAAGACTTCGCGCCGAAACGCCATATTTGCCCCAAAGGGCACCTCCGATGTGCCGGCTACCTGGTACGTATCCAATCTGTCGATGCGGAGGGCCAGATAACGGTAGAACCGCTCGGTAAGCCACGGCGGTGGCGGCACCTCCCACTCCGGTGCGATATACCCGCCGCAACCATCGCAGTTGTGCTGGTCCATGCCCTCCAGAACGCGCCGTATCCAGTCCGGCTCCGGACGTGCGTCGTCGTCCGTAAATAGCAATACGCTCCCGTTGGCTTCCTTGATGCCTCTGTTGCGCGCATGCGAAAGCCCCTGACTGGCTTCGAAGACATACCGTACCGTGGCTATTACGCTACTCGCTGCGAAGCGTTCTACCACTGTACGCGTATCGTCCCGCGAGTTGTTATCGACGACAATGAGCTCCCATCGCATTTCCGGGTCGGGCTGCTGCCGTGCCAGGGCCTGCAGCGTGTGTGACAGTGACTCGCATCGGTCATAGGTGCAGACAATCACGCTCGCGTCCAAGGCGTCCACGTTCGTACCTTCGCGTACCCAGAGGCCGTTGCGCATTTCCCTCGCGTGAGTGTCTTCCTACGGCGCGCCCCGTCGAAGCGAGGCCTGCAGGCAAGGCGACCAAATTGGATTCAGAGCTTCGTAGTGACCGCCTTGGCGATGCACCCGTCGATCTTACTTGATGTCCTCCTTTCCGTACGCCCAACCGTATAGGTATCCGAGAAAGTATGCAACGTTCATTTGTTTCCGTAGCGCTGCATCGGGCCCCCGGCTTAGACGAACCGAAAGGGCGGCCTTGAGGGCGCGCCAGAGTTGCGGTACCAGATAGGGGGGCGGGATTCGCGACGCAGCACCGCGCTTGCGCATTCCTTCCATTAGCCCCTGCCTGAAGTGCAGGTCGAGAAAATAACTTCGGCGAAGCTTGCGTGCCTGGATGCGATGACAGATGACCGCATCCGGTACCCACCAGACGTTGCAGCCGCAAGAGATCATGCGACGGTACATCTCGGTGTCCTCTCCGCCCGTGTTGTCGCTGCCTTTCCGCCCTAGCCCGGCATCAAAGGTGCCGATGCGGGCAAAGATATCCTTGCGGAAGGCGAAATTGCCGCCAAAAATCGGCGTGTCGGACGGAGCGAGGCGGCGGGCGGCGCCGCCGTGGTCAAGTTGGCCGAGGAATCCCAGCAACTCGTCCTGCAGCCACGTCGGGCGCCGGCCGTCTTCGAACATGACCTCGATCCGACCTCCCAGCGCATCCGGGCGCTCGGCCAAAATGATGCGCTCATATGCGCCCAGCCAGTGCGGATCGGGGCTTTCGTCGTCGTCCATGAAGACGATGTATTCGCCGGTCGCTTCCTGGATCGCCCGGTTGCGAGCGTTGGACAGGCCGAGCTTTTCCTCGCGCACGACCCTGACGTTCATCTCGGGCGTACGCCAATCCGATGTCATTACAAGTTGCGATGTGCCGTCCGTGGATCCGTTATCGATGATCAGCAATTCCCACGGGCAGCCGGGAGGGTCGAGTTGCGTGAGCCCGCGCAGCGTGCGTGCCAGCCGCTCCTTGTGGTTGTGCGTGCAAAGAGCGACCGTCAGCGATGTCCCGGCTGTGGCATTCGCGCCTTTCGTGCTGTTCATCGGAGGCGGGCCGCCACTCTGTTTCCGTAGTA
>Ga0153915_10001801_pt1 | contig 19679 bp, 14 predicted proteins | sample Opewatmetagenome_2_FD_107003 | JGI IMG/M metagenome (GOLD analysis project Ga0153915, IMG submission 107003) | Freshwater wetland microbial communities from Ohio, USA - Open water 3 Core 3 Depth 3 metaG | ecosystem: Environmental > Aquatic > Freshwater > Wetlands | place: USA: Ohio, Lake Erie...
ACGCCTGCTTGACGGCATGGGAGGTCCTTTTTTTAAGAGTGAAATGGGCGGCCTGCTGAGGGCCTGGCATCAAGCCTGTAACCGCGGGCGGCGGAGCGCCACAGTTGCCTGTCAGGGATTAAGGATAAGCGAGATCTGACGGTTCCTCTCCGCCCGCTTTATGGCGTCTCATGCCGGAATATTGCATTTAAGCCATTTCATCTTTAAAAAAAGGGCCTCCCATGCCTTGAGGATTCATCTATGCAAGATCCTAACCGGACATTGCTTACTATCCCTATACAATATTACCCGTATACAATCTTCAACCTCCCGTCTTCTGTACTAGGTCTTCAACCTGTGTGCCTATCCCCTTTAGCAGTTACAATATATTAGTATTTCTAAAAATATCTTATATTTTAAATTAAAAATAACTTGACAGCCTGATTAAGTTTTACTAATAGTGTCACACATTAATTATCTGAAATAAATCTCGCACAAAGGCGTGCGGATTTTATTGAAAAGACAAAGGCGTCTTTCCAAAGGGAAAGACGCCTTTTTTATTTGGCATGATTCAACAAGTTAAATCGGTCAGATTAAATGATCATAAAAAACGCAAGGTTCTTAAGATGACAGGCAATTTTTTAAATATAATTTAACAAATAATCATTTAAGGAGGATTAACAATGAGATTTTCAAAGAGTAATGACGTTCTGGGGACAACTAATCGCGGCAATCATGCCGAGTCAGGGCTATGCACACTTTGCCGGGCCGATTGTCAAGGCAAATGCGAGACATGGCTGGCAAGTCTTGTGGGTCGCAAATTACTTTATCCGAGAGATTTCGGAACCGTAACGGCAGGCGCTAATAATACAACTCAGGTAGGAGTAAATTATAACGCCCTTCGCATACAGGGATACGCCTATGGCGTCCATGGCCTGAAAGAAGGTTTGTCTAATGATCCTGATGATTGCATCTTCCCCAATGTAAACCTTGAAACAGAGTTCGGCAATGAACTTAAGACAAAGATTCGCATGCCTATCATGACCGGGGCGCTGGGTTCCACATTTATCGCCGAAAAATACTGGGATTCCTTTGCCATAGGCGGTTCACTGGTGGGCATACCGGTTGTAATCGGCGAGAACGTGGTAGGGGTAGACAGGAATTCAAAAATCGGAAAGGGTAAGACACGGAAAGGCAAGATAACAAGCGCCCCTGAACTGGAACGCAGGATAGACACATATCTCCGCTATCATGAAGGTTACGGGGCCATTATTGTTCAGATGAATGTGGAAGACACCAGAAATGGGGTAGCCGAGTTTGTCGCGCAGAAATACGGCAATAAATGCATAATCGAATTGAAATGGGGACAGGGCGCCAAGTGTATAGGCGGCGAGATCCAGGTAACCAGCCTCGATTATGCAATCTTCCTTAAGGACAGGGGTTATGTCGTTGACCCTGATCCCACAAAGCCTGAGGTACAGGAGGCATTTAAGCAAGGTGCAATCAGGTCCTTTGCACGACACAGCCGCCTTGGCGGGACAAGTCTTAGTACAGTTGAAGAGGTAAGAAATGATTTTATGACGTCAATCGAATACCTCCGAAGCATAGGTTTTAAGAGGATCACTCTGAAGACAGGCTCCTACGGCATGGAAGAACTGGCAATGGCCATTAAATTCGCTACGGACGCCAAGTGCGACCTCCTCACCATTGACGGTTCAGGGGGCGGCACAGGCATGAGTCCATGGAACATGATGCAGAGCTGGGGCGTGCCATCCATCTTCCTTCATTCAAAGGCATATGAATACGCAAGCATACTTGCGGCCAAGGGGCAAAAAGTCGTTGACATGTCCTTTGCCGGAGGATTTGCCCTGGAAGACAGCATCTTCAAGGCCCTTGCCCTTGGCGCTCCTTACACAAAGCTTGTCTGCATGGGCAGGGCAGTCATGATACCCGGTTTCGTAGGCTCAAATATTGAGGGCGCGCTTAATCCTGACAGGAAGCAAAAGCTCAACGGCAACTGGGACAACCTGCCCAAGACCGTGAGTGACATAGGCGCTAAGGCAGAAGAGATATTCGCTTCATACTTTGACGTCCAGAAAAAGGTCGGCAAGAAAGAGATGAAGAACATCCCCTACGGCGCAATTGCCTTCTGCACCCTGGCCGACAAACTGGCCTGCGGCCTGCAGCAGTTAATGGCAGGTGCAAGAAAATTCTCACTTGATAAGATTTCAAGGACGGATCTGTTTTCCACCAACAGGGAAACGGCAAGGGAGACGGGCATTCCGCATGTCTCGGATATTAATGACGAGAGCGCGAAGAAGATATTGAATTTCTAATATCTGGAGATTGAACCCTTATGAAAGGCCTTCCGGAAGCTTTCCGGAAGGCCTTTTCTTATCTCATGTTTTTATCCTTGCGCCCTGAGCCCTGTGCCTTGCACCTTTATTTTACCTTTATCCAAAGCAGTCGCGCTGCGCCCGGCCCCGGATTCTTCCATTGCGACGGCATTTCGCTTGTAAGATATACTATATCTCCGGCATTCAGGTTATGGACCGATTTTTCCAGTCTCATTTGCAGTTTTCCTGACAACAAATAACCAACCTCTTCGCCTTTGTGGATGAAAAAATGGGACGGCAGACTTTTTTTCGGCGGTATCTCAATAAGGTATGGTTCGGCCTTGGGATGAAAATCCAGGGGAGTCAAAAGCTTTGCCTTTATGCCCACATCAGGCAGATCCGGAAATTTTATTTCAGATGCCTCTGACTCCCTGAATACTACCATGCTGCCGATATCGGTTGAATCCTGGAAAAAAGAACTTACATCAACAGAAAGCGTCTCTGCCATCTTGATAAGGGCCGGCAGGGATGGATAGATTAAATTGCTCTCGATTTGTGATATGGTGCTGGGCGTAACGCCTATAAGTTTGGCAAGTTCCGTCTGCGAAATGCCCCTCTTGACGCGAAGTTCCTTAAGACGCATGCCCAGATCGATCTTGCCGGAGGTATGCCTTTCCGAATCAAAGGCGACATTTAAATCCCTGACCCAGTAGCTGTGCGCCTTGTTCATTGCCTCCTGGTCCCTGTTTTCGGCCTTAAGAATAGTCAAGTAGGTCTTGCCTCTCTTGACGGAAAGGTCTATGGCAACCTGGGCTATCTGGTTTATCTGTGCTCTTAGACGCGAGGAATGGGCGCCCTTTTCCATGATCCAGTAGGCGACCGTATTTAACTCGTATAATCTTGGACAGGAATGCGTATAAAATTTAAGCAGGTTTTCTTCCCCACCCCACAACTCCTGCATGCCTGTAAGGCTTTCAAAAACAAAACGGACATCCCCCTGCATGCCTCCATGGATCCCATAGAAGGCATCCATTACCTTATCTACCTTATGAGGTTCATCAACCGCGATAACCCGGCATGTATGCTCATACTCTTTATCTTCATAGAACCTTAAAAATACCTCCGAACCTTCACCCTTTCCATATGTAAAACAATCAAGAATTACAAGGTTCTTGTAGTCTGCCAAAGCGCCCAGCTTATCCAGCAGATTTCTGGGAGAGCGGTCAAAACTGACATAAATTATGGGTTTCTCCTGGGCCTGGGATGCCTGTATGAAGTTGGCGCAAAAGACCGGGGCTAGACTTCCGGCATCATCGTGCCACACTACGTTATCGCCTATTAAAAGACCGCCCAATAAACGGTCCAACTGGCTTATCCCGGTTGCTATCCTGATTTTTTCCGTCATCCTGGCTATCCTCACCTGTTTTCCTGAAGGTTGCGATGAATTGTCCTGGCCTGCCTGCACAGGACCTCAAACTGTTCCGGATAAAGCGATTGAGCCCCGTCGCTCAATGCCTTGCCCGGGTCATGGTGTACTTCCACCATTAAACCATGGGCCTCAACAGCCACAGCGGCCCTGCCCAGAGGTATAACCTGGTCCCTTCGCCCTGCCGCGTGGCTGGGATCGATAATAATGGGAAGATGGCTTTCACTTCTTACCACCGGGACCGCGGATAAATCAAGTGTATTGCGGCTATGACTTACAAATGTGCGAACCCCCCTCTCACAAAGGATCACCTGAGAGTTGCCTTCCGCCAGGATATATTCTGCGGCCATTAGCCATTCTTCCACAGTTGCCGCCATCCCTCGCTTCAGCATGATGGGTTTTTTTGATAACCCTGCCCTTTTAAGCAGGCTGAAGTTCTGCATATTCCTGGTTCCTATCTGCACAAGATCGGCATATTCCTCGACCAGGGCGAAATTTTCAAGGTCCAGGACCTCCGTGACAACAGGCAGTCCTGTAACGTCCCTGACTTTTGCAAGTATCTTTAGACCTTCCTTGCCGAGCCCCTGGAATGCATAGGGGGATGTCCGTGGCTTGAATGCCCCGCCCCTGAACATATCAGCCCCGGCATTTTTGACCTTTTCAGCGATAATTAAGCACTGGGATTCACTTTCAACTGCGCATGGCCCGGCGATTATGGTCAAGCTGCCATTCCCCACTGAAACATCTCCAACCTTGACAATGGTACTTTCAGGCTGTATCTCACGGCTCACAAGTTTATAGGGTCTTGTTACAGGAATGGCCTCATTAACGCCGGGCAAGCCCAGAAAGAGAGAGCCGTCAACAGGCCCCTTGTTGTTAAGGATGCCGATTGAGACCCTTTCTCCTCCAGGGATGGGACGGGGCGTATATCCCTGTTCCTTAATAGCAGCGATAACCGAGTCTATCTGTTCCTGGGTCGCGTTTTTATTCATTACGAGCAACATGATCTTTTCTCCTCCACTCTTAAAAAATTCATAAAAAAAGGGGCTGAAGTCTTACAGCCCCTTAAATAAAAAAAGGACTGCGGAATCTTGAGGGGTTCCGCAGTCCTTATATCTTTCCTAATCATTGGTGAACGCCTTAATCACCGGGACAGCATATACCCCTCCCGAACGCTTCGCCAGCACCACCAAAACTGATATCTTTTATTTATGTCGCACACTATATTATTGATCCTGTGTCTATAATTGATTTTATATTATTGTAGCTTTATTACTTCAGAACTGTCTGACTTGTCAAGGTTTTTATCCTGGAATATTCCCGACTATTATTATGGGTAAACCATAAATGGAATCCCCAGCCAAGCTGGCTTTGCGGCGTGGCGCTTTCCACGACTTCAATGGCTGTCGTTTATGCGGTTATGCTTGAAACCGGACTTAATCAGACAGAGTTCGGAAAGGGCATTCTGGGGGCCTGTTTCATTAACGATCTTGGAACGGTGATAACCTTGGGGAAGAGGGATGAGTGTTATACAAATTATGTATCTTACGGTATGCTAGGAGGCAGACCAAGGGCGCTTGACTATCGAGCAGCGAACTGTTCAGTCCGAGCGGCAAGTCGCAGAGCCACAACCCATAAGTTGCTTCGCCTAACGGCGAGGGGGTTCAACCATCGCAGACACTAAAAATCTGGTGAAATATAGATAATAAGTGTATATTGTAAAGACATTACATCAATTATATTTTCAGATTTGATCAACCCGAAAGACAAGAGAATCATTACCATGCGCTTATTATTAGTTGAGGATGACCGGAAGATAGCGTCTTTTATTTCCAAAGGCCTGAAGCAGGCAGGGTTCGCCGTGGACCATGTCCTTGACGGCCAAGAAGGTCTTCGAATGGCCTTGAACGAGCCATATGACATAGCTATTATAGATATCATGTTGCCCTTGCTTGACGGTTTGTCTGTTATTGAAAGATTAAGACATCGAAAGATAAATATCCCGGTTCTCATATTGAGCGCCAAGCGTTCTGTTGACGACCGCGTAAAGGGGCTCCAATCCGGAAGTGATGATTACCTGACCAAACCTTTCGCCTTTTCCGAACTCCTGGCCCGGGTGCAGGCATTAATTCGCAGGTCCAGCGGGGTTCTGGAACCTACCCGACTGACCGTCGGCGATCTATCCATTGATCTGCTCACGCGTGAAGTAACGCGAACGGGCATAAAAATAGATTTACAACCGCGTGAATTCGCGCTGCTTGAATATCTCATGCGCAATACAGGAAGGATTGTCTCCAAGACAATGATTATGGAGCATGTCTGGGACTATAATTTTGATCCTCAGACAAACATTGTTGAGGCGCGCGTATGCCGTTTGAGAGACAAGATAGATCGTCCTTTTGAGATAAAAATGATTCATACGATCCGCGGGGTGGGTTATGCCCTTAAAGAATCCGATTAAAACAGGGCATACCCTGGCCTTCAGATTGACTGTCTGGTACGCGGTGATATTTACAGTCTCCCTTTTGGGGGCATTTATCTTGTTTTATTTTCTTATAAAATCTACCCTCCATGAACGCATGGATCAGGACCTCTTAAATGAGACAAAGGAATTTTCCTCTCTTTTGCTCCTGGAAGGCGTGGAAGAATTTAAAACCGCAATCCTTTTTGAAGCCGAGGCTGATGGAGTCGGAAAGGTGTTTTATCGGCTCATGTCCGGAGACGGCACAGAGCTCGGTTCATCAAATTTGTCATCCTGGGGCTTTGTATCCGACGGGTCTGCCCTGAAAATACTCAACAGCGGCTCCGATCATTTTTTTGAGACCATGCCAATCCCTGACACCCCCTATAAGGCGCGTATTCTTTACAGCATTATAGATAAGGACAAGGTCATGCAGGTAGGAGAATCCATGAGTGATGATGAAGAGTTTCTGGAGACATTCCGGAACATATTCGGAATAACAATCGTCCTTATGATTATCTTTGCCGGAATTTTCGGATGGTTCATGGCAAGACGAGCCCTCATGGGCGTAGAGGAGGTTACGCAAACGGCAATCAACATATCCTGCGGCGAGTTCAGCAGCCGTGTCCCAGTTACAGGACGGGGAGAAGAAATAGACCGCCTTGCAACAACCTTTAATAACATGCTGGAGCATATTCAGGGGCTGATCAAGGGCATGAAAGAGATGACCGACAATATAGCCCACGACCTGAGGAGCCCCCTTACAAGGATCAGGGGCATTGCCGAGACCACGCTCATGACTGCCGGGTCCGTCTCCGATTACGAATTAATGACCGGAAACATCATCGAAGAATGCGACCGGCTGATGAGTACGATAAACACCATGCTTGACATCTCAGAAGCGGAAGCCGGCGTATCAAAATTGGCCATGACTGAAATCAATATCTCCGAGCTTATTAGTGATGCATGTGAACTCTTCCAGCCGATTGCGGAAGATAAACGTATTTGTCTGACCCAAAAAACAGGAACCGACTTATCAATATACGCGGATAATCAGAAATTACAAAGAGTCATTGCAAATCTCCTGGATAATGCGTTAAAATATACCCCGACAGGCGGGACAATAGCAATCTCCGCGTATAAAGATGGACTGGAGGTCGTCATTTCCTTCTGCGATAACGGGATCGGGATTTCGGAAGAGGACCTTCCTCATATCTTTAAGCGTTTTTATCGATGCGACCGCAGCCGTTCACAGCCCGGAATCGGGCTGGGCCTAAGCCTCGCACAGGCCATTGTCAGCGCCCATGGAGGAAATATCTCTGTTGCAAGCCTTCCGGATAACGGAAGCACTTTCACGCTGACCCTACCCAATAATCATTAATTCGTGTGGACACTGAAAATGCCTTTTTGGGGTACATACTGATTTATGCCGCATCAGCAGGAAAGATTACCAAATGGTAATCTCCAGATAATTTTTAGGTTAACTTCTCTTTTATATACTTCATAAATCTTGTCATTAACCAAATCTTTTATATTGAGGTCCGGATATGAGAACCGACTTTCTGCCCTTTTCAAGACCTTCGATTTCAGAAGATGATATCAATGCTGTCGGGGATGTCCTCCGTTCAGGGTGGATCACCACCGGCTCAAAATGCGCCGAATTTGAACAAAGATTCAGTGAATTTATCGGATGCGCCGGCTCTGTTGCCCTTTCCTCTGCCACGGGAGGGATGCATCTGTTGCTTCATGCCCTGGGCATCGGGCCCGGAGACGAAGTGATTACCCCGTCAATGACCTGGGTATCAACCGTTAACCTGATCCTGCTTTCAGGCGCTACACCGGTGTTCGCGGATATTAATAAGGACACCCTTATGGTTTCCAGAGAATCCCTGGAGGCATGTCTTACAGAAAGGACGCGCCTGATTATTCCGGTGCACTTTGCAGGCGCACCCGCCGATATGGACCCTATTCGCCATATGTGCCTGGAACATAAAACCCCCCTGATTGAAGACGCTGCCCACGCCCTTGGGACTGAATACAGGTGGAATAAAATCGGTTGTATCGGGACATCAATTTTTTCCTTTCATCCGATCAAAAATATCACGACCGGCGAAGGCGGGATGTTCTGTTCGGATGATCAGGAACTCCTGAATCAGGTTCGCAGGCTGAAGTTCCATGGTTTAGGCGTTGACGCCTATGACCGTCATACGCAGGGACGCAATCCGCAGGCGCAGGTATTGGAGCCGGGATATAAATATAACATGACCGACATATCCGCGGCACTGGGTTTGAAACAACTTGCCAGGGTTGATGATTTCAACAGGAAGAGACGCGACCTGGCCATGTTGTACAGAGAGCGTCTCATAGAGATCGATGAAATCCTGCCCCTTTCTGATCCGCCCTATCCCTTTAAACACGCCTGGCATCTTTTCATCGTTCGTCTGGATACGGATAAGGCCCGCATGACCAGGGATGAACTTATGACAGAATTAAAAAAAAGGAACATTGGCACAGGACTTCACTTCCGCGCCGTTCACACCCATAAGTACTACATGCAATCAATGCCGGACTGTCAGGGGATGCTCCCCGATACCGAATGGAATTCGGATCGCATATTATCTCTACCCTTGTTTCCGGATATGACTGAGGATGATTTAGATGATGTGATCAAGGCAATCAAGGATATTTTGGTAAATAGCTAGGATTATAAACTATGGACAACAATCCTCAAACCACATTCAATAATTCTCAATCTGAAATATCGGTTGTAATTCCTGTCTTTAACGAACAGGAAAATCTCGAAGAACTTATCAGACGTTGCCTTTCAGTCTGCGATTCTATGGGCAGGCCCTATGAAATCATCCTTGTTGATGACGGCAGCGCAGACAGGTCGGCACAGATAATCTCAGAGGCCGCAAGGCAATATGACGGCAAGGTCGTCAGCCTGATCCTTAACCGAAATTACGGCCAGCATGCGGCCGTAATGGCTGGGTTCTCCGCATCCGGAGGAGATATTGTCGTGACGCTTGACGCTGACCTGCAGAACCCTCCTGAAGAGATGCCAAGATTAATAAATAAGATAAACGATGGGTTCGATGTTGTGGGCAGCATTCGCACGCCCAGACATGACGCCCTTTTCAGAAAAATTGCCTCCTTTATGGTCAACAAGGCCGCCCAGAAGGCAACCGGGGTATATATGCATGATTACGGTTGCATGTTGCGGGCCTATCGCAGACATATTGTAGCCGCTATGCTTGAGTGTCATGAACGCAGCACCTTTATCCCGGTGCTCGCAAATAGCTTCGCCATGAAGACTGCGGAGATTGAGGTAGGTCATGATAAACGTTCCGGAGGGGAATCAAAGTATAGTTTATTCAAGCTTATCAGCCTCCAGTATGATCTTCTTACAAGCATGACCACATTCCCGCTCCGTCTTCTAAGCACAATAGGCGCATTTATATCTGTCATCGGTGTAAGCTTTGGTCTGTTCCTGCTGATCATGAGATTGATTTACGGACGGGAGTGGTCTGCTGAAGGTGTTTTTACACTCTTTGCCATCCTCTTTATTTTCATAGGCGCCCAGTTTGTTGGAATGGGCCTTCTGGGAGAATATATCGGAAGGATCTATCACGATGTGAGGGCCAGACCACGCTATTTCATACAACAGGTTGAAGGTAAAAGTCTTCTGAAAGGAACCTCAAAAGATAGCCTTATACTTTAATTTTAAATGGTGATTACATGAAATCAATTGTCTTTGCATATCACAACATCGGTTGTGTCGGAATTGAGGCGCTCCTGAAGAACGGATTCGAGATCGCGGCCGTTTTTACACATAAGGATGACCCGAATGAAAGCAACTGGTTTGATTCTGTTGCCTGGCTCTCCGCCTCCAGAAATCTGCCTGTCTTTGCACCGGAGGATATCAACCATCCCCTGTGGGTGCAGAGGATCAGGGACATTAACCCTGATATAATCTTTTCCTTTTATTATCGCAACATGATAGGGCAGGCTATCCTTGATATCCCGAAGTTCGGAGCCCTTAATCTCCATGGGTCTCTCTTGCCGAAATACAGAGGCCGGTGTCCTGTAAACTGGGTAATCCTTAAGGGTGAAAAGGAGACAGGGGTAACACTGCATTACATGACGCCCAGGCCTGATGACGGAGATATTGTGGCACAGAACAGGATATCCATTTCTCAGGATGACAATGCGCTGATCCTTCACAGCAAGTTAAAAAATGCCTCAGGAAGAATGCTTGACGAGGTTCTTCCCCTAATCAAAATTCAAAAAGCCCCAAGAACGCCCCAGGATAATGCCGTCGCCACCTACTTCGGCGGTCGCGGGCCGCAGGACGGGGAAATACATTGGGAAAACAAATCCAGCGAAATCAGGAATCTTGTTCGTGCAGTAACAATTCCCTATCCAGGCGCATTCAGTTATATCGGCGACAGGAAATGTCTCGTATGGGAAGTAACCGACATGCCTGCCTGCGAAAAGACATCATCCGCCGGCACTGTCATTTCCGTTGACCCTCTGGCAATCGCTTGCGGCGAAGGCAGCATCCGCGTTGATTTCGGACAGCCTGCCGAAGGCATTTATATGAGCGGAAGACAGATGGCCCTGGAACTCGGACTTACACAGGGGATGACCTTCGGTGCTTGCGGAGGCCGGCAACATAAAACTCCTCGAAAAAAACAAGTCCTGATCCTCGGCGTGAATGGCTTCATCGGCAATGCCCTGAGCGAAAGGCTTCTCGAAAGCGGCCAATTCGATGTTCACGGCATGGACCTGCGCTCGGATTCTATCGGACGTCTATTGAACAGGCCCGGATTTCACTTTGACGAGGGGGATATATCCATCCATCGTGAGTGGATAGAGTATCATATAAAAAAATGCGATATCGTCCTTCCGCTTGTTGCCATAGCAACACCCATAGAATATACCCGCAACCCCATAAAGGTCTTTGAACTCGATTTCGAAGAGAACCTGCGCATTGTGAGATATTGCGTAAAATTCGGAAAACGAATTGTCTTCCCCTCCACCTCCGAGGTCTATGGGATGTGTACGGAAAAAAATTTCGATGAGGATAGATCCAATCTGGTTACAGGCCCCATAGGGATGCAGCGATGGATCTATTCATGCAGCAAGCAATTGCTGGACAGGGTCATCTGGGCCTATGGACAGCAGGAGGGACTCAGGTTTACCCTGTTCCGTCCCTTTAACTGGATCGGGCCGCGACTCGACAGCCTGGATTCCGCCAGGATCGGGAGTTCGCGCGCTATCACGCAGCTCATTCTCAACATGGTTGAGGGATCTCCCATCAAGCTTATAGACGGAGGGAACCAGAAACGCTGTTTCACTGATGTCTCGGACGGAGTAGAGTGTCTTTTCAGGATCATTGAAAACAAGGACGGGCTTTGCGACGGGCAGATAATCAATATAGGAAACCCTGACAATGAAATCAGCATCCTGGAACTGGCTGAGATGTTGCTGGAAAAATTCGATCATCACCCGCTTCGTTCGGAGTTCCCCCCATTTGCAGGTTTCCATAAAATAGAGAGCAGCACCTACTATGGCGCCGGATACCAGGATGTCCAGCACAGAAAACCGAGCATTCGAAAGGCCGGCCGGCTTTTAAAGTGGCGCCCTGTTGCTGGTCTTGAACAATCCGTTGAACAGACCCTGGATTTTTTTCTACGCGAGGCATTGGGGTTGAACGGCATCCATGGTTCATGCGCCGTCGGGAATAATGCTATGTCCGACTCTCCGTCACATGCCGAAGGCAGCTTCACCGTTGGTAATCATTTATGAATATCGGGTTGAGGATTGACGTTGATACATTGAGAGGGACAAGATACGGCGTGCCGAATCTCCTTCAACTCCTGGCAGGACATGGCATCAAGGCCTCATTCTTCTTTTCAATGGGGCCTGATAACATGGGAAGAAATCTATGGCGTATTATCCGTCCGTCCTTTTTATTCAAAATGCTGAGATCAAAGGCATCAAGTCTCTACGGATGGGACATACTCCTTAAAGGCACTCTTTGGCCCGGCCCGAATATATCAAAAAAAACAGGAAGGATCATGAGTTCCGCCTCGGAAGGAGGACATGAAATAGGAGTTCACGCCTGGGATCATCACGCATGGCAGACGCACATTGAAACAATGGGAGACAGCGAGGTACGTCTTGCTATAAAGAGAGGCTTTGATACCCTTGCTGAAATCATCGGCAATGCCCCTGTCTGCTCTGCCGCGCCGGGATGGAGGTGCAGCAATCGAGTTCTTCTCGCGAAGGCCGGATTCCCTTTCAGATATAACAGTGATTGCCGTGGCGAGGACATCTTTTTTCCTGTTGTGAACGGAGAGATTATTCAACAGCCCCAGATCCCAACGACCTTGCCTACCTATGATGAGGTGATCGGGCATAAGGGTATCTCAGACAGGAATTACAATGAGTATATGATCTCCCTGCTTGAACCTGGAAGACTGAACATCCTCACGATTCATGCGGAAGTGGAGGGCATGGCGCGTTTGACTATGTTCGATGCGTTTCTGAAGATGGCCGGATTAAAAGGCATATCCTTTATGCCGCTTGGCGCATTCCTGACTGAAGATTTAAAGATCATACACGCAACCATTATTAAAAAAACAATCGAGGGTCGCGAAGGGTGGGTTTCATGTCAGTCAACAATCTAGGCGCTGATCAGCATGGTTTCATCAAAAAATCATCCCTGGCGATAATCGGCCTTTTCCTTCTTATTTATATTGCGCCCCTGGGAACTGCTCCACTCGCCATTCCTGACGAGGCCCGTTATTCCGAGATTCCCAGGGAGATGATCGCGTCAGGCGACTGGATCGTCCCTCATCTGAACGGCCTGAGGTATTTTGAGAAGCCTGTGATGGGCTACTGGCTCAACGCAATCTCCATTATGACATTTGGAGAAAATGGATTTGCCGTAAGGTTTCCTTCCGCAATAGCGACCGGCCTATCGGCCCTTATGCTGTTCTTCATGGCGCGCAGATTTTCAGGGGGATACCTGTCCGGGATTTTCACGGCATCTGTTTTTCTTTTGTTTTTAGAGGTCTTTGCAGTGGGATCATTCAGCGTTCTTGACGCCCCGTTTTCCCTGTTCATAACTGCCGCCGTGGTCTTCTATTTTTTTGCAGTCATGGAAACAAATTCCCTAAAAAACCTGTTCCTTGCCCTGTCGGGTGTATCGTGCGGTTTGTCCTTTCTCACAAAGGGTTTCCTTGCCTTTGCCCTCCCCCTTATTATTATAGTCCCTTTTATGGTTTGGGAACGCCGCTTAAAGGACCTGTTGAAATCCCTCTGGATCCCGGCGCTTTCGGCAGTCCTTGTATCCCTTCCATGGTCCGTCCTTATACACCTCCGCGAGCCGGATTTCTGGCATTTCTTTTTCTGGAATGAACACATTAAACGGTTTATGACTGAAGGCGCTCAACATAAAGAATCGGCCTTGTATTTTATTAAAGTCCTTCCCTTAAGCCTTCTGCCCTGGACGTTTCTCCTCCCTGCGGCTTGGTCAGGCATTGGGAAAAGAATGTTTAACGAGAGTATCATGCGGTTCGCCCTATGCTGGTTCCTTTTTCCCTTTTTATTTTTCTCAATCTCCAGTGGAAAACTGATCACCTATATACTCCCGTGTCTTCCTCCTCTTGCCATAATCCTCGCCGCCGGGATCCGTAATTATTTATCCTCAGGCAGAAAAAGGGCATTTAATATCGGCGCCATGTTGTTCGCACTTTTGATTTGCATTATAGCAATGACATTGGCGGCCTTTCAGATAACAGGTTTTCATGGTCTCAAGCCCTATTCCCATATCTGGAAACCGGCTCTTTTAATTGCAGCGCTGCTTTCCGGGGCATTATGCACGTTGTTTTCAAGCCGTGCCTCTGATCTTAAAAAGAAGATCCTCCTCTACACAATCGCTCCGTCCCTTTTCATGTTTGCGGCCCACTTCTGCATCCCGGATGTAACTATCGAGCGCAAGATGCCGGGGGATTTTCTATTAACTCATTACAATAGAATCGGCCAAAATAATATTATTGTTACAGACGAAGCCCTGGCGTCGTCTGCTTGCCGGCTCTATAAGCGAAGCGATGTTTATCTTCTAGGCAACTATGGTGAATTCGAATATAGTGTTAATTATGAAGATTCAAAATACCGGCATCTGCACCCTGACAAGTTCAGGGAATTTGTCCTTAAGAATAATGGGACGGGTCTAGTAACTCTCATTGCCAGGACAAAGACATATAAAGCGTGGAAGAGATTCCTGCCCGACCCGAGTTTTGTGGACACAAACAGCGAGGACGGCTTTGTCTTTGCGCAATTTTGAATAGCCGGGCATTTTTTAAGAGAGATAGAATAAATGAATTCATATTCCTGCGTATCGCGCTGTCATACGGCGCTAAAGAATTTTACCCTTTTCTTATTCCTGTCCGTGATTAGTCTTATGACGTTCCAGGGATGCGGAACCCTTTCAAATGGTCGCGGATGGGGGCAGGATGCCACGCTCAGTCCCGGATGGGACCGCATTAAGACATCGGCGGTCAACGCGGCCTTGTCACCTGAAACATGGGGACCTGTCGCCGGCGCAATGGTATTGCAGGTTCACGACATGGACAAACGCATCTCCGATTGGGCGTCAAATAATAATCCGGTCTTTGGATCTCATAAAAATGCCGGCAATTGGAGCAACTACCTGGAATGCACTACAGGGGCAATCTATTTCACTACTGTAATGGCTATGCCCAGCGGAGATGACACATCCGACTGGTTGACAGCCAAGGCAAAGGGCCTTGCTGTCGGAGCGGCGGCCAGCGGGATTACAGCTCAAAGCACATCATTTATTAAGGGAGTATCCGCCAGGACACGTCCTAATGGAGGGAGTAATAATAGCTTTCCATCCGGTCACGTCTCGGGCGCAGCGGTATTTACAACACTCGCGAGGCGAAATCTTGAATCGCTCTCATTATCTCCAGGGACCAGGCTGTTTGCCGATATCGGCATTGCAGGCATAGCGGCGGGGACAGGATGGGCTAGAGTGGAGGCCCAGGCGCATTATCCTTCGGATGTACTTGTGGGATATGCACTTGGCCATTTTTTCAGCGCCTTTTTAAATGATGCATTTTTAGGACTTGATAATGAAAAGGCCCCTCAATTGACCGTAGAGCCATCACGAAAAGGCACGTGGGTCGGTCTGAGTTGGAGCTACTGAGCATATTTTCACGTTTAAAAACCCTAAAGAACATCTCTTAAAAGATATGTAGGATTTTTAAAGATTATGATAATATTGTGTAACTTTTTACAATTTTTTACGAATATAAACAGCATAAACTGAATTCCCGGTTCATCAATTAAAACATTAATCTGTCCCTGAAAGGTAATTACATCATGAAAAAACTCCTGTTATTATTCAGCCTATTCTTTGTTACGAATGCATTTGCAGCATCCCCTCAATACCATGTGATAAAAAAAATAGAACTTGGCGGAAACGGCTTCTGGGATTATCTGACCGTTGATAATACAGCCAGACGCCTGTATGTCTCCCACGGCACCCAGGTTATAGTAGTCGATATCGAGACAGATAAGGTAGTGGGCAACATTCCTGATACCCCCGGCGTGCATGGAATCGCACTGGCTCCGGAATTGAATCGCGGTTTTATAAGCTGCGGTCAATCAAATACGGCGATTATATTTGACTTAAAATCCCTGAAGGTCCTCGGCCAGGTTAAAACAGGAACAAATCCCGATAACATCCTTTATGACTCTACAAGCAAACAGGTCTTTACCTTTAATGGCCGCAGCAACGACGCTACCGCGTTCGATGCCGCCACAGGCGCGGTAAAAGGTACGATTGCCCTGGGAGGCAAGCCTGAATCCGCAAAGTTGGATGGTAAAGGAAAGATCTATGTAAATATCGAAGATTTGAATGAAGTAGTCGAAATCGACAGTCAAAAACTTGCGATATCTAAACATTTTTCAATCAACCCTGGCGAAGAGCCTACCGGAATGGCTATTGATATCGATCATCACAGGATCTTTTCTGGCTGCGGCAATAAGATCATGACCGTCCTGGATACTGAAACCGGAAAGGTGATAGCCACTGTGCCTATCGGCGAGGGATGTGACGGCGTGAGCTTCGATTCTGAGAGCGGATTGGTCTTCGGCTCGAATGGAGAGGACGGCACTTTGACAGTAGTTAAAGAGTTTTCTACCGGCAAGTTTGAAGTTGCTCAGACAATCACTACCCAGCGTGGCGCGCGTACAATTACTATTGATCCAAAAACCCACAATGTCTATCTGCCTGTGGGACAGTTTGGTCCGCCCGGGGGATCTGCGGCGGGGGAATCCAGCCCGCAACAATCGACTAATAAGGACAGCTTTATTATCATGGTGGTTGGGAAATAATAATTATTTATTAGACCGTTTATAAATCATTGAACAGCACAAAATTCTGTCATTCCCGCGAAGGCGGGAATCTAGAAACATCAATAAGTTATGGATTCCCGCCTTCGCGGGAATGACGGTTCAGGGAAATAAAATACTAAATAAACTACCTCGCAGCAGAGCTGACGAGGTATTACAAAGAAAAGACATTTCTTTCGCAGCAGAGCTACGGGGAATAAGACCCGCAGAGATTTAAAAATCAGAATATTAAAAAGAACTATCGAATCTCAAGATAAACCACGGAACCTTAAAAAACAGGTGATCTAATGATGATAAAATCAAAAATTCCACCCATGATAAAATTGATTTCCTTCCTGATCGTGCCGATCCTGATCATTTTCTTTTTCCTTCATACTGCGACTCTTAGAAGTCAGGAAGAAGGTGAAGAGACTGCCCTCAATGAGATGGAGGCACAGGTAAAAACGGAGCTTCTTAAAACCGGGGAATTGCCGGTCATATTAAACGCAATGGGTACATGCGTTGCAGGCCGGCAATCACCTGCGGCTGTTGTTTCCCGGATCCAGGAGATCGTGAAGGAAGTAAGTGTCCTTGACGGCCAGTCGATTCAGTCAGGACAGGTCATCGCCCGCCTGGATGACCGTGTTGCCGGGGCTAATTTTGAAAAGGCCCATGCCGCCTTTCAAACTGCTGAAGGGGAACTTCAAAACGCGGAAAAGGGCGGGCTGGATATAACGCAGGCCGATCTTGACGTTGCCGCAAAAGACGCGACAGTCGCTGCTGATAAGGCCCAACTCGAATCAAAGCATGAAGATGAATTGCTGGCAGAAAAACTGACATCCGGAAAGGCGGCGCAGGACGCGAAGGCTGCTATGGAAATAGCCCTTAAAAAGGCCGCATCTGAAACAAAAAAGGCCGAGCTGTTCCGTTCCGTAGGCCGCGATATGGAACTCAAACGTCTCAAGGCCGCGTTTGCCCAGGCCCAGGCTGAATTGAAAGCGGCTCAACTGGATCTCGATTCGACGGTGATTCGTTCACCCCTGACAGGCAGGATAGGAGGACTTAAACTGACAGTCGGGGCCCCGGTCGATAGCATGACCGTCATTGCCCAGGTCACCGGTGATAATACAATGGCCTTTCGTCTGTGGATATCTCCACAGGATGCAAAAGATTTAACCATTGGCTTTCCAGTCTCGATCCATCCTGTCTTGGCAAAAGAATCAATCCCGGCAAAGATTGTCTCCATCGGCGGAGGTCTGGATGATGAGACAGGGCTGGTCCCTGTAGAGGCCCAGCCAATTGAACAGAAAATCACTAACCTGCGCATCAATGAAGCCGTTACCGCGGATATCACTACCAGCTCCAATGCCCGTGGTTTCCTGGTCCCGGTATCCTCTCTGACCCTGGAGGATGACAAGGCCAGCGTCTTCCTGGTGGATGCTAAAATGATAGCCCATGCGGTCCCAGTGAATATCCTTTCACGCAACGCGGATCAGGCCGTGGTTGAGGGTGAGAGCCTTAAGGAAGGATCTACTGTCATAGTTGATGGAAATTACAATCTGCCCGACGGGGCTCACGTCTCGCGAGGCGCCGACAAATGAACATGATCAAAGAATATAATAGTATAGCCGCCCATGCCCTGCACCACAAAAAGGCGATTATCTTCATTCTCTTCGGACTATGCCTTCTGGGATTATATTCCATTTTTTCCCTTCCCTCCGGGATATATCCTGATGTGGCCTTTCCCAGGATCGCCGTAATAGCGGAACGTGGCGAGGATTCTGTTGAAAACATGTTGGTCGGGGTAACAAAGCCGCTGGAGGAGGCTGTTAATTCAGTGCCTGGTCTGACCCGGGTGCGTTCCAGGACCATCAGAGGGGGGAGTGAATTGTCCCTGGATTTTTCCGAAAAAACCGACATGACCGAAGCGCTTTCTCAGACGCGCGCCCGTGTCTCGGCCCTGCTTCCGGATCTGCCCTCCGGTCTTACAACGACCATAGAACAGCAGACACCGTCTGTCTTCCCCGTCATCTCCTTTAATGTAACCCTTGATGCAGGAAAGGCCACAGGACTCATCCGCGACGGCGCGGATCTTGACCTGTGGTCAAAAAACGATCTGAAACCCCGTCTTTCAAGATTGACGGATGTCTACATGGTTACTGTTCAGGGTGCTCAGACATCGCAGATCATTGTTGAACCTGACCCGAGGCGGCTTGCCGAATCCAGGTTGAGTATCGTTGACCTGACAAACAGCATCGGAGAGGCCAATGTCATCGGGGCTGTCGGCGTCCTGGAAAGGGATTACAGGCAATATCAGTTGCTGGCATCCAATGAGTTGACGAGTATAGATGACATCAGTTCTCTTCCTGTTGTGACCAGGGCCGGCAAGACTATTCATGTCCGCGATGTAGCCAAGGTATACAGGGGCCTTGCTGACAGGAATTCCGCTGTAACCGGCAACCTTCAGGAGGCAGTCGTTGTCTCCATGTTCATGAGATTCAACGGAAAGGTTACATCCCTGTCCGACCTTATGCAGGAAACAATCGATGAAATCACCCCCAAGCTGCCGCCGGGCGTATCCATTACCCCTGTTTATAATCAGGCTGAGCTGGTTCGCGAGTCCCTTGGGGGCGTAAGGGATGCGATAATTTTAGGGATGATCCTTGCCATACTGGTCTTGTGGGCATTCCTGTCTTCATGGCGTGTCACCCTTGTTGCCGGGGTATCAATACCCTTATCTGTCCTTATCACCTTCGCCATAATGTCGGCATTGGGGCAGTCCCTGAACCTGATGTCCTTAGGCGGTATAGCAGTGGCCATCGGGTTGATTATTGATGACGCGATAGTAGTTGTCGAAAATGTCGCCCGGCATTTTATGTTATCCAAAGATCGCTTGCGTTCCGTTATTGAAGGGACCAAAGAAATAATCGGCGCTGTTGTGGGTTCTTCACTTACGACCGTCGTTGTCTTTATACCCCTTATTTACCTGGAAGGCATTGAAGGACAATTCTTCCAGGCAATGGCCATCACCCTTAGCGTGGGCATCCTG
>Ga0153915_10001802_pt1 | contig 19679 bp, 30 predicted proteins | sample Opewatmetagenome_2_FD_107003 | JGI IMG/M metagenome (GOLD analysis project Ga0153915, IMG submission 107003) | Freshwater wetland microbial communities from Ohio, USA - Open water 3 Core 3 Depth 3 metaG | ecosystem: Environmental > Aquatic > Freshwater > Wetlands | place: USA: Ohio, Lake Erie...
ATGCCATCGTACCGACGCCGAGCAGGATCACCGCCAAGGATACGTTGGCGGTGACCGATGCGGTGCTCAGGGTCCACCCCGCGCGATAGGCCAGCAGGTATCCCAGCTCGATCCCCACGATGGCTACTCCCACCACCACCGTGCTCCAGTTGAGTGCGCGCCAGGCCGGGCCGAATGGCACTCCCCGGGCGAGGAGCGGCAGCGTAGCCGCGGTCGCCACCGTCGCTACCAGGTAGGCCGCGAGTGTCGCCACCGCGGGGTTGGCTTCCCGCGGAACCAGGCGGAGCCCGAGGTGATACGCTACGTTGCCGAGCAGAACGAGGGCGATCGCGAACCAGGCCATCGGGCGGTCCAGGGAGAGGGTAGGACTGTGACTGCTACCGGGGACACCTCGGACTCGGGGCGGAACCGGCTGCGGCGCGGGGTGGAAGAAACCGAGGGTATCGTGGAGAGCAAGCCCACCCGCGGGTCACGGTCAGGGGACGTCGAGGAGAGATCCTCCACCTGCATCGAACAAGGGGCCGGCATGTATCGCAGAAGACGGCCGCTCCGGGCCATGCTGATGCTTGGCGCGGCGCTCGGACAGGCGGGATGCGGTGCCGGCTGGCGGCGGGTCGAGCCGGCGCAGGCGAGCGCGCTGCCGCCGCGACAGCAGGTCCAGCTATGGATGAGGGGAGAGAGTCTTCAGCTGCACGGCCTGGTGTTTACCGCGGACTCGATCTCCGGGATCAGGTTCAACCAGCCACTCGAATGCGATAGCTGCCGGAGGGCGTGGCCCGTGGCCGCGGTCGATTCGATCAGGCTCGGAAATCCCCCGTCCGGCCTCTGGAAGACCGTGGGACTGATCGTCGGCATCGGCCTGGTGGTGATCTTCGTGGGATGTGCCACTTCCAAGACCTGTTCCCTCGGGAACGACTGAGCCGGCGGACGAGCGGCCTACTCGCTGAGAGTGCGGCTCAGGCCGGTCTGCTCCAGGGTGCAGTGGTCAGGCTCTGCAACCGGCGTCGGAACACGAGGCGGCGCCACCAGCTGGGCCGAGGCTGAAGCGTGCGGAGGACGCTGGCCTCCCACCCCTTGGTGGTGTCCACCGAGATCACCGCGGCGAAGCTTCCCGAGCCGGTGAGCGATCCGAGCGAACGGGCGTGCGCGTGGAGGAAGCGGGCGGCGGCGGCGGTGCCGGCGTCGCTCAGCCCCATCACGACCCAGCAGCTCCGGTGGGTGGCTGGATGGCGACCCTTGTAGATGAGTCCGAAGTCGAGTCCCTCCTTCGCCTCGAACAGCTCGGGCGTGGCCAGGCAGCGGAACGCCGCGGGCTGCCGCACCGCCACCAGCCGCGGCTCGCAGGCATCCAGAATCTGCATCGACTTGTAGTGCGGGCCAATCGAGATCGTGTCCTGGCTCCATGCCTGGCGGGTGGGCTCGCCCGAGACCACGCTCAAGGAAAGGCGCCGGTTGTTGCCCATGAGGAGTTGTTGCAGCTCCCCCAGGGCCAGCACATCCGAGGTGCTGTAGACCTCGGCCACCTTGAACTTGTGGACGGTCAGCCCTTCGGTAGGCTGGCGGGGATCGGCAGGGGCCCGGCAGAAGAGCTCGTTGCCGGGAACGAACATCCCGCGCAGGCAGAACGCCACCGGGACTCGAGCGGTCGCGAGCGGACCCAGCAGGGCCCGTACCGCCGGATGGATGGCGCGACGCCTGAGCGCGAGCCAGACCAGGCACAGCGCCAGGCCCAGCGCGACAATCAGGAGCAGGAGCTGGGAAGGGTCGTCCCAGCCCGGCAAGGGAAAATCGAGACTTGGCAGGAGCATGGCCCCCAAGATGCCGGAAGGGTTCCTGCCCGACAAGGCCGATCCCGCTGTTGCGGCTACAGCGTGACGCAGGTCATTTCGCGGTCCCTCAGGACCGCCTCCTGCTCGAACGCCTGCTTGTAAGCCTCCGTCACCGCCACCACCGCCCGTTCGGCGGCTTCTCCCGGTGGATGGTACAGCACGATCACCCAGGTGCGCTCCCGGACCGTGGCGCCCTCGTGGTTGCGCCACTGGCCATTGGCGTCGATCAGGGTGAGGCCGTCCTGAAAGCGTGGCATGACCTCGGCCTCGAGAAACCGCCGCCAGGCCGAGTCGGATATCTCACCACCTCCCGTCAGCCCGCGTCCGAAATAGAGCACTTCCCGCACCCAGGCCATGCCCCTGGCATTGCAGACGGGCACCGGGAATGCGCGTCCCGGAGCAGCAGGCGTGCACCCGAGGAAGAGCACGAGGGCTCCGGCGATTGCAGTCCTGGTCACCTGGTCTCCTCGGCGGTGGAGTCGGTGGTCGGCGGGCGGGTTCCGACAGGGGAGAGGCACAGGCGGAGAGGTCAGTGCCTCCTGGAAAGCCGAGCCACCGCCTGAGTGAGTCGCGGACGCAGGGTGCTGCCGCCAGCCTGATTCTCCGCCAGCAGCGCACGATAGCCGGCCAGCGCCCCGGCGGTGTCTCCCGCGCCTTCCTGCAGGACGGCGAGCTGATACGAGTATTGGGTGCCCTGCGCCTCCCGGTAACCGGAGCCGTCGAACAACCAGCGATACGTCGCCAGCAGCTCGGCGGGCGGCACGACGGCGAGTACTTGTGCCGGCGAGGGGTCGGGAACCGGGGACAGGAACGGTCCCGCGAATGCCGACCACAGGCCGCTTCGGGCGTACTCGGGCACCGAATCGCCTGCGACGCGCATCTCGTTTGCGACCCGGAGCAGCTCGACGGCGCTGGCGCCGGAGTGGTCGTTGCCCAGGGCGGAGAACTGCATGTGGCGGACGTAGTCGCGGGCCCGTCCCGCCGACAGAGCCTCGGCGAAGTGCGCCGCCGCCTGACTTACGCTGTCGCTCTGCCACAGGAGCCAGTGTCCCAGCATCGCGTGGGCATAGGGATTGTGCGCATCGAGCCCGAGTGCCTCGCGATAGCGCGCGGGTGGCGACAGATCGCGGCGCCCCTCCCGCCAGCGCAGGAACTCGGCCCAGCCGAGATGGGCGAGCAGATCGGCCTTGCGGCCGGAGTCCGCGTGGAGCAGGCCCTCGGTGAGCACCGGCGCCAGGGTGTCGGCGAGGGCAGTGAAGGTTGGAGTGGCAGGCGTGGTGCGGGCGTTGTCCAGCCATGCCATGGCCGCATCCTCACGGGCCGATCGCACGGCGATGTTGCCGGGGTCGATCCGGAACGCCTGACCCAGGGCAGTCCATGTCGCGGGGTAGTCGCCGGCCCGGCTCTGCAGGGCGCCGGTGGCGAGCAGCTCGCGCACCCGTGTCTGACGGGCGCGGTAGTCGGAGATGAGCACCACCACCTGGCGGGCGGCCAGCGCGAGGGAGAAGATCGCCGTGAGGCCGGCGACGATCTTGAGCAACCGCGTGACCCGGCCCTGCGGCGGCGCGTCAGTCGGAGTTCCAGGTGGCCCGGACGTCGGGTTCGGAGGCATGTTCCGCGACCGTGGTGGTGGTGGCGGCGAAGCATGGGGGCTGCCGCCGCGCCGCCACCCAAGCTAGGGCCGCGCCCCCGCCGCCGCAACGCGATCGGTGCAGCGCCCCTATCCCCCCTCTTGCCCGCCAGCTCGATGTGCGCCTGACAACCGGGCATTCCCGTGCGACGCGGAGCTCCGAGCGCCGCGCCAGGCCGGGGTCTACCGGCCGCGCGGTTTCGGCTTGAACTCGGTGATCGGGCCGAACGGGATGAATCCCAGACGCCGGTAGATGGAGACCCCGTCGGGCGCGGCCTGCAGCACGGCTTGCCGGCAGCCGGCACTCCGTGCCTCCAGCAGCGGCACGAGGGTCATCGCCGTCCCGATGCCGCGGCGCCGGCATTCGCTGAGGGTGGAGACGTTGTAGACCCCCGCGAGGCCGTTGCTCAGGGTGACTTCAGCGGTTGCGACGGGGACGCCATCCAGCCATCCGAGATAGAGGACCTGCGGGCAGCGCGGATCCAGGAGCCTGGCCGTTGCGAGGGTATAGAACCGTGTCACGTGCGGGTCCGGCGGGGTCCAGTTCCCCGCGGAGAGTGCCGCGAACTCCCGCAGCGTCTCGGCCGATCTCACCCGTCGGACCTCGAACCCTGCTGGGAGGTCCGCCGATTCGGGCAGCCGCGAGAGGTCGGCGACCATCGCGAGCTCCGTCTCCGCAGCCTCCAGGCCAGCGCCGAGCAGGATGTCGCCCAGTTCGGTCGGGCGGGCGCCGGGAGCCATCCACCAGGAGAATGGTCGTTCCCCGAACCGGGCGATGGCCCAGGTTACTCTGCCCGCCGCCTCCTCGGCTTCCATGCGGGCCCGGCAGACGAAGTTGAAGGTGTCGCACGGCAGGCCCGAATCGGCCACCACGAGGTCCGGCCTCCCATGGGCCGTGGCTCCCGGAAGCGCGGGGAGACACCAGGTGGCATGCAGCACCAGGTTCTCGTCCGCCGCATCGGCAAGGGCGAGATCAGCGGGCGAGGCGGCCATCGACGGAGTTGCGGCGGCGTGCCCGGGCGGAAGGGGAGGGGAGGATCAGGGCTCTGAATCGGAGCTGGACAGCGCGGGGCAGTCCGCACGCAATGCCACGATCTCGGTCTCCCCTGTCGCACGCCCTACGGAAGTCGCACGCATCCGGCTTATCAGGGGGCACCCGGCTCGCAGGGTCATCCGCCACAGCGTGGTCTGGACGGTGTCGCCATGTACCGTGGCGGTGGCCAGGACCAGCGGGCCCAGCCAGTCGCGCAACGCGGCCGAGTCCCGGTCGATGGCGCGGGAGATCCAGGTGGCGGGCTGGCCGGTGTCGACCGATCCGGCCGTCCGCTGCCGCTTCGGCGTTTGGGCGCTATCGACTGCCTCGATGGGGAGAGTCCCAGGCGGTCCGGGGAGCGGCGGCCCTCGGTCGCCCAGGGCGCGGCTGATGAGGTCGTGCAGCTCGCCGTACGCACCGCCCCCGTGGTTGGGCTGGGTGTAGGTGGTCAACCCGATGCCGAGCAGTAGCAGGGTGGCGAGAACCGCGATGAGCTTGGGGAAGAGCGTGGCAGCCATGGAGACAGGTCCTCACTGCGGCGCGCCCCGGCGCGCTCCGTTCCGGCAAAGCTACGAGCCCTGGCGCCGGGCATCAACACCACCGATCCGCCTCGGCGGGGTCAGGTCGGAGCGAAGCCGATCCACAGCTCCTCCACCACGATGCAGGCCTCACGGGCCTCGGCCATCTCGCTGGAAATCTCCTGGTCGCCGACCAGGGCCTCGTAGTGTCCTGCCGGCATCGACTCCTGGCAGGTGGGCGCCAGCGTCACGCCGAGGGTCATGCCGGGGCCGAGGATCCTGTCGAGCCGGCCGCCGTCCCAGGAACCGGCCCGCCCGCCGTAGTCCCAGCCAAAGCCGTTGAACCGGAACGGGCTGCCATTCAGCTCCATCAGCCGGGCGAGCGGTGTTCCGATCGTGAGACCGCCGGGGAGTCTCCAGCGCGTGCCCCGGCTCCGGATGAGAACGGTGGTCGGTTTGGTGAAGCCGATGGTGTCGCTCCAGTATACCCACGCGCGCCGGAGCGAGTCCGCCGGGAAGAGCGTGACCCCAGGGGTGAGGATCCCTTCACCGACGTCGAGGGTACCGGCAACGGCAGACGCCTTTCCGAGAGCGCGCTGCAGTTTGGCGAGGGTGGAAGTCCGCGTCACCGGCCCGATCCGCCGCCCGGGAACCACCCGCAACAGGGCGCCCTGACCCGACAGCGGAGCCGGGAGAGACAGGAACAGGAAGAGCAGACCGCGGATACGCATCAGTCCCACCAGAGGTAGAGGCACCGCCGATCGCGCCTGCCGCAGCCGGGCCTTCGAGGACGACCGGAAACGAAGGGATGGCGATGGCTGGCCGTCGTGGCCTCGCGGCAGTCCGATCGACTACCAGGTGAGGTTCGCGCCGGCGGAATGCGGCGCATCGAGGCTGGCGGCGGCGAGCACCGCTCCGGATGGATCGAGAACTCGCACGACCACCGTATCGGCGCTCTCGATCAGGAGCTGGCCCGTGCGCACCCGCAATTGATTCAGCCGCACCACGAACGGGCTCGGATCGGTCGCGCTGCACGTAAGAGTCTACAGCGCGACACCGAAACGGCGGCGGTTCATCCGGTTCCCTTCAGGGCACTTCGAAGATCAGCCCGTCGGCGTCGTAGTATCCTTCGGCATCGGCTTGCAGCAGGCCGCTCCGGTTGCTGAACAGCCACTCCCACACCGGGTCCAGCGATTCCAGCGACCCATCGGAGCCACTCGCGGCGTTGAGCACCTGGACCGCGAAGATGGCATTGGCGGTGGCGAGCGCATCAGCGACCTTCGCCTCTCCCGGTCCGCTTCCCTCCGAGGCGGACTCCTCCAGCTCCGCCAGCTCGTCCTCAAACAACCCGTCTCCGGGAATGTTGACCTGAATCCCCGCGATGGGGGCGCCCGCGAGGCTCAGCGTTGCCGCGTTCGACTCAAACTCCAGCTTGTAGCGGGGATTGGCCAGCTTGAGCGAGGCAGCCAGATCCGCCAGGTCCACAGGCCCCGGGTCGGTGATCAGGAAGCGCATGTAGTAGCCCACCTCAGCCCTCCGGAGAGAGCCCTCTCCCACTTCTCTCGAGCGTCGCGCGGCCTCGCGGAATGGAATGAGGGTCCGGCCCAAGCTACTCGCCCCGCGGGGCGTGCGCGAGAGCCCGCGCCGTTCACGCGCCGGGCGCCGTCCCATTCGCCTGAGGTGCCAGCGCGCCGGTCGCTGACGGAGGCCGCCTGGTCGACGAGGTCAGCGCTGCATCAGTCTCACTCCGAGGATGACGAGCGCGGCTCCGAGCAGGCGCGCGGGGGTCGCCTCCTGGCGTGCGAAACCCACCCAGCCGAAATGATCGAGCACCAGCGAAGCCAGCATCTGGCCGGCCACCACGCTGGCGATCATGGTCGCCGCGCCCAGTCGGGGCGCGAGGATCACCGCCAGCGCGATATAAGCCGCTCCGAGGAGTCCGCCGATCCAGTGCCAGGCCGGCGCCTGGGAAGCCGCCCGTGCGGCCGGCAGCGGGACCTGAAAGACGACGATCAGGACTCCGAGGGCGAGGGTTCCAACCAGGAAAGAGGCGAATGCCGTGGTAAGCGGATGACCAAGCGTCAGCCGGAGCTGCGCATTGACGCCCGCCTGGACCGGCAGCACGAATCCGACGACGATGGCAAGCAGGATCAGCGGCATGAAGGGGCTCGGCTGGAGAAAGTGGGCGGCAGGCTCCGGCAAGCGTCAGCGATCCGCCAAGGCCCGGGCCACGATGCCCGGTACCTCGCGGCGGAAGGGGAGGGAGTCCCTCGGCGGCCAAGATAGCAGTGGGCAATCGGCACGGAGAAAAGTCCGGCCGCGTCCGCGTGAAATTATCCAGCAAGAAGCGGATATCCGCCGGCCTGGGTCGTCGACACATTACTCTCGGCCATTGGCGGACCGCCGCGCCCGCCCTCTCACTGCTCCTGACTGAGGTGATGATGACGCACGTGACAATAGACCCGGCCATCCTCTACTTCGGCACTCCCGTAGTGCTGGTCAGCACGCTCAACGAGGATGGTACGCCGAACCTCGCTCCCATGTCCTCCGCCTGGTGGCTGGGCCGGAGTGCCGTGCTCGGTTTCGGAGCTCGGTCGCACACCCCGGCGAACCTGCTCCGCACCAGGGAGTGCGTGCTGAACCTCCCTTCCGTAGAACAGGTCGCGGCGGTCAACCGGCTCGCGCGTACCACGGGCTCGTCTCCTGTCCCACCCTACAAGGTGGCCATGGGCTATCGCCACGAAAAGGACAAGTTCGAAGTCGCTGGACTGACCGCGGTTGCGGCGGACCGTGTCGGACCACCGAGGGTAGCCGAGTGTCCGGTCCAGTTGGAGGCCGTGCTCGAGGGGAGCTTCCCCCTGGCCGAGAGCGATCCCGATCGCCGGGGCAAGCTGGTCGCGCTGGAGGTGCGCGTAGTCCGGGTGCACGTGGCGGAGCACATCCGCATGGCGGGATACCCGAACCGGATCGATCCCGAGCGCTGGCGGCCGTTGATCATGAGCTTCTCCCAGTTCTTCGGGCTCGGCGGCATGGTGCATCACTCGACTCTGGCGGAGATCTCCGAAGAGGCCTACCGGCCGCGGCCGCTCAGCCCGGTGCCGACTGCCCTGGCCTCCTGAGGGGGGCCGAGCGCCCGTCCGTCCACGGCAGTGACCGAGCGTCGAGAGGATTTCGCAACAAGGACTCTGAGAGCCCGGGCACATCTACTTCGGCGGGTCGAGCCGTTCGGTGCGTTGCTGACTCAGCAGCCGCTCCGTGAAGTCGAGCCGCTCGTGCGTCTCGCTCAGCTCCTGTCGCAGAACCGCGACGTCGTCCTCCAGCGCGGAAAGCCGGGCGGCAACCTGGGGGTCCTCTCGCGGTGCGCGGGTGGAGGCCGTGACCCTGGCGATCTTCACGGCCGCATACGCCGCGATCGCCACGATTGGAATGAGCACGGAGAGGGCGCCGGGATCCATGAAGCCTCGGTAGGGATCAGTGGGGCTGTCCTGCGCGCAAAGTTATCGGATTGAACAGGGGGCCGCGAGTGGCGTCTCAGAGGGTGGAGAGCGCCACGCCGGCTACCCGCCGGATGCGGGCGATCTGCCGCAGGTGGACCAGATCATGGCCGGCGTATATCGGAATCATCTGCCCCAGTGGCTCCTCGCCTCGCTCCGAGTGCAGCATCACGCGCTTCAGGTCCTGAGGTGTCGCTCGGCGCAGCAACCGGAGATTGGCCTGCCGGAACAGGGCGAATTCCTGCAGGGCGGTCGGCAGGTCGCTCTCCTGGTACGCCAGTCGCTCCGCCCACCGATCCTGGTCGTAGCCGGGAATCGTGGGAGCATCGTGGGCCAGGATCATGCGGAAGCGGAAGGCTCCCACCAGCTCGGAATCGGCGAGATGCTGGACCACCTGCCGCACCGACCACTTGCCCGGGCCTTCGGGTCTCGACTCCTGCTCGGGAGTGAGGCCGGATGCGGCCTGCCGCAGGGTGGTGGGGGTCTGCTCCAGAACCTCGAACGGGTCCCGGCGCCCCAGCGCGGCGAACAGACTGGCGACGTATGCCTGGAAGGCACTGGCAGCGGCGGGGGCGGGCTGTCGCATGCGGAATTCCGGATTCGTTGGTGATCCTGTCGGGCCTCTGCACCATCATTGTACGAGTCTTGGGGCTCGGTCCCGAGCGTCCTGGAGTCAGCCGGCGGCCAGCGATTTCCGGAGGAAGTGACGGCGGAATCCACGCGGATAGTCGTCCAGAACGCCGAAGACCTCATATCCCAGCGCCTGGTAGAACGCCGGCGCCTGGAAGTCATGGGTATCGAGAAAGACGCCGTGACAGCCTCGCCGCAGCGCCTCCGCCTCCGCGCGCGCCAGCATGGCGCGGCCGTATCCTCGGCGTTGCACGGACTCTTCGACCCAGAGGAACTCGATGTGCAGCCACCCCCAGCCGCTTTCACCCACCAGGCCGCCCCGGAGCTCTCCCTCGGCGTCGCGCAGGAGCAGCGTCAGGGGCAGCCATTCCGGGTCGGGTGCATGCCTGCGGTTATAGGCTCTGAGCCCGCCCAGCACCGCCTCGCGGTCGGCCGGGGAGGCTTCGGCTTCGAGCCGTATGGTCAGATCGTGCATGGGGACGTCGAGAGAGTGCGCGTGAGATCCTGGCGGGGGCGCTCGGGCGGTCTCAGCTCCGCGGGACCCGGAGTGGTGTGGCCCGGCCCGGCGGAAGCCACTGCAGCCGGTCGCCAAGGCCTGCCGCCGCGAAAGCCTGCTCCACCTGGGGCCGTGACTCCGTGAAATGCTCCCAGCCCTCATAGTGTACCGGGACAATCGTCGCGGGGTGAAATTCCCGCGCCAGGGCCACGGCATCCGCGGCGGTCAGAGTCAGCGGCGACGGGCCCGCCACCTTGACTTTGGCCGCTCCGAGGAATGCGACGACCGCCTGGATCGGCCACTGCCGATGCACCGCCTCCACCTCCTCATACCATACGGTGTCGCCGGTGACGTAGATCCCGTCGGCCGGATCATCCCGCCAGTGCAGCAGGAATCCGATGACAGGACCACGATCGCCGTTGGGCGGGCCATGGCGGGCGGCGGTGGCGACGAGATGAAGAGTCCCTCCCTCCGGCCCGGGGAGGTCGGTCTCGTCTCCGGGCCTCAGGCCGCGCGCGCCGTGGCCGAGCCGTTCGGCGCCGGCGATGGTCGTCAGCACCTGGGAGGCCTGTGAAAGCAATGCCCGCCCGGCGTGATCCAGGTTGTCGAAATGATGGTCGTGGCTCAACAACACGGCATCGATCGGTCCGAGCTCGGTCGCCGGCAGTGCCGGACCCAGCGTCTTGCGCAGCGTATACGCCGCGGTGGGGTAGCTGGTGTCTCCAGGGTCGAACGTGGGATCTGTCAGCAGTCTGAGACCCCTCCATTCGATCAGGAGCGTCGGACCCCCGATATAGGTGAGCCGCGGGGCATCAGGCACTTGAATGTGCTCCATGGGCTGAGATCCGGCGCGCCGCCACCAGGGCGATGACCAGGGCCGAGGGAAACCACACCCAGGCCAGCTCGGTCGCGATGACCCGCGTCATGCCCGGCCGGAACAGGCCGGCGAGCCCGATGGGGGCGACGGCGATCGGGCGCCAGGGAAAAAAGTACCTGGTCGGCTCGAACGGAGAGAAGAAGGCGATGCCGAGTCCGCCGTCGGTGAAGGCGTCGAGGAAGCCGTGAGAGGCAGTGGCGAGCGCCAGAAATGCCCAGACGCCGCTGGGGCCGAGGCTGCCCGCCCCGCGGCGGTATCCCAGGGCTACGGTCAGGGCGGCGAGCAGCGCGGCGAACGTGAGGCTGTGGGTCAATCCCCGATGACCGAGCAGGTCGCCATAGCGGATGCCGAACCCGAACCCGATCACGTCGGCATCCGGGAGCATCGCAAAGGCCACCCCGGTTGCCCATAGATGCCGGGGAACCTCCGGGCGAAAGAAGACGGCGCCCAGGGCCAGTGCGGCGACGGCGTGGCTCGGTGCGGTAGGCACGGGAGGAGCCTGGTGTGAGAGCGCGGGTACAACCGCCCGGCTAGCGACCTCCGCGGCGGTGCTTTTTCGAGCGTCTGCCGGAGCGCGTTGGGACGGCTAACGGGTCTCCGACGGGAATGACTCTCGGCAACTGTTCCGCCGCGCTCGCTGGCTCCCAGGCCGCGGGATCGGTGAGCTTCCCGAGGCGCTCGCGGGCCTGCTTGCCGGCGAGTGTATCGGGAGCGCGCATCGCCGACAGGAGCGTGGCATATCCACCCGGACCGCCGGAGGCCTCCGGCGGGCAGGCCCCGGCGCCGCCGAGGAGGGCAGGAGCGGTGAGTGTCGGCGTGAAGGGCGCCACGCCCTGAACGGTCAGGTGGTGGATCCAATCGTCCGCGAAGTCGTAGATGTACGTGAGGCTGGAGCCCTGGCCCAGGCTCAGCTGGTCCAGCGAGACACTCCGGGGATCGACCGCCTCGGGGGCGGCGCCGTCCGAAGGCTCGGCGTAGTTGCGGCCGGCGATGTCGAAGCGATACGGATGGGTCCGCTTCCACCCCATCGCGAGCTGAATCACCTGGTGCAGCTGGTCAAGGCTCAGGCTGCCGGGCACGCTCACGAGTCGCCACACCGGAGGGGTGACTCCCAGCAGGGTGATCTGAAAGGTGTAGCTGTTTCGCGCCGCGCCGCCACGCTGGGACATACGACTCCTCATGCTTCGGTCAGGCCGCGCCTCGAAACAATCTCCCGGTGGCGGGACGCCAAGGCAAGGCCGCGTGCCTCACACACGGCGAGGCCCGGCGGCCCGGGCGGATCTTTCTCGTCTCATCCCTGCTGGGCGGCGGAGCGACGGGCCTCGGCCAGGTAGCCCGGCTTCAGATCGAGCAGATTGGCCAGCTTCCGTACCAGGTAGGCCTCGTGATCCGCAATGGTCCCGTCGGCCAGAATCACCCCCCACATGACTTCGGCCAGGACCATCTTCTGGCCAAGATCGTACTGCTCGTTGATGAGGCGGGTGAACTGGAAGTGATCGATCGATTGTGCCCGTTGCGCCTCCGCGAGCGCGATCAGATCGGTGGCCGTGGCCTCGTCCAGCCCGAAGTGCCGGACCAGGGCGTTCTGAATGTGCACCCGCTCGGACTGGGAGAACTCGTTGTCCGCATGGGCCAGCTCCAGCAGGAGCGCACAGGCCGCGAGCTGGACTTCCGGATGGGCCCGTTCCCCGGCCCGGGCGGCTCCGGGCGTCATGTGGCGCGAGACGAGCCGGCGGATGCCGTCGAGCATGGAGGTCAAGGCCGGATCTCCGACATGAGGGCCAGGGTGTTTCCCTCGGTATCGTTGAAGAAGGCCATCCAGACCTCCCGGTCGGGCAGCCGGGCGACCAGGTGAGGCTCGTCGCGGAATACCACGCCGCGAGAGACCAGGACCCGGTGCATCCTGTCGATGTCCTCGACCGAGAAGTACAGGATGGAGCCGGCGTGGTCGAACTCCTTGTCGGCCGCAACGTCGAGCAGGAGCCGCACCCCGCCGGCGTCGAAGAAGGCGAGCTGGGGCGGCGCCTGGAACAGGAAGGGGAGCCCCAGCGCATCCCGATAGAACCGAATGGCGCGGTCCAGGTTCCGCGCATTCATCGCGATCTGGCCGATGCGGGAGAGCCCGAGGGTGGTTGCGGCGGTGGTTTCGGTCACGACGAGTCCTCCTCCTGCATGCCCGGCGGAATCAGCCCGGAATTGGCCGTCCCGGCCGGGTTGCTCGATAGGGTGTGCCAGACACACCCTGGAAATCAAGCTGCCGGAGGAATCGGAGGGAGGCAAGGTCCCCAGGGAGAAAGGGAGGAGCCGCCTCCAGGACCGGGACCACGCTAACTTTCTGACGGAAGAGCGACCCGGAACCGGCCAGAGCACGCAGCTCACAACTCGCAGCGCATTGCCCACCGCCATGGTCCCTGAGCACCAACCCCTCGCACCAGGTCCTTCCTGGGCGCTGTTCGAGACCGCGATCGGACTGTGCGGGATCGCCTGGGGACCGCGCGGCCTCGTCGGCGTACAACTGCCGGAGGAGAGCCTGGTCGCGACGCAGGCGCGGATGCTCCGGCGGTGGCCGGAGGGGCTGGAGAGCGACCCGCCGGCGGAGGTCCGCCAGGTGATCAACGGGATCCGTGCCCTCCTCTCGGGCGAGCCAGCGGACCTCTCCACGGCCCCGCTGGACCTCGGGGCCGTTCCGCCGTTTCACCGCCGAGTGTACGAGATCACCCGCGGAATCCGCGCCGGTGAGACGCTCACTTATGGCGGCGTTGCGGCGCGGCTTGGAGAACCCGGGTCCGCTCGAGCCGTCGGTCAGGCGCTGGGCCGCAATCCGTTCGCGGTGGTTGTTCCCTGCCACCGCGTGGTCGCGGCCGGAGGCCGACCAGGAGGGTTTTCGGCAGCCGGGGGCGTTATCACCAAGCTCCGGCTGCTGGAGATCGAGCGGGCCGGGCCGGGTGGCCAGCCCAGCCTGTTCAGCGACTTCCCGGCGCCCGCGGCCGACCGGGGCTGAGCTCTATCACCACTAACATGCTGGGAAATGGAGTCGGCGACCGGCGCGGGAAGCGCCAGTCGCCGACGTGCCGCGATCGCGCGGTAGCTCAGTCGCGCGACAGCGGGAGCCGTTCCTGGTCCCGTTGCCGCGAGAGCAGGCGTTCGGCGAATCCCAGCCGAGCTTCCAGGCCGGACACCGCGTCACCCTTCGGAGCAAATCCGCTGGCGGCGCTCAGCGGGCCCGTACGAGGCGGGATCGGCGGGCCCGCGCGCGGGCCGGTTGTGCCCCGGTGACGATCTTGGGTGGCCGGCCGGTGCGCAGCAGGCCCTCGAGCCAGGCGTCTGCGGCGGCCCGGGCCTTCGCCTTGCCTCCGCAGCGAGTGTCGCTGAAATACGCCTTGTACTTGGGGACCCAACCGGTCTTGGTGCGCAGATAGCCGATGCGGACGAGATAGCCCTGCACCTTGGGATAATCAAGCCGGACCATGCCAGGAGGGAGACGGCGCCCACGACGCGGAGCTGGCGGGGTGATCTTCAGCCGTCGCCTGACCTTCGGCGCCGGGCGGCGGGCAAGGGACTTGGTAGCCATGCGTGATCCTGTCTCGAGGGTATGGGGCCGGGCGTCGGTGAGAGTCAGGGGGGCTCTCGGACGCTGGTCGGCCCAGAAGCGGAGGTAAGACCGGGAATCGGTCCCGGGGCTAACAAATGTACGGGAATGTGGGAAAGTGACAAGGGGCCCGGCGCGGGGCATCCTGAAGGAGGCTTCGGGCGCTAGTTAATGAGTAGGGGGGCTTCTGCTATGAGCTATGGGCTATGAGCTATGAGCTATGAGCTATGAACTATGAGCTATGAGCTGCGCGCGTACCCCACAGCTCACAGCTCATAGCTCATAACTCAGGGCCCACACCTGCACCCCGACTCTCACAGCGATCCCTGCCCCCGATCCGCCAGCGCGAAGCTGCCGAGGGCGCGCTCGCTGGTGGTGAGCTGCTCGCAGCGGCGGTCGAGCGCCTCGTAGTCCGCGGAGAACGCGGTCCTGAAGTCGCGCCAGGATTGCTCGCTCAGCCAGAAGTCGAGCGTCACGAAGCGTCCGGGGTGCTCGCGGTCCCGATACAGCTCGCTCCCGCGATATCCTGTCCCCTGGCGAAAGAGCTGGGCCCAGAGCCCCGTGGGGCCGTACGCCTCGATGAACGCGGTCGTCTGGTCCTGCGGGACCGTGAACTCCCAGATTGCGATGTACGGATCGGCGGACATGTGCGGGCGGTGGTGAGTTGCCGTTGGCGCGCGACCTGCTTCGTGAAGGTAGGCCCGGTTCGACCCAGTCGCAACATAGGTCCTGGAGCCGGCAGACAACCTGCCCGGCAGCTCAACGCGGGCCAGCCGGGTTTCGCCTACCGGTAGGCCGTTGACCAGGCGATCAGGGTCTGGGCCGCCACGTAGGTCACCATGATCACTCCCTGGTCGAACCGGAAGGGTCCGCGGAAGCGTCGCAGGGCCAGGGCCCCATCGGACAACAGGAACAGCACCGCGCCCATGGCGGCGAGCATCGCACCGGTGGTGCCGAGCAGGCTCCCCCGTGCCAGCGCCCTCCACGCCATGGTCACCAGCACCGCGACGTAGGCCACCACGGCCGGAGCGAGCCGCTTCGGCAGGGGCCGGATCCGGTGAAGGAAAACGAGCGCAAACACCAGCGGCGGCACGATCCAGCCGGGCGCGGCCAGGGGCCGAAGTCCGGTGGTAAAGGCGAGGACATACGCCAGATGGGCCAGCAGAAAGCTCAACAGCCCGGCCACGAAGTGGTCCCGTGGCAGCATGAGCCAGATGTCTCCCAGCAGGGAGAGACCCAGGCCCACCACGACCGCCCCCTGATAGCGTGGCCCTGCCGGCGCCGGGGCGAGGAGACCGACCGCGAGGAGCAGCCCGGTTGTGACCGGCTTGAAGAGGTAGATCTGCCACTGCGGTCCCCGGGAATCGGCCCGGAGGTGGGCGGCGAGCGAGATCCACGCCAGCAGCGTGAGCGCCCCGAGCCCGGCAGGGCTCATCTCACGGCGCCGGCTCTCGCGTCCGGCCGATCGGGCCGAGATGCGTGGAGTGGAAGCTCGAGGGGAGCTTGAGCCCGTACCCCAACGTCCGGTCCATGCCGATGTGCGCCCCCCAGATCAATGCAATGCCCAGCCACAGCTGGCCGAGCCACAGAAGCGACATGGCGCCCAGCACCACGGGGCCAACGTAGTTGTGGACCAGGTTGTAGGCGGCCGCCCCCACCCTGGGGTTGCGCAGGTACCCCAGCGTCGAAAGGTCGGGGCACAGGAGGAGGGCGGCGAAGAACAGCCATCCGCGGTTCGCCCATTGGCCGTACGCCGCAACGGTTGCCAGCAGAACCGCCAGGCCCTCCAGCCGGAGCAGGCTTCGGACGGATCCTTGCGGTTGGTCCATGCGTCTCTCCATGAATCGGCTCAGGTGGGGAGGTCTCTGACCCGCCACAAGCCGAGGCTCTTGTCGGAAAAGCGTCCCGCCCCCTCGGTGCAGCGCTCGTCGATCAGCTCGAGCGGTTCCGGAAAGTTGAACGGCGGGATCTGAAAGTTGAGCGGCCGCCAGTCCCCGGTGACGATGTCGCGATTGACGGTCTCTCCGGGGAAGGTCGTTGTCAGAAGCCAGGTGATGTCGCTGCGACGGATGTTGGCCAGCGCCAGACGGATGTCCTCAATCGACAGGTGAACGAGGCAGTCCCGGCACAGCAGCAGATCGGCCGCGGGAAGACTCGAGGTCGTCAGGTCCAGACGCAGGAAGCTCCGGTGTGGGCCCGCATAGTCTCGATGGCATTGCACCACCAGTTCCTCGAGCAGGTCTCCGCCGGTATACTCGATGCCGCTCAGCGGCACGGTTGCCATCCAGCGCCAGTCGCCGCAGGGCAGGTCGAGCATGCTCCGCGCCCGGTGCCTCCGCAGCAGTGAGGGCAGCTCCGTCCGGAGAGCGCCGGTCTGCTCCAGGCCCGACCCCGGGCCGGACCGGGAATCGGGCCCGGCCCAGAGGTTGGTCCGATAAGCGTGACGGAATGCTTCGACCCGATCGAACAACTGCCCGCCAGCCGCGCGGCGCGCGAAGTAGTCGGGATCGAAGGGGACGGAGTACCGGCGATCGGTCATGGCATACTCGCGGGCTCGCCCGGTAAGTTAGTGCGCTTGCTGGTACCTGGAGTCACCCAAACCGAGGCCCGGCCGTTCCGGGCGGGAGGATGCGATGCTGCGCTCGGCCTGCTGGTCCACGCTCGGCCTTGCGGCCACCCTGGCAGGGTCACTCTCCGCCCAGAAACCCACGACGGTGGATCCGTTGTGCGAGCGGGTGCTCCCGGTAGCGGTGGTTGAGCGGATCGCCGGCCTGTCACATCTGGCGCTCGTGCCGCGGCGGTCCATGCCGACGGCCGGGGGAACCTGCAACTACGTGGGTGACGACCACCGCATGGTGGTGCTGCTGACCGTACTGGACGAGCATGCACGGGCCGAACAGGCCTATCTGCGCTACAAGTCCCAGCCGGCATACCAGGAGAATCAGAAGGAGGTCCGCGACCTGGGCGATGCCGCGTTCACCGGAGGGGCCTACGAGCACGAGCTCGTGGCCAGGAAGGGCAGCAAGGTAATCATGCTGGCCTCGATGGTGCGCCGCGACAAGGCCACCCGAGAGACCCATCCCACCGTCTCGCGTGAGCAGCTGCTCGGCCTGGCGCGTGAGGTAGTCCCGCGGCTGTAGCGACCCCGTCGGGACCTGGGGAGGTGTGTCCCGGGCGTCCACGGGGGTACGGCGGGTCGAGGCCGCTCAGTCCGCGGAGAGATCGAATTCCAGCATGGTGGAAAGTGAAGGCGCTTCCACCCCGCCCAGCGAGCGGTACACCGCCATCGCCGCCGCGTTCTCACGATCGGTCAGTACCCAGGCCTGGACGCACCCGAGTCCGCGCCCGACTTCCAGCAGGGCGCCGAGCACGGCCGTGCCGATCCCCTGTCGTCGGTGAGTCGAGGCCACTCCAAGCTCGTTGACCCACAATTCGGCCGGCTTGTCGGGGTGGACGTAGTGCACGCCCGAGGCGAAGCCGACCACGGTTCCCTCCTCCAGCGCTACCGCGAGGTGATGACGCGGGTCGGCAAGGAACTCCGCGGTCAGCCGCCGATCGACCGGGTTATCGAACACATCTGGAGCCACGCGGTCGAGGAGCGCGCCGTCACCCTGCCCGAGGACTCTGATTTCGATGGTCACGAATGCGAGGGATCCGGTGGGAGATCATTCGGAGGAGGTACGCGTGATGCCGCGACCCATCCGCACGAATTCGATGGGAGTTCCATCGGGCAGGACGTCGGTGATCCGCTCCAACTCATCGAAACCGCAGGCGCGGTAGAGCGGAACGCCGGGAAGGGTGGCCATCAGCTCCAGTCGCCCGAAACCGGCGCCCAGGGCGGCGTCGACACAGGCGTCGAGGAGACGCCGGCCGATGCCCCGGCGCGCCTGATCCGGCGCGACGAAGAACGCACGCACGCGGGCGGCATCCACCGCCGGATCGAGCCACTCGGACGGACCCACCGGGCGCTGGTCTCCGCCGTAGAGTGTCCGGCGCCTGCTCCAGCCGCCGCATCCCACGATCCGATCGCCATCCTGGGCCACGAAGTAGGTGCCATCCTCCAGCAGCCGGGAATCGACGCCGAAGACGTAGCGGATGGCTGCATCGATCTGCCCGGGCGAGTAGTACCCGGCGCTGAGCTTCCTCGCCGACCGCTCGATGAGAGGGTTGAGCACGGAGATGTCGGCCGGAACGGCCTGCCTGAGCGTGATGCTCATGGGTCGGCTTCCTCGGCGGAGACCCTCACGGCGCCCGGTCGTGGCAGCGGCCCGTTTCCTCGGGTTCGGCTGCTCCGAATCGGGTCCGGATGAGCTGCGGAGCGCCCGCCGGCGTCCGGACCAGGATGAGGAGCGTCGAGTACTCGTCATCACACAGGTCCTGTACCGCCGGGCCACCCAGCGCGGCGATGATGGGGCCGAGTGTATTGCTGTGCCCGACAACCAGCACGGCCGAGCCGGGGGGCTGGAGGTTGATGACCCGGGCGACCCCCGCGGCGTGAGCCGGGAGGTCGCGGCCGGTCTCGATGACGGTGATCTCCAGGTGCTGCGCCCGCGCCGAAGGCTCCGCTGTGTTCCGGGTGCGGCGGTACTGGCTGGAGACGATGGCGGTGAGATGAACGGCGGACAGTGCCCGGGCGAGCGCGTCGGCTCTCAGCGCTCCAGCGGGGCTCAACTCCATGTCGCCCACTGTCGACGCCTTCTCGGCGTGACGGGCCAGGATCACCAGGCTCGCCTGGGCCTCGAGGGTGGTCGCCAGTCCGGCGAGCAGTAGAACAAGGAGACCCGGCCGCCGCATCAGGCGGCTCCCCCGTGCGATGGGACCGGGGCGAGCCGGCGCTCCAGCAGGTCCTGTCGGACCTCGAATCCATGTCGCAGATACAGGCTCCGGCTCAGGGCTGTGGGCCAGAGGAAGAGGGCATCATATCCATCGGCTTCACACGCCCGCAGACAGGTGTTCAGCAGCTCCGAGCCCAGACCGTGTCCGCGGTATTCCGGACGGAGGTACAGGCTGCTCACGTAGCCATGCCGTTCGGGCTCGGAGACCGGATTGGGCAGTTTCTCGATGGGTAGCAGCCAGACCATTCCGCACAGCACGCCGGCATCCTCCGCCACCCAGCAGCGCCACGACCCGGGTGTCGCAAGCCGCGCCGCCATCCACTGCTCACAGCGGCCGAGGAACGCGGGCTCGGATTCGGACGCGGGGTCCAGGGCGGCGCGGAACTCATAGCGCAGGCGGGCGAGGGCCGGAACATCGTGCAGGCCCGCGGCGCGAATGGTGCATGACGGAGAGGTCATCGATTCCTGTAGCAGGGGTGGGGTGATTCGCCAATCAGGCGCACCGCGCCGCCATCGCTGGCGCGCAGCGCGCGGGCGTATCAGTCACCTGCTCCGACAAGCTGGCCGTCGCGATGGGACGTGACAAGGCCCTGCTCATCGCGGCGTCTCGGTCCCCCATCGGTTGCGTACGGTCCGCAGATCCAGTCGATGGCGCGGTCGGCTGCCGCGAGAGAGGGGGGAGGCTGCCAGCGTGTCAGTCACTTCTTGCCGAGCCGCGCCACCAGGGGCTTCGGGGCCACGTGTCGCC
>Ga0153915_10001803_pt1 | contig 19673 bp, 16 predicted proteins | sample Opewatmetagenome_2_FD_107003 | JGI IMG/M metagenome (GOLD analysis project Ga0153915, IMG submission 107003) | Freshwater wetland microbial communities from Ohio, USA - Open water 3 Core 3 Depth 3 metaG | ecosystem: Environmental > Aquatic > Freshwater > Wetlands | place: USA: Ohio, Lake Erie...
CGCGGCCATGGCCGCCGGTCTCCTCACCCTCGGGCTCCTGTTGCTCCTCTAGCCAGGCGTCGGCCGGTGTTCCACGAGCACGACCGTGAGGTCGTCGGCGAGTGCGTGGCCGGCGGTGTGGTGGTCCAACTCGGCGAGCAGCGCCGCGAGCAGCTTCGGGCCATCGACCTCCCGGTGTCGGAAGCGGGCGGCCTGCAGCCTCTCGTACCCGAAGGGGTTTCCCGCTTCGTCGTGCGCCTCCACCAGTCCATCGGAGTACAGCAGCAGACGGCTGCCCGGCGGAAACGACACGCTGCGCTCGGGCGCAGGGTCCGGCCAGCGGTGCCCCAACGGTAGCGAGGAGAGCAGCACCTCTTCCACTCTCCCGTCCGCCGCCAGCAACACGCCGGGCTGGTGGCCGGCGCTCGCGATCTTCACCTCCCGGCGCTCGGGGTCTACCTCGGCGAGGGCGAATGAGACCATGCGCTGCCTGAGGCTCTGCCCGAGCAGCAGGTGATTGAGCTTGGAGAGCAGTTCGCCGCCCCGATAACCCTCCCCGATGAGCGTTGCGACCGCCGACTTAACCATCGCCATGAGCAGGCCGGTGGGCAGGCCGTGCCCGGCCACATCTCCGATCGATACCACCAGCCGCCCGGGTGCCAGCGGGAAAAGGTCGAAGTAATCCCCCCCGACCTCGGCCGCGGGCCGGAAGTGTGCGCACACCGCCAGCGGGCCAATGGAGAGCTCCGAGGGCGGGAGCAGGCTCTCCTGGATCTCCCTCGCCAGCTCCACCTCCCTCGCCAGCCGCTCCTTTTCGGCTACCTGGACCAGCATAGTCTTGACCGACTCGGTCATGGCGTTGAATGAGGCCGCCACGTCGCCGAGTTGGTCGCGGCGCTTGACCGGGATGCGCGCGTCGAGGTCGCCGCGAGCCACCGCGCGTTCGCCGCGCGTCAGCCGGGCCGTCGCGCGGGTGATCGCAAGGATCATGACCGCAGCAAAACCTACCGCGACGAGGTAGATCGAGCCGAAAACCGCACCCAGGATCAGAAGCATGGTCTTGGCCTCGTTGCCGACCGCCTCCGAAGGGCCGAAGAGGTCCTCGATCGCTCCGCGTGGAGAGAGCTTGATGAGAGCGAGAAACAGCGCGTTCTTGAGCTCCTCACCGCTTTCGAGCGCCCGCGGCGCCTTTCCGGTCCAGACCCACATTAGTCTCGCTCGCCGCCAGCGGCTGCCCTCAAGAGGCCTGGCGCTCAGCCACTCCCTTTCTACCTGCGTCTCGGGGACCGTCTGACCGTCGATGCGAAATGTCGAGCGCTCAGCCGGCTTGCCGGGAACGGGGATCGTGACGTTGCGTTCGCCTGCGGCCACCGCCGCGGCCTTCACCCCCGTCACGAACCGGACCTCGTACCAGCGCCCCCGTGCGAAAGCAGCGGCGTTGGTGATGTCCAGCGGCATCAGCACTGCCGCAACCGCGCCTCCCCGTCGTTCGACCCCGGCCAGGAACGCCGACCCGCCGTGAACGACCTGCCCTCGCCAGGACTCGCCGGCCCAGCGGGGCACCGGCAGCGCTGCCGCACCAGGACTGCGCCACTCGCCAGAGGCATCGGCGAGCAGCCACTCCTCGTGCAACCCCTGCTCTCCCGCCGTGCCTTTCCCCTGCAGGAGCTCGCGTGCGTGCGCTGCCCTGCCCTCTGCAAGCTCGCCAGCGGCCATGCCAGCACGCGCAGCCATCGCTGCGTTCCGTACTTCCATCTCGTTCCCAACGCGCGTTGCGGCGTATTGGCCCACCAGCACGTACCCCACAATCAGGGCGAGACCTGCGAACAGCGCGAACGGGGTCAGGCCGATGAGGAAGTACGAGATGAAGAGTCTCACGCCCACCCGGTAGGTGAGCCTGCGCCACAGTGACCGCGTCGCCCAGAACGTAAGCGGCACCGCAGCCAGGACGGCAAAGACCACCAGTACCTGGGCGGCTTCAGAACTAGGCGCGGCCAAACCAACGATTAGGGCGGCCACGGCCAGCGCGCCCAGGACGGCGAGGTAGCCGGTCCTCACCGGGTGTCCAGGAAACGCAGACCGAGAGACGCTCCCCACCTCTGCCATGCCGCTCCTTCCTACGCGAACGGTATCAAAAAGGTTGTCGAACCGGCGCTGAGGACGCGTGGTGACGCTAGGGAAGTTCAGCCCCGGACGGCGAGGCGCCTCCTGCTTCTTGCCTGCCTCTAATGCACGCGCCTGCGCCGGTTCTTGACGTAGTCGGCCAGGATGAAATCTCCCAGGTTGTAGGGGTTGGCGAAGTAGGCCCGGCCGCGGTTCGTGCGGGTGAGCTTCTCCACGAACTCCTGCAGCATCGGATCGGTCGCGATCATGAAGGTGGTGATAACCACCCTCTGGCGCCGGCACTGGTCCGCCTGTTCAAGCGTCCGATTGACGATCTTCAGGTCGAGGCCGATGGGGTTCTTGTAGATCCGGTGCCCCTCGGTGATCGCGGAGGGTTTGCCATCTGTGATCAGGAAGATCTGTTTGTTGGGGTGCTTGCGGCTCGCCAGCATCCCTCGTGCCACTTCGAGCGCCTCGCACGTGTTGGTGTGGAAGGGACCCGCCTGGATCCCAGTGATATCGGCAAGCTCGATGCGGGAGGCACGGTCGCCGAAGATGAGCACACCAAGGTAGTCCTTTGGGTACTTAGAGGTGATCAGTTCGGTGAGCGCGAGGGCTACCGTCTTGGCAGGGGTGATGCGGTCCTCGCCGTAGAGCACCATGGAGTGAGAGACGTCGATCGCGATCACCGTCGCGCAGGAGGTGAGGTGCTCGGTCTCGGTGATCTCGAGGTCCTCCTCTGCAAGTTCCAGCTCGCCGTGCGTGCGCTTGAGGGCGTTGGCGGTCGAGCGAATCCCGTCGATGGAGTGAAGCTCGTCGCCGAACTCGTAGGGCTTCGTCTCCGGGAGCTGCTCCGCCCCTTCGCCGGCAGCAGGGGTGGGATGGTACCCGGGGCCCGCCTTCTTGAGGTTCGAAAAGACCTCGTCCAGGGCGCTGCGCCGCAACTGTCGGGCGCCAGCGGTCGTGAGATCGAGCGCCCCCTGGCCGTCGCGCCCCAGCATCCCCTGCTCCTCGAGCTTTGCGAAGAACGCCTCCAGGTCCACCGCGTCGTCTATGTACCCCCGTGCATGCAGGTCCCGCATCCACTCCCTCGCCTGCTCGACGTTCCCAGCCGCCGCAATCAGCAGTTGGTTAAACAGCCGCAGGAGGTCCAGGCTTGCCAGGAGGCTCTTGATCAACTCGGGATCGAGGTAAAGGTAGCGGTGCCTCATGGTGACGAAGCCGACAGCCAACAGCCGACAGCCAACAGCACCGAGGTACGCCAGCCGAGCTGTAGGCTGTGAACTGTAGGCTGTGAGCTGTCAGTTGGCATCGGTCTGACCCTCGCCGCGGGCCACCCGGCGCATCAGCTGGAACTTCACCATCTCCTTGTAGCTCACTGTGCTATCGAGGTCCTCGCGGGCGAGCTTGAGGTGCTGGTGCAGTCCCTCGAGCACCAACTCGGCGGCGAACGCCCGCTCCTGCTTGGTTGCGGCTTGCTTCTCGACGAGCTTCATGAGCCCCGGCACGCGCGCGAGCTCGGCCTCGTACTCTTCGAAACGCTGCTCGTCCGAGAGCGTCACGCTGCCCCCGGCGGCGAACCAGGCGATGATTCCCGCGAACGGACCCTTGTCCTCCGGCGAGCCCACTTCTCGCCCCACCGCCGGAAACCTCGCAGCAAAGCGCTTCTTCACCGCCGCGCCGATCAGTGCCCGCGCCACGACCTCGGCCCCCTTCTGCTCGCCCTCGTACACCATCTCCACCTTGCCGGTGATCGCCGGCAGCAGCATGTGGACGTCGACCGCCCTCGGGTAGACCGGCTCCTCCCCGGTCGCCAGCGCCCGCCGCTCCAGGTTTGACACCAACAGCTCAAGCGCCGCGATCGGAACGCGGGCGCTCACCCCCGAGCTCTGGTCAACGAGCTCGCTATCGCGCGCCGCGAAGGCGATCTCCTCGATCAGCAACTCGACCTCCTCCGGGATCGCCACGCGCGGCCCGGGCCGCTGCCGCCAGGCTTCCTGCCGGGTTATGGTCATGGCGGTGGTCGCGTCCTTCGGGTAGTGCGTCAGGACCTGAGAGGAGATTCGGTCCTTGAGCGGAGTGATGATGTTGCCGCGACTCGTGTAGTCCTCGGGGTTGGCGGAGAACACCATCAAAATGTCGAGCGGGATCCGAATCGGGAAGCCCCGGATCTGGATGTCGCGTTCCTCGAGGATGTTCAAGAGGCCTACCTGGATTCGGGGTGCAAGGTCGGGGAGCTCGTTGATTGCAAAGATCCCGCGGTTGGTGCGCGGCACGATGCCGAAGTGGATCACCTCCGGGTCCGCGTACGTGAGGCGCCGCGTCGCTGCCTTGATGGGGTCGATATCGCCGATGAGGTCGGCGATCGTCACGTCCGGGGTGGCGAGCTTCTCGTTGTAGCGCGCCTCGCGGGGAAGCCACTCGATCGGCGTTTCGTCCCCTGCCTCCTCGACGATACGCCGAGCGCGCGTGGAGGTAGGGCCGAACGGATCGTCATTCAGCTCGCTCCCAGCGACGACCGGAATCTCGTCGTCGAGCAGTGCGGTCAGGGCACGCAGGATTCGTGTCTTTGCCTGCCCCCGCAGACCGAGCAGGATGAAGTCGTGCTGGGCAAGCAACGCGTTGACGATGCCGGGCAGGACGGTGCGCTCGTACCCCACGATCCCGGGGAAGAGAGGATTCCTCGCCGACAGCTTGGCGAGGAGATTCTCACGCACTTCCTGCTTGACGGGGCGCGTGACGATGCGAGCCGCCTTCAATCCCCCTAACGTCGAGGGCTTGGGGCCGATCACGTCTCACCGCCCGTTCCAGCGCCGAACAGGTGCTTGCCTTGCATCAGCCGGTACAACACCTGAAATGCCGGTTTGTTCCCGGTGTGGACAGCCGCCGGCCGCGATGTTAGGCTCCACATCGATCGGTAGTTAGGTTTCCATGCCCGGGAGCTGCCTGGACGTGGCGTCGTCTACAACGCGGCGGGTATGCCACCCGCGAAGGGAGATTCGGGATGATCGGAAAACCCATGGAGCAGGCCCTCAACAAGCAACTCAAGGACGAGCTGTACTCGGCCTACCTGTACCTCGCGATGTGTGCCTATCTCGAGGGGCTCAACTACAAGGGAATCGCCACCTGGATGCGCGTGCAGGCGCAGGAGGAGTACAGCCACGCGATGAAGTTCTTCGACTTCCTCCATGAGCGCGGCGGCGGCGTCACGCTGCTCGCTTTGGAACAGCCACAGACTCAGTGGGCGTCGGTGCTGGCCGCGTTCAAGGCGGCGTACGCGCACGAACGGTCGATCACGAAGAAGATCCACGCTCTCGTCGACAAGGCAACCGCCGAGAAGGACCACGCCACGGCCAACTTCCTCCAGTGGTTCGTCAAGGAGCAGGTGGAGGAGGAGGCATCGGCGGAGATAATCGTGAAGCGTCTCGAGGCGGTCGCCGACAGCCCTGGCGCCATTTACTACCTCGACCACGAGCTCGGCAAGCGGGGGAAGTAAGACTCTCCTCAGGCCGCAGTGGGCTGGATCCTGTGAACGGTCCCGCAGTGCGGGCACGCGATCTCACGACCTACGTACGCCGGAGGAAACTTCAGCCCGGTGCCGCAGGCGCAGGCGACGAAGGTGTACTCGTTCAGCCGCCACAGCATGTCGGTCGTCCGCCGCACCCGCTCGAGCCGGTTTCCGGCATCCGGCGCTCCGGGCGGGACGGCGGGCCGTTGCTCGGCTGAAGCCAGCGCCCGGAACGGGACTACGCCCACCGGCCTCCCGGTCACCCTCCGAAACGCCTCGTCATAGTTCTTCAGCCCTGCACCTGCTCCCATGGAGCGCAGGATGCGGATCCGCTCGGAGATCGGCGGGTGGGTGCTGGAGAGGTCGGCGAGGCCCCTCTGGCTCACCTCGAGGGGGTTGACGGTGTACATCGGCGCGGTGGCGCGCGTCGCGACCGTCAGTTTGGCGGTCGAGTGCGAGATCTTCTCGAGCGCGCTCGCCAGCCCATCCGGGTAGCGGGTGTACATCGCGGACGACGCGTCAGCCAGGTACTCCCGCCGGCGGGAGATCGCCAGGTAGATCAGTTGCGCGATCACCGGCGCAAGGATCATCAGCACGACGGCCACGACCAGGATGATCAGCTGCGCCTGCCCGCCCGAACGCGAGGAAGTCCGCCTCCGACCCCCGCCCCAGAAGAAGGCTCGCCCGCCGATGTCGGCCAGCAGCACGATGGTTCCCATCATCACGCCGACCATCATCATGTAGAGGACATCCCGATTGGCGACGTGTCCGAGCTCGTGGGCGATGACACCCTGCAGCTCGTCTCGGTTTAGCGTCTCCAGAAGGCCGGCGGTCACTGCAACCACGGCATGCTGCGGGTCACGCCCGGTCGCGAATGCGTTCGGTGCAGCCTCGTCGATGACGTACACGTCCGGCACCTTCGGCAGGCCGGCCGCGATGCTCATCTCCTCGACCACGTTGAAGAGCACCGGATTGTCCCTCTTTTCGATCCGCCGAGCCCGGGCGAGCGCGAGGAAGATCGAGTCACCCTTGAAGTAGCTGACCAGGGTGAGGCCTATCCAGACGAGGAACGCGATGAACAAGCCGCCAGCGCCCGCCCCGGGGGCAAGCGCCTCGGCCAGTGTGTACCCCAGAAGGAAGAGCAGGGCGGCCATCAGCACCACCAGGGTGGCGGCGCGGCGCTGGTTGGCGCGAACCAGTTCCCACACGGCAGGTCGATCCGGTTAGAACTTGACCTGGGGCGCCTGGCGCTCGGCGTCCGCCTCGACCTCGAAGAACTTCTCCATCTGGAAGTTGAACGAGCTCGCGATGATATTGGAGGGGAACATCTGGATCTTGTTGTTGATGCGCATTACGGCATCGTTGTAGTACTGGCGGGCAAATGAGATCTTGTTCTCGGTCGAGCTCAGCTCCTCCTGGAGCGCCAGGAAGTTCTGGTTCGCCTTGAGGTCGGGGTAAGCCTCGGCGACCGCGAACAGCGAGCGCAGCGTTTGCGACAGGGCGTTCTCCGCCTTGGCGCGCTCGGCCACGTCCCCGGTGACCTGGATCGCCTGCTGGCGCGCCTTGGTCACCGCCTCCAGTGTGCCGCGCTCGTGGCCCATGTAGCCCCTGACGGCCTCCACGAGGTTGGGGATGAGGTCGTGCCGCCGTTTCAGTTGCACGTCGATCTGACCCCACGAGTTCCGCACCTCGTTGCGCGAGCGGACAAGACCGTTGTACATCCCCATCACCCAGAGCGCCACCAGCACCACGACGACCAGGAAGACCAGGAAGATCATCGCTACACCTCCCCTTCACTACGTTTGGTTGAAAGTTCCGCCGCCGCGCCAGCCGCAGGCGCCTCGATGACTTCGCCCATGAAAGCCAGAACTGCATCCGGGTGCGAGCCGGGCGTGGGGGCCAGCTGGCGCATCAGCGCCCCGAGCTCACCATGGTCGAACCACAACCCGTGCGCGGCGCAGCGGTCCAACAACAGCCGCGCAGACACCCCCGCAAGGACCTTGTCCATCGCCCTGTCGCAGCGCGGGCACCGCCTCGCCTTCTCGTCGGTGGCCGCCGGCTCAAAGGCGGCTTCGCCCACCTCGAGGGACCTGCCGAGCTTCCCGGCAAGGAGCTCGAGTTCGCCCACGTCGAACCACAGCCCGTGGCACCACGGGCAGACATCGAGCTCGATGCTCTGACGCTCGGCGACGATGAGCGGTTCACGGCAAATTGGGCAGTCCATCGTGCTCCTCGGCATGGCACTGGGCGCAGACGAGCCGAAGCCGCGCTCAGTCCACCGGCCTCGCTGCGATTATACGGTGGGAGCCCGCCCGAGTTGCCTACTTCAGCGTATCGGTAGTCTCACGGAACATCACGCCCCGCCTCGCCAGCTCGGTCATCACGAACTCATAGCAGCCGGGCTCCCTCCCCAGGAACTCGGGCGGCGAGATCCCGGGGCGGCGGTACAAGCCGGACGCCAGCAGGCGCACCGCCGCCGTGCACGTGTACCCCGTGGTGCGCGCCATCGAGGTCGTTCGTGTGGCGGCGTCGTAGCGGTCCAGCATCTCAAAACTCCGACGCACGCGAAGTCCGGCCTGCACGCCCTCGATGCTCACCCGCATCGCGGTCAGATCCTGCTCGCCTTCGGCGAGATGCCAGAGCGGGAACAGCAGCCGGGAGGTCAGGTCGAGCGGCCGCACCTTCACGTCGGCGACCTCGATCGTTTCGGTCGCGAAGAAGCCGCTCTCCCGGAGCACGCGGATGCTCTCGATGTGGCCCGGATAGCGCATCGTCTTCTCCTGCATGAACGGCGCCTTCACGGTCGAGAGCAGGGTGCGCAGCCCATCGGTGTTGAAGGCCTCCAGGGTTCCGAGCCCGGGGAACTCCACCAACTCCGGCTCGGAAAGGGCCGGCACCGTGACCACTCGCCCTGCCACCACGTAGCGGGCCGGGCGCGTGTACTCCTCCAGTACGTCGGCGGGTGAGAAGGCCGCCTTGTACTCCCAGGGCCAGGTGCGTACGACGGGCAACCCGCCGACGAGGCAGAGGAAGCGCTCGACCGCGTCGAACTCGGACTCCACCCGGCCGAGAATCAGGTTGGAGCAGCCCGGCGCGATGCCGCAATCCACCACTGCCGGTACCTCCTTCTCCCGCGCAAGGGCGTCCAAAGCAAAGGGGTCTTCCGGGAAGAACGAGATATCCACGACGGGCTTGGCACATTCCAGGACTCGGCGAAGCGTGGCGAACCCCAGGTGTCCCGGCACCGCGCCGACGACCAGGTCCTGCCCCTCCACCACCCGCCGAACAGCCCCATCGGCGGAGAGGTCGGTCCGGACTGTCCTGACCCCGCTCTCGCCGGCCAGGCGCGCCAGGGCTTCCCGCGAGGAATCGACGATCGTAACTTCGAACTCGCCGCCCCGCGAAAGGTCCCGCGCAATCGCGCCGCCCACCAGCCCGGCCCCCAGCACCACGACCCGCATGCCCACCTCCCCTTCCCGCGCGCCAACTATAGCCTGACCCGGTACACTTGCTCCTGAGGTCGGGCCTGTGACCCGGCTCGGGCAGGGAGGTGTCCATGCGCCTGTACCTGATCCGCCACGGCAAGGCCGTCACCGCCGAGATCGTTATGCCCGACAGCGAGCGGCCGCTGGTCGCCGAGGGTCGGAAGCAGGTGATGCGTCTCGCGCAGCGCCTGCAGGGTCTCGCCATCCGCTGGAAGCTGATCCAGACCAGCCCATTCGTCCGAGCGCGGGAGACGGCAGCCATCCTGCGCGAGGCCGGGCTCGCCCCCAAGGCGGAGCCCGTGGCAGAACTTGCACCCGCCGGCGAGCTGACCGACTGGCTGCCCGCCCTTACCCAGTGGCGGGACGCCAAGAGTGGCGATCTCGCGGCCATCGGGCATTTCCCCAACCTCGCTCACTGGGCCGAGTCGTTGGCGTTCGGCGAGGCCCGCGGAAGGCTCGTCCTGAAGGCGGCCGGCGTCATCGCCCTCGAAATACCCCAGAGCGGCGCCTTGCTGGGCAACTGCGAGCTCTTCTGGCTGAGCTCACCGGCGCTCCTGCCCTGACCTCGACGCGGAAGCCGGCCGAGAACGCCCCAACCCATTCCTCTCTCCAAACGAGGGGAGACCGACTCACCCGCGCGAAAACCCCCAGTGCTACCATCCAGAAATGCTCAAGGTGACAGCCGTTGCTTGCATGCTCCTTGCTGCGGCGCTGCCGCTCTCGGCCGCGGAGAAGCCACCCGACTTCGACGCCGTAGCCGCACAGCGCTTTGCCGACCTGGCACTCTCCTGCGTGCACCGGTACTACCCCAACAAGATCGCCCACGTCCTCTCGGGCGATGCCGATGTCAAGCCGCCGCGGGAGCTGACACCGACGTTCTGCGGGTGCTTCGACTGGCACTCGGCCGTCCACGCGCACTGGCTGCTGGTGCGGCTCGTGCGCACTTTCCCCGACGCGCCGTTCGTGCCTTCCGCCCGCGCGGCCCTGGCCAAGAGCCTGACACCGGAGCACATCGCGGGAGAGTTGCAGTACCTCGAGGGGCCGGGCCGCTCGGACTTCGAGCGCCCGTACGGCCTCGCCTGGCTGCTGCAGCTCGCCGCTGAGCTGCACGAGTGGAACGACCCGCAGGGCCAGGCGTGGGCCCGTACGCTCGAACCCCTAGCGAAGGCGGCGGCCGGCCGGCTCGCGGCGTGGCTGCCCAAACTCTCTTATCCGATCCGGATAGGCGAGCACAGCCAAACCGCGTTCGCGTTCGCCCTCGTGTTGGACTGGGCGCGGGCCACCGGCAACTCGGAGATGGCGGCGCTGCTCGAGGAGCGCATCGGCCATTACTACCTGGGGGATCGCGAGTGTCCGATGGCCTACGAGCCCTCGGGACAGGACTTCCTCTCACCGTGCCTGGCCGAGGCCGATCTGGTGCGCCGCGTGCTGCCGCCGGTTGCGTTCGCCGCCTGGCTCGGTGTGTTTCTCCCTCGCGTGCCGCTCGACGGATCGAGCGCCTGGCTGCAACCTGCGGTGGTCACTGATCCCGCCGACGGCAAGCTCGCCCACCTCGACGGCCTTAACCTCTCGCGCGCCTGGATGCTCGAGGGGATCGCCGCGGGGCTGCCGACGGACGACCCCAGGATCCCCTCGCTGCGCGCAACCGCTGCCGCCCACCGCGCCTCAGGCCTCCGCGCGGTCACCGGTGAGCACTACGAGGGCGGTCACTGGCTCGGGAGCTTCGCGATCTACCTGGTCACCGGACGAGGGTTGCCCGCCATGCCGGAACAGGGCAAACCGTTAAAGGGGCAATGAAGAACGGCGCCCGCGTGTAGCGTCGACCAGCAGGACGGACGATCACCCGCTAGCTTGCAGCTCTCGCTGTTTCCTGTTCACTCTCCTCAGGTCCCCTTTTCTTCCGCCCGCTCACTGCCAGCGGAACAGTCGGAGGGCAACCGCAAAGCTGATGCCGCCCCAGAGGGCCATCACCAGCAGGGCCGGCCAGTTCGCCGCCAAAGGGGTGCCATCGTTGATCACCGCGCGCAGGGCGTCGTTGAGGGCAGTCAGCGGAAGAACGCGGATTGCGGGCTGCACCGCCGCGGGGAACCGCTCGTAGGAGAAGAACGTCCCCGAGAACAGCCACATCGGGAGCTGGACGAGGTTCATCCATCCGGATACACCCTCGATGGTGCGCGGGCGCGCGGCAACCAGAAGCCCAAGACCGGCGAAGGTGAGCGCCCCAAGCAGCGAAACCACCGCAAGGTCGAGCAGCGAGCCGTGCACCGCCACGCCGAAGAGCAGCCACCCAAACCCCACCACGACTGCCACCTCAAGCACCAGCCCGACCAGACGCGAGAGCATGAACGAGAGCAGGTAGTGCGAGCGGCGCATCGGGGTCGCCGCAAACCGTTTGAGGAGCTTTCGCACACGGGCCTGGACGACGGCAAACCCGAGCCCCCACATGCCGCTCCCCATCAGGTTGAGTCCTACGAGCCCCGGGATCAGGAAATCGATGTAGCGGTTTCCCGGTAGCGCCACCCGCTCGTCCCGGGCGGAGAGCAGGTCCGGCCGCCCCAGTGCCCGCTGCAGCGCATCGTCGGCGGCGAGCCGTGCCGCCCGCCCCTCCGCCCTCGTGGTGTCGTAGCGGTAGTTCACCGCTAGCGGCTCGCCGTTGGCGCCCGCCGCCACGGACACACCCTCGACGACCACGTCCACCTTGCCCGTGCGCAAGGCCCGGTCGGCCTCGTCGGCCGGCAACTCAACCACCGTTAGACCTGCGGACCCCCGCAGCATTGCGGAGATGCGCGCCTCCGCTGGTACGCCGGTCCGCACCGCCACCCTCAGAGTGTCGACCGGCTTGGACCGGAATGCGATTCCAAGTGCCAGGGCGAGGAGTACCGGAAAGATGAACACCCAGAACACCGCCTCCGGCTCGCGGAGGAACTCCAGCAAGCGGCTGCGGGTCAGCTCCACAAGTGGGTGCGGCCGGCGCCACTTCTGGCCGCCAGGCAGGTCCCGGCGCCGCTCACTCATCGCGCAGCGCCCTCCCTGTCAGTTGGACGAACACGTCCTCGAGGGTCGCTTGGTGCGTGGTGAGGCTCTCCAGAACGAGGCCGCGCCGCTCCAACTCCGAGAGCAGCGCAGGCATCATCTCTCCCATCCGCCGCACACCTAGTCGAAAGCTGCCCTGTTTCCCGGCGACGTTGCCGACCCCGGGAAGCCTGCCGAGCGCGGCGGGGTCGAGGTCTCCGTGCACCTCGAACTGCACGATCTGCTCCGCCCCCAGCGAGGCCACAAGCGCAGCGGGGCGGTCCATGGACAGGATCGTTCCGTGGTCCATGATGGCTACCCGATCACAGAGCCGCTCCGCCTCCTCCATGTAGTGCGTCGTGAGCAGCACCGTGCCACCGCCCTCCACGAATGCCTCCACCACCTCCCAAACGTTGAGGCGGGCCTGCGGGTCGAGACCGGTCGTGGGTTCATCCAGGAAGAGCAGTTCGGGGTCGCTCACCAGTGCACAGGCGAGGGCCAGGCGCTGCTTCTGCCCCCCCGAGAGCTTGCCGACGCGCGCCTGTCGCTTGTCCTCAAGTCCCACCGTTCGGATCACTTCCTCCACGGGTCGCGCGCGCGAGAAGAAGCTCGCGAACAGCCGCAGGGTCTCGCCGACTGTGAGCTTCTCGGCGAGCTGCGTCTCCTGGAGCTGTACACCCAGACGCTCGCGCAGGTTGTGATCATGCCCGGTGCCCCACCGGTAACCGAGAACCTCCACCGAGCCCTCGTCGGGCGCGGTGAGTCCTTCGAGGATCTCGACGGTCGTCGTCTTGCCGGCCCCGTTCGGGCCCAGCAGTCCGAAGCATTCACCCGGTTGCACTCCAAGGTCGATCCCCGCGACCGCCACAAGGTCTTCATATCGCTTCACCAGGCCAGTGCAGCGAACCGCCATGGGGGTGGTGTCTCCCCCGCTGGCAAGGGTGTTCGTCCGCGGTTGCGTCTTCATCATCGCCCCAAAGGCCTTCGGTGACCGCCGGCCTCCCCTCGCCGATGTCGCCACTCCTTGTGCAGCGCGCAAAGCATACCCGAGCCGCTATAGGCGTTCCGACTATCCTCGTTCCCCGGGGCCGGCTCTCTCGAATGTAACCTATGTCACCGCCCCTGGCGCCTCGCGCATTCTCGCGTGCCGTACACCCTCCCGACTTCGTATACTTGCAGGTGAACCCGCCGCGCAGCGGTTTCGACCGTCGGACCTGCAGACGGGTGACCCGGCCCCATGGGGGCACCGGAAGGAGGACAGCATGCTCTCGTTGAGGGGAGTGCGGCCCGGCTACGCCGCGGGCCTTGCCGTCATGATGGCGGTCGTCGCATCGGCCTCCGCAGACCCACTGACAATCACGCCGGACCCTAACCCGGCACCCGCCGGTGTGGCGGTGACATTCACCATCGACCCAAAGGTGCGGAGCGACGCCGACTCGGTGACGCTCGACTTCGGCGACGGTAGCACCGGCAAGATTGAGTACACCATCGGGTGTGCCATTTTCGGCGGCTGCAGCACCGTCACGCACACCTATGCCGGACCTGGGGTCTTCACCGTGGTGGCCTCTGGGACCATCAGCGCCCAGGCCGTCAGCGGCACGGCCCAGATCACCATCACGTCCAGCACCGCCGACACCGAGCTCTACGTACCAACCGGGGCCCATCTCACCGGGTTCAAGAACGTGAACTGGAGAACGGACCTCGAGATCCACAACCCGAGCGCACACCGGGTCAGCTACATCATCGCCCTCCTGCTTCGCAACCAGGACAACAACCTCCCGACCCTCAAGGGCACTTTCTTTCTCGACGCCAGACGGAGTGCTCGGTACAACGATCTCCTGAATGCGACCTTCGGCTTCTCGGGCGCGGCGGCGATTCGCCTAACCCCTATCGACGGCCCCATCATCGTGACCAGCCGGACCTACAATCAGGTCCCCACGGGTACCTACGGCCAGTCGGTCCCGACGATCGCGCGTGCGAAGGCGATCGCGTTCGGCCAGGACGCCCGCCTGATCGCGCTCTCCCACGACCCGGCGCTGGCGGCCGGATACCGAACCAACCTGGGTTTCGTGAACGCGAGCCCCGCGGAGATTCGCGTCGAAGCAGAGTTCTACCTGGCCTCCGGCGTCCCCCTGGGTCAGAAGACCTACGATCTCCAAGCGTTTGAATTCCGCCAGATCGACAAGGCGTTCGAGCAGGTCACTGGGGACCCGATCGATGACGGCTACATCGTGGTGCGAACCACGACGGCCGGGGCGAAGTTCTTCGCCAACGCCGTGGTGGTGGACAATCTCACCGGCGACCCGACCTACGTAGATGCGGTAGTTCCGGAGTAGCCGGTCAACTCGCCGGCCGAACAGGCTCTACGGTCTCGAGGCGGTCCATGAACGGTGCGTTGACCGCGCGCGCCTCCGCGAGTACCTCCTCCGCCTGCTCCCGCGCTCCCCCGGCCTGGAGCGCCCGAACCAGGACGAAGCGGTTGATGAGCTTAAAGAGTCCGGGACCGAGCTCACGGTAGGAAATCCCGTTGTCGGCGAAGCGGAAACGCTCGGCGGCTTCGGTTGCTTTGCCCTGCGTGAACAGGAGAGCCCCTTCCATGTGCGCGAGAAGGGCTTCCACGTAGCGCCTTGACGGTGCGGCTGCTGGCAGTTTCGCCAGTGCGCCACGCCTCTCTGCGACAAGGGCCTCGGCTTCGGCCCGTCGTCCGGTTGCCAGGGCCGCCCACAGCTTGAGCACGTTGTCGCTGACGTCCTCTGAGGCGCACGCGGCTTGTTCGGCGTTCCACACGCCTTGCCAGTCGCCAGCCAGAAACGGTGGCCACACCGCGAGCTGGCAGCGCATCGCCTTGAGCATGTAGGCGGGGCACGCCTCGACCTTCTCCGCGCGGGCGAGAGCCGCCCGGGCTTCCTCGGGCCGCCCGCCCATCAGTGCGAGGTTCGCCAGGTGCTGGTAGGACGCGCAGAAGTCCGGCCTCATACGCAGCGCCACTTCCAGCTCCCGTTTGGCCTCGTCGTACCGGCCGGTGAGGATCAGCAGCTCCCCGAGCGAATCGTGGGGGTTGGCCTGGTCCGGCGCAATGTACCGGTAAGTTTCGAACATCCTCTTCGATTCGGCGAAGCGGCCTAGCCCCATTTCGAGGTACCCGAGTTGGTTGTACGCCATCACGCGGTTGGGCGCGACCTCCAAGAGGCGCGTCAGGAGACGCCTGGACTCCGGCCAGTCCTGCCGGGCCGCAGCAAGATTCGCCAGGCCTTCCAGAACAAACGGGTCGTCCGGGTTCTTTGACGCGAACTCCTCTAGCACCTTTTGAGCCCTCGCGGGGTCCTTCTCGCGGTCGGCAAGGGTGGTGGTGATCAGAAAACGCTCGCGTTCCGTCACCTTGGAGAGGTCAGCCTTCTGCAGGTCCGCGACGAGCTCTTTGATCTCCGGGTCGCTGGACGGGCGCTGCTTGCTTGTGAGCAGGAAACGCTTGGCGACCAGGAACTTTGGGTCCAGTTTAACTGCCTTCTCGAAGTGACTTGCCGCCTCGTTGTCGTAGATCTTCTGGAGGGAATCCAGGCCCTCCTGGAACTCTTTCAGCGCCTGGGGGGAGGTGGTGGTCCACTCCGGCTTTCGAGTAGGCAGCAACAGGAGCGCCACCGCCACCAACAGCAGCACCCCCACCGCCACAAGAACCTTGACCTTCACCTTGCCTCCAGGGTTGTGCGTCCTTTTCGCCTCCCGTCGGGTCGCGCCGGGCACACCGTCCCCTCATCGGTGATACGCACGGCCTCGGAGGGAGTTTCGCTCCGGCTCACCGGGGCGCCTCCGAGAGGCGCCGCCGCGGGTACGGCGATTCCCGAAGGACGGGGAGCTCCAGCCGCGACGGGTGCCCTCCTCCCACCAAAATTACCGGCCGTGCAATCGTGCCCCTGGTAGTTACGTTGAGATCGCGGCCGTCGTTGGGGTTGACCTCGAACCGGGGTGCATTGGAGCCGGAGACATCAATGCGCACGCGGTGGGCGCCCGCAAAGGCCAACGCCGTGGACCACAGGTCCACAACCAACTCCGTCGGCGCGCCGGGGGTCAGTAAACACTCCCGGTCGTCGCCACAGCGCATGCGGGCGCGCTGGATCCCATCTGTCACCAGCATCGAGCGCCCGTCCGGGTAGACGTCGGTGAGACGCACCGTGAGGTCGAGGTCGGGCGTGTCGGGGCGAACCCACAGCCGGCAGCGCACTCGCCCGACCACGGTCATCGGCGAGGCTAGGGGTGCCGTGGTGAAGCTGACGACGTCGCTGCGCCCCTCGATCGGGCGCTGGTCGTAGGGGCCAGCCTCGCTGCTGAGTTCCTGACCGCCCATGGTGGGCACCGGATGGCTTGGGTCCGCCACCAGCTCCAGCTCACCTTCCGAAGAGCGTGCCGACGAGAGGCCGTGGCCGACATCCAGATACAACGACACCCTCGAGGCCGGGGGCGGCCAATCCGGCAGCTCAAGCCAGACGTTTCCGGGTGCACCCGGCTCCCCTGCGGCCCCCATCAGGTACACCCTGACGTTTGGCCAGCGCGCCACCCCGGGGTTTCCCCCCTTGAGCCAGAAGTCAAACCAGTCTCGGACCACCGAGTAGGTCTCGGCGAAGTAGATCGCGTTGGCCGGGAACGTGATCTGGCCGGCGCTGTTTCCAAAGGTGCCGTAGTGCGTCCAGGGGCCGATGATCACCTTCTGCGTCCCGAGCGCCCCCTGTCCGCCCCGGTGCTGGAAGCTCGTGAAGGCGTCCAGGGTCCCCTGAAGGAAGATGTCGAACCAGCCGCCGACGTGGAGCGCCGGCACATTCACCTCGTCCACCCTCGGGAGGACCGCGAACGCCTCCCACCACGCGTCCCACAGGCGATGGATCTTGAGCTGTTCGAAGATGCCCAGCGCCTCGTGGCCCTCGAGCCAGCCGTGAGTCAGGGCGTACCGCAGCGCCCCTCCCTGGTAGACCGCGTCGTGGTAGAAGTCGGCCGTGCCGACGATTGGGACCATGCACTTGAGAACCGGGGGCGAACCCGGGGCAAGGGCGTATTGCGCCATCCCGAGCGCGGAGGCGCCGAAGGTGCCCACGTTGCCGTCGCACCACCACTGCGAGCCAATCCACTCCAGCGTGGCGCGGCCATCCGCACCCTCGTCGACATAGCCCGTGTACCGGCCGCCCGAAGCGCCTTTCCCCCGCTCGTCCTGCCCGACGCAGACGTACCCCCACACGTTGAAGAGGAGGCATGAGTCCTTAATGGTGTTGGAGTCCTTCCCGTACGGGGTGCGCTGGAGGACGACCGGCCACGGGCCGAAGCCGGCGCCGACCGGCAGGTAGACGTCGGTGGCGAGGGGGGTGCCGTCCGGCGCAGGCACAGAGGTGGTGAACGTCTGCGCCACGCACGGCGCCTCCAGCAAGGCCGCAATCAGCACTGCCAGCGCTGTGACACGGCAGGACGAGGGTGGGTGCACGGTCTGTCCCCGCCACCATCCTAGCCGATTCCTTCCGTTACACCCGCCCGCGCCCGTCTTTCTCCCGAAGCCTCCGAGGGTTAGAGTGGCCGGGCGCAGGGAGGTGTTCATGATCCGCACCATCGCCGACTTCGAGGCGATCTGGAAGAACGAGAGTGAGATCACGGCGGGGGTCTTGGAGGCAGTGACCGACGCCTCGCTGGCGCAGCGCGTGACTCCCAACGACCGCACGCTCCGCGACATGGCCTGGCACATCGTTGCCACGATTGCGGAGATGATGGGACGCACGGGGCTCACCGTCGAGGGTTTGGACGCTAATGCCCCGTGCCCTGCCTCAGCCGAGGCGATCCGCGATGCCTACGTGCGCGTGGCGTCCTCGCTGCTCGAGCGGCTTCGTCACACCTGGACTGACGAGACGCTCATCGTGGAGGACGACATGTACGGTGAGCGCTGGTCGCGAGGCGCGACCCTGCTGGCGCTGGTCGTCCACCAGACCCACCACCGCGGCGCCATGACCGTGCTGATGCGGCAGGCGGGACTCGTCGTCCCGAGTATCTACGGCCCAAACCGCGAGCAGAGCGAGGCGATGGGCCTCGGCTAACTCGCGCCTCAGCGCGTGCGTGCGTACCGGGCGAGGTTGCGCCAGAACCGCAGGTTGGCGGGCTGGGCGGCACCGCTTCCGAGGATGCCGAGATCGCCCAGCACCAGAACCTCTCCGCCTCCGCTCCCCGACCCAAGCAGCGCCACCACCGTCTGCGATCCGGCCGTCGCGAGCACCTGCCCGCTTTGCACCGAGAACCGCACGCCGTTGCCGGGCACCATCAGCAGCTCCGACACCCCTTGAACCAGGGCGTGGCTCCCACTCGTGCGCGCGCTCGATCCCGCCAGCGCTCCAGCCGAGAAGGTGACCCCGAACGGAGCCGCGAGAGCGTTAGCATCACCCCAGTCCTCGTTGGGCTCCAGAACTTGGTTGAGGTACTTAAGCCGGTTGGCGCTGTTCGTCAGCACCAGCAGGCCGCCGCGCGCGACGTACGCCTGAAGCGTCGCGACCTCCTCGGGATCCCACGCCTCGTCGTAAAGCGTCACGTCGCCCCCCACGCTCGGGTAGTCCAGGACGGGTAGGGCCACAACCAGGCTCGCACCCTCCAGCTCGGCGGGTGACAGTTGTCGGCCGTAGGGAACCGTGTCCGCGTCGAAACCCTCCCAGGCCAGCGCCATCCCGAAATCGGTTAGCGCAGCCGGAGTCATGTGCGGCGCCTCGGTGTGGCTCGCAACGAACACCGCTCGCCGATCGGGCCTCGGCGTCACGCGCAGGACCGGATCCTCTCGGCCGGTCCTCACGGCTGCGCTGAGAGCGACCCGCGCCATGGCCTCGAGTGTGTCGGCCTCGTCGAGCGCAAGCTCGATGGTTTCGTAAGGGTCGTGCATGTGTCCGTCGTAGTGGACCTCTGTCATCTCGTAAGGGTTCATGAACACCAAGTCGGCACTCGGGACGTCGTAGCCGACGAAGCTCGAGTTGTCGGAGACGACTCCGTAGGTGGCGAGACCGATCGTCTCGGTATCCCGGTCGCGCGCCACCTGGGACAGGTAGTCAGGCCAGAGCAGCCGCGGGTCGCCGAACACCCCGTACGGCCATGCCTCCAGGTACAGGCTGGCCGTTATGCCGTCGAGGGGCCGGCTCAGGCAGTCCACCTGAAGCATCGCGAGGGTGCGGTCCACAAGCTCCTGGTGCGTGGAGAGGAAGTTGGAGGAGCCGTACAGCCCCCGTTCGTGGCTTCCGAACCACGCGAGGACCAGGTCCACCGGTGGCCGCAGCCGCGCCGCGTCCAACACTCGCGCCACTTCGAGCAGGACCGCCGTGCCGCTCCCGTCGTCCATCGCCCCCGGTGAGTTCGGCGAGTCGAGGTGGGCGCCGAGAATGACGGCCTTGCTGGGGTCCCTGCCGGGGATCGTGGCGATCACGTTTCCAGAGAATCCCGGCGAAAAGACGTCCGCGTCCCAGACGATCCGCACCGCCTCCACGTGCGAGAGGCCGTCCCAGTCCACGATGCCCACAGGCGCGAGGTCCTCCAGCCGCACGTACAGCGTGGGTGGAGCGGGCGCCGTACCCACCGACACGAGC
>Ga0153915_10001804_pt1 | contig 19670 bp, 20 predicted proteins | sample Opewatmetagenome_2_FD_107003 | JGI IMG/M metagenome (GOLD analysis project Ga0153915, IMG submission 107003) | Freshwater wetland microbial communities from Ohio, USA - Open water 3 Core 3 Depth 3 metaG | ecosystem: Environmental > Aquatic > Freshwater > Wetlands | place: USA: Ohio, Lake Erie...
AGGGCGTGAGCCTGCTTCCAAGAATCGCTTTTTTGGGGTGCTGCTTGACGTGATGGGTGACGCCCGTTTCAAAATGAGCGGAGCGGAACCCTCACGAGTTCCGCTCCGACTCCGAGTTGTGCGCGGTTGATGGGCAGGCGGATTAGATCCCGCCATCAAATTGCCATCGGCCTGCCGGATTATCTTTTCTCAAGGCCAGGTTCCACTTCTTGGTTTGCGAAGCACGACACTTCACAAACCAAGCGGACTGCTCCGCCGACCAAGTGGCTTCCCCCACCTCGAACACCGGCATCAGTTTATGCACGTCCAAGCCTTGCTTTCCCGCCATCTCAACTTGACCTTTGGTTTCCTTGACGTCGGATTCCGAGGTGAACTTGCGCATTTCGACCCAATCCAATTTCGACTGGGCATCGAAGTAGGCCTGCACTGCTTCAGCCGGCAACAACCGGACATAAGCATCGTTGTTTGGAAGAATCGCGGGCTCGTTCGTCCATTTTAGATCCTGTTGAAGCTGAAGTTTGCTGTCATAAATTCCCGTCACCACACACCGTTTCGCCGCATTCAAGTTGGACACCCGCACAGTGAACTCCTGATGGAGCTTGATTTCGTAGGGGACAAACTGGCCGCCGTAAGCCTTGGAAGTGAAGGACTCGCCCAAGCTGACAATCTCGAGACCACCCAGGTAATTTTTTAAGCCCTGAGAGACCGGCGACATGAACTTGCCGGCTTCGTTCCAATCCTTGCGGGCACAAGCTTCGAAGAACGTGCGCGCGGCCTGCTCTGCGGTCATGGAGGTGTACTTTTCGTTGTCGGGCAGTTTTTGCGGTTCCTGTTTCCAGTTCACATCCTCCGACAACTCGAGTTGCCAAATACTGGGTTTAATCGGCTGGTTGTAGTCAATCTGGCTGAGGTCGAAGATCAGCACCTCGCCTGACGGGCGAACCAGATAGACCTGCACGGCCTCCAGCAGTCTGCTCTGGGCATCGAAGCGATATACCCGGCGTGTGTCAGCGTTTTCGAAGAAAACGTTTTTGACGTAGTCATTTTCCGGAATGCCGGACCTGGCGTGGATCGTGACGATGGACTTCACCCTCCCGTTCGCGGCGGTTTCTTCAGTGGTGTCCATCTTCCAGCCTTTGGCTTGCGCGTTGTTTAGCTCACTGCTGATGGTGTTGCTGACGTTGGCGATCCGTTGCAGCCAATCGGTGTCAAACGCGCTCGACGATGGATGCGGCACTTTTGTTCCCGTGTTGGCGGTCTTGATGTAAAGCACCGTGGACTGGCCGTCCATCACGGCTACGCGCCCGGGTTTCTCGACCCGCCATTTCAGTTCCGGCCCGAATTGTTTCCATAATTCGATGGTATAAAACGGACAATCAGCATTGATGTAGCTGAAGTTGTCAGCCGGGAGAGTGCGCAGTTGGCCGTGCAAATGAATACTGGTTAGGTTGGCCACAGCTTGGGCGCCTTTGCTCATGATCTCGGCTGCAGTGGCTTGCGTTTTGGGTAAAGCTAGAAGAACGATTAGCATGATGGCGGCCGCACCCGCAGCCGTGCCCAATCCGAATCCCCAACGGTGTTTCAGTAATACGCTCATAATTGTGTTCCTTTCCGGTTTTGTCTGTTGTTGGAGAACACGGCGCATGACTGGCTCGACAATGGACACGTCGGCGGCAGCGTGGCCGTGGGCGATCAATCGCTGTTGCAGGTGGGCGATGGCCGCGTATTCGGCGCGGCAAGACGCACAGGCTTTCAAGTGTGCCTCGCATTGGAGAGATTCCTCGCGGTCGAGCAATCCTTCGATGCAGGCGACCAAATTGTCCCGGCATTCAGCGCAGTTCATGGGTGCTCCGTTTGGCTGATTGTTTGATCGGCGCTTTCGCGGGCTTGAAGTTCCTGACGAAGCAGGGCGTAAGCTCGCGAGAGCGTTTTTGTGACCGTGCCGAGCGGCATTTCGAGTCGCTGAGCCACCTCTTGGCAGGACAGTTCTTCGTAAAACCGCAGCAGAATCACTTGACGGTAGGTTTCGGGCAGGACAGCAATGGCTTCATCCAACGGATATTCCTCGTGGTCGGCGGCAGCGTTTGCCATCATGGTTTCCGCAACTTCGCGATCCTGTTGGCGCCGCTTTAGGAAGCGGAATTGCTCTTTGGCCACCCGTCCGGCGATGCCCAAGAGCCAGGAATAGAACGATTCCGGCTTCTGGAGCGTATTCAAGGACAGGAAAGCCCTGACGAACGATTCTTGCGCTGCCTCCTCCGCCTCCGACCGATCTCTCAGTCGGCCGGTCAGGTAAGAGAACAGTGGCCCTTGATAGCGGTGTACCAGCATACGGTAGTCCTCTGGATGTCCGTCTCGGCAGCGTTCCACGTATTCCTTGTCGGTTAGATCCATGCCATATCCTTCTCCAGCCAATTCTTACCGTCATCTTATAGTGACGTTCGGGGCGCTTTTGCGACAAAACAACGAGAGTTTTCTCGGGTTGTTGCGCGACGAGAAAGTCGGTATAGTGCACCTATTGTTGTCGCTGACGAAAGGAATTGGATTATGAGATCGGACACCATCAAGGCCGGACCAGACCGCGCGGGGCATCGCGCGCTGCTGAAGGCATGCGGCGTGACCGATGCGGACATGCAGAAACCGTTCATCGGCATTGCAAACTCCTACACCGACATCGTGCCGGGGCACGTGCACCTGAAGAAGTTCGCCGAGGTGGTAAAGGCCGCAGTGCGCAAGGCGGGCGGCATGCCGTTCGAGTTTAACACTATCGCCGTGGACGACGGCATCGCGATGGGGCACCTCGGCATGCGATATTCGTTGCCAAGCCGCGAGTTGATCGCTGACGCCGTCGAGACGATGGCACAGGCGCACTGTTTCGACGCGCTGATCTGCATCTCAAATTGCGACAAGATCACGCCCGGCATGGTCATGGCCGCAATGCGCGTGAACATCCCAACGATTTTCGTCACCGGCGGGCCGATGAAGGCTGGTCGTCTGCCCGATGGCACATCCGGCGACTTGATCACCGTTTTTGAAGGGGTCGGCAAGTATCAGACCGGTGAGATCGATACCGAACGCCTCAAGCTGCTGGAAAACATCTGCTGCCCGACGTGCGGCTCCTGCGCCGGCATGTTCACGGCCAACTCGATGAATTGTTTACTGGAGGCCATCGGCCTGGCGTTGCCCGGCAACGGCACTATACTCGCTGTTGACCCGCGCCGCAAAAAGCTTGCCCGCGCCGCCGGCCGTCAAATCATGACGTTGTTGGAGAAGAATATCCGTCCCCGTGACATCATCACCGCCAAGGCGCTAGACAACGCGTTCGCGCTCGACATGGCGATGGGCGGCTCGACCAACACGGTGTTACATGCCCTTGCCATCGCCCGCGAGGCCGGCGTGGATTATCCGCTGGAGCGTCTCAACGAAGTTTCCGCGCGTATCCCGTGCATCTGCAAGGTCTCGCCGTCCAAACCCGACGTGCATCTCGAAGACGTGGATCGAGCCGGCGGCATCAGCGCCATTCTCAAGGAACTCAGCCGCAAACCCGGCGCGCTGCATCTCGATGCGGTGACCGTCACCGGCAAGACGCTCGGAAAGAACATCGCCCGTGCCAAGATTCTCGACGAGAGGATCGTCCGTCGCATCGAAACGCCGTTCACGGCGGATGGCGGACTGGCCCTCTTGTTTGGCAACCTTGCGCCCGAAGGCGCAGTCGTCAAAACCGCAGGCGTTGACCCGGACTGTTTCGTCTTCGAGGGCAAGGCCATCGTTTTCAACTCTCAGGACGAATGCCTTGCCGCATTGGAGAAACGCCAGATCAAGCCCGGCCACGTCGTTGTCATCAGGTATGAAGGCCCAAAAGGCGGTCCCGGCATGCCAGAGATGCTGTCGCCAACCTCCCAGATCAAGGGTCAAGGACTCGGCAAGCAGGTCGCGCTTATCACCGACGGGCGGTTCTCCGGTGGCACGGCGGGAACTTGTCTTGGCCACATCAGCCCTGAAGCGGCTGAAGGCGGCCCGATCTCGCTGGTCGAGAACGGAGATGCCATCCTCATAGATATCCCGCGCCGGACGCTTACGCTTAAAATGGACGACTCGACATTGGCGAAGCGCCGGGCAGCATGGCGGAAACCCGCGCCAAAGATTTTGCAGGGTTGGCTTGGCCGCTACTGTCGGCTGGTCACCAGCGCCAGCAAAGGCGCCGTGCTGGCATTACCGGAAGATGTGGCGCCGCGTCAGTGAGTGACGCCGGACCTCAGTGTCGGAAATGGCGGATGCCGGTAAAGACCATCGCCATGTTGCGCGCATTGGCCTCGGCAATGACTTCGGCGTCGCGGACGCTTCCTCCCGGCTGAACCGCGGCGGTTGCCCCGGCTTCCGCCGCGGCGATGATGCCATCGGGGAACGGGAAGAAGGCGTCACTGGCGACGACGCTGCCTTTCAAATCAAGCCCTGCTTCTTTGGCTTTCCACACGGCGATCTTGGAGGAATCCACCCGGCTCATCTGACCGGCGCCGATGCCAAGCGTGCGAGCGGTATTACCACCGGCTGTCGCGTACACGATGGCATTGGATTTCACGTGCTTGACGACGCGCCAACCGAATAATAGCGCGTGTCGCTCGGTCTGTGTCGGCTCTCGTTTGGTCACGACTTTGATGTCGGCGGCGGACACCAGCCGCGTGTCGCGATCCTGAACCAGCAGGCCACCGGTAACGGAGCGGATGGCGAGATTGCCTGTCGCTCCGATACCAGTGTTTGGGTTTCCACCAAGCTTCCGCAATAGCCGCAGGTTTTTCTTTTTCTGGAGGATTGCCAGCGCCTCGGGCTGAAACTCGGGCGCAACGATGACCTCGCTGAATATCTCAGCGATGGCCTCCGCGATGGCGGCATCGAGAGGGCGGTTCACAGCGATAATCCCGCCGAACGGCGCTTGTTTGTCCGTCTCGTACGCCAAGTCCCACGATTCCCGAAGCGTGGGTGCACTGGCGATGCCACAGGGGTTTGTGTGCTTGATTATGGCGACTGTAGGACCTTCAAATTCCGTAACCAGTTCCGCGGCGGCGGTTAGGTCAAGGATGTTGTTGTATGAAAGCTCTTTGCCGTGGAGTTGCAGGAAGTGTTTGCTAAAATTGCCGTACAATGCCGCTTTCTGGTGCGGGTTCTCGCCGTAACGCAAATCCTGCGCCTTCTTCAGCGAGAGATTGAATGTCTCCGGAAACTGCGGGGCCGTCGCTTCGCCTGCCGTCTTTCCGAGAAACGTTGCAATGGCTCCATCGTACCGCGACGTGGTCTCAAACACTTTTACAGCCAGCCTTGACCGGAACTCCTCCGAAGTGCCGCCGCCGTGTTCCCGGATTTCACGCAACACTTCGGAATAATCAGCGGGATCCACCACGACGGTGACGCTGGCGTGGTTTTTGGCCGCGCTACGCAACATGCTTGGCCCGCCGATGTCGATATTTTCGATGGCTTCATGGAGTGTAACGTTCGGCTTCGCGACGGTCTTTTCGAATGGATACAGGTTCACGACGACCAGATCGATCGGCTTGATCCCGTGGGCAGCGGCTTGTTTCTCGTGGTCGGCGTTTCCGCGAATGTAAAGTAAACCGCCGTGCACCTTTGGGTGCAACGTTTTTACGCGTCCATCGAGCATCTCCGGGAATCCGGTGAACTCGCTGATTTCGATGACCGGCACGCTCGCCTCCTTGAGCGAGCGTGCCGTACCACCGGTGGAAATGATTTCGACGCCCTGCCGATGTAATTCCCGGGCAAACTCAATCAGGCCTGTTTTGTCCGAAACGCTGATGAGTGCCCGTTGGATCTTGCTCATGTTTCGCCGAGGTTAACGAAGGAAAGCGCCCTGTTCAATCGAATTTCAGTTCCGGCGATTCGGTGCGGCTTAGTTTCCAGCCGTCATCGGTCTTGCGAAAGAACAGGCGGACGCGATCTGCATTGAGTTCCGTCTGGTTGCCGCCTTTGGTTTTACTGAGCACCTTGGCGACAATTATCGCCCGCGCCTCACGCGCTTCGGGAGCGATTGCCTCGATTTTCTGGTCGGAAATGTAAATGAACACCGCTTCGTATTGCGCCCGGAACCCGCGCACCATGGCAAGAAGCGTTCCCTTGTCCATCCCATGGTCGTCGGCGTAATCGTTGGCGATGGCATCGGACAGTTCCAGTATTTGACCTTTCTCGACAGCTTGCGTCATTGTGTTGATCTGCCGTTTGACGCGCATTTCATCGGTGACGAACACGCGCTGCCACAACTGCCACAATATAAACGCCAAAAGTCCCACAACAACAATTCGCATCAGCCATTTCATTATTGCCACCTCCAATGCCAAATGAGCCGCGCCTTGATCAAGCGTGTTGCCACCAAGCCGAGCACGTAATTCTCGCGGGGGAAATCGCGGTTATCGCCAACAACGAACGCCTTATCTTCGGGCACGGGCGTCGGTTCCATCTGCCATGACGGATTGATTGTCGTGTACGGTTCAGTCAGCGGCGCGCCGTTGATGTTTACGATCCCGCGCTCAATGCTGATAGTTTCACCAGGCAGAGCGATGATGCGCTTGATGAAATAGAGCGGTGGATCGTCCGCCGTGCGAAACACAATGATGTCACCGCGGCGCGGCTGGCAATGGCGAACTACGCGCATAAAACACAAATCCCACGGGCGCAACGTCGGCGTCATGCTTTCTCCGGCCACGATATATGGACGAACGATAAATTGGGTGATCAAAAGCAGGCCGACGATTATCGCCAGAACAGCCAGTCGGATTTTGGTGCGGCCCTTCATCTCGCCATTGCCACCCGATCTCGCGCATCCGTCCAACGCCGAGGCCCCAGCAACTGCGGGTCGGAATAATTGCGTGAAAATTATTCGACGACCACTTCGCCATTGCCTTTTTGAATCTCGCCGATGAGGTGCGATTTCACGCCTGCGCGCGACGCAACTTTTTGGACAGCAGCGACGGATTTGGCATCCACGATAAGCGTCATGCCGACCCCCATGTTGAAAACACGGTACATCTCTTCGTCGCTGACGCCGCCGCCTGACTGTAACAGCCTGAAGATCGGAGGCATTTCCCATGTCCCGCGACGAATGACCGCGGTGCAATTCTTTGGCAGCACGCGCGGGATGTTATCGTAGAACCCGCCGCCGGTAATATGGGCAATGCCATGCAGGGAATTACGGATCGCGGATCGCGGATCGCGGATCGTCTTGATGATCGGCCAGTAGTTGCGATGAACCTTCAGGAGTTCATCGCCGAACGTGCACCCGAACTCGCTGGAGTAATCGTCAGGCTGCGCGCGCATCTGGACGAACAATATCTTGCGCGCCAACGAGTAGCCGTTGGTGTGCAGACCGGTCGAGGCAAGCCCGACGATGGCGTCGCCGGGCTTGATGCGCGAGCCGTCAATCGCGCCGTCTTTTTCAACTACGCCGACGATACAGCCAACAAGATCGTACTCGCCTTCGGCGTACATACTTGGCATCTGCGCCGTTTCGCCGCCAATGAGCGCGCAACCCGCTTTCGCGCAGGCCGTGGCGATTCCGGTGATGATGCCGGTGAACACGTGCGGCGCGAGTTTGCCCATACCGATGTAATCAAGAAAGAACAGCGGCTCGGCGCCGAGCACGGCGATATCGTTGACACAATGATTGACGAGGTCCTGACCGATCGTATCGTGCCGATTCATCGCCACGGCGACCTTAAGTTTCGTTCCGACGCCGTCCACGCTGCTAACCAGCACGGGGCGACGGTGCTTCTTCGTGTCCAAGGCGAACAGTCCACCGAATCCGCCAATGGCGCCGAGCACTTCGGGTCGGCGCGTCCTGCGAACCATCTCCGGCAGACGGCTTTTCAAAGTGTCGGCTAAATCAATGTTCACGCCCGCTGCTGTGTAAGCGCTCGGGACAGTTGTGGATTGCGAATTATGGGCTGCGGTTTTCTTCGGATTCACGAGGCACAGTTTGCTGGAACGACGGGGAAATTGCAAGGCGCGGCAGTTGGTTTTCCATGTCAGACGGTTGTTCCATCAACCGCCAACAATTCCCCGGTGGCGGCTCCAATCCTGAGTTTCCTGATCTGCTGATACTCGCCAGAATTGTAAAATTCTTTCGCTTTATCCAAACTCGGGAACTCGATAATGACCACGCGCCGGTTGTCCGGCTCACCTTCGAGAACGGCCGTTTCACCGGCACGGGCTATGTATTTGCCGCCAAATCGCTCGATGACGCCAGGAACCGCTTTTATATATTTCTGATATTGTTGCATATCAACAACATTAACACGAGCGATGAGGTACGCTGACATAGGCGTTATCTTTGGCTTCACAGCAACCGACGTTGCGTGTCGTCCTGCACCATGTCGGCAACAGTGCTGCGGGAACGGGTCCGGCGCTGTTCCATGATGAACTTGTCCATCTCGAAGTCCACTGCAGACGGATACTTGCCGGTATAACAGGCGGTGCAGAATTCGTTGGCCGGCAACCCGGTTGCGGCAATCATGCCATCAAGCGACAGGTAACCGAGCGAATCAGCGCCGATGAACTCGCGGATTTGATCCAGCGTGTTGTTTGCGGCCATCAACTCTTTGCGCGTAGGAAAATCGATCCCGTAGGCGCACGGCCACATGTGCGGCGGGCAACTGACGCGCATATGGACCTCCTTCGCGCCGGCTTCGCGCAACGTGTTGACTCGCGCCCGCGCCGTCGTGCCACGCACGATGGAATCGTCCACGACAACGACCCGCTTGCCGCGAACCATATCGTCAATCAGGTTGAGTTTCACGCGGACGCCGAAGTCGCGTATGAGCTGGCTCGGTTGCAGGAACGTGCGACCGATATAATGGTTACGGACGAACGCATTGCCGTAGGGAACGCCGCTGGCCTCGGCGAATCCCATTGCCGCCCAGTTACCACTGTCCGGCACAGGTATGACGAGGTCGGCCGCGACTGGGTGTTCACGCGCGATGGCGCGACCGAGGTTGATGCGGACCTGGGCGACATTGCGGCCATTGAGGTCGCTGTCGGGCCGCGCAAAATAGATGTATTCAAAAATGCAAAGCGAGTGTGGCTGCTGGGTGCCTTTCCACGGGTTGACCGAGCGGATGCCGTCCTTGTTGATAACAATGATTTCGCCCGGCTCGATGTTTCGGACGAACTCGGCCTGGATCAGGTCCAATGCGCAGGTCTCGCTGGCAAGGACATAAGCGGTGCCAACGCGCTCCCGGAGATTCTCGGCCCGCACCATGCCGTCGGCATCCTGCGGATGGACCGGCTCGGTCCATGTCAGTTTGCCCAGAACGAGCGGGCGGAATCCGAACGGATCGCGCACGCCAATAAGTTCGTCCTCGCCCATGATGACCAACGAATAGGCGCCCTGAATGCGCTGCATCACCGCTTCCAGCGAATGAGCGCGGTCGCCGTTGAACGGCCGTGCCAACAGGTGAAGTATGATTTCGCTGTCCACCGTGGTCTGGAAAATCGAACCCTGCTCCTCCAGTTCAGTCCGCAGACGGGCGGCGTTGGTGAGGTTACCGTTGTGACCGATGGCGATCTGGCCACGGGCGCAGTCCACGACGAGCGGCTGCGCATTCTTGATGTTCGAACTGCCGGTGGTCGAGTAACGAACATGGCCAATGGCAAGATGACCGGGCAGCGACCGGAGTATATTTTTGTCGAACACCTGCCCAACAAGACCCATACCTTTGTACGTGCGCAACTCTATGCCGTCGGATGCAGTGATGCCGGCGCTTTCCTGGCCACGATGCTGCAGGGCGTACAGCCCATAATACGTCAGTTCTGCCGCATTCGGGTGTCCATAAATGCCAAACAGACCACAGTAATGCCGTGGCCGCATGTCCTGTTCAGGGTTCATCTGAGACTCACTTACTCCCGACCGCCCCCCCCATTTGTTCTGCTGACTCGTCCTTGTCTGGATCAGCAGCGTGCCAACCGAGCACATTGTTTCAATAGCTTAAGTCCGGTCAAACCGCAAGGGACAAACGGCGCAGTTGGCCAATGAATTACGGATTACCCGCTGGCACAGCGGGGTTCGGCGTCTCGTTGCCGACCAGTTTATGCAATGCCTCGATGAGCTGTGAGACGCGGAAGGGTTTCTGGATGAACAAGTCCACACCATCATGAAAGCTCTTCGGCAGGGTTGTGACGTCGACTCCGGTCAGGGCTACAATCTTGATTCCGGCGTTGAGCTTGCGAACGTATTGCAGCGTCTCCGCGCCGTCAAAGCCCGGCATATGGAAATCCAGCAACAACACCTTGATGTCACGACCGGCGTACTGAAGCGTGTCGAGACCTTTTGGGCCCGAACTGGACGTCAAAACGTTGAAACCGGCGTCGGTCAACAAGGCTTTCATGGCATCGAGAAACCCCTGGTCATCGTCAATTGCCAGAATGGTTGCCATGGACTGATCCGTCTGCGCCTGTTCCGCATCCTCAGGAACAGAATCCTTAAAAAAGAATGAAGTAACCGCTTGCCAAATGCCCATCGCTTGTCCTTTTACACTTAACCTGTGGGTACCGACCGCGCCTCAATGCGCGGTCATCCCCGTTCGCTGCAGAGGCTACGCTGCCGGCCTGCAAAGTCAAGCCCGATACTGCGCTCTGCCAGTATGATGCCAAAGTTGAAGCGCTCGGAATCCGTGGTATGATTACGCGAACGATATGCAAATAAAAACAGGATTTATGAGGCGATGCTTGTGGTGGTTGGTTGTGGTGTTGCTGGGCGCGGCTGCGACGACGGGCTGCGCAAAAAAGAACACAGTTAATACTTCGGAATTGCGGAGAAGTTTCCAGTCGGCTGATCCAAAGAACAAAGAGTATTGCGATCAGGCCGTGTCCGCGGCCAGGAGCAACGACTATACCGGCGCATTGGCGGCGTTACACAAGCTGGCGGGTCGGGCAAAACTGACTTCCGACCAGCAATTGGCCATCAAGGACACCATCATCCAAGTCCAAAAAGTCATGGCTGACATAGCCAGCAAAACAAGTAACGATACGCAGAAAGCGGCGGACAATCTTAAGAAGCCGGCGCCGCCGAAGTAGCGTTGGCCGGGGCTGTATCCACCAAATCGGCTTGGGCGCGGCGAATCCAGAAGCTCAGACAAGCCGGGTAGAGGAACGTTATGAGAATAATCAAAGAGTTCAAAGAATTCGCGCTGCGCGGCAGTGTCGTGGACATGGCCGTTGGTATCATCATTGGCGGCGCCTTTGGGAAAATCGTCAGTTCCATGGTCGGCGACATTTTGATGCCACCCATTGGCAGATTGGTTGGCGGCGTCAACTTCGCCGACAAGTTCGTTTGCCTTTCCAACGGATCCTATCCATCGCTTGCCGCAGCGAAAGCCGCTGGTGCTCCGGTGATTGCTTACGGCGCGTTTATAACCTCGGTAATCGACTTCGTTATCGTCGCATTTTGCATCTTCGTGCTCATCAAGGCCATGAACGCGCTGAAAAAGCCCATGCCGACCACCAAGGAATGTCCGTATTGTCTTTCGGTGATTCCAATCGAAGCGACGCGGTGCGCCCACTGCACATCCAAACTCAATCCAAAGAAGGCTTAGAGGAGCGGCTAAGAACGCCTGACAATGTTTGTCGTCCAGAACGCGCCCATCAAGGGCGCGGCTACAAGGTCGGGAGATTTTGTCAGCGATTCCGAATCGCAGGCTATTGATCAGTCCATCAACCGGCCGATCGCGTTCCACCACACGTCCCGAAGACCCGCCACATCCCACGCGAGCGCGCCCTGAGACGCGTTGACTTTCAGTTTCGTTCCGCCCGTCGTGCCCAGCCGGGTAACCGGCAGACCTGAACGCATGATTTCCTCCGCGTGCTGCGGCGCGCAACTTAATACGATCCGGGACTGCGTCTCGCCGAACAACACCGCGTCAAGGCGTTCGGTGAATTGCGAAAGATTGATCTCCGCGCCTACCGTGGCATCGCCGTTCGACATGCAGCACTCCGCCAGCGCCACCGCCAAGCCGCCCTCGCTGCAATCGTGCGCGCTTTTCACCCAGCCGCGTCGGATGAAATCGAGGCAGGCGTCGTGAATGCGCTTTGCATGGTGGAGATCCATTCGTGGCGACGCGCCCGTCTTCAATTTGTGAATCCGCTTCAAATACTCGCTCCCGCCCAAACCCAACGACGGCGTCTGCTCACAAATGTTACCGAGCAACAACACCACATCCCCCACGCCTTTGAACCACTGCGTGGTGATATGTTTCGGGTCGTCAATCAGGCCAAGCATTCCGATAACCGGCGTCGGATCAATGGCGCTGACGGGGGATTCGTTGTAGAAACTGACGTTCCCACCCGTAACCGGCGTGTTGAACGCCCGGCAGCCCTCACTGACGCCTTCCACGCACCGGCGGAACTGCCAGAAAATCTCCGGCTTCATCGGATTGCCGAAGTTCAGGCAGTCGGTGGTCGCCAATGGCCGCGCGCCACTGCACACCAGATTGCGCGCCGCCTCTGCCACGGCGATTTTGCCGCCTTCGAATGGATCGAGATAACAGTACGTGCCGTTGCAGTCAGTCGTGAACGCGATGAATTTTTCATTCGGTGCAGCGTTTGCCGTCACACCCAAATCCGGCCGCTGCAGATTAATTCGAATCATAACCGCGTCGCTGCCCGGCGCAACCGTCGTCCCATCTTGCACCATGTGGTCGTACTGCCGATATACCCAGTTTTTCGACGCTATCGTCGGCGAACCGAGCAGTTTTACCAGAATTTTGGCGCAGTCCTTTGGCTCGGGGATGCTTGAGATTTGGAATTTGGAATTTGTGATTTCCCATTCCGGTTGTTTCGCCTCGCGATGGTAGATCGGCGCGTCTTCGGCGAGTTGTTTTGCTGGAATCTCGGCGGCGATTTCGCGACCGACTTTTACGCGCATCATTCCGTCGCCTGTCACGCGCCCAACCGTAACGCCGTGCAGGTCCCATTTGCGGAAGATTTCTTCAACCTCTTTCTCGCGCCCCTTTTGCGCTACGAGCAGCATCCGTTCTTGCGATTCGCTGAGCATGATCTCGTACGGCGTCATACCGGTCTCGCGTTTCGGCACGAGGTTCAGATCTATCTCGTTGCCCGTGCCGCCGCGACTGGCCGTCTCGCAAGTCGAACATGTCAATCCAGCCGCGCCCATGTCCTGAATGCCAACGACCAACCCGTCTTTGCGCATCACTTCGAGACATGCTTCCAGCAGCAACTTTTCCATGAACGGATCGCCGACCTGTACCGCCGGCCGGTCTTCCTTCGATTCCTCCGTCAACTCGCGCGAGGCAAACGCCGCGCCAGCCAGTCCGTCCCGTCCCGTCGCGCTACCGACGTAGATCACAGGGTTGCCGACCCCTTTTGCGCACCCGCGTTTGATCTGTTCGTGGCGCAGCACGCCAAGACACAACGCGTTCACGAGCGGGTTGCCATTGTATGATTCGTCGAAATACACCTCGCCGCCGACGGTCGGAATCCCGATGCAGTTGCCGTAATGCGCTATCCCGGCGACAATGCCGGTAAACAACCGGCGGTTTTGCAAGATTTGATCGCTCTCTTCCTTTTTCTCTTTTCCATCTTCCTTTTGTTCGATCGGCCCAAACCGCAGCGAGTCGAACCCGAGGATCGGGCGCGCGCCCATTGTAAAAATATCGCGGATGATACCGCCGATGCCCGTCGCCGCGCCCTGGAACGGTTCAACTGCGCTGGGGTGATTGTGCGACTCGATTTTGAACGCGATTGCCCAGCCGTCGCCGATGTCCACGATACCGGCGTTCTCTTCGCCGGCCTTCACGAGGATGAACGGCGCTTCGCGCGGGAACTTCTTTAATTCGGGGCGTGAATTCTTGTAGCTGCAATGCTCGCTCCACATCACGGAGAAGATGCCCAGTTCCGTGATGTTCGGGTCGCGCCCGAGAATCTTTTTAATGTTCTTGTATTCCTTGGGCGTAATTCCGTGTTTTGCGATGACTTCAGGCGTAATTGTGATGTCGGTTTTCATACTCGCGAATGCACTTTAACACAACCGTGCGGCACGCTTCCACACCAGCGTAAGCCTGTCTTTTGAGGAGGTCAGATGTTTCATTGGCCACGAATCCACACGAATTTTCACGAATGGGCTGGTCTCCATTCGCGTTTATTCGCTGCTAAGCTTCCACTGTCGCGTTCAAAATGCTCTCAAAAATCCACTTGCCATCGTCGCTGCCGAGCAGTTTCTCGCTGGCGCGTTCGGGGTGGGGCATCATACCGAAAACGTTCCGTCCTTCGTTGCAGATGCCGGCGATGTTATCGAGCGAACCGTTGACGTTTGCGGCATCGGTCAGTTTGCCGTTCCTGTCACAGTAGCGGACCAAAACGCGGTTTTCGCGCCTGAGTTGTTCGATGATCTTCGGTTCGGCGAAGTAGTTGCCTTCGCCGTGGGCAATCGGGATGCGCAACACCTGGCTTTTCTTGCAGGCTTTGGTGAACGGTGAATCGGTGGTCTCGACCCGGACGTAGACGTGTTCGCAAATGAATTTCAGCCCACGATTGCGGATCAGCGCCCCGGGCAGCAGATGCGCTTCGCACAGAATCTGAAACCCATTGCAGATACCGATGACCAATCCGCCCGCTTTGGCGTGTTTGACAACCGCCTTCATTGCTGGTGAGAACCGCGCGATGGCGCCGGTGCGCAGGTAATCGCCGTAACTAAACCCGCCGGGCACAACGACGCAATCAACGTCACCCAGCGTGGTGTCTTTGTGCCAGATATACCGAGTGGGCTGACCGAACACGTCGGCCAGCGCGTGGTAGGCGTCCTGGTCGCAGTTACTGCCGGGAAACTGGATGATTCCGAATTTCATTTTCTTAAGCCACGAATGGACACGAATAATCACGAATGATTCGTGTAAATTCGCGTGGATTAGTGGCTAATTTCGAACATGTATTCCTCGATCACCGGATTACTGAGCAGATCGTGGCAGGCTTTGTTTATTTTCTTCTTCAGCGCTGCTTTGTTGCCGCCCGCGAGTTCGACCTCGATGAACTTGCCAACGCGCACGTCTTTGATCCCCTTGAAACTCATCGATTCCAGCGCGTTTTTGACGGTCTTGCCCTGCGGATCGAGCACTGTCTTCTTCGGCATCACAATTATTTTCGCTTTCATAAAGCGAGAAGTGTTTACCACGAAGAGCCCGCATCAGCACGAACAATTTTGGCGCCCATCCGAAACGCCCGGCATGGACGGGCGTCATCCATCCGTCATTTGCTTTTCGGTTTTCTTGTCGGTCTTCGAGAAGTTTTCTGGGCGACGGGCGCGGCTCAACGCGGTGTCGTAAGTGATCAGGCAACGGTTGTAGAGGTCTGCCAGGCAATTGTCCATCAACACCATTCCGTCTTTGCCGGATATCTGGATCAGCGTCTCAAGTTGGGAAACCTTGTTTTCACGGATCTGATTGCGTACGCCCAATGTTGCCAGCAGAAGTTCATATGCCAGCACGCGCCGGGTGCGGTCCGCCGACACAAGAAGATCCTGCGCAATGACGCCCTGTATTACATTGGCCAATTGGATAATCACCTGACGTTGCATGCTGCCTTCGTAAACGCCGGTGATGCGTTCCAGGGCGTGCGCGGTGGTGGGTGAATGCAGCGTCGCCATCACCAAGTGTCCCGTCTCCGCCGCAGTCAGGGCCGTGGCGATGGATTCCGGATCGCGCAGCTCTCCAACGACAATGACGTCCGGATCCTGTCGCAGCACGTGCATCAGCGCGCGGTGGAACGATTGGGTATCGGTCAGCACTTCTTGCTGGATGATAATGGCTTTCCGGTTCTGATGAACAAACTCGATGGGATCCTCGATGGTAACGATCTTGCAGCGCCTCTCGCTGTTGATCAGGTCGACCATATAATTTAGCGTCGTGGTTTTTCCGGAGCCTGTCGGCCCCGTGATTAGAACCAGCCCGTTGCTTTTCCGGGCCAGTTCGTCAACCTTCGCGGGCAGACCAAGCTCTTCACAGGTGGGGATGCGTTCTCCGCAGAGGCGGAAACACAATTCAGTATGGCCATTGCGCCGGTAGAAAGTCACACGCACCCGGCCGGCGGCGCTGTGAAACAACGAGATGCACAACTCCCATTCCTGCTCGAACTTCTGTCGCTGCAAATCGTTCATCAACCCCAATGCGATCTCGCCGACCTGAGCCTCCGAAAGGGCGTCCTCGGTTGCGAGAATGATTTCTCCGTTGATGCGGTAAGCCGGGGGGACGCCGACAACCAGATGCAGGTCCGACGCGTTATGTTGTTTTGCGGCGGCCAGCAATGAATTAAGGTCGAGTCGTCTCATCGGTGAAATACTCCGTTGCACCATTGGAAAAAGCGACGCGTAAGGCCAACGTCCGCCAGCTTCGTCGTGGCGACGGTAGCCGCGTGACACTGCGGATTGAGTTGGAGCGCCTGCTCGAAGGAATTCGCCGCTGGGCCGGCAAGCCCAACCGCAGCCTGGCAGTGGCCGAGTTGCACCCAGAGCATGCTGCGACTGGCGTCCAGCGCCACGCCTTGTTGGGCCATCTTCAGCGCCAGCGAGAATTTTCCATAGTAGTAATAAACTCGCGACGCCAGCCAGTGCGTAAACCAATCGCAAGCGCGAAGCAGCGCCTGTTCGATGCAGTAGGCGGCTTGCTTGCGTTTCGCGGCCAGCAGCACGTCGCCACGCGCAAGCCAGATGTACGACGTGTCGCCGCGCTCTTCGATTGCCGCGTCGGAAAACGCCAGCGCGTTGCTGATGTCCCCAAGTCGCGCCAGCGCCACGGCTTTGGCGGCCAGCAACTCAGGTTCGTGGGGAAACCGTTCCAGCGCCTTGTCCGCCCATAGCTTTGCTTCGTGGAATTCCTCAAGTTCGATCAGCATCTTCACCTGTCCGGTCAAGGCAATAGTGCTTTGGGGATTATATTCCAACACTTTCGCGAACGAACGCAGCCCATGCTCGAAATCGCCAGACTCATAGGCGGTCTGCGCCTCTTGTTGGTAATAGGCCTCGTCCTTGACGAGCGGGGCGGGGGCCGATTGTTCCTCGGCATCCCCGCAAAACTCAAGATTGCTGAATCGGCTCATGGCAGTGTTTGTCGCCGCCAAAACCAGCGTTGGTACGGCATCCCTATATAACTGGTTTCCGGTACCATTGCTAGTTGCATCATGGCTCTCGTGATCGTTTCTTGTCCAACATCGCCATGACCGGTAACGGCCATTTCGGGCCAGATAAACCAGCATCTTTGCTCCATATAGATAGTCCCGTTGGTCGGCATATAGGTAAGATGCGGGCGCGATTCGCCGTTGATCAATACGCTGTCAGCATGAAAGGCAACCTCGTCGTCCGCCACTGCCAACACTCGTCCCAACGCGCATCCGCTTCTGACCACCACTGCCTCTCCGTGGATGCGCCAATCTTCGAATTCGCCAATACGGTAAGCGATCCAATCGCCGCGATGAATCTTTTCGGGTCCAGCCCCGGTTCGAACGTTGATCACATGATCGCCAATGCGCAACGCCACGAACCAGTGACGCTCCATTTGGTTGACGAGGGGTGCATACACCAGGCCGCCGAGGGCAAGAAACACCATGAGGGATGAGAGGCAGCGTTTCCAAAGTGTCGATGACTGCTCGATTCGCAAGATACTGCCGGCGTGGATGGTGATCATCAGCGTCAACGCGATATTGGAGACCGTGTAACCGCGCCAGATCAGAAACACGGGCGCCGACAGTAAGTACGCCGTTCCCAAGATCACGCCAAAAATCGGCCGTTTTGACCAAAATAAGGCCCAGCCTGGCAAGACCAGCCCCAGCAACGTCTGGCTGACATCTTGTTGTCCAATGTTGGGCAACCGGTCCAGATACAGCCAGCGCTTCAGCGTATACCACCACCGCCAGAGCGAACTGTACCAGCGGGCACGCGGCGGATAATACGGAGAAACTTGTGGATCCATATCCATCAGATTTGGCTTCCGAGACTTACTGCGCGCGATTCATTGTCGTTGGTCAATGCGGAAGCGAACCTCCTCCTCCGGTTCGTAGAACTCGCTGGTCTCTTGTTGTGATTTAACCTGCCCGACCACTTTTTCAAATTGCTTCACGATCTCCAGGCAACTCTTGCCTTTATACCCACTGACATGCAGGTTCACCTCGCCGTCCGGGCCAATCGTAATATTGAATTCTCGTTGCGCCATGGTCAATTCTCCCAGTGACGAACCTTCAGACGAATGGATTGGTCGGCCTCGACGTCTTCCTCCACAACCGTGAACTGGTGCGTCCGCAACTCGTCCATCACGCGCTGGTACACATACCGTTGCACCACCCGCTGGCTTAATTCCTCCCCAAACGCGCGCAAAACCTCGTCGGTTTTTCCCGTACCGGTAACACAAAGTTTGGCGTGCCCGCGGGCATCCCGCATAAACGTCACAGTCACTCCGTCGCGCGTGACGGATATGCGCTGGTCGCGGCCCAGCTGGCCGGTCACCAGCTCGCTGTTTGCAATTTCAAGTTGAATCTGGCGGTTATTCGATGCCTCTTCCGCCTGCATGCCTTGCGTAATTCTGTCTACACCCTCGGCAACCACGCTGTAGCCCAACGACGTCGCGGCGGCGGCGACTGCCGCGCTAAAGGCCGGCCACGCGGCCACCACCACCGGCGTTAAAATACAAACTGCGCTCATAATCTCGCGCGACCATCCCCTTTCAATAACCTTGACCGCGCCTTACAGAATTCGTCACGCGACAAGGGAAGATGCCGAAACCGATTCCGCCGTTTGGATCGAGACCGGCGGACGCTCCGCCATGTCCAAACCGCCGCCAGCACCATAGCCAGCAATATGGCCAGCAATCTAACCGGCAATCCGGCTCGCTCTCCGGCCTGCACTACGGCCCACAGCAACACCCCAAGGAGGGGTAGTATGATCAGCGCCGCTATGCAGGTGGTTGCAAAAAGAGCGCCATTACGGCAGTCTTTGTCCTTGTCATACAGGCTTTCCCAAAAGGAATTCATATCTCTCGCTTGCGTAAGCAGCTGCAAATCCTATCATCGTGCTGCTGCCGCCAGTGTCAAAATACCCACGGCATTCGTCACCAGTTCCTCCGTTTACTTAGACCGCGCACACACGAAAAGCTCACGCAGCAGACCGGGCGCAGCTTGCCGCCGAAAACCCAATCTGGTTAGAATTCCATTCGCCTGTGATCCTTCTCTGGGGCCGCAGTTCGCGCGAGACTGGCATGGCGCGCCCGTCCTTCGGCCCAATTGCGCAGGCGGCCGAGATGTTCATCCATGGTCTTGGACAGCGGCACCGTTTGACGCAGCGTTTCCAGAACGTCCTCTGTCGTCAAATCGTGTTGCGCATAGAACGCGTCGTACAACGCGCTGATGATGGACTCTTCGATTTCTGCGCCGCTGAAGTTCCCGCTGGCGGCCACCAAAGCTTTGATATCGAAACTCTCCGGCTGCCGTCCGCGTCGGGCCAGATGTATCTTAAAAATATCGACCCGCTCTTCTTCCGCGGGAAGATCCACGAAGAAAATCTCATCCAGACGCCCCTTGCGCAGCAACTCGGGTGGAAGCTGCGTGATGTCGTTCGCAGTTGCGACAACGAATACCGGCGATGTTTTCTCCGAAAGCCACGTCAGAAACGTTCCAAACAC
>Ga0153915_10001805_pt1 | contig 19669 bp, 14 predicted proteins | sample Opewatmetagenome_2_FD_107003 | JGI IMG/M metagenome (GOLD analysis project Ga0153915, IMG submission 107003) | Freshwater wetland microbial communities from Ohio, USA - Open water 3 Core 3 Depth 3 metaG | ecosystem: Environmental > Aquatic > Freshwater > Wetlands | place: USA: Ohio, Lake Erie...
GCCATGGCAAAGGTCTGAAAAAACATCCCTATCATAATAATCCTCATATAGTCCCTGGCATAGGGGAGGATTGTTTCTGATGCGCCCATAACAGTAAGGCAAAAATCCATCTTTATAAGTCCGAATATCATCAGGATAAGGGACGCTGTAAAAGTATATGTTACTGCATTGCCCAAGGCGCGTTCTGCCTTTCTGATATTCCCCGCCCCCAATGATATTGACATAAGTGAAGCGCCTCCCATTCCCATCATGAGGCCTATTCCCACGGCAATCATCTGTATCGGGAAGACGATGGACAGCCCTGCAATGCCGAGCGATCCTACGTAATGTCCTATAAAGATTGTATTTACGATATTATACAGGGACATCACAAACATGCCGACAAAGGCCGGCAGGGTCAGTTTGAACAACAACCGTCCAACCTTGTCGTCATTTAATATATTTTTCTTTTCATCTTTCATAAAATTACATCTATGCCTTTTATACTGTCAAAGACTCGATGCTGCATGATATGACATCTTATTATTATCTGCAGACGAGTATTATTTTTTAGATCCGACTTGATAAAAATATCCTGCTCAATTCGGGGGGAATTAAGGTGGGGTCTTGTGAGGCTTTTACTCCTTTATTGATATTTTAAAATCCCCTCCTTGCCCCCCTCCTAAAAGGAGGAGGAAGTATGTTTCGGGCTTATTGGATTACTATCCTTAAGAATAAAATACTCTTATTCCCGAAGATTGATCCTTCAGCTTAATGCTTCAAGTCCAGCCCCGGAGGTGCTTAAGGATCTATCCTGAACTTTCAGAGTTATCGGGATACAGGTATTTTTTCAGATGTCGATGCTGCCTGGCGTGCGGGGAAAAGGGATCACGTCGCGTATATTGTTCATCCCGGTCACAAACTGTATAAGCCTTTCAAAACCAAGTCCGAATCCTGAATGAGGGGCTGAGCCGAATCTTCTCAAGTCAAGATACCATTGGTAATCATCCGGATTAAGACCGGTTTCCTTTATCCTGTTTAAAAGCGTATCATAATCATCTTCACGCTGACTGCCGCCGATGATCTCCCCTATCTTCGGGAATAGGACATCCATCGCGCGGACAGTCCTGCCGTCATCATTCAACTTCATGTAAAAGGCCTTGATCTCCTTGGGATAGTCTGTAAGGACTATGGGGCGCTCAAACACCTTTTCGCACAGATACCTTTCGTGCTCTGATTGCAGGTCGGTGCCCCATGCTATGGGAAATTCAAAGACTTCCTTTGACTTTAAAAGTATATCTATTCCCTCTGTGTAGGTTAATACCTCAAAATCCCTGGCGACAATCTTCTCCAGACTGTCTATCACAGTGGGATCAATGAACTTGTTAAAAAATTCCAGGTCCTCTTTACAGTTTGAAAGGACATGCGTGAATATATACTTAATAAATTGCGTTGCCGTGTCCATATCCCCTTCAAGATCACAGAATGCCATCTCAGGTTCGATCATCCAGAATTCGGCAAGGTGGCGGGATGTGTTTGAGTTTTCAGCCCTGAAGGTCGGCCCGAAGGTATATACATCTCCAAGCGCCATGGCATATATCTCCGCCTCAAGCTGCCCGCTCACTGTCAGGTGAGTGGGGCCCCCGAAAAAATCCTTCCCGAAATCCACAGTGCCGTTATTCTTCGGCACATCTTTGAGATCAAGTGTAGTCACATGGAACATCTGGCCTGCGCCTTCACAATCGCTTCCCGTAATGATAGGGGTATGGATATATAGAAATCCCCTTTCCTGGAAAAAAGAGTGGATAGCAAGACTCATGGCGTTCCTGATCCTTGCTACAGCCCCGAAGGTGTTGGTCCTGGGCCGCAGGTGAGAGATCGTCCTCAGGAACTCAAAGGAGTGCCGCTTTTTCTGAAGGGGATAGGCATCCGGATCAGCATCCCCTATGACCTCTATCTCACTTGCCTGCATCTCCAGGTCTTGCCCCTTTCCCTGAGAGGTTACAACCTTTCCTTTTGCCCGGATAGAACAGCCGGTCTGCAGGCGCTGTGATCCGCCGTCAGCCTGTATGAGCTTTTCACCGGCGATCACCTGAAGATTCTTAAGACAGGACCCGTCGTTTATCTCTATAAAAGAGAATCCGCCCTTGGAGTCTCTGCGTGTCCTCAACCAGCCCATGACCGTGCATTCACGATCTGCTTCTCCTGATGAAAATATATCTGCTATCCGGGTCCTGTTCATCCTACCCCTCTTTTTTCTCAAATTCCGCCATAAAGGACACCAGCCCCTTTACAGCGTCAATGCCTGTGGCATTATACAGAGATGCGCGGCATCCGCCCACGGATCGATGGCCCTTGAGCCCATCCATGCCGGCCTTTTTCGATTCCTTGACGAATTTGTCTTCAAGTTCTTCACTGGGCAGCCTGAAGGTCACGTTCATAAGAGACCTGCTGTCCTTGTCCGCAGTTCCGCGATAGAAGGATGACTTGTCTATATAATCGTAAAGGATCTTTGCCTTCTCAACATTAATCTTTTCCATGTTGGCAAGCCCGCCTATAGTCTCTTCCAGCCACTTCATCACAAGGCCTATAGTGTATATAACAAAACAAGCCGGCGTATTATAGAGAGAGTTCTCTTTTGCATGGGTCGTATATTTCATCATGGTGGGGATCCCTTCCGGGGTCCTCTCAAGCAGGTCCTTCCTGATAAGGACCATGGCCGATCCGGCAGGTCCTATGTTCTTCTGGGCGCCTGCGTAAATGAGTCCAAATTTTTTAACATCAATGGGGCGGCACATGAAGTCCGAAGACATGTCGGATACCAGTGGGACGCCCTGGCCGTCCGGATATGCAGACCACTGAGTCCCTTCTATGGTGTTGTTTGTCGTATAATGAAGATATGCAGCATCCTTATCAACGTTATATTCCTTTGTGATATAAGAATAATTTCTGTCCTTGGACGATGCAATAACCCGGACATCCTTTCCCTGGATCTTTGCCTCCTTGATGGCCTTGCTGGGCCATGTGCCTGTATCCAAATAATCGACAGGCTTCCCGGTTGCTGCAAGGTTCATGGGGACCATCGCGAACTGCATGCTGGCTCCTCCCTGAATAAAGAGGACCTGATAATTATCATCAGCGCCCAGAAGCCTCTTTGCCCTTTCAATGGCATCGTTAATGATGCCATCAAATGCCTTGGAACGATGGCTCATCTCAATCACGGACATTCCAGTGCCCTTGTAGTCCAAAAGTTCGGCCTTTATTTCTTCAAGCACCGGGAGCGGCAACGCCGCCGGTCCCGCATTAAAATTAAATATCCTTTTTGTCATTGTAGATTCTCCCTTCATGTATTTTTATTGTTTTAATTTTTCAATCATCTTTCTGACCGCGTCCAGCCCTATTGGGTCTTTTTCAAAGGGCGGACGTCCCTCAAGATCCGCTTCAATGATATCAGAAGCAAAGGGGATAAAACCCAGAAAATCAAAGTCAGGCATAAGGTTCATCAAAAACTCCTTATCCTGTTCGGACCTTATCTTGTTGCCCACAAAACTTAACTTTTTCAGGCCGATGTCTCCCGCAAGCTTAAGTATGTGATGGGCTGTTTCCACGCTCCGTCTCCCCGGCTCAACTACTACTATAAGCCTGTCAACAGCCATGGCCGTGCCTCTTCCCAGATGTTCCAGACCGGCCTCCATGTCTAGCACCACTGCCTCATCCCTTGCAAGGACTATATGCCTTACAAGGGCCTTAAGCAAGGTGCTTTCAGGGCATATGCACCCGCTCCCGCCTGTCTTGACCCCGCCAAGCACCATCAGTTTAATGCCGTTTATCCTGATGGAGAGCCTTTCCGGGAGATCATCGACCTTCGGGTTGAGCTTAAAGAATGAGCCCATGGTCCCGACCTTGGCCTCCGTCCTCTCTTCAATAATCTCTTTCATCTCAGAGATAGGCACTATCTCGGCGTCTTTTTTAACGCCAAGCGCCTGCGCAAGGTTTGCGTCAGGATCGGCATCGATTGCCAGAACCTTGATTCCATTATCCGAGAGGGCCTTTATCAGAAAGGATGCAAATGTGGTTTTACCTACACCGCCTTTTCCGCTGACAGCGATCTTCATTGCTCAACCTGCTTTTAACCATTATTTTATTAAAGATAATTATCTGGAAAACCTTCAAATTTCAAGAAATAATTATCTAAAAACTTCACGCCTGAAAAAATCAGCCATGATCCGGTTGAACCCGTATGCAAGGACGGTATTATAAACCTCATCCTCAGTGAACCATCTAAGATATTGTCCTTCAGTCAGTTTAATTTTATCGATATCCAGGTTTTCATATTTCCAGAAGGTGTATTCGATCCTGTCATCAAATTCCATTATGGAAAACAGTTGAAAATCCTTAAGCCTGATCCCTATTTCCTCCTGCATCTCTCTAGCAATACATTGCTCAGGCGTTTCACCATCCTCAACATGGCCTCCAGGGATATCCCATGTATTCGGATAGGGTATGTCAGGCCTGTTGTCTCTCAGAAATAGCAGAACCTGTCGCTTATCGTTGACAAAGATAATACTGCCGCCTTTACGTTTCATCATGCACCTGCAAAAAACAATCCTATTGGAGCATCCTGTAAATTGCCCCTAAGTTGTCTGAAAAACCAAGGGAAGTCAATACATCAATCCGGTTGCTTAAATCGGCCAGATAGAGACTATTTGTTATCTTCTTCCAGGCTGAACGCCGCTTGTTTATCCCAATCATCAATAAATCCAATCTGTTTAATGAGATTATGTAGAATCAAGTATCCCTGTTGCCGATTTCTTAGTCAGAAAGAATCATCCGCTGAAATTCTTATCAGGCCATAAGTCGATTAATGGATGACTATTGTTCACAATGCTGAACATTAAATACAGCTTGACAAATCTTGTAAAATTGAATAATTTTTTCCGTTATATTTTACAATGTTTTTAAGGTTTAAGATTAAGATATTAAGACATCCGGAATGTTCACTATATTGAACTGGTGCCGTTTAATAAACAGATCTTAGCCAACCTAAAACCATTAATCTTCCCTTAAAATTGGAAGTATTTTAAAGCAAAGGAGACATCAATATGAAAAAAATAGGCATAGTCGGCGCAGGCTTGATGGGTTCAGGTATTGCCCAGAAGGCCGCTCAGGAAGGGCTTGAGGTTGTAATGGTTGATGTCAAGCCCGAATTTGTTGAAAAGGGCTTGAATACCATTATTAAGACACTTCAGGAGGCTGTAGACCGGAAGATTCTTACATCTGAAAATTTAACAGATATCATGGGTCGCATAAAAGGAACTACCAACATGGCCGATGTCAAGGATTGCGACATCGTCATAGAGGCGGTGCCTGAGGATATGAAGATTAAGCATAACGTTTTCAAACAGCTTGATACTATCTGCGACCCGAAGACAATAATCGCGTCAAATACATCAACCTTCAGGGTAGATGCCCTGGCTGAGCCGGTTAACCGGAAAGACCGATTCCTGGCACTCCATTACTTCTATCACCCGGCCAAAAACAGGCTTCTCGAGATTATCCCCGGTTCCAAGACAACAAAAGAGACTATCAATGCCGCCAAGAGATACAGTGTGCTCACAGGCAAGACCGATATCCTTGTCATGGACGCCCCTGGGTTCGCAGTAAACAGGTTCTTCGTCCCGGTCAACAACGAGTCCACCAGGATGCTTGCGGAAGGCGTCGCTAACTCGGCTACCATTGAAAAGGCAGGCAGGGATGCCCTTGGAATAGCCATGGGCCCCTTTGAGATAGTGAATTTAACAGGGGTGCCGATGGCACTTCATGCATCAGCCGGACTTGGCCTTGGGTTGACGCCGTTTTATGATCCGTCTGAGATACTGAAAAAACAGGCAGCTTCAGGGAATCTCTGGCCTATTGAAGGCGAGATCCAGGAGGACAGACTCGAAGAGATTAAGGACAGGTTCAGGGCGGTCGTATTCTATATTATTTCCGCTATGCTGGATGAAGGCGTGTCCTCGATAGACGATATCGATCTAGGCGCAAAGGTCGGACTCCGATGGGCAAAAGGCCCCTTTGAGCTCATGAATGATTATGGTATTGCAAAGGCCTATGAGATTGTGGAAAAATTCATAAAGCGCTGGCCGGACCTCAAGATGCCCCAGTCCCTGATCAATCAGAAAAAGGCCGGCAAACCCTGGGAATTCCGCTTCGTTAAATACTACAAAGACGGGGAGATCGGCAGGGTCGTCATCTCCAGACCTGATGCCATGAACGCCCTGAATCATGCGGTTGTCAATCAGCTTGACGAGTCATTCAAGGAGGCTGAGGCAGATAAGGATACAAAGGCAATCATCCTTGAGACTACAGGCAAGGCCTTTGTGGCAGGCGCCGACATCAAGTTCTTCATTGACTGCATCAAGGAAGACAAGCTTGAGGCCAACTACGATTTTACCTCCTTCGGGCAGGAGGTGTTTAACCGCATCGATGACAGCAAAAAGCTTGTAATCGCAAAGATGGACGGTCTGGCCCTGGGCGGCGGATTCGAGCTTGCACTCTCAACCGACGTCATAATCGCTACAAACAAGGCGGTCATGGGCTTCCCTGAGACAGGTATAGGCATCTATCCCGGGCTTGGCGGCACCCAGAGACCCAGCCGTTATATAGGCAAGGAACTGGCAAAATACCTAGTCTTCACAGGAAGGGTCATCTCCGCTGACGAGGCAAAGGCCATCGGCCTTATAGAGGAGGTGTTCACCCCTGATGAGATCGATGCCAAGATCGAGTCGTTAATCAAACAAGGGAAGCTTGCCTCCAAAAAGGGCAAAAAGACAGAGGAACTCCCGGCCGAATGGCAGAAGATCAAGTCACTCTTTGCAGATGAAAACATCCCTGCATTGCTGTCGGGCAAATACCTAACAAGCAGTGATCCTCTGGAGGCCAAGACGGCCAAGATACTTGCCGGAAAGGCGCCCATAGCCCTCAAGATGGTTAACGATATTATGGACAAGGGCTATAAGATGTCTCTTAAGGATGGACTAAAGGAAGAGCTGTCCCATCTTTATGAGATATTCAGGACAAAGGATGCCTTGACAGGGCTTACAAGCGTAGGCAAGAAGCCGCAGTTCGAGGGCAAGTAAGAATCAAGGACATTTAACAATTTTATGATAGAAGCCACGCCTTTAAAAGGCGTGGCTTTTTTCTTGCATTAACCCAGATTATGCAATAGAAATCTGTTAAAATTTTTAACATAATGATCATGCATATGGAAGTGGGTTGATTATCAGGCTGTTGCATAACCTGGGATTAATTTATAAGACATTTATATAGAAAAATTTATTAAAGGACTCATAATTTTAACATGATAGAAAATGCCGACAGACATGAATTGGTTTATGAGGACAGGCAGATAACCCTGATAGGTACTGCCCATGTTTCCAGGGAGAGCGCAGACCTTGTTGAAAAAATTATCTCGGAGGAAAAGCCGGATACCGTTTGCGTTGAGCTGTGTCAATCCAGGTTCCAGTCCATCAAACAACGTGACAAATGGCAGGATACTGACCTGATCAAGGTAATTAAAGAAAAAAAGGCCTTTTTGCTCCTATCCAATCTCATCCTATCGTCATTTCAGAAGGCTATCGGTAAAAAACTTGGCATAAAGCCCGGCGAAGAGATGATTCGTGCCATCTCGTCTGCAGAAGGAGTTGGGGCGCATATTCATCTGGCGGACAGAGAGATAAGGACCACTCTTTTACGGGTATGGAGAAGGATGAGATTCCGGGATAAATTCAAGCTTCTCTATCAGCTTCTCGGTTCCTTCGGCGGCATGGAGGATCTGACCGAAGAGGCGGTTGAAGAGATGAAAAAAAAGGATATTCTTAACATGCTCCTTGATGAAATGGGCAAATCGCAACCCCTGTTAAAAGAGGTCCTTATTGATGAAAGGGATAAGTATCTGTCACACATGATAAGGACCGCCCCAGGGAAAAGGATTGTAGCAGTGGTAGGTGCTGGACATGTCCCGGGGATAAAGGCTAACCTTCAGGAGTCGGTAGATATTACACTCCTTAACGAGGTGCCCCCAGAGGGAAAAATGGCAGGCATCTATAAATGGGGCATCCCAGGCCTTATTGTTGCCCTGTTCATCGGGGGATTTTTCTTCAGCGGAACAGCTGCAACCATGGACATGATCAAATATTGGGTCGCTGCGACTGCGATTATGGCCGGCATCGGCGCCGCAGTTTCCTTTGCCCATCCCGTGACAATACTGTCAGCCGCACTCGTCGCGCCTGTTACGACAATTCATCCCTTGATTGCTGCCGGATGGGTTGCCGGGCTTGTAGAGGTCTTTATGGGTAAGCCCAAGGTAAGGGACTTTGAGGCCCTGCCTGACGATATCATGTCGATTAAGGGCTTCTGGAGAAACAAGATTACACGGGTGTTGCTGGTTGTGGTCTTCACCAATATTGGTGCGTCAATAGGGACCTTCCTTGGCATTTCAATGTTGGTAAAGGTTTTTGCCTGAAATAATCCGTGGTCCAATCTTGATAACAAATAGAAACCCATTCCCCTCTGAGGAGAGGAATGGGCATTTGGGAGGGAAAGCACACGACACTCTCTGAATGTCACTCGGCAACCTCACTTTCTTTTTGCTGCCACAAAAGAAGCCCGGTTTAAGAGTAATAATCCAAGGTTTGTGTGCGGTAAATGTAAATAACCAATACAAATCGCATGCCATTCCCGAATTATACCGGTCCATATTGACAACATTGCCAGGCATGCAAACCATTAATGACGTAATATCAATTATTTAGTTGTTAAATTAATATTTTTAATTTTATATTATTTAATAAAAAAAGTATATAAAGGCAGACAAAAATTTACAGAAATGCACATATATTTGTGCATAGATGCACATTTTATTGTGCAACAGCCCTTTGGCAACCCATTTGTATCTATATAAAATTTAAGGGGCTTAAGAAAGCTCTTAGCCTCTCATTAGTTATTGATTTGATTATTAATAGGACTTCTTTTTCGCACAATTTTTCATTATGAGTATTTTTTTCTAGGATTTAATAATAAAAATCTTTATACTTGCCAATCAATTACAAAACAGGGTATTTTACCCTTAGAATTTGAATTCAAAATCGTCATGTCATATCAACAATAAAGGAGGATGAATCGATGCCTGTTAAACCCAGTGATAAAGAGGATGAATATTTCGCAAAATTAGAGTTTGAACAAAAGAAAAAGGTTGAGGATGAGAAACACAAAAAGATGGCAGTTGCAGAGAAAGACAAACTCAAGGAACTTCATTTCATGAGATGTCCCAAATGCGGAATGGAGCTTATAGAAATCGATTATAAGAATATCAAGATCGACAAGTGTTCCCAATGTGCAGGAATCTGGTTGGATGCCGGGGAACTTGATGCGGTTTCAAAGATAGAAAAGTCTGGGCTTGATAAACTGTTCAGTGTTTTTAAGTGACTATGAACTTTAAATATCCTTTAAAAGGAGATTAGCCTCTGACTTTTCAATAATGGCTGAAAAATCCTCAATGCATTTTGATATCCTGTCAATCTCCGGGGAATGAGTAATGGGGATCTCCTCGCTTCCACGCGCATCCATGGAATTGATGATAAAATTGATACTCAAGGCATCAAGTGAACGCGCAGGCTGATAGAAGACAACCTTTTCTTCCGTCCCAATAGACTCAGACAGGATGCCGCAACTTACCAGGTCATAAAGGACTTGATGCGTCAATCTTATCGGCGTTTCAAGGGCATTGGCTATTTCAGAGGCGCTCAGCGGCTTATCCCCCTTCATAAACCTTTTAACGCACAGATGGCATATGGATAAGGCGAGCAATCTCTTTGTTGATATGCTTGCACCCAGGGATTCAGGTTCAAGTTCATAGGTCCCGACATTCTGATGGGCAAAGGATATCTCAGCGCCGAAGAGCACGATCAGCCAGCTTAACTGAATCCAAACCATAAAAAGAGGGAGGACTGCGAAACCGCCATAGATCACGCCATAGTTGGAGACCTTCATCTGAAACGCAATATAACCCCATTGCAGGACTTCATAGACGGTGCCTGCGACAATGCCCCCCAGGACCCCTGAACTCCAGTTGACCTTTGTATTGGGCATGAACATGTAAATAAAAATAAAAAGGAGCCATACGACACAGTAGGAAAAAATATTAAGCGCCGGCAATATAAAAGGATTGATCGGCACTAATAGATCAACACTTTGTGTTAAACGCATAATCCTGGCTCTAATGAATACAGTAATGCTACTCGAGATGATAAATAAAATCGGCGCCACAAAAAGGATCGACAGGTAATTGCTGAGCCTTCTTACCAATGTCCTCGATTGTCTCACTCCCCATATCTCATCGAATGATTTTTCGATATTGCTCAAAAGCCCTACAATAAGAATAATAAGAACAGCTATACCTAACCCTGCAATAAATCCGCCTTTTACACCCTCAAGAGCGGTATTTGCAAAGGATATTATATACCTGAAAACCTCCTCCTGGCCTTTCATCTTCTCTATCAATTCGCTCTCAAGGAGCTTCTGTATGCCGAAGCCTTTTGCAATGCCGAACGCAAGGGCTGCAAATGGAACTACCGAAAGCAGGGAATAGAATGTCAAGGATGACGCCCTCAGGACGCACTTGTTCTCATCAAAACCCCTGAATGCAAGAAAAATGATCCTGACCTGCCTGAGAAGAAAAGATTTTTTAGGGGAAAGAGACGCCAATGGTATCCGCCAAAGGTCGTGTTTAAAAAAATATATTATTTTTTTTAAAAGAGGCACACCTCCCCCTTTTCACCCTTCTTCCTGTGTCTTCTGAACCCTGGCCCAGGTATCACGCAGAGACACGATCCGGTTAAAGACCGGATTGTTTGCAGATGACTCAACAATATCCGAGCAAAAATATCCAAGCCTTTCAAATTGGCATCTGTAGCCCGGCTCGACTTCCCTTAGTGCGGGCTCAAGCTTACACGACATTAATTTCTCAACAGATTTTGGATTTACCTTTTTAAAAAAATCCAGGCCATCCTTATCATCCATCGGATTATCCATCATGAAAAGATGGTCATACAGCCTGACCTCAGCATTGAAGGCGTGTTGAGCCGATACCCAATGCAGGGTAGCCTTAACCTTCCTTCCGTCAGGCGCGTCCCCGCCTTTTGTAGCGGGATCATAGGTGCAATGCAGTTCAACAATCTCTCCGGTCTCTTTATCTTTAACGACCTCAGTGCATTTGATGAAATAGGCATATCTCAGCCTCACTTCCCTCCCGGGAGCAAGCCGGTAAAATTTCTTGGGCGGGTCTTCCTGAAAATCTTCCTGCTCAATATATATGACCTTTGAAAAAGGGGCCTTTCTAACACCCATGGATGGATCTTCAGGATTATTAACCGCATCAAGTTCCTCTGTGAGATTGTCGAGGTAATTATCTATTATGACCTTTAAAGGCCGTAAAACAGCCATCATGCGCGGCGCCCTTTTGTTGAGATCCTCCCTCAGGCAATGCTCAAGGAATGCCACATCGATTGTACTGTCCCTTTTGGCTACACCGATACGCTCGCAAAAGGTCCTTATCGATTCAGGGGTGTAACCACGTCTTCTAAGCCCTGAGATGGTGGGCATGCGGGGATCATTCCAGCCGCTCACATAGCCGCGTTCCACTAGTTGTAAAAGCCTTCGCTTGCTCATAACGGTATGAGTCAGGTTGAGTCGGGCAAATTCAATCTGCTGGGGATGATAAATATCCAGTTCCTTGATAAACCAGTCATAAAGCGGACGATGGTCTTCAAATTCGAGAGTGCATATGGAGTGAGTGATCCTTTCTATTGAATCGGATTGACCATGAGTAAAGTCATACATGGGGTAGATGCGCCATTTGTCGCCGGTCCTGTGATGATCCGCATGCAGTATCCTGTACATTACAGGGTCTCTCATATTGAGGTTAGGCGATCCCATATCTATCTTAGCCCTGAGGACTTTTTCACCGTCTTTGAATTCTCCCTTTGTCATCCGTTCAAAAAGGTCAAGGTTTTCCTCCACAGACCGGTTGCGGTATGGGCTGTCTTTTCCCGGCGCAGTAAGGGTGCCGCGATGCTCCCTTATCTCATCAGCGCTCAGGTCATCAACGTATGCCTTGCCTGCCTTGATCAGCCGAATAGCGAATTCATATAACTCATTAAAATAGTCGGACGCGTAATACATCCTGTCACCCCAGTCAAAACCGAGCCATTTAACATCCTCTTTTATGGATTCGATATACTCTTCCTCTTCCTTGATTGGATTAGTGTCATCGAACCTCAGGTTGCACAGTCCGCCATATTCCCTGGCCAGCCCGAAATTCAGACAAATAGACTTGGCATGCCCGATGTGGAGATAACCGTTGGGCTCCGGCGGAAACCTGGTATGCACACGCCTTTCATATTTTTCAGTCTGCATATCTTCTTCAATGATAGTTTCTATAAAATTTGCAGGTGTATTATTTTCGTTAGATGTCATATTTAGCGCTCCCGGATTATAGTAATAAATGTTTCCAATCATGGCCTAAATTGACAATTCAAGTCAAGTTAGAACTTGTCCTATTGCAACTCTATTATATTTAATGGGAGATAATAAACGATTTACTGACAGAATATCGACAGATGGCCCTTGCATAACCTTATCTTTAAAAAACCCTGGGATTGGGAAAGGCTGGCACTTTAAAAACCTCCTCATCTGAAAAATCGGGCCCGGACATTTTTCTTGCTTCTTGTTCTGCCGAAGACTTTAAGAGATTTTCGGTTATATCCCTGCATCCATTCAATGTAAGGTCAGTCATTATATGTCTCTTTGTGTCTGTCGCGACACCGTTTGATTCTAAAATCGTCAGGGATTGCAAATGGCTGGAGTTTTTTGCTCATGTCATTTTTTTGAAAATTGCTCAAGGACACGTTTGATCTGGTCTTCGGAGAAAGGTTTCCTCAGTATCCCGTTAACGCCGGCATCATATGCCGCCTTGTTGTCCCTCTCTTCGTCCTGGGTTGTTACCATAACTATGGGTAATTTCTCTTTGGTAAATTTTTTGCGAATCTCCTTTGTAAGGTCGACTCCGGAGATGTCCGGCATGTTCAAGTCTGTAAGAATTATATCCGGTTTTTCTACGGCCACGCGTTCTATAGCGCTTGCAGGAAATTCAAAGAGTTGGGATTCGCATCCCAAATTGTGAAGTACAGTCCTGTAGATATTGAGAATCATCCTTGAATCATCAACGGCAAACACCTTCAGTCTGCCCTTGCCGGCCTCTTCCTTTTTAGCCGTAATCTGTTTTGCAATATCATTGTACCCTCCCCTGGCTAGCAGTCTTGCAAAGGAGTTCTTTATATCAGGATGTGCCTTGGCAGATAGATATTTGACGGCAGAATTTTTGAAATAATCCTCTTCTATCAGATCAAGAAATATATGCTCACACTGTGAATTGATAATCGTAGTTATGATCTTTAACGCCATCGCATTCCCCGAACGGGTCAGATTCCTGACTCCTCCTGCCAGCACGGGATTATAGTTATGATCAATAGCCTTCGCTGCCGCGTCACGGACATTATCAACCGGGTCTTCCAGCCCTGCGGCAAGCGTAAAGGCGTTTTTATCAAGGGGAAGCCTGCCCAGTGCCTCATATGCCGCAAACCTTATATTCGGATTCTTTGGCTCATTAAACAGAAGTTTTCGGATGGGTGATATTGCAGCGCTATCGCCCAGGTCGCCCAACACATTTAAGGAATGAATAACCAGGTCCGCATCATCCCTAAGCAGGTTTTTAACCAGGACACGCACGCTCATCACCCCTATCTCACTGAGCCTTTTTTTAGCCGCAGTTCTGAGATGGACAAATTTTGAGCTGAGGATATCATTAAGCTTTTCAACAGCCTCAGGGGTTTGAATCCTGGCGATTATGTCCATGATCATCATATCAATATCCGTCTCTCCCCCCAATCTGTCCAAAAGCTTTTGAAGGGCATCAGGAGTTGCGATTTCACCAAGCGCCCGGACTGAAGCGGTGACTACTGCCTTATTATTAGAGTAAAGATATTCGCTTATGGGAGAGACCGCGATAGGATCACCAATCATCCCCAGTGAAGAAATAACTGTTTCGATTAACTTTAACTCCTTCTCTTTTTTCAGAAAATCCAGTAGCAAAGGGATGGCCTTTATAAACCTGATTTCACCCGCTACCTCAATCATCAAGAGCTTACTTGCAGGATCGCTTATCTTGGAAAGGACATCAAGCAGGATGTCCGGATTTTCCAGGACCTTTGTAAACATGGTTTCTCTGACATGAGGAAAAATAATCGCCAGATCAGGATTGCCTGCTACAAATCCCGCAAGAAGGGGAATGGCAAAACTGTCATCTGCAGACATAACTTCATTAAGGGCCTGCTTTTGCGTCTCTCTGCTAACGTGCCCCAGGGCGGCAAGAACCAGTTTGCCCTTGATCAAATCCTTAACGCCGATATCAAAACGGATCTCATCCAATAAGTGTTGTTCGTTGATCTTTCCCATCCATGTTCCTTTTCTTATTTCCCTCTTCCATTGCATTCATTTCAGTAGAGATTGTTTTCTGCTGTTACATATTGCATGCTGAATTATTACTAAATTGAAATCTTTTGGGCAGCGCTTAGGACCTCAACCATAATATCATTTATTGCGTCTTCCTTTAATCCCAGAAATTCCATGGCATTATCATCCATATTATAGAAAGAACCGTCAACGCCAAGTCCCAGACCGGTCATCATAGCAATCGCGTCGGCAACATGTACAATATATGCTAGGACGCTATCATGAGAATGGGACGGGAAATGATGATACTTTATGGCTATTGTAAGCGGTTTCGGGATATTCCATTCCTTGCAGACCTCAAAGGCTGCTTCGGCATGGTCAAGGTCAAGAATAGCCTTTTCAGCAGAAAGGAATGATTCATCGCCGCCGGCCATAAATGCCTCAAATTTATCCCATTGATCTGTTATATATTTATCAAGTATAAGCTTTCCTGTATCATGAATAAGCCCTGAGGTAAAGGCGTCGTTTACAAGGGTCGGATCTATCCTTTGGGCAATAATCCTTGATCCGAAGGCTACTGCCAGGGAGTGTTTCCATAGCGCCCCTGCATCAAGACCATAACCGTCAAGATTCTTCCCTAAAATGCTTGAAGCCCCGCTCATCGCGATAATCTCTCCCAGGGTCTTATGCCCGAGTATTACGGATGCGCGTTGTATAGATGTGACCGTCCCTCCCATGCCATAATAGGGGGAGTTGGCAACTTTAAGTATCTTGGCGGCGATCGCCTGGTCCGTTTCAAAGAGTGCGGCCAGTTCCCTGAAATCCGACTTGGGGTCGGCTATAATTTCTCTGGCCTTAAGCACGGTCTGAGGCATGGGAGGCAGGTCCTTAACATTGCTCAGGATCCTTTTTTTCAATGCCTCGCCTGTAAGATGCTCTTTCTGTCCCTCTTTGGATGAAGAGGGATCAACTACGGATGTCTCCTGTCTCAGGTCAATCTCTATTAATGCCTTGCAGTTAGGACAAGGAAAGGCTATTTGTTTCCCCATTGGAAGTCGTTCATCAGGGATATTAAACTTTCTTTTACAATTTGAACATGTTACCTTCATGCATTACTCCAAATTATTTTAACTGGCGCTTGTTGTTTTTTATCGGATATTATCATCCAAAACTAAAAAAACATTCACAACTTATCCTGATTAACTTTATTAAATCAATAAAAGACAGGATACATTAATGATTCAAACAGTTCGCACTATGGGATAACAAGCACATATTATGCCAGAAAAGCCATCTATAAAACAACTGCCCTTTCCCTAATATGTATTTCAATTGAATCTCTAGGTCATCCCTATATCACAACTGTCTCCATATCCTAATAAATTCCGGCTATTATATTATTCAAGCCCCTTTATCAATGAATCCTGCCAAGATTGAAGTGATGTCCTGCCAGGCATTATTTAAAAAATCTTTTCATTTTTAGTCTCATAAAAGCTGTTTGATTATATTGACTTTATATCCTCTGCGGTGTCATTTTTTCGGCGATTACATAGTGAGCCGGCCAAGAATAATGTCTTCTCATACTATATATTGTTAAAATATTATCTTTGACCCCAATATATATTTAATTAAGATTTATTTAATCAAATTGTTAAAAATATATTGACATATTAAATTAAATATATATAATTATATATAATTATTAGGAGGTGCACATCATGGGTCGAGCTGCAGTTGAGAAATTTACATATCAAATGATCTTATCCGAAAGAGATCTTGAACAGTATTACAGCGTTGAAATCCCTATCTACAATCTGAATATTGTTTACCAATTCAGGATCATCGAGAACGATCCCTTGTCTATATTGATTAAAGAAGAATCGGATCTTCTCCACTGGATTAAGGCGGGAGACAGATTTAAAATGAGATATTACTCCAATGATCCAAATTCCCCATATCAGGATCTTTATACGGAATTGGCGTCTATTGAGAGGCAAAGCAAGGGGCCATTAAGGGGACACTATCTGACTACCCTTGAGATAACAGAAGATCAGTATGATAAAATGGCTTCCTGGCCTTACAGGCTGAAAGATTACCATCTTATCCCATTTGATATGTGGTCAAAAAGTTATTGATCCTGACGGCATAATTATAATGCCGTCAGTTCTTTAATAAAATAATGATTTTTCTGGAGTGCGCGTTGCATTAAAAAAAAATCGTTCCGTCCATTTAGTGGAGGAAGAAGGAAAACAATAAAGTAACGGCACATCCGGTTGCCCCGACCATTTGGTCGGGGTTTTTGTTTTCTTTTGCCAAAACACCCGGTCATCTTTTCCAGCGTATAGACTGCAACGGACAAAAAACACCGGACCGGAAGCACCTCCAAAAATATCTTATGAAACATCAATAAGTTAGTTCTCCTCCTTTTCATAAAAAAAACCTGATCTTTCTTGACACAAAATTTCAATTATAATATGTAAGTTCTTATAAAAAGATAAACACACATTCTATCAAATTGCCCGTGCCCATAAGTCCGGGCAAATAAATAAAAGTCTGTTTGGATTCAAGGATGGAAGGGTAAAAATATCATTATGACCTCTAATGTTTCGAATTCTTTTGATGTGATAGTAATAGGTGGCGGGATTGCCGGCATGCAGGCATCCCTGGACCTTGCTGATCAGGGTTTTAAGGTTGCGATCATGGAGAAGGACGCTTCCATAGGCGGGAAGATGATAAGGCTTGACAAGGTCTTCCCGACCCTGGATTGCGCCTCCTGCATCACGACCCCGAAGATGGCGGCCGTCGCCCACCACAAGAATATCACTATCTTTACCATGTGCGACCTGCAAAAGATAGAAAAGACTAACGGCATTTTTAAGACACAATTCCTGCAAGCGCCCCGATATGTCAATATCAGCGCCTGTATAGGTTGCAGGCAGTGCGAATATGGTTGTCCTATCCTGGTCCCGGATGCAGAACAGAAGGGCCTCACCGCCAGGAAGGCAATATACATCCCCTTTTCAAACGCTATCCCTCAGATAGCCTTGCTTGATCCTGAAAACTGCACCCTTTGCGGCAAGTGTCAGAAGGTATGCCCCACCCACGCAGTGGATTATTTCCAGAAACCTGAGACGCTCGACATCGAGGCCAAGACCGTTATCCTGGCTACCGGCTATCAACTGCTCGAACAATATCCTCAAAGGGCCTATGGAGAGGCTGCAGACAACCCGAATGTAATAAACGGCCTTCACCTTGAACGCATCCTTGCCCCAACCGGACCATATAACAGGATGCTGAGGCCGAGCGACGGGAAAGAACCAGATAACATCGCCTTTATCCTGTGTGCCGGCAGCAGGGACGAGACCTTAGGGGTGCCTTATTGTTCCAGGGTCTGCTGCATGTACAGCATAAAAAACGCCCTCCTCATACTGAAGGACCTGCCTCACGCCAAGATCACTATCTTTTATATTGATACCCGCGCCTTCGGGAAAAACTACGAGCCCTTTTTAAGAAAGGCAAAGGAAGAAGGCGTCAGATTTATCAAGGCAAAACCTGTTATCAAAGGAAGCGGGACCAATCAAGGCGTTATACTGCGTTATGAAGATCAGGAGAGGGCTGAAGGCATCGTGGAAGAGGAATACGATATGACCGTACTCTGTCTTGCAATAATCCCCGCATGGAATCCTGAGGGGAAGGCGGCAGTGAACCTCTCTGAAGACGGTTTTCTTGCCTCAGCCAGCCCCAAGACGGCCCCTGCACTGACAAACATGGAAGGTGTCTTTATAGCAGGGATTATCTCCGGACCGAAGGACATTGTCGATACGATTATCGAGGCAGGGGCCGCCGCTATGGAGGCATCCAATTACCTGAATGGCCTCGAACAAAAAAAATCAATGGCCGCATAGAAAGTCGGCAATAACGCAGTCGGAGTCAATATCAAGACTCCCGGATTTTCCAATTGTGCGCAGCTTGTTTAAGATCATTATGAGGTTTAAAAACAGATGACTGATGTAAAAGCAAACAGTGACCGCGAGAATGACGCCAGGATCGGCGTCTATGTATGTCATTGCGGAGGAAACATCTCAAATACCGTGGACGTTGAAAAGGTGGTAGCCGCCTCTCTTGACATGCCGGGGGTAGTGTCCAGCCAGCGGAATATGTTCATGTGCTCCGACCCCGGTCAGGACATGATAATCGAGGCTATTAAAAGCGGCAAGATCAACCGTGTGGTCGTATCGGCCTGCGCCCCGAGCCTTCATGAAACCACCTTCAGGAGCGCCCTGATAAGAGCCGGACTTAATCCATACCTATATGTGCACGCCAATATCCGCGAGCAGGTGAGCTTTGTTTCCCAGGGAAAAGAGGCTACAGACAAGGCCATCGCCGTAGTTGCCGCGGCAGTGGCAAAGGCAAAGGAGATACTGCCCCTTGAGGCCACCACTGTTCGGGTAATAGAGCATGCCACAATAATCGGCGGAGGCGTCGCAGGATTAAAGGCCGCACTGGATCTGGCAAACCGGGGCCTTAAGGTTGCGCTTATTGAAAAGAGCCCCTTTCTTGGCGGACATGCAGCTCAGCTTGACAGACTTTTTCCCACAGGAGAAAGGGCCGGTGACCTTCTTTCCGCGCTTGTAAAAAAGGTCCTGGATCATCCCGCGATTGATGTCCATACATGTGCAGAGGTAACGGCCCAGGACGGTTATATAGGAAATTTCAATCTCAAGGTGGAACGGAGACCCTTGGCAGGTCCGGCATCTGCTGCAACATCCCCAGGCAGGATCGGGGAGTTTATCCCATTTATAGGGATATTGCCCGCAGATCCGCCTAAAAACATAGAAAGGATAGAGCTTACAACTGGGGCCATAGTAATCGCCACAGGCTTTACCCTCTATTCCCCCAGGAATGGGGAGTATGGCTACAGGGAATTCCCGGAGGTAATCACACTCCTGGATCTCATAAGGATCATGTCCGAAGAAAAGAAAGAGGAGGGATGTCTAGAGATAGGGGGACGGAAGATAAAGAGCATGGCAATGGTTCACTGCGCAGGTTCCAGACAGGTGCCCGGGATACATGAACCGGATGAAAAGGGCAACCTCCAGGAAAACTGTTCCCGCACATGTTGCAC
>Ga0153915_10001806_pt1 | contig 19668 bp, 21 predicted proteins | sample Opewatmetagenome_2_FD_107003 | JGI IMG/M metagenome (GOLD analysis project Ga0153915, IMG submission 107003) | Freshwater wetland microbial communities from Ohio, USA - Open water 3 Core 3 Depth 3 metaG | ecosystem: Environmental > Aquatic > Freshwater > Wetlands | place: USA: Ohio, Lake Erie...
CAGCAGCGCCGCGCTATGGCGCGTGTCCTCCGCCGCAATGCACGCTGCAGCCGCCAGCACGTCGCGCGCGCGCGGGCTCAGGTCCGCGCGATTGCCAATCGGAGTCGCGACGACGTACAGCGTTCCGCTCGATTTTGCCACTATAATTACCGCCCTTTGTCTTAAGTCGCGCATCGTGCATGCAGGGGAATTCGCTATGCAAGTGAAGCCCAGCCGCCTGGCGCTGCGCATCGCTCGCGGCGCGTGCGCTGTCGCACTAGCCGTGCAGCTTGCGGGTTGCCCCGGCGCAGTGATGCCGGGAGGCGGCCGCGCGCCGACTGCGGATGCCGCCCAGCGTCTTGCGCGCGCCGGTGATCACGCTGGGGCCGCGAAGGCCTACGAGCAGCTCGCGAGCACCGTGACCGGTGCAGCGCGCGATGATCTCCTGCTGTCAGCCGGCGAGGAATGGCTCACCGCCGGCGCACGCGCAGATGCATCGAGAATCGTCCCGCTCCTCAGCGCAGCGCTCACGGGTGAAGCCAGGGAGCGCCGCGGCCTGTTCGTCGCCGATCTGGCGCTGGCGAATTCCGAACCGGAACGCGCCCTCGGCGAACTGAAACTCCTCGGCGAGCCGACAACACTCCCCATTGCCCGGCGCTTCTACGACATTGAGGCTCGAGGGCTCTTTGCGCTCAACCGTGCACCGGATGCCGTGCGCGCACTGATGGCGCGCGAACGCTGGCTGAACGATGAGGCGGAGCTCAAGGCCAGCCGCTGGCACCTCTTCGAAAGCGTGCGTGATGCCGCCAGCCGCGGCGTGCCGATCCAGCCGCCGCCAGGCACCGATCCGATCGTCGCCGGCTGGCTCGAGCTCGGACGGGTGGGCCTCGAGCTCAGCCGCAATCCCTTTGGCGCCGCCGTACGTGTCAACGACTGGCGCACGCGCTATCCCACGCATCCGGGCCAATCCTCGGTGCTCGATCAACTGCTGCGCAGCTATTCGGCGGATCTCGAATACCCGGGAAACGTCGCGCTGCTCCTGCCGCTATCCGGACGGCAGCAGGCGGTAGGCGCCATCGTGCGCGACGGATTCCTCGCGGCCTACTACCAGCACACCTCGGGATTGCGTCCGCGCGTGCGCCTCTACGACGTTGCCCTGACGAATGCGGCCGACGCGTACGTAGCCGCTAGCGCGGACGGGGCGCAGTTCATCGTCGGGCCGCTCACCAAGGACGAGGTCGCAGCCGTCGCCGGCGTGGCGGATGGACGCGTACCGGTGCTCGCTCTGAATTTTCTGCCTGAAGAGGCGCGCATGCCGCGGGGTTTCTATCAGTTTGCGCTCACGCCGGAGGACGAGGCGCGGCTCGCCGCTCGCCGCGCGATCGCGGACGGCCGCCATCGCGCCGTCGTGCTGGCGCCGACCGGCGACTGGGGCAATCGCGTGGTGGGAGCATTCACGGACGCGCTCGAGCACGCCGGCGGCACCGTGCTGGCGCGGCGCGCGTTCGACCCGCAGGAGAGCGATTACTCGACCGATATAACGGGCCTGCTGAAGCTGGACGAAAGCCGCGCGCGTCACGAGCGGCTTTCCGCGATGCTTGGCGGCAAGCTCGAATTCGAGCCGCGGCGGCGTGGCGACGCCGACTTCGTCTTCGTGGCGGGCCAGCCGGCGCAGGCACGGCTCATCCGTCCGCAACTGCGCTTTCACTTCGCGGGCGATCTGCCGGTGTACGCCACGTCGGACGCGTTCGAACCGGACGCGCAGGCCAACCTCGAGCTCGACGGCGTGATGTTCCCCGACATGCCCTGGATGATCTCCTCCGATCCGGTTTCATCCGCCGTGCGCGATGCCGTGCAGAGCGCGTGGCCAGCTCGCGCGAGCCGGCGCGGACGCCTGTTCGCCTTCGGTTTCGACGCGTACCGGCTCATTCCGCTCCTCAAGAATCCGGCGGGCGCCCGCCTCGATTCGATTGCTGGCATGACCGGCCGGCTGACGCTCGATGACAACGGCCGGGTCCGGCGCGACCTCGATTGGGTGGAAATCCGCTCCGGCCAGCCACGCTTCATTGGGCCGAGCCTCGGCGCGGCTCCGTCCGGCATTACGAGCAACTGAGGTGCCGCTATCGCCGCGACAGGAAGTCGGGCGGCGCGCGGAGCAGCAGGCGGCCGAATACCTTCGCGGCCAGGGTCTGACCGCCCTGCTCGCGAACTACCGCTGCCGCCTTGGTGAACTCGATCTTGTAATGCAGGAGGGCGAGATACTGGTCATCGTCGAAGTGCGGCGCCGGGCAACCCGGAATTTCGGCGGCGCCGCAGCCAGCATCACCCGTCGCAAACAGCGACGCATTGCGCTTGCGGCGCGACACCTGCTGCTCACGCATGGCGCGCTGCGTTGCTACCCGATCCGCTTTGACGTGGTCACGCTCGAGCCGGCGGGCGCCGGCACGCGCATCGAATGGCTGCGCGATGCGTTCCGTGTCTGACACGCGGCGTGGCGCTACTTGACCACCTTGAGTTTTGGCCGCTTGGAATCGCTCGCGCGCGCGCCGCCAGGACTAGCGGGCGGGCTGGCCGGAGGACCGGTCGGCGGTTCGGTCGGCTCGGGCGCAAGATCGCTCTCGGTGAAGATCATGCCCTGCCCGGTTTCCCGCGCGTAGATGCCGAGCACGGCACGGATCGGGATCGCGATCGAGCTCGTCACGCCCGAGAAGCGCGCCTGAAACGTAAGCGCGTCGTTGCCAAGGCGCAGGCCCTGCGTCGCGCTGCGACTGATGTTGAGGATGATCTTGCCGTCCTTGACGAACTGGCGCGGAACGCCGACGCCCTCGACCTCGGCGTCAACGACGATGTGCGGCGTCTGCCCGTTGTCGGTGATCCATTCGTGCATGGCCCTCAAAAGGTAGGGCCGGCGCGAATTTACGGGTGTGTTCGCCACGCGCCGCTCCTTCAGACGAATTCAGGGGCGCATGTCCTGTTCGATTTCCGTCAGGCTGTTGCGAAATGACGGACGCGCGAACACGAGGTTCATGTACTTGATGATGGGCTGGGCCTGCGCGGGCAGGTCCACGCCCCAGTAATTGAGCCGCCACAGGACCGGCGCAATCGTGCAGTCGACGAGCGAGAACTCGTCGGACAGAAAATAGGGCTTCGCCTTGAACACTTCCGCGCTCGCGAGTATCGAATCGCGCAGGATTTTCTTGAGTTTCATCGACTGCTTCTTGTCCTGCTCGGCTTCGATCTCCGTCGCGAGGCCGTACCAGTCGCGCTCGATCCGATAGAGCGCGAGTCGAAACTGCGCGCGCGTTACGGGGTCCACCGGCATCAGCGGCGGGTGCGGGAACCTCTCGTCGAGGTATTCGCAGATGACGCGCGAGTCGTAGAGCACGAGGTCGCGGTCGACCAGCGTCGGCACGCTGTGGTACGGGTTCAGGTCGAGCAGATCCTCCGGAAGATTCCCGGGCTCGACGTTCACGATATCGATGCTGATGCCCTTTTCCGCAAGGACGATACGCGTGCGGTGGCTCGCGGCCTCGTTCGGGGCCGAGAACAGGGTCATGACGGAGCGACGGCTCGACACCTGTGTCATCTCCTGGCGACTCCAACCGGACTCATGATTCGCCGCCACCTGCGCCGACGTGGGGATCCCCTCGCCCGACCTCAATGCACGTCCTTCCAGTATTCCTTCTTGAGGAGATAGGCGAAGACCGTGAAGACGGCAAGGAACAGCACGACGACGACGCCCATCGACTGGCGCTCGGCCCTCACGGGCTCGCCGATATAGGTCAGAAAGTTCACGGTGTCATGCACGAAGACGTCGAATTCCGCCGGACTCATGCGTCCCGGCTGCTCAAGGACGATCTTGTCGCAGACCTTCTGCTTGGTCTTGCCGGTCTTGGGATCGATGATGGCGTGCGTGACGAGCGCCTGCACGCCCTGCAGATCCGCGAGCACGGCCGGCATGCTTGCGCCGTCGAAGATCAGGTTGTTCACGCCTGTCGGGCGCGCGGGCGAATCGTCCCGATAGAAGCCCTTCAGATAGCGGAAGACGTAGTCGGGACCCTTGGAGCGCGTGATGAGCGTGAGATCGGGCGGCGCGCGGCCGAACCAGTCGGTGGCATCGCCTCGCGGCATCGGGCTCTTGATGTAGTCGTGCACCTTGCTGCCGGTGAAGATGAGACTTTGCTCAAGCTGCTCCTCCGACAGGTGCAGGTCCTCGGCAACGCGGTTCCAGCGCATGAAGCCGAGCGAATGGCAGCCGAGGCAGTAGTTCACGAAATTGCGCGCACCCTTCTGCAGGGACGCAAGGTTGTTTACGTCGACGTCCGCGACCCCGAGCGTGCCGATGCACTGCTGGTTCGGGTCGTCTGCGCCGGACGCAGTCATCGCCGCTGCGGTGAACAGGAGGAGAATCGCCGCGCGCCTAAGCATGATAGGTCAGCCTCTCGGGCAGCGGCCGGGTGCGCTCATTGCGCGTGTAGATCGGCATTGCCAGGAAGAACAGGAAATACACGGCGCCAAGGATGCGGGCCATGATCACGTAAGTACCCTGCGCCGGCTTCATGCCGAGGTATCCGAGACCGCAGAAGGCAATCACAAAGGCGGTGAGCGCGTAGAGCCAGACCTTGGAGCGATAGCGCATCGACTTCACTGGCGAGCGATCGAGCCAGGGAAGAAAGGCAAAGGCGAATACTGCGAGCCCCATGAGGAGAGCTCCCGAGAGTTTGTCGGGCACCGCCCGGAGAATTGCGTAGTACGGCGTGAAGTACCACACGGGCGCGATGTGCTCCGGCGTCGAAAGCGGATTGGCCGGCTCGAAGTTCGGCAATTCGAGAAAGAGCCCCGCAAGGGTCGGCATGAAGAACACGATCGACGCGAACACGATGCCGAAGATGCCCACGCCGAAGACATCCTTGACGGTGTAGTAGGGATGGAAGGGAATGCCATCAAGCGGCTTGCCATCGCTGCCCTTCTTTTCCTTGATCTCGATGCCGTCCGGATTATTCGAGCCGACGGTCCTCAGGGCCCACAGGTGCACCACTACGAGCGCCAGAAGGATCAGCGGCACGGCGACAACGTGCAGCGCAAAGAAGCGATTGAGAGTGGCGTCGGCGATGCTGTAGTCACCGCGGATCCAGTCGATGAGATCGGGCCCGATCCAGGGGATCGCGCCGAAGAGGTTCACGATCACCTGTGCGCCCCAGTACGACATGTTGCCCCAGGGCAGCACGTAGCCGAAGAACGCTTCCGCCATCAGAGCGAAGTACACCAGCACGCCGACAATCCACAGCAGCTCCCGCGGCTTCTTGTACGATCCGTACATGAGCCCGCGGAGCATGTGCAGGTACACGACGAGGAAGAACGCCGACGCGCCGGTCGAGTGCAGGTAGCGGATGAGCCAGCCCCCGCTCACCTCGCGCATGATGTACTCGACGCTGCGAAACGCCCCGGAGAAGCCCTCGCCGTCGATCACGCCGTCGGGCTTGTAGAACATCGTGAGCCAGATGCCGGTGGCGAGCTGCAGCACGAGCACGACGAGCGCGAGCGAGCCGAAGAAGTACCAGATGTTGAAGTTCTTCGGCGCGTAGTAGTCGAGGAGCTGCGCCTTGTAGAACTTGCTCACCGGCAGGCGTGCATCGATCCACGCTCCGATACGCGCCCAGCGCCCGCCGGCCGGCTGTGTGTATGTCTCGCCAGCCATTACGCGACTCCCTTCTGCGCCGGCTCATCGAGCCCGATGACGAGGGTGGCGGCATCCTTGAAGCGGTACGGCGGCACTCGCAGATTGAGCGGCGCGGGCACGTCCTTGAACACCCGGCCCGCCATGTCGAACTTCGACCCGTGGCATGGACAGAAGAAGCCGCCCGGCCAGCCGCCCGGGACGTCGATATCGACCGTCCCCGGCTCGAAGCGCGACTTTGGCAGGCACCCGAGGTGGGTGCAGGTGCCGATCAGAACCAGGTACTGCGGATCGCGCGCCCGCGCCTCGTTCTTCGCATACGCCGGCTGATCCGATTCCTCGGACGCTGGGTCACGCAGATTCCCATCGTTGGTGGCGAGCTGATCGAGCATCTCGCGGGTTCGATGCACGATATAAATGGGGTTGCCGCGCCACATGACAGTCATCATGGCGCCCGCCTCGAGCTTGCTGACATCCACTTCGACCGGCGCGCCGAGCGCCTTCGCGCGCTCGCTCGGGGCCCAGGAAGTGACGAAGGGAACCGCGGTGAAAACTACGCCGACCGCACCCATGCCGGCGGTCGCCGCCGTCAGGAAGTGACGTCGGCTCTTGTCGACCTCATCGCTCATCAAGCCTCTCCCGGCGAGCTTGCAATGCTGGTTGTTTTTGGTCCCCGGAAGACGACTTGATGACCGTTCCGGTTCCAAGAATTCAAGAAGTTGCGCATTATACACAAATCGAAAGGGGCGCCTTAAGGGCGGACAGCCGAATCATGTTGAAGGTCGCGAAACTGGCGTTGTTCCTCGTTGCATCGACCGTGGTAGGTCTTGCCGCGGCGTTCGTGCTCATCCTGGTGAAACCGGATCTGCTGCCGCGAACCGTGGTGCAGGTTCCGGTCAAGGAAACCGAAACGGCGCCCGCTCCCGCGGCGGAGAAAGCGCCTCTGCCGCCCGTCGCCGGCGCGGTCGGCTCGTACGCGGAGGCCGTGGCCCGCAGCTCGCCGTCCGTGGTGAACATCTACGCCGCCCGCGTTGTGACCGAGCGTACTTTCCCGTCGCAGTTCGACTCGCTGTTCGGGGACGTCTGGCCGTCGGTGCGCAAGCGCATCGAGCGTAGCCTTGGTTCCGGAGTCATCGTCGACTCCGGGGGGCAGATCGTCACCAACTACCACGTGATCGCGAATGCATCCGAGATCCGGGTACAGCTCGCGGACGGCCGTGAAGCGACCGCCGAGGTTGTCGGCCGCGACCCGGATACCGACCTCGCCGTGCTCAAGATCAACCTGCCCAGGCTTCCGGTGATGGCGCTTGGCCGGTCGGATCAGCTTCGCATCGGCGACGTGGTGCTCGCCATCGGCAATCCGCTCGGACTCGGGCAAACGGTGACCCAGGGCATCGTGAGCGCGACGGGCCGCGGGCAGCTCGGAGTCGCTACGTTCGAGAACTTCATCCAGACCGACGCCGCCATCAATTTCGGCAATTCCGGCGGAGCGCTCATCAACGCGCGCGGCGAGCTCGTCGGCATCAACACGGCGGTGTTGTCGAAGACCATGGGCACCGAGGGCATTGGCTTCGCCATCCCCGTCAACCTGGTGCGTGGCGTGATGACGGAGATCGAGAAGAACGGCCGCGTCATCCGTGGCTGGTTCGGCATCGTGCCGCAGGACCTCCCGGAGGACGCCGCGCGTCAGCTGGGCATCACCGACGGCACTGGCGTCGCGATCGCGGATCTTTATCTGCGCAGCCCCGCCTACGACATCGGCTTGCGGCCGGGCGACGTGATCCTCAAGCTCAACGGCAAACCGATGCACAGCGCGCAGGAGTCGCTCGCCATGATCGCCGCGCTGCGGCCTGGCGCGAAGCTGAAGATTTCAGGTTTAAGGGACGGCACGCCGTTCGAGATCGAGTCGAAGGTGATCGAAAGGCCGCCCAAGGTCGGCTAGCTTCAGGACGGCACTCTTTTTATCTGCGCGCCGAGCTGCTGCAGCTTCTCTTCGATGCATTCGTAGCCGCGATCGATATGGTAGATGCGGTCGACCTCGGTGCGGCCCTCCGCTACGAGGCCCGCGAGAACGAGACTCGCCGACGCGCGCAGATCGGTCGCCATCACCGGTGCCGCCGTCAGCCGGTCGACGCCCTTGATGATCGCCGTGTTGCCCTCGAGCCGGATCTCCGCGCCCATGCGCCGCATTTCCAGCATGTGCATGAAGCGGTTCTCGAAGATCGTCTCGACGATCGTGCCGACGCCTTCGGCGACTGTGTTGAGCGCAGCAAACTGCGCCTGCATGTCAGTTGGAAATGCCGGATACGGCGCGGTGCGCACGTCGACGCTGCGCGGACGCCTTCGCTTCATGTCGACCTCGATCCAGTTGTCGCCCGAGGCGACGCGCGCCCCGGCTTCCTGAAGCTTGCCGAGCACGGCGTCGAGATGGTCGGCGCGCGCGTTCTTCACGCGCACGTGGCCACCGGTGATGGCGCCCGCGACGAGGTACGTTCCCGCCTCGATGCGATCCGGCATGACCTCGTAGTGCGTCCCCGTCAGGCGCTCGACACCATCGATAACGAGCGTGTCCGTACCGGCGCCGCGGATCCGGGCTCCCATGCTGTTCAGGAAATTCGCGAGATCCACGACTTCGGGTTCGCGCGCGGCGTTCTCGATGATCGTTTCGCCCTCGGCGAGCGCCGCCGCCATCATCAGATTCTCGGTGCCCGTCACCGTGACCGTTTCGAGCACGAGGCGCGCCCCGTGCAGACGTCCGTCGCTGCGCGCGCGAATGTAGCCGTTCTCGATGTTGATGTCGGCGCCCATCGCCTGCATGCCGGCCACGTGGATATTGACCGGGCGCGACCCGATGGCGCAGCCGCCGGGAAGCGATACGTCGGCCTTGCCGAAGCGCGTGAGGAGCGGACCCAGCACGAGGATCGAGGCCCGCATCGTCTTCACGAGCTCGTAGGGCGCGAAGAACTCCCTGATCGTGCTGGTGTCGATCTCGACGCGCATGCGGTCATCGATGGTCACCGTCACGCCCATACGACCGAGCAGCTCGATGGTCGTCGTCACGTCCTGCAGGTGGGGGACATTCGCGATCGTGACGGGTCCGTCCGCAAGCAGCGCGCCTGCGAGGATCGGCAGCGTTGCGTTCTTCGCGCCGGAGATGCGTATCTCGCCCTCGAGCGGCTTGCCGCCCAGTATTTCGAGCTTGTCCATGACTCCTGCCTGCGCCTAGCGGCGTGCGGCCCATTCCTCGGGCGTGAAGACCTGGAGCGCGAGCGCGTGAACCTCGCCACCCATGCGTTCGCCGAGCGCAGCATAGACCAGGCGGTGGCGCTCGAGCGTGCGCTTGCCGGCGAACTCGCGGGCAATGACGACCGCCTCGAAATGTACGTTGTCGGAGCTGGCGACGCGCGCATCGGCCGACGGCAGTTGCGAGCGGATCAGCGTGGCGATTTCTTCGCAATTCATGGGGCACGATACTAAAGAAAAGCCTGCGGCGCCGAAACAGGCCGGTCGCGCTATCATGCCGCCGCGCACCTTCTTGGGATCCGGCATGACCGCCCGACTCGACGACGCAACGCTGATCACGCTCGGCAAGCGAGCGCTCGCCACGGAGGCCGCCGCCGTTGGCGCGCTTGTGGACCGTTTGGGTCCCGATTTCGCCAAAGCCTGCGCGGTCTGCCTCGATTGCAGCGCCCGCCAGGGGCGCGTCATCGTGTCAGGAATGGGCAAGTCCGGCCACGTGGGCCGCAAGATCGCGGCGACGCTTGCGAGCACGGGAACGCCGAGCTTCTTCCTGCACCCCGGCGAAGCGAGTCACGGCGACGCCGGCATGATCACGCGGCAGGACGCGTTGCTGGCCATTTCGAATTCCGGCGAGAGCGTGGAGATCGTGACGCTCCTGCCGTACCTGAAGCGCCTCGGCATCCCGCTGATCACCATGACCGGAGGCCGCGATTCGACCCTGGCGAGAGCCGCGACGGTCAATCTCGACGTCAGCGTGCCGGCCGAAGCCTGCCCCTTGAACCTCGCTCCGACTGCGAGCACGACGGCGACGCTCGCCATGGGCGATGCGCTTGCAGTCGCGCTGCTCGAATGCCGCGGATTCACCGAGCAGCAGTTCGCCATGTCGCATCCGGGCGGAAGCCTCGGCCGCCGGCTGTTGCTGCTGGTCGAGGACGTCATGCGCACGGGCGCCGACATCCCGATGGTCGGCGCCGACACGCCGCTCGCCGCGGGCCTCGTCGAAATGAGCCGCAAGGGTCTCGGCATGACGGCGATCGTCGACGCGGGGCGCCGCCTCGTGGGCGTCTTCACCGACGGTGACCTCAGGCGCGCGCTCGACGGCCAGGTTGACGTCCACGCGACACGCATGCGCGAAGTGATGACGCGGCAGGGCAAGAGCATCGGACCGCGAGTGCTGGCCGCGGAGGCCGTGCACCTCATGGAAAAGCATCGCATCACGCAGCTGCTCGTCGTCGATGACGACAACGTGCTCGTCGGCGCGCTCAATATTCACGACCTGTTCCGCGCCGGTGTCATTTAGTGGCGCCTCACCGAGTCCGGCTCCTGGTGCTCGATGTCGATGGCGTGCTCACCGACGGCAGGCTCTATTTCGGACCGGACGGCGAAGCAATCAAGGCGTTTCACGTTCACGACGGCTATGGCATCAAGCTCGTCAGGGCGGCCGGCATCGAAGTCGCGGTCGTCTCGGGACGCTCGTCGCCAGCAGTCGCGGCACGCTGCCGGGAACTGAAGATTGCACACGTAGTACAGGGCTGCGACGACAAGGTCGACGCGGTCGCCCGCATCGCGGGCGAGCTGAAACTCGCCATGCAGGAAATCGCCTGCGTGGTCGACGACACGAGCGATCTCGCGCTCGTGGCGGCAGTCGGCCTCGCATTCGCCGTGCGCGACGCCCACCCGGCCCTCAAGCGCAAGGTGAAGCGCATCACAAGGCTTGGCGGCGGGCGCGGCGCCGTGCGGGAGGTTTGCGACTGGCTCGTCTCGAACGCCCGCGCTCGAGCAAAGACATGACCCGGGCACTTCTCATCCTCGTGCTGTTCGCGTTCATCGTCGTGATCGGCCTGTCATTCGTCGGCGGGGATTCCTACGAGACGCGCCGCGAGACCGCGACGCCGGCCGAGCAGCCCGGCTACTTCCTGACCGGCGCCACGATTACCGACACTGCACAGGACGGTTCCCCACGCGTGCGCATCCGGGCGGCGCGCATCGAGCAGAATCCCGCCGACAACAGCGTCGAGCTCACGACGCTGAACCTCACCTACAACACAGACGGCGAGCGCGACTGGGTCGTTACGGCCGACCATGGCGTGGTGCCGGAGGCGACGAAGATCGTGCACCTCGATGGCAACGTGCGCATTCACGGTAGCGTCGCGGACGCGGGCCCCGAAGCGGTCATCGAGACGCCTACGCTCGACTTCGACTCCGAGCACTCGACGGCGCGCACGGATGACGACGTCCGGGTCGTCATGGGTACCCGAACGCTCACCGCCCGGGGCCTCAACGCCGACTTGAAGCAGCATCGCGTGCGACTAGAATCCAGAGTGCATGGGCAGTTCAATCCTTCGGTCAATCGCTAGCGCGGGCTGGGTCATGCTCGTGGCCGCGACGTTCGCTGCGGCCGACGAGCCGCAGGCATCAGCGCCGGCCGCCGCCGCGGCACCCGCGCCTGCCGCTGCGCGCCTGCAAAGCGACCTGCCGATCTCGCTCGACGCGCGCTCGTCCGAATTCGACTACAAGCGCAACCGCCTTGTCTTTCGCGACGTCAAGATCACGCAGGGAAAACTGCGTGTCGAGGCAACAGAAGCCACCGCCACGGGACTCAATTTCGAGAACAGCCAGTGGCAGTTCGCCGGCGACGTGCACATCACCATGGAAAAGGGCTCGTTGAGCTCCGATCGCGCCGACGTCACGTTCGCGAAAAACCAGATCTCGCGCGCCGTCATCAACGGCGCGCCGGCGAATTTCGAACAAACGCTCGATCAGCCCCCGCAGGTCGCCCGTGGCCACGCAAACGTCATCGAGTACGACGTACAACAGGGCACTGTCCGGCTCGCCGAGAACGCGTGGCTGTCGGACGGTGAGAATGAGCTGAGCGGGCAAGTGCTCGTGTACGACATCCGCTCCGAACGCGTCGTCGCAAACGCTCCGCCCGGAGCCGGCGAACGCGTACGCATCACGATTAATCCGCGCACGAAGAAGCCGGCCACCGGGCCCGCGGAACCCCAGCGATGAGCCGGCTTTCGGTCCAGGGACTCGCCAAGAGCTACAAGTCCCGCCAGGTACTGCGCGATCTGTCGCTCGACGTTACGAGCGGCGAAGTCGTGGGCCTGCTTGGTCCGAACGGAGCCGGCAAGACCACCGCCTTCTACATGATCGTGGGGCTCGTGCCCTGCCAGAAGGGCAGAATCGTGCTCGACGATGAGGACATCAGCTCGTTGCCGATGCACCGCAGGGCGCAGCTTGGCGTGGGCTATCTGCCGCAGGAGGCCTCGGTCTTTCGCAAACTCTCCGTTGCGGACAACGTGCTTGCCATTCTCGAGACACGCGCCGATCTCGACGGCGACGGGCGCGAGCAGCGCCTCGCGGAGCTCCTGGAAGAGCTTCACATCAGCCACATTCGCGAGAGTCTCGGCATCAGTCTGTCCGGCGGCGAACGCCGGCGGGTCGAGATCGCGCGCGCACTGGCCGCCGAGCCAAAATTCATCCTGCTCGATGAGCCGTTCGCGGGCGTCGATCCGCTGTCGGTCATCGACATCCAGCGCATCATCCGCCAGCTTACGACGCGCGGCATCGGCGTACTCATCACCGACCATAACGTGCGCGAGACGCTCGGCATCTGTGGCCGCGCCTACATCGTGAGCCAGGGCGTCGTCCTCGCACAGGGCACGGCGCAGGAAATTCTGGCGCATCCACAGGTGCGCGAGGTCTACCTCGGCCAGGACTTCCGGCTGTAGCGATCCCGGGTCTGGCCAGCCCCGCTGGCAGTGTTGCAAGCCGCTGAATCTGTTAACTATTATAGGGATTGCACGTTTCCTGCATAGGTCGCCGTTCACACTCCGGCCGACACGTGCTTTACGGCCGTTTTTTCGCGTTAGACTGCAACTCCGAACACCCCTCGAGACCATGCTCAAACCGACCCTGCAACTGCGACTTGGACAGCAGCTGACGATGACACCTCAGCTGCAGCAGGCCATCCGGCTGTTGCAGCTGCCGGCTCTCGATCTGCAGGCCCACGTCCGCGAAGCCCTCGAATCGAACGTGATGCTCGAGTCGCTCGATGACTCGGGCGATTCGACCGGCGTCAACGAAGCGCCGGAGCTTCGCGAGGAGCCGCCGGGGGACATCCGCGAGGAGAAGGCGGAGCAGGAATTCGAGGCCGTCGATGTGGAGGTGGTCGACGACCCCTGGACCGAAACCACCGCGGCAGCCGGCGAGACGGCGTGGAGCGGCGATGGCGACAAGTCGCAGGAGTTCGCGGACCAGCGCGGCCAGACGCTGCGGGAGCACCTTCTGTGGCAGCTCGAGCTCGTGCACCTGTCGCCGCTGGACCTGGCGATCGCCCGAGCCATCGTCGATGCGATCAACGACGACGGCTATCTCACCGACAGCCTCGAGGAGATTCAGCGCAATCTCCTGCCGGAGGTCACATGCACGATGGCCGACATGGAACGCGCCCTCGCCGCCGTGCAGGCGCTCGATCCGGTCGGCGTCGGCGCGCGCTCGATTTCCGAGTGCATCCTCCTGCAGCTTGGTCAGCTCGATCCGGCGACACCCCAGCTCGCACTCGCGAAACAGATCGCTGCCGAACACCTGAGCCTGGTCGCCGAACAGCAGCTGTCGCTCCTGCGACGCCAGCTGCGCGTGACCGATGAGGAGCTCCACGCCGCGATCGCGCTGGTGCGCACCTGTCAGCCGCGCCCCGGGGCGGCCATCCAGAGCGAAACAGCCGAGTACGTCGTTCCCGACGTGTTCGTGCGGCGCGGCGAGCACGGCTGGGTCGTGGAAATCAATCCCTCGACCGTCCCGCGAGTTCGCGTCAATCAGAACTACGCCGACATGCTCGGCCGCAACACCGATCACTCGATGCTGCGCGCGCAACTGCAGGAGGCGCGCTGGCTCCTGCGCAGCCTCGAGATCCGCAACGACACGCTCCTCAAGGTGGCGCGCTCCATCGTGCAGCGCCAGGCCGCGTTCTTCGAGCAGGGCGAGGAAGCGATGCAGCCAATGATCCTCAAGGACGTGGCCGAGGCGATCGAGATGCACGAGTCGACCATCTCGCGGGTCACGACGGCCAAGTACATGCACACGCCGCGCGGCGTGTTCGAATTCCGCTATTTCTTCTCGAGCCACGTGTCCGCGAACGACGGCACCGAGATGTCCTCGACAGCGATCCGCGCCAAGATCCGCAAACTCATCGCGCAGGAGGACGCGGGCAGTCCCTTGAGCGACGGTCGGATCGCGGAGCTCTTGTCGCAGGAAGGCATTCCCGTGGCGCGCCGGACGGTGGCTAAGTACCGCGAGGCGATGGCGATACCTCCGTCGAACGAACGCAAGAAGGCGACGCCGCGCTGATCGGGCGCGAACGCCTCAAAGGAGAAATCAATGCAGCTCAATCTCAGCGGTCATCATGTCGAAGTCACGCCGGCGCTCAAGGGCTACGTCGAGAAGAAACTGGAACGCATCGTGCGCCACTTCGATCACGTCATCGACGTGCACTGCGTGCTGACCGTCGAGAAGCTGAGACACAAGGCCGAAGCGACGCTCTCGATCTCGGGCGGCCGGATCCACGCCGACGCCGTGGACGGCGACATGTACGCCGCGATCGACGCGCTCGTCGACAAGCTCGACCGGCGCGTGAAGAAGCACAAGGAAAAGCTCACCGATCACCACGCCGCGCAGGCGCTGCGCGGCCGGCCCGGGTAGGCGCCGCGCCGCTCATCGGGCGGCGCATTACTTCAGATCTGACCAAGCTGTGCGCCTCGTCATCGTCAGCGGTCTGTCGGGTTCCGGCAAGAGCGTCGCGCTGCACATGCTCGAGGATCTCGACTTCTACTGCATCGACAACATCCCCGCGGCGCTCCTGAAGCCCTTTATTTCGCACACCGTGCAGTCGAGCGAAGCGGACTATTCACGCGTGGCGGTCGGGCTCGACGCGCGCAATGCCGCGCGCGAAATCGCGATGGTGCCGACGATCGTCGGCGAGCTGCGTCGCAGCGGCATCCACTGCGAAGTCGTGTTTCTGCAGGCGAGCGACGAAGAGCTCCTCAACCGCTTCGGTGAAACGCGCCGCAAGCATCCGATGAGCCGCGACGGCGTGAGCCTGCGCGAGGCGATTGCGGCCGAACGCAAGCTCCTCGAGCCCGTGACCGACGCTGCCGATCTCGTCGTCGACACGACACGCATGAGCGTGCACGAGTTGCGCGAGCTCCTAAGAAAACGCGTCGAGCAGCGCAGCGAGGGACGGCTCTCGATCATGATCGAGTCGTTCGGTTTCAAGCACGGGATCCCGGGCGACGCTGATTTCGTGTTCGACGTGCGTTCGCTTCCGAATCCCTACTGGGAGCCGGCATTGCGCGCCCAGACCGGCCGCGACGCGCCGGTGATCGCGTTTCTGGAAGCGAACGGCGCGGTCGGCCGGATGATCGACGACATCGCGACCTTCCTCGACAAGTGGATTCCAGAGTACCAGCGCACGAACCGCAGCTATCTCACCGTCGCGATCGGCTGCACTGGCGGCCAGCACCGTTCGGTTTACGTCACTGACAGGCTCGCCGAGCACCTCGCCGCCAAGTACCGGCACGTGCTCGCGCGCCACAACGCCCTGCCCGACTCAGGCACTGCACGCGCCATCAGCGACTAGCCGACACGGACGCACTCACAGTTTGGGTGAGCGGGGCACCGGGAGGTGTCTGGCAAGGCCGGTCTGGCGGTATTCGCGGGCACGATGTGGACGAAACAGACGCCAGCGCCGGGAAGTCCCTCGCCAGAACGCTTGAACGGGGAGGTCCTTTTGGCAGCGTAAAAAACAGGATGTTTTTTCCGCAGCCCCCAGGGATGGGTTTACGGCGGTGACAAAAGGACCTCCCCGTTCGAGCGTCCGTTACTATCGCAGCCACGGCACCTCCCGGTGCCACGCTCACCGAAACCGCGCTGACTATGCCGACAGGGGTGGGTGCAGCGGCACCGGGGACGATGCGGGCGCGCCGACGAATGACGCAAGATCGGAGCGGCGTGCCATGGCGTCGTTATAACCGAGCTGGATGAGCTCGCGCGTGTAGTTCGATTCGAACATGAGATAGCTCATGAGCTGCGTGCCATTCGCGTTGTACGCGCCCATCGTGCGCATGAGCGTGCGCAGCGACCGTGGCAGATCGGCCGTATGGCGCGCCGCGATCCGCCGCAAGTCTTCACTCGGCGAAATGATCGTCGCCTCCACATGGCGAAATCCCCCACCCTGGAAACTCGCCGCCATCTGATTGACGCGCTCGAGACGCTCGAGATCCGCCTGTATCTGATCGTTGAAGAGCGTATCGAGCATGAAGCCGAAGATCTGGCCGGGCGTCGGCGAAGCAGCAGCCGCAGCAGGCGCCAGCGCTCCGCGATCGCCCTGCGCGCGCACGCCGATCACCAGCAGCCGATCGGCGCCGAGGTGGATCGCGGGGCTAAGCGGCGCCAGCTGGCGCATGGCGCCGTCGCCGAAATACTGCTCCCTGATCCTGACCGGCGGAAAGAGAAACGGAACGGCAAGACTCGCCATCAGGTGATCGAGGGTGAGCTCGGCACGCTCGCCCGAGTGCAGCACGCGCTCCCACGGCGCGACGCCCGGCGCGGCGTCGAAGAATGCGACCGAATGCGCGCTCGTATAGCCGGTGGCCGACAACGACACCGCTTCGATCGAGCCGTTGTGAATGGCGGCGGCTATCCGTCCGAAGTCCACGCGGCGCGCCAGGAGACGCCGCAGCGGGCTGTTGTCGAGCAGCGATTTCGGCGGCCGCGCGAGCAGGCCGGCCGACACCAGTGCGAGGAGCCAGTGCAGGCCCGAGCGCAGCACCGTGAAGGTGTCGGACCTGAAGACCTGATCGACATGAAAGCCGCGCCAGACGCGCTCGAGATTGTGTACGGCCGCCCGAAAGCGTAGCGGATCGGCAGCGAGCACTGCCGCCGAAACGGCACCGGCCGACGTGCCCGTAATGACTGGAAAGGGGCACCGCGCCTTGGGCGGCAGCAGCTCGGCCAGCGCCTTGAGCACGCCGACCTGATACGCGGAGCGCGCGCCGCCGCCCGTGAGCACGAGGCCGCAGCGCGGTCCGTGATGCCGTTGGGAGTGAGTCGCCGTCATGAGGCTCTCTATTACCATGGCGCCCCGCCTTGGCATAGTGACGACTCCGTAAGTCGGACGCGCGCCTCAATTGAGCGCGCGCATGGCCTCGTCGATTCCCCTCAAGGTGAGCGGGTACATCCGGTTCTCGATGATTTCGCGCGTCAGGCGGATGGACGGCGTGTACTCCCAGCGCTCCTCGGGCTCGGGGTTGAGCCATACGTGCCGCGGCCATGCCGCGCGCAGACGCTGCATCCAGATGCTGCCCGCTTCCTCGTTCCAGTGCTCGATGCTGCCGCCCGGCTGCGCGATTTCGTACGGGCTCATGGTCGCATCGCCAACGATGATCAACCGGTAGTCGGGCGGGTACTTGTGAATGAGGCGGGTCGTATCCACGCGCTCGCTGAAGCGGCGCCGGTTGTCACGCCACAGGCTCTCGTAGACGAAGTTGTGAAAGTAGAAGTGTTCCAGGTGCTTGAATTCGCTGCGCGCCGCCGAGAACAGCTCCTCGCAGACCCGCACGTGATCGTCCATGGAACCGCCGATATCGAGGAGCAGCAGCACCTTGACCGCGTTGTGACGTTCGGGCACAAGGCGCAGATCGAGGAGGCCCGCGTTGCGCGCGGTCGCATCGATGGTATCGGGCAGATCGAGGATCTCCGCCGCGCCCTCGCGCGCAAAGCGCCGCAAACGCCGCAAGGCGAGCTTCACATTGCGCGTGCCGAGCTCGACGCAGTCGTCGAGATTGCGAAAGTCCCTGCGGTCCCAGATCTTGACCGCGCGCCGCTCGCGCGACGTCTTCTGGCCGATGCGCACGCCTTCGGGGTTGAACCCCTGCGCGCCGAACGGCGAAGTGCCTCCCGTTCCGATCCAGCGGTTGCCGCCGGCGTGCCGCCCGGTCTGTTCGGCGAGACGCGCCTTGAGCGTTTCGATGAGCTTCGCCCAGCCGCCGAGCGATTCGATCTTCGCCTTCTCCTCATCGGACAACAGGCGTTCGGTCTCGGCCCGCAGCCATTCGTCCGGAATCGCGGCAGCGAGTGCGGCGGCGATCTTCTCGGCGCCAGCGAAATGGCGCGCGAAGGCGCGATCGAAGCGGTCGAAGTGGCGCTCGTCCTTCACGAGAGTCGCGCGCGCGAGATGATAGAACGCTTCCGCATCGTGCTCCGTCACGCGCTTATCGAGCGCGGCGAGCAGCGTGAGAAACTCCGTGAGCGTCGCCGGGACACCCTCCCTGCGCACCTCCGCAAAGAATCTAACGAGCATTGCGCCGATTGAGGAACACGAGCTGCTCGAACAGGTGCACGTCCTGCTCGTTCTTCAGGAGCGCGCCGTAAAGCGGCGGTATGAGACTCCTGTCATCGCCCGCCGCGAGCGCGGCCGGGTCGATATCCTCCGCGAGCAGCAGCTTCAGCCAGTCGAGGAGCTCGGAGGTCGACGGCTTTTTCTTCAGGCCCGGCACCTCGCGCACGCGAAAGAATGCGTTCAGCGCTTCGGTAAGGAGCTCCTTCTTGAGCGTCGGGTAGTGCACCCGCACGATGCGTTCCATCGTCCCGGGATCGGGAAAGCGGATGTAGTGAAAGAAGCAGCGGCGCAGGAACGCGTCCGGCAGCTCTTTCTCGTTATTGCTGGTGATAACGACGATCGGCCGATGGCGGGCGCTTATGAGCTCGCGCGTCTCGTAGACATAGAACTCCATGCGGTCGAGCTCACGCAGCAGGTCATTTGGAAACTCGATGTCGGCCTTGTCGATCTCATCGATGAGGAGCACCGGCTGCGTCTGCGACTCGAACGCTTCCCAGACCCGGCCCTTGACGATGTAGTTGCGAATGTCCCGCACCCGCTCATCGCCGAGCTGCGAATCCCTGAGACGCGACACGGCGTCGTAATCGTACAGGCCCTGCTGCGCCTTGCTGGTCGACTTGATGTGCCACTCATAGAGCGGCCGGCCGAGGGCGCGCGCGACCTCGATGGCAAGCTGTGTCTTGCCGGTTCCGGGTTCACCCTTGATGAGGAGCGGACGGCCGAGAATCACCGCTGCATTCACCGCCACGGCCAGATCGTCCCCGGCTACATAGCGGTCCGTTCCCGCAAAACGCTTGCTGTTCATCCGAGCTCCCGTGTGATCGGCGTGGATTGAAGTCGCATGCGCAGGACCGCGCCGCAGCCTGGCTGAAATCAGCTGCCCGTCACTCTCAGGATCTGCATCGAATTCGTGCCGCCCGACACCCCGGACAGCTCGCCTTTGGTGACGATAATGAGGTCGCCTTCATCGACGAGCCGCAGCTCGAGCAGCATGTGGAAGATCGTCGGGTACACGGCCTGCGGCTCCGCCTGCATCACATCGAAAGCCACCGGATACACGCCGCGATAGAGCGTCACGCGCCGGCGCGTCGCTTCCTGGCGCGTGAACGCGTAGATCGGGATGTCCGAGCGGATGCGCGACATCCACAGGGTCGTCGATCCCGATTCCGTGAGGGCAACGATCGCCCGCACCTTCATGTGATTCGCCGTGTACATCACGGCCATCGCGATGGCCTCGTCCGTCTGAAGAAACAGGCGATCGTCGCGATGCCGCGTGCGGCTGTAGGTGAGCTGGTACTTCTCGGCGCCCTCGATGACCTGAGCCATCGCTTCGACGGCCTTCACCGGATACTTGCCCACCGCGCTCTCGCCC
>Ga0153915_10001807_pt1 | contig 19651 bp, 17 predicted proteins | sample Opewatmetagenome_2_FD_107003 | JGI IMG/M metagenome (GOLD analysis project Ga0153915, IMG submission 107003) | Freshwater wetland microbial communities from Ohio, USA - Open water 3 Core 3 Depth 3 metaG | ecosystem: Environmental > Aquatic > Freshwater > Wetlands | place: USA: Ohio, Lake Erie...
CCGCCGCTGCGGAGCAGGTCACGGCCGCCGCGGAGGAACAGGGCGCATCCACCGAGGAAATGGCCGCCCAGGCGAACGAGCTGAGCCAGGTCGCCGAGCGGCTGCGCAGGCTGGTGGAGGGCTTTACCGTCTAGCTAGCGGTGCTTCTTGGCGGGCTTGGCCGCGGCCTTCTTGATGGGTTTTCGCTGCGCGGCCTTCCGGGAGGCCGGCGTTCGACCCGTTCCGGACCGCTGGGCCCCCTTCCGACCCTGTTTCCCCGCCGCCTTCTTCTCCGCCCGGGCCCGCCGGCGCGCTTCGCTCTCGGCACCACGAACATCTGCGAGTACCTGCTCGCCTTCGGTGGCGCCAATCAAGCCCCGGCGCACCGCGTACTGAATCAATTCGTCCGCCTCGGCGTACGCGAACGGCCGCAACTGCCCCGCCGCGCGGATCATGTTCACCATGGCATCGGCCACCGGCGACCGCAACACATTGCGGATGCCGGGCACACTCTCGAGCAACGCAGAAATCTGTGGCCCGCCTAGGTCAGCCGCCATGCAGGCTCCCTCTCAGCCACGGCGAAGGACGTATTTCGAGGCGCCAACCTAGTCGTTCCGGGGAGCTACGTCAAGCCGGACGTTTTCGGCGGACATGTCTCTAATGCGTTACAAATTAATCAGTTACGTGCTGTCGGACTGGCCGACGGTGCGGGAGCGTCGCGACCGAGTCCGTAGTTGCGACCCACGGCCGGGCGGGGCGACGCGCCGAGCGATCCGCCATTCGGACTGCGCCAGCAGCCCCGCCAGGACGCGCTGCGTCCGCTGGTCGACCGGCAGATCCAGGTGCAGCTCGAGCCGGTAATCGGCACCGTCCGCGCCACGTCCGTCGAGCACGAACCCCGACGGCCCTGGCAGGACCGCATCCACTTCCACCTCGGCAACCGGCACGAACGGGGGTGCGGCCTCGTCGCTGTTCACCATGGCGCCGCTCCTGTGCGGGAGGACTCGTCGGGGATATACGCCTTAGCGGCGGCGCGTCAAGGGGATAGGTCGATTTTGCGGTTTGCCACGACCCGCCTCGCGGGATAGATTGGGTCGTCCGACCGCGTATGGTTCCACCGCCGAAGGAGTCTCCCGTGGGACGTCGTGGCATCAAGGAGTATCGCGCCCCTGAGGCGCTGCAGCTGATCCTCGCAGACCGCGATCGCCTGCCGTTGATCTGTCCGTCGTGTGGCGAGGACTCAATCGAACGAACCCCGAAACGCCGCTCACGCCCGCTTGGGTGGGGGATTGACCGGCACCAGGTTTCACTGCGGTGCACCGCCTGCGGACGTCACGCAGCGTACGTGCCCGAGGCGGTGACGCAGCCTTCGGAGCTGGAACTCAGCGCGTTGTAGGCTGTGAGGGGGGTTTACGGGCGCCGGCTCCTGGCGTCCGGTTACTGGGGCCCCAGGTCCTGAGGCTCGGGCGGTCGCCGCAGCGCGTTCGCCGGGCGACCGGGCGGCCGCCGCGTCACGACGGTCGGTGGAGCAGGCGGCCCCACCGGATCGCCGTGAGGAACGGCAGCGGGAGCACGCCGCTGGGGTCGTAGCTGAAGTAGATGATCATCGGGCGGCCGCGGATCCGGTCGCGCCCCAGGAAGCCCCAGTAGCGGCTGTCATAGGAGCTGTCCCGATTGTCACCCATCACGAGGAACGAATCGGGCGGCACCACGATCGGCCCCCAGTTCTTCAGCGTGGGCCGATAGGCGGCCGGATCCCGGTCCCGAGTCAGGTAGCGGCTCTGCCACGCGCGCATCTTGGGGTCCTCGTGGTCCGCGAGGGGATCGGTCCGGATCACCCACGGCTCGTCAGCGGGCTTACCGTCCACCAGGAGCCGGTTGTCCTCCATCGACAGCGTGTCGCCGGGGATGCCGACGATCCGCTTCACCACGGTGAGTCGCGGCTCCTCGACCGACTTGAAGATCACGAGGTCGTCGCGCCGCGGGTCGCGGAACGCTGGCAGGTGCACGCCGGTGAAGGGAATCTCCGCCCCGTACAGCGCCTTGTTCACGAACAGCCAGTCGCCGATCAGCAGCGTGTTCTCCATGCTGCCCGACGGGATCCGGAAGCCCTCGATCAGGAACGTCCGCACCACGAGGAAGATCGCCACCGCGATCGCCACCGACTTGATCCATTCCTTGAGCTTGGAGGGCCGTCCCCGCTGCTGCTCCGTCGCTGCCGTGCGCTTCGTCATGATGAGCCGTCACTGCCCCTGTGGGTGTTCCACCCAGTCGGCGATGAAAATGTTCGTTTCCCCCGGCACCGAGCCATAACGGTTCGACGCGAACACGAGTTTCGTCCCGTCGGGCGAGAACATCGGGAACCCATCGAAGTCGGGGTGGGTGGTGATCTGCGTGACACCCGTTCCATCGAGATTCACCAGGAACAGGTCGAAGTTGCGGCCCTGCGGGTTGCGGTGATTCGACGCGAAGATGATCCGCTTGCCGTCGGGGTGGAAATACGGCGCGAAGTTCGCGCCGCCCAGCGCCGTCACCTGCCGCTGATCGGACCCATCCGCGTTCATCACCCAGATCTCCAGCTCGCTCGGTCGGACCAGACCCTGGGCGAGCAGCGCCTTGTACTCGGCCACCTCCGCGTCGGTCTTGGGGCGCTGCGAGCGGTACACGATCAGGCGGCCGTCGGGTGAGAAGAACGGGCCACCGTCGTAGCCCACACTGGTGGTGAGCCGCCGCACGTCGCTGCCGTCCACGTTCATCGTGTAGATGTCGAGGTCGCCGTCGCGGGTGGACGTGAACACGATCCTGGACCCGTCGGGCGACAGCGTGGCTTCGGCGTCGTAGCCCCGGCTGTCCGTGAGCCGCCGGAGATCGCTGCCGTCGGGCTTGGACGTGTAGATGTCGAAGTCCGGGATCGCCCACACGTACCCCTTCGAGTAGTCGGGCCGGGGCGGGCACGCGGGGCTCACGTTGAACGTCGAGGAATACAGCACGCGCGCGCCGCCCTCGTAGAAGTAGCCGCACGTCGTTCGCCCGAGACCGTTGGAGATGCGGTGCAGCCCGGTCCCGTCGATGTTCATGATGTATTCCTGATCGCAGCCGGAGTCGGGCTCGGTGCGCTGGAAGATCAGCTGCTTCCCATCGGACGAGAAGTACGCCTCGGCGTTCTGGCCGCCGGACGTGAGCTGGCGCAGATTGGCCAGGTGGGTCTCGCCGGGCTCCGTCGCGCGCGCGACGGCCGTGACGTGCTCGGCGGCCGGCCGATGCCCGCACGCCAGCGCGCCGATCATGATCACCGGCGCGAGGCGCCGGGCGAGCTTCCCAATGGGTGTCACGTGAAGTGTCCTTCCTCCGAGTGCCGGCCAGGGGGCGGCCGCCAGAAGTATAACCGCGACCCCCACGAGGAGAACTCCGGGATTTCCCGGAATCTCAGAACAGCGTCCTGTCGAGCGCCAGCAGGCCAAGCACGAGCGGCAGGTAGGCGATCGAGACGACGAACAGGCGGCGGGCGGCGGGAGCGTTGTGGCGGCGGGCGGCGGTGAGCGCGGCACCAAGGAACCAGCCGCCGGCCAGCAGCGCGCCCGCAAAGTAGACCGGCCCGGCCAGGCCCAGCAGCGTGGGAAGCAGGCTCACCGGGAGCAGGGCCGCCGCGTAGAGCGCCGCCTGCCCGAACGTGCGGGTGCCGTCCGGATCGTCCGCAGTCAGCATCTGGAGGCCGGCCCGATGGTAGTCGTCGCGGTACAGCCACGCGAGCGCCAGGAAGTGCGGCAGCTGCCACAGAAACAGCATCCAGAACAGCGCCCAGGCCGGCAGGACGAGCGGGCTCCCTGATGCCGCCCAGCCGCCGAGGATCGGGAGCGCACCGGGGACGGCCCCGATCAGCGTATTCAGCGACGAGCGCTTCTTGAGCGGCGTGTAGAGCAGCACGTACGAAAGCAGGGTGAGAGCAGCCAGCACGGCTGTCACGAGGTTCACCAGCAGGGCGAGGTACGCCGTCCCGGCGACCCCGAGTGCCGTGGCGAACACGGCGGCGGCGCCCCGGCCCAGGCGTCCCGCCGGGATCGGGCGCGCCGCGGTGCGCCGCATGCGCCCGTCCACGTCCGACTCGGCCACTTGATTAAGCGCGCCCGCGCCGGCGGCGACCAGCAGCGTGCCCACCAGCGTGTGAAGCAACACGACCGCGCCGGCGCCACCCGGCACGGCGACGTAGAACCCCACGGCCGTCGTCAGGGCGACGAGCAGCACGATGCGTGGCTTCGTGAGCGCAAAGAAGTCCGCGGCGCGCCCGACACGCGCCGGCACCGCGGGGCCCGCGGGCGGCGGGGCCACCCCGCCGTCTACCGCGCCCGCGGCGCGGTCACTCAGCGTCTTGGTAGGGATACCGGTACTCCGTGGCCGGGGCGAAGTTCTCCTTGATGGAGCGCGCCGACACCCAGCGCACGATGTTCAGCATCGAGCCGGCCTTGTCGTTGGTCCCGCTCGCCCGCGCGCCACCGAACGGCTGCTGCCCCACCACGGCGCCCGTCGGCTTGTCGTTGATGTAGAAGTTGCCGGCGGCGAACCGCAGCGCGTTGGCCGCCTCGCGGATGGCGCGCCGCTCGTTCGCGAACACCGCGCCGGTCAGCGCGTACGGCGACGTTTCGTTCACCAGGCGCAGGGTCTCCGCCCACTGCCGCTCCGGGTAGACGTACAGCGTGAGCACCGGCCCGAAGATCTCCTCGCACATGGTCCGGTAGCCGGGGGCCTGCGCCTGGATCAGCGTCGGACGGATGAAGTAGCCCTCCGACGCGTCCGCCTCCCCGCCCACGAGGATCTCCGCATCCGGGGAGCGGCGCGCCCCGTCGATGTACTCGACGATCGAGTCGAAGGCGGGCTTGTCGATCACCGCGCCCATGAAGTTGGAGAAGTCGGCGATGTCGCCCATCGGGATCGCGGCGATCTTGTCGAGCAGATCTCGCTTGATCGCCTTCCACATGGTATCCGGCAGGTACAGCCGCGACGCGGCGCTGCACTTCTGGCCCTGGTACTCGTAGGCGCCCCGGATGATCGCCGTCACGAGCGCGTCGCGATCGGCGCTGGCGTGCGCGACGATGAAGTCCTTGCCTCCGGTCTCGCCGACCAGGCGCGGGTAGACGCGGTAGTTGGCGATGTTCTCCCCCACGGTGCGCCACATGCCCTGGAACACGCCGGTGGACCCGGTGAAGTGGATCCCGGCGAGACCGGGATCGCTCAGCACCGCCTGCGAGATCGCGCCGGCGTCGCCCGGCAGGAAGTTGATCACCCCCGGTGGCAGCCCGGCCGCCTCGAGCAGCCGGAAGTTGTAGTACGAGCTCAGGACCGCGGTCGAGGCCGGCTTCCACACCACGGTGTTGCCGACGATGGCCGGGGCGGTGGGCAGGTTGGCGCCGATCGACGTGAAATTGAACGGCGTGACCGCCCACACGAACCCCTCAAGCGGCCGGTACTCGATGCGGTTCCAGATCCCGTGATCCGAGACCGGCTGGTCCTTGAAGAGGCGCTCGGCGAAGTACACGTTGAAGCGCCAGAAGTCGATCACCTCGGCGGCCGCGTCGATTTCGGCCTGGTGCGCGGTCTTGCTCTGCCCCAGCATCGTCGCGGCGTTCAGCGTCTGGCGCCACGAGGTAGAGAGCAGCTCGGCCGCCCGCAGGAACACCGCCACGCGGTCCTGCCAGCGCCACGACGACCACTCGCGATGGGCTTCCTTGGCCGCTGCAATGGCCTGCTTCGCTTCCTCCGCGCCGGCGCGATGCCAGGTGGCGAGCACGTGGCCGTGGCGGTGCGGCATGACCGCCTGCTTGGTGCGTCCGGTGCGGATCTCCCGGCCGCCGATCACCACCGGAATCTCGACGACCTCCGCGGCCATCTTCGCGAGCGCGTCCTTCAGGGCGGCCCGCTCGGGGCTGCAGGGGGCGTACGAATAGGCCGGCTCGTTCGCCGGCTTCGGGATCCGGTATGCTCCACTCATGAGAGGGCTCCTGGTTGGCTCCCGGAATCTAAGAGCGGGACTCCGGAAGCCAACCACGCCCCCGAGCGGGGCGGTGGGTCAGGCCGCGGGCACCGCCTGCACCGGCGCCGGTGCCGCGACCGGTGCCCGCACGTTCCACCGGTACCCGGCCCAGATCAGGGCGAGGCCGAGAAACTCGGTGACGTACAGCACCTCCGTGTACCCCAGGCGCGTGGCCGCCCCGCCGATCCCGGGCAGCAGCGCGCCGACGGCGATGAGCACGTTGCCCACGAACCGGTGGTGCGTCTCGCGACGACCGGAGTACCGCACCGCCGAGACGATCGCGCCGCCGATGAGGAACACCACCGCGTAGGTGTTGATGAACGGGCTGAACACCCGGACCCACTGCCAGCCGAGCACCTTCCCCGTGAGGCGGTACGGCTCGACCAGCGCGGTGTTGATCGGCGACAGCACGGTCGCGAGCGCGGCGGCCGCAATGAGCGCGACGAGCGCCACCGACAGACGGTTCGCCGTGCGCCGCGCGCACAGCAGGTACACGGTGCCCTGCGCGAGCGGCGCCCCGCCGAGCAGGGCCCCGGTGATGTACCACGCCTTGAACAGCGCCGGGTGCCACCCGAACAGCGTGACCGACGCCTCGGTGAGCGTTCCCGCCGCGAAGGTGAGCACCCCCGCCGCCCACCAGAGCAGGTGAGGGCCCGACCGGCGCTGGCGGTAGCGCTGGACGATCACCAGCGCAAACGTCAGCGCCATCAGGCTCGTCCCGATCGGGATGTAGCCGACCAGGGGGCGCATGGTCTAGAACGTCACGTCGTACGTGACGACGAGGCTGCGCTCGGGCTCCGGCCGGAAGAAGCTCACGTTCGAGAACTCGGCGTAGAGCGCGTTGGTCAGGTTCGTGACGCCCAGCGAAAGCCGGTGCGCCAGCGTGCCGCGTCGCAGCACCGTCACGCCGGCGCGGATCGACATCGTCGTGAAGGCCGGCAGCGTCGTGCCGATCGGGTTGCCCGGCGCGATCTCGGGATCCTTCCGCTCGAAGTTGTGTCGTGCCCGGTACTCACCGAAGAACCGACCGCCTGCGTCGTCGAACCGCACGAATCCCACGATCTGCGAGGAGAACGCGTCGCCGATCGGGCTGTTCTGGTCCTGGGTCACGTTCTTGGTGGCGAGGTGGGTGAAGTTGCCGCCCACGGTGACGCCGACCGGCAGGCGCAGATCGCCGTTCAGCTCGATGCCGCGCGCGCGCAGCCGGTCCACGTTGACGTTCTGGTAGACCGGCAGGCCGCCGATCACCGAGTCCGGCACCGCCTCGATCCGGATCCCGTTGGAGATCTGGTTCTGGAACACGAACCCCTCGACGAACACCAGCCGGTCGCGGTAGCGCAGTCCCAGATCCCCGTTGACGCTCGTTTCGGCCTTGAGGCTCGTGTTCGGGATCTCGTAGCCGAACCCCTCGGGGGTCGGGCCGTTGAAGAACCGCTCGATCAGGTTGGGCGACCGGAACGCGCGCCCGAATGATCCCACGAGGCTCACCCGATCCGTGATGCCGACGATCGCGTTGACCGAGCCGACGAGGGTCCGGTCGGTAGCGCTGACGGCGGAGACGGCGATTCCGGGCGTCGCCTCGGCATGCGCGTTCACATCCTGGTAGCGCGCGCCCACGACGAGCGAGGCGCGGGCGGCCAGACGGAACTCGCTCTGCGCGAACAGGCCCATGCTGCGGAACTGCGCCTGCGGCACCAGGGGCACCGTCGACGAATCGGTCGCCGGCGGGCCGAACCCGTACACCGTCGTGAGGTTGGTGTCGCTGTTCTGCGAGGCGTCACGGAAGAGGTCGCCGCCGTACGTGAGCGCGACGCGGGAGCCGAGCAGCTTCTTCGCCTCCAGTCGGCCACCGACCGTCGCGATGTCGGTGAAGTTGCGCTGCGTGACCAGCAGGCCCGACGCCGTGTCGAACGGGATACGGATGTCGAGCGACAGGCGCCGCCGGTTGGTCTGGCGGTAGCCGATCACCTCCACGCGGTCGGCGATCGGCAGGCCCAGGTTCACCCCGGTGTATCCCGCGGTCACCTTGGTGAAACGCTGGTAGGGATAGCGAATCTGGATGTCCGGCTCCCCGGGAGCGTACGCCGCCGGATCGACGTATCCGAACGCCGCCGAGTCGGCCGCGTACCCCTCATAGCGCACGTACAGATCCTGCCCGCGTCCCAGCCGATACCCCAGGTACCCCTCGCCGCTGTAGTCCCGGAGGCCGGTCTCGTTCACCCGCGTGTCGTTCGCGAGCGTGATGTTGCCGAAGCTCCCCGCCGGGGCGAAGTAGGCTGCCGTGTGCCGGAAGGCGCCCCGTCCGAGCAAGGAGACGGCCCCGAACCGCGCCGTGACGGCGCCCCGCACGTTCTGCTGCTCGTCGTCCGTGCTGAAGCGGTAGCCCGCCGTTCCGTGGAACCCCTCGAGCTGCGGCCGCTGCGTGATGATGTTGACCACGCCGCCGATCGCGTCGCTCCCGTAGAGCACCGAGGCCGGGCCGCGCACGATCTCCACCCGGTCCACGCTGGAGATGTCGACCAGGCCGGGGATCTCGCCGAAGTCCGACTGGCGGCGGCTGTTGTTGAGCCGCAGCCCGTCCTCGAGCAGCAGCACGCGCTGGCCGCTCTGGCCGCGGATCACCGGGCGGACCTGGTTGGTCCCGACGCCGGTCACGTCCAGGCCGGCCAGACCGCGAAACAGGTCGCTGACGGAGTTCGGAACCCGCTCGCTGATCGCCGTCCGGTCGAGCACGCTGACCGGGGTCGGGGCGTCGAACACGCTGGTCTCGGTGCGGGTCGCCGTGACCGTGATCGGAGTGAGCCGCGCGGCGGCCGAATCGCGCCGCGTCGTATCGCGCGGTGCCGCCGTGCCGCGCTGCGCCGCCGCCGGCGCCACGACGCCCGCGAGGAACAGGCCGGCCGCCATGACCCCGCCGGCGCGGTATTTCCACGATGAGAATGACATGCGCTCCCCAGGGCTGCGTGTCCGGTCCGCGCCATCATGTGGCGCGGGTCGAGACAGGCTAAGGGAGCATGACAGTCCGGGGTATTCGTGAAGATCCGGGCGCGGGTATCCGGAAGACTACCGGTCGTCCTCGCCTAAGATGCCTGTTTCCAACGCGAAACGCGTCAGCTCCGCGACCGACCGCACACCCAGCTTCTTGAGAATATTCTCACGATGGGTTTCGACGGTCCTGTGGCTGATGCCGAGTTCCGTGGCCGTCTCCTTGTTGGTGCGACCCGCGACGATGCGGCGGAGCACGTCGAGCTCGCGGGTCGTGAGGCGCTCGCGCCGCTGGGCCTGCGCGCTGCGCTCGGCTTCCTGCCGCAGGGCGACGTTGAGCTGGCGCGTCGTGGCGGCGCTGAAGGCGCTCTCGCCCCTGGCCACCCGGCGGATCGCGTCGCGGAGCTCGGCGGGGGACGAGTCCTTCAGCACGTACCCGTCGGCTCCGGCGCGCACGGCTTCCAGCACGTACTCCGTGTTGTCGTAGACGCTGAGCATCAGGATCATCGTGGTGGGCAGCAGGCGCTTGAGCCGGCGCGCCACCTCGAGCCCCGACTCCCCTGGGAGCGACACATCGAGCACGACGACATCCGGCACTCCGGCTTCGGCCTGGGCGATCGCCTCGTCGGCGTTCCCGGCCTCGCCGATCACCATGAAGCCGGCCTCCGCCTCGAGGACCTGGCGGATGCCCTGGCGAACGATGGCGTGATCGTCCACGACCAGCACGCGAATCCTGCCCTCGCTCATGACCGATCCTCCGCCCCGGTCGGGACCCGAATTCGCAGGCGGACGCCGCCCTCCGGCGCGACCTGCACCGTCACGCTGCCGCCGAGCGCGCTGATCCGCTCCCGCATGCCCGCCAGGCCCATGTGTCCCCGTCGCTCAAACTGCTCCGCCGTCATCCCGGTGGGTAGCCCTCGGCCGTCATCCGCCACCTCGAGCGTCACCACACCGTCCCGCGCCTGCACCGTCACGTCCACCGTGGTGGCACCGGCGTGGCGCACCACGTTCGCCAGGCCCTCCTGGAGCGCGCGGAACAGCCCCAGCTCGGCCGCCTCCGACGTCGCCGGCAGGTTGGGCGGGGCATGCAGCCTGACTTCGAGATCGCCGCGGGCGTCGAAGTCTCGCACCAGCGCCCGCAGGGCGGGCAGCAGGCCGAGTTCGTCGAGCAGCGACGGTCGCAGGTCGTTGGTCACGTTCCGGATGCTGCGGATGCCGGCGTCGATCAGCCCGAGCGAGCGATCGAGGCGCGGGACCAGGGCCGGGGCAGCCTGCTCGCGCAGCAGGCCGAGCTCGAGTTTCACCGCCGCGAACACCTGGGCAGTCTCGTCGTGCAGCTCCCGCGAGAGGCGGCGCCGCTCATCCTCGTGCTGGTGCACCATCCGCGCGGCCAGCCGCTCAAGCTCGGCGGTCCGCGCCTCCAGCCGGCGATCGAGGTCCGCGTTCTCCAACGCCGCGCCCATCTGCTGGCCCAGGGCGACGAGGAACCGGGTGTCGAGCGCCGCAAACGGATCCCGCGCGTCGCCGACGATGACGAGCGCACCCGTGACGGCCGCCCCACGGAACACGGGGAGCGCCGCGGCGTAGGCGTAGCGCGACGCCCCGTCCGCCCCGGAGGCCCGCTGGCGGGCCACCTCCGGCTGTCCCGACCGCATGGTGCGGCCGATCGCGTCGGCCGCGGCCGCGGACGGCTCCTCACCGGCCCAGCCCGCGCAGACGCCGGTGCCCTGCGCGTACCGCCCGGTCGTCGCGGCGTACATCGCGGCTCCGCGCACCCCGGTGAGCTGGAGCGCGCCTTCGAGCAACGGCCCCACCACCTCGTGCTGGCGGCCGCCGCCCTGCAGGCGGCCGGAGACGGCCGACAGCGCCTCGAGCCCGCGCTGGAGGTCTTCGAGGACCAGCAGGAGCGTCCCCGCTCCCACCCCCAGCACGAACAGCAGGTCGAGGTAGTAGCCCCACGGATTCCAGGCGCCTCGGGCACGCAGGAATGGGTAGTCCAAGTGGTGGGCGCCCCACAGGAACAGCACCACGGCGAGGGAGAGGGCCGCCACCGAGCCGACGCGCCGGTGATACCGCAGGAACTCCCACCCCGCCCAGAGCGTGGCCCCGGCGAGAAACACCACGGCGGGCGCCGCTGCTAGCAGGAAGTTCTCCATCCGGTAGATCGCGACGTACGACCACAGCGGCGGGAACAGCACCGCCAACAGGTAGCGGTGCCGCCAGCGGAGCTGCTGCGCGAACACCAGCGCCGCCCACAACAGGGCCAGCGCGGTCCAGCCCGTGACGACCTGGTGCCAGTAGAGCCACGACCAATCCTGGGTCATCAGGAAGCTGATGATGGCGCCCAGGCGCAGCACGTACAGCGACCATGCGAGGGCGAACCAGCCGAAGTACGGCTTGCGGTACCGGCGGTGCAGGAAGGTGAACAGCCCGGTCAGCCCCAGCATCACGGCCGCCTGCAGAAAGGCCGCCGCGAGCTCCGGGGGTGGAAGGGTGGTGAAGTCCGATTGCATGGTCAGCAAACAAACCCGGGCCCGGGCCGCCAGGCAACGGGAGGCCGCCGCTGTGGTTCAGCGCGCGGCGGGCGGCCATTCCGGCGCGGGTCCGTCCAGCGTTTCCCGCACGCGGGTGAGCAGGTCCGTGACCGCCCAGGGCTTCGGGAGAAACGGGACGCCCGGCGCGATGCGCTCCTCCCAGGGCATCTCACCTTCCGCATAGCCACTGGTGAACAGGAAGCGCGGTCGGCGTGGCATGCGGCTCACCGCCTCGAACAGCTTGCGACCGGTGAGCCGTGGCATGACCACGTCCGCGATCACTAGCGCGACCTCGTGGCCGGAGGATTCCAGCAGCCCGAGGGCCTCAAGCCCGTCAGCCGCGGCGAGCACGCGGTAGCCGAACTGCTCGAGCACCCGCGTGGCCGACCGTCGGATGCTCGCCTCGTCCTCCACCAGCAGGAGGAGCTCCGTGCCCCCGCGCACGCCACGTTCGGCCGGCTGCGCTGCCGCCTCCGATCCTGGCGGGGAACCGGCGTCGACGGCGGGGAGGTAGATGCGGAAGCTCGATCCCACCGCCACGCCGCTGTCGACCACCACGTAGCCATGATGCTGCTTTACCAGCCCGTAGACCATCGCGAGACCGAGTCCCGTGCCCTTGCCGACCGGTTTCGTGGTGAAGAACGGCTCGAAGACCCGCGCCCGGGTGGCTTCGTCCATGCCAGCGCCGGTGTCGCGCAGCTCCAGGCACATGTAGCGGCCGGGCCGCCCGAACCCCCAGTGCAGACACTGGGCCTCGTCGAGCTCGACCGGGAAGGTGAGGATGTGCAGCAGTCCCCCCTCCGGCATCGCGTCGCGCGCGTTCGTGGCGAGGTTGAGGATGATCTGCAGGATCGCCCCGCGATCGGCCGAGATCCGGTCCGCCGCGGGCTCGGCAGTCACGCGCATCTCGATGCTCTCGGGGAGCAGCCGGCGGAGCATGCCGCTCGCCTCGGACGCGACGGTTGCCAGATCCAGCTGCTCGAGCGCGAGCGGTTCGCGGCGGCTGAAGGCCATCAGCTTGCGAATCAGCTCGGCGCCCCGCGCGGCCGCCGCCCTGACGTCTTCGACGTCGCGGCGCAGCTCCGTGAGGTGTGACGGCAGCGACGCGGCGATGAAGTCGGCGTTGGCGAACACCGTCGTGAGGATGTTGTTGAAGTCGTGCGCGATCCCACCGGTGAGCTGGCCCACCGCTTCCATCCTCTGCGAGTGGCGCAGCTGCCGCTCGAGCGCCCGGCGTTCCGTCACGTCCTCCACGATCATCTCGTACGCCTCGATCTCGCCGGCGGCATTCCGCACCTGTCGCCCGCTGAGCTGCACCCGGATCGGGCGCCCGTCCTTGCGAACCCAATCGACCTCGACCCGCTCGACGCGGTCGGCATCCGCGTAGCGCTGCATCAGCTCCGCGCGCTCGCCCGGGATCGCGTAGACCTGCGCCATGCCGGCCGCGAGCAGCTCACCCACCGATTCGTACCCCAGCAGCTCGGCCAGCGCGGGATTCGCCATGAGGAGCCGGCCTTCGGGCGTCGAGCGGTACAGGCCGTAGGACACGTGGTCGACGAGCGCGCGGTAATCGACCTCCGACGTCCGGAGCCGCTCCTCCATCGAGTGGCGGTCGCGGGCGGCTGCGAGCATGTTCGCGACCGTCTGCACGAACCGCGCATCCTCGGGAGTAAACGAGCGGGCGACCGTGCTGTGCACACCGAGAACGCCGTGCGGGCGCTCCGACGGCCCGATGACGACGCTGAGCCCGCTGCGCACGCCATGCTCCCTGAGCAACGGCGGCGCGCAGAACCGTCGCTCCACCACGAAGTCCGTGACGACGACGGGCGCCCCGGCGCGGAGGGTGTACCCCCCCTGCGAGCCCGAGTCCGCGGGCACGGTCGCGCTCCCCACGGTGCCCGGGCGCCATCCAACCCCCGCGGTGAGCCGCAGGACGCCGGCCTCGGGATCATACGTCAGGATCTTCGCGAACTCGACGCCGAGGGTCGCCGCGACGACCCGTACCGTGCGTTCCTCGAGGCGGTTGAGGTCCGTCCATTCGAGCGCCGCCCGCCCCAGCTCGGCCACGGCCGCCTGCTGCCGCACCCGGGTTTCCAGCTCCTCCGCCGCCCGCCTGCGCTCGGTAATGTCGCGGAACGTCCCGACGATCGCCTGCACGCTCGGATCAGCGAGCAGGTTGACGCCGGTGGCTTCGACCCATCGCCAGGAGCCATCGCGGTGGCGCACGCGCAGTTCCACGGGCACGCCCACCTCCGGGGCGGCGAGGACCTCGCCGAGCCGCGCCGTTGCGAGGGCGCGGTCGTCCGGATGGATGAAGTCGAAGATCGCGCGGTCGACGACGTCGGTGACCCCGTAGCCCAGCACACGCTCCACCGACTGCGTGACGTGGCGGATCGCGCCACCCGCGTCGGCCAGCATGATTACGTCCCAGCCATGCTCGACGAGCCGGCGGAACCGTCGCTCGCTGGCTTCCAGCGCTGCCGTGGCCCGGTCGCGCTCGCTCAGGTCGCGGGCGACGGCGATGATGCGGCCGTCGGGCAGCCGTCGAAGGCTGGCTTCCACACGCACCCGCGCGCCGTCACGCCGCAGGAACACGCGGCGGACCATGACGGCCTGCTCCGGCTGCACCGCGTCGAGCCGAAGCGGCTGCTGCGCGAGGTCCTCGGGCGCCATCAGGTCGGTGACGTGCTTCCCGATCAGCTCCTCGCGCGGGTAGCCGAGCAACTCGCAGGCGGCGGGATTGACCTCGATCCAGCACCCGTCCGGATCCGCGAGGAAGATGCCGTCCGAGGCGTGATTCACCACGAGCTCGAGACGCCGGCGGCTCTCCCCCAGGGCATGCCGTGTCGCCTCCTGCTCCGTCACGTCCCGCGCCGTGAGCACAACGGCCTCGACCGTGGGCTCGTCGAGCTGGTAGTTCGCGCTCACCTCGAGGAGGCGCCACGAGCCGTTGGCGTGGTGCACGCGCAGGCGCACGGCCGGGGCCGGTCCCGGGACGGCGACGCGCTCGCGGAACCACCGGGTGACGCGCGCGACCTCGTCCGGATGCAGCAAGTCGAACACGGGGCGGCCCACCACGGCGCGCGGCTCGACCCCGAGCACCGACCGCACCGCGGGGCTGGCGTACTCGATACCGCCCTTCCGGTCGAGGCGCACCACGATGTCGAGCACGTTGGCCAGCAGCGAGCTGGCGTGACGCTCGGCGCCCGCGACGAGCTGGAGGGCGCGGTTGGCGCGCTGGAAGACGGACCCGATCAGGACGGTGCCGACGAGCAGCAGCAGCGAGGTTCCCAGCGCCACGACTTCGGCGTCGAAGCTGGGGGCCGCCCCCCGCTGCAGCACGCTCCACAGCGCGACGACGCGGTGCACGACCATCAGCGCCATGGCCGCCGCCAGGAGCACCCACGGCGATCGCCGCCCGGTGAGACGGATCAGGCGCAACGCGAACCCCGTCGCCCCCACCTGGAGGACGATCGACAGCAGGAGCAGGGTGGTCACGCTCATGGTCTGGCCTTGATGATAGCGATCGGGCGCCGCCTCGCCAGCCGACCCGCGCGCATCTGCTCGACGCGCGATGCCCCATCGCGCCGCGTGAGGGGGGCCGTGCTCGACGGCGGGGAACGCGTTACTTTGTGGAGGCGGCGGCCATGCGAAACGACGCGACGGCCTCAGCGCCGACCCCCCGGCGGCCGCAGGCGATCCCCAGCACAGCGATGGAGCGGGTCATGACCGGATCGAAGAACCGCCGCACCGGCACTGATCGCCGGCAGCGTCGTGTGCGCGAGGCGACCCGACGCAAGCAGCAGCTCCCCGTGTCGATCGAGCGGCGGTCGGGGATGGACCGCCGCGCGCGGGACCGGCGCGGCGGGAAGGACCGCCGGCGCGACTAGGGTCCGCCGGGGCCCTTGTAGATCACGCCGTCCTTCATCACGAAGAACACGCGCTCGAGCTCGCTGACGTCCGTCAGCGGATCGCCCCGCACCGCGACCAGGTCCGCGAGCGCGTCCGGCGCGATCACACCGAGCCGGCCGGACTGCTCGAGCAGGGCGGCGGGTACCGAGGTCGCCGCCTTGATCACGGCCATCGGGGACATCCCGTACTCCGCCATCAGGGTCAGCTCCTTTGCTTCGTTGATCGTCCAGGGGAATCCGCCCGCGTCGGTGCCGAGGGCGATCCGGACGCCCCGCTGCACCGCGAGCTGGAACGCGCGCTTCTCGGCGGCCACCAGCGCCGGCCACACCCCGCCGCGCGGCATGACGTACACGCCGACGAACATCGTAGGACACCAGTACACGCCCTGTGCGACCACCCGGTCGATCAGGTCCGCCGTCAGCCCGTCGCCGTGCTCGATCGAGTTCACGCCCGCGCGGAGCGCCGCGTCGATCCCGTCCCATCCGATCGTGTGGGCTGCGACCTTCCGGCCCAGGCGGTGGGCTTCCTCCACGATCGCCTTCAACTCCTCATCGGTGTAGTTCACCCAGGAGCGCACCCGTCCGTCTGGCGCCATGTAGTAGCGCCGGTCGGCGTAGAACTTGATCCAGTCGGCGCCGTACTTGACCTGTTCGCGCACCGCCTTCCGCAGCTCCTCGGGCCCGTCCGCGATCTGCACGCCGCTCGGCATCGGCAGCTCCCACGAATAGCCCGTCACCGGATACATGCCCGTCGGCGCGAGCGCCCGGGTCGACACGAACAGGCGCGGCCCCGGAATCACCCCGCGGTTGATCGCGGTCTTGACGTCCACGTCGGCGTACATCGCGCCTTCGGTCTCCACGTCGCGCAGCGTCGTGAACCCGTTGAGCAGCGCCGTGCGCACCGCGACCGTGGCGCGAATCGTCCGATACGGAGTGCTCTCCTTGAGGATCTGGTCGTCGTAGTCCTGCGACGTGATATCGCCCTGCAGCAGGATGTGCGTGTGGGCGTCGATCAGCCCCGGGAGCAGCGTCGCCTCGCCCAGCGCGATCTCCGTGATCCTGCCTCGGGCGCGACGCCGCAGGTCCGCCGCCACCCCGATAGCCACGATGCGGTTGCCTTCGACGAGCACGGCCACGTTGTCGCGCGGCGTGTCGGACGTGCCGTCGATCAGCCGACGGGCTGTGACGAGGTACGCGGCGGGCGGCACGGAATCCTGCGCCGCGGCTGGCAGGGCGACGCACGCGGTAGCGGCCACCAAGAGCAACGGCGCACGACCCAGCATGGGATACCTCCGGACTCGAGACGCGCGGATTGTCGCCTCTGGCGCGCGGTCGCGCCAGAGGACGGGGGGCGGGCGACGCCTCAGAGGGGGGCGGCCAGCCCGTAGCGTTCCAGCAAGGCCGCGTCTCCCGTGATCGCGGCGAGCGGGGCGTCGGCCACAACGCGCCCTTCGTGCAGCACGATCCCGCGCTGGCAGAGGGCAGTGGCAGCCCCGAGGTCGTGCGTCGCCGCGAGCAGCGTCTCCGGGCGCGCGCGGAGCAATCGCACCAATTGCTGCCGGTGCCGGGCATCGAGGTCCCCAGTTGGCTCATCCAGGACGAGCAGGGCGGGACGCAGCACGAGCACGGTGGCCAAGGCGGCAAGCCGCCGCTCGCCGCCGCTCAGATGGTGGGCCGCGCGATCGTGCGCATGGTCGAGCCCGAGCGCCGCCAGGACGGCCCGGGCCTGCGCGCCGGCTTCGGCCGGTCCCATTCCGTGGTTGAGCAGGCCGAACGCGACGTCTTCCAGCAGCGTGGGCAGGAACAGCTGGTCGTTGGGGTCCTGAAACACGAGGCCCACGCGGCGCCGCACCGTTCGCACGGCGTCGCTGTCCGTCACCACCATCCCGTCGACACGCACGCTCCCTTCTGCGGGCACGAGCAGGCCGTTGAGATGCTGCACCAGCGTGCTCTTGCCGGAGCCCGTCGGCCCGAGCAGCGCCACCCGCTCCCCCTGCTCGATGCGGAACGACACCTGCGCGAGCGCGGCGGTGCCGTCCGGGTAGCGGAAACCGAGGCCGGAGACCTCCACCAGTGGCGCCATCAGAGCACTCCGAGGTGGGCCGCCGCGCTCGTGGCCGCCACCAGCGCAACGAGCGTGGCGAGCACCAGGACGGTCTGCGGGCTCCAGACCCACGCCTGCAGGCTGGGAAGGTCGCCGCTATAGCCGCGCGCCACCATCGCGCGATGGGTGCGCTCGGCGCGGGCATATGCCCGCCCCAGGACGGCCGCCGCCACGCCGATCATCAGACGGCGACGCCCGGCATCGCCCCCGCCCGCGTTGCGCGACCGGGCGGCTCGCTGCAGCCGCTCGAGCTCATCCACCAGGAGATAGAGCAGCCGGTACGCGAGCCCCAGCGCCGCCGTCACCACCAGCGGCAGGCGCAGCACGCGCAGTGCGTGCAGCAGATCCGGAAAGCTCGTCGTGCTGACCAGCACCACCGCCGCGCCCAGCGCGACGATCGCGCGTCCCAGCACGAAACCGCAGCGGGCGATGCCCTCGCGCGTCACCGCGACCGGCCCCAGGTGAGCGGCCGGCTCTCCCGGCACCAGCACGAGCAGGCCGATCGACGCGAGCAGCACGAAGGCGAGCGGGCCTGTCATGCGGGCGAGCAGTCGGCTGAGCGGCAGCCGGGCAATGGCTGCCGAGGCGAGCACCGGTATCGCAAGGACGGCAAGCGGCCCCCAGGCGCCCAGTGGCAGGGTGGCGGCCCCGGCCGCTACCGAGGCGGCGCCGACCAATCGCGCCACGGGAGGCGCCGCCGTGATCGGCGACGGCACGGTCGCGTACTGATCGAGGTGGTGGAAACTCACGATCGCCGCCGCGCCGCCAGTCGGCTCACCGCCCATGCGAGCACGAACAGGACCATCACCCCCACGACGGCAGCCACCCACGGTCCGCCGCGCGGCGCCGCGTATCCGGCGAACGGTGGCGTCACGGTGCTGGTCTCGCGACCCGTGAGCCCGAACCGCGTCGCGGCCGCCGTCAGGACGTCCGGGCGGGTGGAGGCCAGATAGACCCCGCCCACGGCCACCGTGAGGGCGACCCCCAGCGTCACGAGGGCGACCCCGCGGGCCGCGCGGGTCGGGGGGGCCACGACCGTCATCAGGTCCGGCCGGCTCCGGATCACGAGCGTGAGGACGCTCCCGGTGAGCATCGCCTCCCCGATCCCCACGAGCACGTGCGCGCCGCCAATCACGAGCACCGCCGGCCGCAGCGGGACGATGCCGGACGCTGCCAGCTCCAGCGCGACCGCGATGCCGACCATCACCGTGGACCCGAAGCCGGCGAGGGCGGCGGCGACGGCACGCCGCCGGGCGCCGTCGCCTACGAGCGCGAACACCCAGCGGTAGAGCAGGAAGCCGCCGCCCGCACCGATCACGGCGAGATTCAGCGTGTTGGCGCCGAGCGCGGCGATGCCACCGTCCTGAAACAACAGCGCCTGAACCAGGACGACCGCGAACAGCACGAGCATGCCCGACCACGGTCCCACCAGCGTCGCCACCAGCACGCCGCCCAGGAGGTGCGCGCTCGTGCCCGCGCCGAGCGGGAAGTTGAGCATCTGCGCCGCGAAGACGAAGGCCGTGAGCGCGCCGAGCAGCGGGGCCTCACGCTCGGCGAGCCGCCGACGGGACCGGCGGGCGGCGACCGCGAGGCAGGCCGCGCTCGCTGCCGCCGTGCCGGCCACGACCGGGGCGCTCAGGAAGCCGTCTGGGATGTGCGCCATCAGCGTGCCGGCTGGCAGCCCGAAGCCACGGCGCGGGGCACCGGACCGTGCCCGCACCGTCGCCTGCGGCGTCTACGGGATGAGGACGGGCGTCAGCTTGTTCGCCGTGCTGCCGTCGCCGACCTGGCCCGCCGTGTTGCGGCCCCAGCAGTACAGCGCGCCCGCGGGGGTGAGCCCGCAGGTGAAGCCGTCACCAACGCTCAGGCGCCTGAATGTGAGCCCGCCGGAAACCGGGACCGGCGACAGCGACGTCGTTGTCGTGCCGTTCCCGAGGCCGCCGTCTGCATTGTTCCCCCAGCAGTACGCCGTTTCGTTGGACAGCAGTCCGCACGTGTGTCCACCGCCCGCGGCCAGCGCGATGAACACGTTGCCGCCCTGCACGATTCCCGGCGCGAGCCCGTCCTGCGGCGGCGTGCCCCAGCCCAGCTGCGAGACGTTGTTGTCGCCCCA